>Ga0308415_1000124_pt1 | contig 30978 bp, 25 predicted proteins | sample HotsprSampleOS55_FD_203465 | JGI IMG/M metagenome (GOLD analysis project Ga0308415, IMG submission 203465) | Hot spring phototrophic mat microbial communities from Octopus Spring, Yellowstone National Park, Wyoming, United States - 20090730_OS55 ... | reverse complement strand
ACTTCCACCAGTCGCCGACCACCCGACCGACGCCGTAGGCGCTGTCCAGCCGCTTGAGCATCAGCCCTTCGGCATGGTGGGCGCGGCTGGCCTTTTGGCAATGGGCCAGCGCCTCCCAGGAATCGGCTTGCACCAGCGGCGAGAGATGCAGGGCGGGGTGGTTCGTTTCGGCCACCAGGCGCTCCAATTGGGCGCGCCGCCAGCGCAGCGGTTGACTGCGCACATCGCGCCCCTCCAGTTCCAACAGGTCGTAGGCAAAGAGCACGACGGGTGCCTCGCTCAGCACCTTGCGGGTGAGCGTCTTGCGCCCGATGCGCGTCTGCAGGACGCTGAAAGGCAAGGGATGGCCGTCCCTGAACGGCATGATCTCACCATCCAGGACGCTGCCATCAGGCAGATGTTCGCCGATCGCCGCCAGCTCCGGGAATCGGTCGGTCACCAGCTCCTCGCCGCGCGACCAGAGAAAGGTCTGTCCCTGCCGGCGGATGAGCTGGGCGCGGATGCCGTCCCACTTCCACTCGGCCTGCCAATCGCTCACCGCGCCCAACGCCGCCTCAAGGGTCTGGGCGAAGGCGACTGGGTCGGCGTCCAGCAGCCGGCCACGCGCATCGGTGGGCAGCTTGGCCTCCAGGGGATAGGCGAGGAAGAAAGGGTAGGGCTGGCCCGGTTCGGCCCGATCGGCGTCCGCCGGCGCGATCAGGCGGGCGAAGAACGCCGCGCTCGGCTGCCAGTCGCCCATCAGGCGATGGGCGATGGTCGGCTCGTCCAGCCCGCTCACCTCGGCCAGCGCGCGCGCCACCAGCTTTTGCGAGACGCCGACGCGGAACGCGCCGGTGATCAGTTTATTCCAGACGAAGCGCTCGCGCACCCCCAATGCAGCCCAGGCCGCGGTCACCATCCCCTTCTGGGTCTCGGGGTCGGCAGCGCGCAGGGGTAACAAGGTCTCCTCAATCCAGACGGCCAGCGGGCGATCGGTCAGCGCGCCCTCAGCAGCGGCCTGGCCGGTGAGCAGGGCGATGGTCTCGGCCAGGTCGCCGACCGTCGCATAGCATTCCTCGAACAGCCAATCGGGGATGCCGGCGGCCTCCGCTGCCCAGGCCCGCAGGCGGGCAGCCGGCACAGCCTGGCGTGGCCGGCGGCCGATCAGGAAGTAGGTCGCCCAGGCCGCGTCGGCCGGCGGGGCAGTGCGGAAGTAGCGCACCAAGGCAGCCACCTTCTCGCTCGTCTTGTTGGTGGCATCCAGCGCAGCGTAGAGCGCAGCGAAGTCACGCACGGCGGAAATGATAAGCGCGAACCAAAGGCGCGTTGGCAGCCGGAGTGAGTGAGCGACGGCGACGCCGCGGCCTGCTGTAGCGCGGCGAGCGAGAACGAATGCGTAAGCGCGCGGCGCGCTTCGGTGTCATCTTGGAACGCTTTTCGACGGCGCTATCTGCGCCGCATGAGGGGGTGCCCTTCGCTATGCACGCGCATGCTTGCCTAAGCCAACGTCCTATAATCGCGCTTCATGAACGAACTCGCGCAAATTGCGCAGCAGATTCGCGTATGCACGCGGTGCGGGCTTGCCAGCGGGCGCACCCACGCTGTCCCCGGCGAAGGACCGGCCCACGCAGAGATCATGCTGATCGGCGAGGGGCCGGGATTCCACGAAGACCAGCAGGGCCGGCCGTTCGTCGGGCCATCCGGCCAGTTCCTCACAGAATTGCTGGAGCAGGCGGGCTATCGCCGCGACCAAGTGTTCATCACCAACGTGGTCAAATGCCGGCCGCCCGGCAACCGTGACCCGCTGCCCGAAGAGATCGAGGCGTGCGCGCACTATTTGGATCAGCAGATCGCGCTGATCAACCCCAAGGTCATCATCACGCTGGGGCGATACTCGATGGCGCGCTGGTTTCCCGGCCAGAAGATCTCAGCCATCCACGGCAAAGCGAAGTGCGTAGATGGTCGAATCGTGGTCGCTATGTTTCATCCAGCTGCTGCGCTTCACCAGCGCGCGCTGCGCGGGTTGATCGAGGAGGACTTCCGCCGGCTGCCTGAGATCATCAAGGCAGCTCAGGCCGACATGCAGCCCTCGCCTCCGAAAAAGACAAGCGACGGGGCGGGGGAGCAACTCAGCCTGTTTTAGCAGGGTGGTCAAGGCACATCGGCTACGCCCATGGTGGCTGGCCGCGCGCTTGCCGTCGTTGCCAGCCTCAATCGGTCCGGTGCTCGTGGGGAGCGCGCTTGCCGTTCGCGAGGGCGTTTTCTCGTTACCGGTCTTCCTCGCCACTCTCAGCGCGGCTGTGCTGCTACAAATTGGAGCCAATTACGCGAACGATGTCTTCGATTACCTGAAAGGCGCCGATCGCCAACGGCTCGGCCCGTTGCGCGTCACGCAGAGCGGCCTGCTCACTCCTCGCCAGATGCTGATCGGCACCGCGGTCGTCTTTGCGCTCGCCGCGCTGATCGGCGCTTATCTCGTTGCCGTCGGCGGCTGGCCAATCTTGGTGGTCGGCACGCTGGCGATCATCTGCGCCATCGCCTACACCGCCGGACCATTCCCGCTCGCCTATCATGGTCTGGGCGATTTGTTCGCCTTTCTCTTCTTCGGCGTGGTCGCGGTGATGGGCACAGCCTACTTGCAGCTTGGAAAGCTCACCTGGCTGGCCTTTGCTGCCTCGCTGTCCAATGCCTGCCTCGCCACGTGCATCATCATCGTGAACAACCTGCGCGACATCGACACCGACCGCTTGGCGCACAAGCGCACCCTGGCGGTGCGCATCGGCGACCGCCTCACGCGCGTCGAATACACCGCGCTCATGATCGCTGCGTACCTCGTCCCGTCCCTCCTGCTCATCACCATGATGCCGGGGCGTTGGGGGCTGGCCTTGCCTTTGGCGAGCGCGCCGGCGGCGATCGCCCTCGTGCGCGACCTATGGCGCACTCCGCGCAGCCCGGCGCTTAACCCTATCCTGGGACGCACCGCACGCCTCAATTTGCTCTTCTCCGTCCTATTCGCGGCGGGACTTGTGATCAGCTAATGTCGAGCGAGCGCGCCAAGCAGATACAGCAAATGTTCGCGCGCATCACGCGGCGCTACGACTTGATGAACCGCGTGATGACCGGTGGGCGTGACCAGGCGTGGCGACTCAGGACCGCCGCCCAGTTGGGCCAAGCGGTGGATGGGCTGATCCTGGATTTGGCCACCGGCACCGGCGACCTGGCCTTCGCGGTGCGGCAACTACACCCCCGCGCGCGGGTTGTGGCGATGGACTTCTCCGCCCCCATCTTGCGCGAGGGCGTGCGCAAGGCTCAGGCTCGCCGCGAAGGCGCCATTGCCTGGGCAGTGGGCGACGCGCTTGCACTGCCCTTTCCGGATGCGACGTTTGACGGCTGCACCAACGCCTTTTTGCTGCGTAATGCGGTTGACTTGATGCGCTGTCTGCGCGAGATGAGGCGGGTGGTGAAACCCGGCCGGCCGATCGTGTGCATGGAGATCACGCATCCGCAGACGCCGATCTTCAAGCAACTGTTCACCATCTACTTCTATCGCTTGGTGCCGTTGATCGGTGGCATCATCACCGGTGACTTGCAAGCCTATCGCTACCTGCCCGATTCGTTGACGCACTTTCCGCCGGCTGAGCGATTGAAGCAGATGATGGAGACAGCCGGCTACCGAAACGTGCGCTACCACTTGCTGGGCTTAGGGACGATGGCGATTCACGTGGGCGAAGCCTGAGGGGGCGCAGGCGCCGGCTTGCGCGCCACGCAGAAGATATACGCGCCCACAGCCGGCGGCGGTTCGTCGTAAATCGGTCGCAACCAAGCCTCCAGCGCGCGCAGGCACGGGTTGCGCCGGCTGGGGAAGGGCACCCAGCGCCCGGTCAGCCGCTTATATAACAAGTTCGGCAGACCAAGATAGTGGCCCAGCTCCAGCGCGCGCAGCGCGCGCGGCGAGAAGTAATACCAGGCTCGCTCTAAGTCCAAGCCGGCGCGCGCCAGGCGTGCCCGCCACACCTGTGCCCCATCGCAATGGTGATGCCGCGAGATGCGATTGAAGAAGCGCGCATACGGCTCGCCGAAGAGCTTCCTGCCTATGAGCCAATCGGTGAAGTGATCGGAAGGCGCGGAGAACAGCAGACATCCACCCTCGCGCAGGACGCGATGGCATTCGGCCAACACGGGGTCGAGGTCCCGAATATGCTCCAGCACGGAATTGCTGATGATCGTGTTGAAGCTGTTATCCGCAAACGGCAAGCCCGCGCCCTGCGCCAGCACCAACAGCCTATGGGCGCGGCGCGCGCGCGATTCGCGCAACGGTTGGGGCCAAGGGTCTAACCCTACGTCCAGTGGGCGCGCGAAGGCTTGCGCTGCGAAGCTGCCGTCACCCGAGCCCAGGTCGAGCACCGGCGGCGCGATCGGCAGATCCTGGTAGAAGCGCGCCTCGACGGCTCGCAGCAGCGCACGAAAGTAGGGCACTTCCAGCAGGTGTGGCCAGAGGAAATCATGACCAGCCGGCCGGACGAAGTCACTGTCCATGTGCTGGCGCGGTGATGACGAAGGGCGAGACACGCTCGCCCAAATCGGCGGGACTTATCAGGTGGCCGGTCGGGGCAGCATGGCGCGGCACACTCGACAGATCAGGCCGCCATCTTCGGTCTCTTCGATGTCGGCGCGCCCGCGACATGTGTCACACAGTTCATACTGGTCCCAGTCCTTTTCTAATACTACGTCGCTCGGTCGTTCATCCCGGCCCGGATGTCGCTCATCACGCTGTTCGTAGGGCAGCCCCATCATTTTCTAATATTCTACTCATCATACGTCCTCCGGCTGCGTTCACAGATAGGGGCAGAACGCTAAGTAGGCGACGGCACCGCTGTTCGCCCGCTCTCTACGAGGTTCGCCTCGTTGGCGGCATAGCTTGTTGGAGGGTTGCCCCTTGTAGAAAGGCTTGCCTTCGCCAGCCAGTGACTCGTGGGGATGCTATGGGCGCGCCGCCTAGAGCCGCTTCTCCATCACCAGCCCGTCCTCGCCGTCATGGTAGTAGTGCCGATAGGTGTCTATCCAGCGGTAACCGCAGCGGTGATACAGCGCGATTGCCCGCGCATTGCTCAGCCGCACGGTCAGCCGCACGCAGGGCGCTTGGAGGGCGCGCTCCGCCGCAAGCAACAGCGCCGTGCCGATGCCGCGCCCTTGGTAATCGGGGTGCACAGCTAGCATGACGATCCAGGCATGGCCGTTGCGATCGCCGCGCTCGCCGGCCACGAAGCCCACCAGGCGCCCGTCGGCCACCGCCTTCAGCCAGGACGCGCGCGGCGCGAAGGACATGGCCAGCAACGTCAATAGGCCATAGGCGTCGCGGTCGAAGGCAGCGCGCTCCAATTCCCAAATCGCTCGCACGTCTCGCCAGCCGGCGCGGTTAATCTGAAAGGCGAATGAATCCAGGACGAACTGCATCGCTCCGTGCGAAGACTCTACCACTCTAGCCCAGCACGGTCATCTGCGCACACGCAATGCGCTCAGCCGCTCTTCACGATGCGTAGTCACCCATTCCTGCCCGCTTGTTGGCAAAGGCATTGAGCAGCTTGTGCGGCGCACATAAAATCATCGCACCGTGGCTTTTTACCTTGGCTGTCCACTCTGGGGGCTAAAGTCCTGGGTCGGTCGCTTCTTCCCGCCGAAGACCAAGCCCAGGGACTTTCTGTCCGCCTATAGCCGCCGACTCAACGCCGTGGAAGGCAACACCACCTTCTACGGATTGCCAAGTGCCGACGTGGTGATGCGCTGGCGCGATGCCACTCCTGCTGGCTTCAAGTTCTGCCTAAAGCTGCCGCAGGTGATCAGCCATCACAAACAACTTCGCGCCTGCCAAGCGGAGACCGAAGCGTTCGTGGCGCGCTTGCGCCTACTGGGCGACCGCTGCGGGCCGGCGCTGCTCCAGCTCTCGCCTAGCTTCGGCGCGAAGCAGCTCGACCAGTTGCGTGGGTGGTTGGAGGCATGGCCGGCTGATCTGCGGCTGGCCGTCGAGCCGCGCCATGCCGACTTCTTCGGCGCGCACGAAGCAGAACTTGATGGGCTATTAAGCCAGCATCACGTCGCGCGATGCACTTTTGATACTGCGCCGCTGTTCAGCGCCGACCCGGCGCAGCCCGAGGTGGCCGCTGCGCAGGCGCGCAAGCCGCGTTGGCCGGCGCGATACACGCGCACGGCCAGCTTCGCCTTCGTCCGCTATGTCGGGCATCCGGATATCCAGGCCAACCAGCCCTGGCTCATGCCCTGGGCTGCGCGCGTGGGCGAATGGCTGGCCCGCGGCGATGACGTCTTCTTCTTTGTGCATCATCCCGACGACACCTTCGCGCCTGACCTGGCTCGTCACTTTCACAGCCTAGTCGCTGCGTGCACGGCGCAGGCATCGCTTGATGCGCGCTGGCTGACTGCCCAGCCTCCTCTCATTTGAGCAGTTTTCGCAAAGAACAGAGGGTTATTCGTATCCTGATTGGGCGCGGGGGCGGGCGTTGGCCAAGTTAACGGCGACGCTCCCTGCGCTTGTGGAGGAACCTCTCGCTGAACGCGACTTGACATTTTGCGACTGCGATTTTAGATTTAATCAGCCAGAAGGGCACCAATATCGTCAGGTAAAGTTCAGAGGAGGACAAATTGACGAAGTCAGTGACTTTACGTGAGGTCGCCGAGCGGGCCGGCGTCTCGCTCGGCACGGCGTCTCAAGCGCTGAACAACCGCCCCCACGTCTCAGCCGCCGCGCGCGAGCGCGTGCTCCTAGCCGCACAAGAGCTAGGGTATGTGCCTCGCCGGCGCTCCGAAGCAACGAGCATCTCCACAATTGGCTTGTTGATCAAGCATGATAGCGGCCCGCTGCCGCGGTTCAACTATTTCTTCTCTTATGTGCAAGCAGGCGTGGAGCTGGAGTGTCACGCGCATCGCATTAACCTCATGGTCGCCATCGTCAAAACAGACCAGAACAACCGCCCGGTTGACGGCTGGCCGCGCATCATTGAGGAGCAAAGCGTGGATGGGTTCATCCTTGTTGGCCTGAACGTTGAACCCACTTTTTCAGAGCTGCGCCAGCAGCTCCCGAATAAGCCGATTGTGCTGGTGGACAGCTATGCCTTTGGCTTCCCGTTTGACAGCGTGGTGATAGACAACATCGGCGGCGCCATTCAGGCCGTGAACTACCTGATCGATCGCGGCCATCGCCACATCGGGATACTGGGGACGAACAAGCATTCCCCGCCCGACATTCGAGAGCGCCGCGAGGGATATTACTGGGCGCTGGCCGCGCGGCAGATAGACGAAGTGTATGTTGAAGAGAGCCTGATGCAGCGCGAAGAAGGGTACCACGCCTTAAAGCGCTTGCTACAGCGCGCTCCGCATGTCACCGCCGTGTTCGCTGTCAACGACGAAACCGCGATCGGGGCGCTTCAGGCGGCCTACGAAATGCGCATTGCTGTGCCGGAGGAGCTTTCGATCATCGGGTTTGACGACATTGATATGGCCAGCGAAGTGCGGCCCGCGCTGACCACGATTCACGTGCCGAAGATGTGGCTGGGCCGGCTCGGCGTGCGTCGCCTGCTCGAACGCGCCCAATCTCCCGATGCGCCCACGGTCACCATTAGCGTCGCTACGCACCTGGTCGAGCGAAACAGCGTCGGCCCTTGCCGCAATCCCGATGCACGTCCGGAGCGCGACAATAAACCCGGCGGGGTATATATTGACCTCCCTTATACCTAGGCCTGCGCCAATCCGTCCATCGGCTACTTCTTCGTTGCGCCGACGATGACCACGCTTGGCATCTTAGGCGGTGGGCCGTATGCGCGCCTGATCGCCCAGGCCGCCCAGCGGATCGGGATAAACGCGGCGGTGCTCGCTGAAGATGAATTCGGCCCGGCCATGCAAGTCACCGGCTTGGGGGTCACCGGGTCGTGGGACGACGATGAGGTGCTCGCCGCGTTCGCCGACGCGGTGGACGCGGTGACCTGCGAAGGCGGTCATGTGCCACCGGCGCGCGCCGCCTTCGTCGCACAGCGTGGCCGGCGCATTCACCCGGACGCGGATGTGCTGGCTTGTATCCAGAATAAGTCCCAACTCAAACAGACCTTGCACGCAGCCGGCCTGCCGGTTGCGCCATTTGCTGCCATCAGCGCGCAGGACGACCTGCGCGTCTTCGGCGCCCAGCACGGCTATCCCATCCTGCTCTGGGCGTCCGAGGGCGGCGCTACGAACGATCAGCCAGCCTGGATAAAGTCGGAGCAGGACATCGCGCCGGTGTGGGAGCGGTTAGCCGACTCGCCTATGCCTCTATTGGCCGAGAAGCCCATAAGCCCCAAGCGAGAGTGGGCGCTCGTCGTCGTCCGCGGCCAGGATGGACGCATCGTGACCTATCCGGTCGTGGAAGTGCTGCGCTGGAAGGGGCTGCCCCACGTCATCCGCGCTCATCAGCGCGGGTTTGACCATCCAGGCCAGGATTTGGGCAAAGCGGTTGTGGAAGCGCTCAAAGGCGTTGGCGCGTTCGATATCGCGCTGATGGAGTTGGCAGACGGTGGGTTAATGGTTGGCGAGGTGTCGCCCGGCGTTCACGACGCCGGCTTATTCACCATCGAAGGCTGCTTGACCTCGCAATTTGAGAATCACGTGCGCGCTGTGCTCGGCCTGCCGCTCGGCTGGACCGACATGGTGAAGCCGGCCGCAGTGACGGTGAACTGCCTGGGCGTGGGCAAACCCATGCCTGGCCCGCGCGACTTCGCGCGCGCGCTATCCTATCGCGGCGCACACCTGTACTGGTATGGCGAGCGCGACTGCCGAGAAGGGCAAAAGATGGGCCACGTCACCGCCATTCACGAGAGCCTGGCCGAGGCGGAGCGCATTGCGCGCATGGCTGCAGGCGACCTAATGAGTGCGTCAGCCTGGTTTGTTTAGGGCCTGCTCGCGGCAAGCGCGGTGAGAGGTAGGGTCTATCCGCGCAGCTAATCGGCGGCGCTGGCCTCGTGCTGGGAAGCTGCCGCGCTCTGCCGGCGGAGCAGCTCCTTGGTCTCCTCGGACAATTCCTTGTTGATTCGGCGATGGAGCTGCGCCAGCAGCGCGATGTCCTTCGCCCTTAGTGCTTCCAGGATCGCTCGATGGTCCACCAGCATCCTGTTCATGGCGCGATCCGCATCGAACCGCCAGCGGCGCACGGTGAGCACTTCCCACTGGCTGATGAGTTGGTCCCAGAACAAGAGCAGCCGGCTGCTGTTGGCCCTGAGCACGACCAGCTCATGAAACAAACGGTCACTGTTCACCAGCGCCACGTAGTCCATGAGCTTGACCAGGCTCTCTTGCTTGTTGATCTCCTGTTCTAGCTGTGCAAAGTCCTCTTCGGTGAGGCAGGGCAATGCTCGCTCGCTGGCATAGGTCTCCAGCGTTGCTCTCAAGCAGTAAATCTCGTCAACATCCTGCTCGGTCGGCGACCAGACGCACGCGCTGCTATAGCTGGCGGAGCTCTTCACCAGTCCCATCACTTCCAGCCGGCTAAGCGCCTCGCGCACTGGACTACGGCTGACGCCGAGCTGGGTAGCCAAGATGGTCTCGGTGAGCTTCTCGCCGGGCGCGAGCTGTCCGAGCACAATCGCAGCGCGAATTTGTTCGGTCACTCGGTCGGTCAACGATGGAGAAGCGCTTCTGCGCGACGCCTGTTCGGCACTCATAAGAGTTTTGTCTCTAGGTTAGGGATTGAGAAGGGTTAAATGAAGGGGATTGCTTCCTCGCCTTGCGACGCTATTGAGCCTTGGGCAGCCTTCTATAATGACTATGATCATGACACGTACATTCTACACACGCGCTGGCGACGACGGCTACACAGGCCTGCTGGGTGAAGGTCGCGTGGCCAAATATACCCTGCAGCCCGAAGCCTATGGCACGGTGGACGAGGCCAGCGCAGCGATGGGCGTGGCGCGCGCAGCCGCCAAAAGCGAGCGCACACGACAGTTGCTATTGACAGCCCAGCGCGATCTCTACCACATGATGGCCGAGCTGGCATCCACCCAACAAACTGCGCCGCTCTTTCGCAAGATCGACGCCCAGCGCGTGGCTTGGTTGGAGGAGCAGACCGACGCCTTGACTGCGCTGGTCGCGCTGCCCAACGAGTTCGTCGTGCCCGGCGATTCGCTGACCGGCGCTTACCTCGACCTCGCGCGCACCATTGTGCGCCGCGCCGAGCGCCTGGTCGTCCGCCTGATACACGATGGCTTGGTGGAGAACGTTGAGCTGATGCGCTATCTGAATCGCCTCTCGTCGCTTTTGTTCGTGCTGGCCCTATATGAGAACGCGCTGGCCGGTGTGAGCCAAGTGACCCTGGCTAAGACATCGTCGTTAGAATGATGACGGGTCAGTTCCGACCACTGCGTCGGTGCATTCATGAACCCTCTGGATTTGGCGAAAGCGCGTCTTCGCCTCACCGAAGGCCTGATCCAAGTGATGAATGCACCCCATTGCCATGCGGGCGTAGAATCTGGGCGGGCCATTGAGCGCCGCCAAGACCGCCTCGCCGCGAGGCGTAGCGCTGTTTATGGAGAGGTGTTACATCAAAGGACTTGCCTCTCTGTGACGAAGTCGTGCGCGCTCCGGCCATCGAAGCGGAGCGCAGGAGCGAGATCACATGGATAGAGAGAGTCTGATTGCGCTATATCGGCAAATGGTGCTGATCCGGGTATTTGAGGATCGCGCCGCGGAGATGTATGCCAAGGCCAAGATCGCCGGCTTCCTACACCTATACAACGGGCAGGAGGCGATTGCTGTCGGGGCGGTGTCTGCCCTGAATCCCGACGATGAAATCGTCGTGAATTATCGCGACCACGGCTGGGCGCTGGCGCGGGGATCGTCGGCTCGCGCGGTGATGGCCGAGCTATTCGGCCGCGTGACGGGCACCACCGGAGGGCGCGGCGGCTCAATGCACCTCGTGGACGTCAAAAACCACTTCTGGGGCGGCTACGCCATCGTCGGCGGACACCTGCCCTTGGCCACCGGCCTGGCCGTCGCAGCGCAATATCTGAAGACTGGCCGCGTGACATTGTGTTCGATGGGCGATGGCTCGACCAACATCGGCACGTTCCACGCCGCGCTCAACTGGGCGAAGCTATGGAACGCGCCGATCATCTTCCTGGTGGAGAACAACCAGTATGCGATGGGCACCGCCTACGACGTGCACAGCGCTGTGCCGATGATCCAGAAGGCAGCCGGCTACAACATGTATGCCGAGGAAGTGGACGGCATGGATGTGATGGCCGTGCGCGAGGCGGTCTGCCGAGCAGCTGAACGCGCCCGCCGTGGCGACGGCCCATCCTTCCTGAACGCCGTGACCTATCGCTATCGCGGCCACTCGATGGCCGATCCGGACGTGCAGCGCGATAAGGCTGAGATCGCTCGTTGGAAGGAGCTTGACCCCATCAAGCGCTTCGCCAACGAGGTATTGCTGAAGCGCAACCTGGTCACGCCGAAGGACCTGGAAAGCATTCAGAAGAGCGTTGAGCAGGAAGTGGAGGATGCAATCGCGTTCGCCGACCAAAGCCCGGAGCCGCCGCTGGAGTCGCTCTATGAATACATCTACCAGCAGCCGGTGCCAAACATGCAGGTGGCCGGCTCGCTCATCCGCCCACCGACGGTCGCGCGCCACGTGCCGGTTAAGAACGGCAAACACGCCTGACCTGCGTTGAGTTCATGTGCTGTTGACATGCCAGAGATCACATATCGCGAAGCTTTGAGACGCGCGCTGCGTGAGGAAATGCAGCGCGACCCCACCGTGGTGATCTGGGGAGAGGACGTCGTCGCCTATGCTGGCGGCGGCGCCTACGGCGTGACGTCTGGGCTGGCTAAAGAGTTCCCCGGCCGCGTGCGCGACACCCCAATCGCCGAGGAAGCCATCGTCGGCGTGGGAATCGGCGCTGCGATGGGCGGCTTGCGCCCTGTGTGCGAGATCATGACCGTGAACTTTACGCTGGTGGCCTGGGATCAAATCGTCAACCATGCAGCCAAGCAGTCCCACATGTTCAACGGCCAGATCAAGGTGCCGATGGTCATCCGCACCCCCAACGGCCATGGGCGCACCGGCGCCACGCACTCGCAGAACTTCGACGCTTGGTTTGCCCACGTCCCCGGGTTAAAAGTGGTCGCGCCCTCCACTCCATACGACGCAAAGGGACTGCTCAAAACCAGCATCCGCGACGACGATCCGGTCATCTTCCTGGAGCACTTGCAGCTCTATGGCACGCGCGGCGAGGTGCCAGACGAGGAGTACCTCATCCCCATTGGAGTGGCCGATTACAAGCGGCGTGGCAAAGACCTCACCATCGTCACCTGGGGGCGCATGGTCGTCGAAAGCCTAAAGGCAGCGCGCATCCTGGCCGAGGAAGGGATAGACGTGGAGATCGTTGACCTGCGCAGCCTGCGCCCGCTCGACCTCTCGCTGGCCCTCGAGTCGTTGCACAAGACGCATCGCGCCATCGTGGTCGAGGAGGGCTGGCGCACCGCCGGTCTGGGTGCGGAGATCGCCGCCTCGCTTCAGGAGATCGGCTTTAATGACCTAGACGCGCCGATCGCCCGCGTCGCCGGCCTGGAAGTGCCGATGCCCTACGCCAGAAACCTGGAGCGGGCGACGCTGCCATTTGCTGAAGACGTGGTAGCCGCGGCGCGCGCCATGGCCAACAACGAATACTGAGCGACATCTATGGCAACCGAAATCACCATGCCCCAGATGGGCTTCGACATGACGGAGGGCGTCATCGCCGCCTGGTTGAAGAACGAAGGCGACCTGGTGACCAAGGGTGAGCCCATCGCGGAGATAGAGACCGACAAGACGACGATTCAGATAGAGTCCTTCGCCAGTGGCATACTGCGAAAGATCGTCGTACCCGCTGGCCAGAGGGTGCCCGTAGGCCAGGTCATCGGCATCATCGCCGACCCGGACGAGGCGGTGAGTGCGCCTCCTGCGGCTCAGCCGCCAACTCAGCAGCCGTCATTCACCGAAACGCCTGCCCCGCCCGCGACTGCGCCGGCGGCCAGCGCCGGTGGGCGCGTGATCGCCACGCCGGTCGCCCGACGGCTGGCCGAGCAATACGGCGTTGACCTGCGCTTGGTCAAGGGCAGCGGCCCTGAAGGTCGGATCACCAAAGCTGACGTAGAGGCCTTCGTCGCTGCTGCGCAGCCAACGGCGGTCCCGCCCGTCCCAAGCGTCCCCGAACCGCTGCCTACCGTCGCGCCGGCCTACGCGACGCAACCGCCCCCGCCGCCCGTCGTGGCCGAGCCGGCGGCCAAACAGCCCCTGACCCGCATGCGCCAGACCATCGCGGCGCGCATGGTGGCCAGCAAGCAGCAAGTGCCACACTTCTACATCACGGTCTCTGTCGAGATGGATGCCGCGCTGGCCCTGCGCGCCCAAATCAACGAGGCGCTCAAGGCAGAAGGGGTTAAAGTCTCGGTAAACGACATGGTGATCCGCGCAGTGGCGTTGGCGCTGCGCCGCTTTCCCAACATGAACGCCTCGTTCAGCCAGGACGGGATCGAGCCGCATGCCCACGTTCACGTAGGGTGTGCGGTGACCGTGCCAGGCGGCCTGGTCACGGTCACCGTGCGAGACGCTGACACCAAGACGCTCAGGCAGATCAGCCAGGAGATGAGCGCGCTTGCCGAGCGAGCACGCCAGAACAAGATGCTGCCGGGCGACGCCGGCGGGCAGACCTTCACCATTAGCAACCTCGGCATGTATGACGTGGATAACTTCCTGGCCATCGTGAATCAACCCGATGCCGGCATCTTGGCCGTGGCCACCGCAAAGCCGACGCCAGTCGTGCGCGATGGTCAGATCGTCATCCGCACGATGATGAACATGACGCTCTCCGGCGATCACCGCTTGACCGACGGCGCGGAGGGCGCCCAGTTCATCAACGAGGTCAAGCGCCTGCTGGAGAATCCGTGGAGCTTGGTGTTGTGAACCAATCTCACCCAGCAGGGTCGGGGGAAGTCCTTGAACGGCGCATCTGCCCCTCTTAGCCGACCCTCGCTAGACGCCCACCCAAGCGTAGCGAGAGATTCACACGCGTGCGAAGCGAGCGGGAGTGGAGTGATCAGCTCTGCTCCCGCTTTGTAAATTTGCCGGTCACTCACTCAACACTCGCCCTCGGTAGAATGCCAGGCGATGCGCAGGTGGCTGCCTCGCCTCTTCTCACGGGAAGATCTGATCGCCCTGCTTTTATGCCTGTTGATCATCGCGCTGCTGGTCATGTCGGCTGAGCGCGCGCCGGAGTGGATTTATCAGGGATTCTGACGTGGCCGACGTCGCCCTCGCGCCATCCCTAGCCGGACGATACACCCAGGCGCAGCTGCGCAACGCAGGGCTGTTTGTGCTGAGCGTGCTGGGGATATACGTCCTCCAGCCGGCCATGCCCATCCGCCAAATGGATTTCTGGCTGCCCACTGCCGCGCTGCTGCTGGCGGTGGTGGTCTGGGCGGCGACGGCAGCGGCCGACCGGTCTGCGCGCGCGCTGATCGCCGACGGATCAGGCATCGCCGTTGTGGTGCTCGGCATCGCCGGCACGCGCTACATCGAGCCGCTCAGCACGCTGTTCACCCGCACGCTCGCTCCCGACGTGCTCACCGTGTTGCTAGCGCTCGCGTTCGGGGGCGCCGTCGCACTGTTGATCGCCCGTTTGATCGGGCCGCGGCCGGGCTGGACGTGGGGCGTGCTCGCGGCGCTGGTCGCGCTGCTCGTCGCGCTCAAGGTGGAGCCGCTGACGCAGGCGCTGGCCGGCGCGCTGCGCGCCTGGCAGGGTCAATCGGTGGCTGCCGCGTCGGCCCTGGACGTGCGCTGGCTGGGCTTCTCCTACCTCTTCTTCCGGCTGGTGGCCGCGCTGCGCGAGCGCGCCGCCGGCAGGCTGCCGAGGATGTCGCTGCGCGAGTTCATCACCTATGCGCTGTTCGCGCCGGCCTGGATCGCCGGCCCGATTGACCGCCCAGAACGCTTCCTGAAGGACTTGCGCGCCGACTTTCGCTTCAATCTGGCCGATTCGATGGAAGGTGGCCGGCGGGTTGCAGTTGGGGCGTTCAAGAAGTTCGTGTTGGCCGACCTGCTGGCTCTGTTCGCGTTGAACGAGGTGAACGCGCTCCAGGTGCGCGGCGCAGCTTGGGCATGGCTGCTCCTATATGCTTACGCCCTGCGCATCTACTTTGACTTCGGCGGTTACAGCGACATCGCCATCGGCATCGCGCGGGTCTTCGGCATCCGCCTGCCGGAGAACTTCAGCCGCCCCTATCTCAAGCCCAACCTCACCCAATTTTGGAATAGCTGGCATATCTCGCTGGCGCAGTGGTTTCGCGCCTACTACTTCAACCCGCTCACCCGCGCCCTACGCACGCGCGGCTGGCCCGCACCGGCGATCATCCTGACCGGTCAGCTCACGACCATGCTGTTGATCGGCCTGTGGCATGGGGTGACCTGGAACTTCGCCATCTGGGGCGCTTGGCACGGGTTGGGTCTCTTCATTCACAACCGCTGGGCCGACTTTGCCAGGGCACGCGCGATGCCGGAGCCGCCAGCCTTGCAGCGCGCACTCGGCGCGGCGCTCACGTTTCACTTCGTCGCGCTGGGCTGGGTCTGGTTTGCGCTGCCCGACCCGGCGCTCGCCTGGCGGATGATCGCAACGCTCTTTGGCCTATGAATCGCTGTAGCCTGGCGCGCATCCTCGCCAAAACGCTGGCCTGGTTTGTGTTGTTCAACGCGCTGTTCGCCTGGGCCAACACGCCGGACAACGCCGGCGTGGCGGCCCTAGGTCAGCTCTCGCTCTACAACGCGCTCTGGCCGGGCCGGCTGCGCCTACCCTACGGCGACGATCCAGGTCGCGCCTATAACATCAGCCTCTACAGCTTGGAGGCGATGTTCGCATCGCACGTCGTGAGCGGCAGGCCATCCGCTGAGTTCCGCGTCTTTCTGATCGGCGATTCGGCGACCTGGGGCTGGCTGCTGCGCAACGAAGAGACGCTGGCCGGCCAGCTCAACGCGCTGGGCCTGCGCGCGCCCGATGGCCGCCCCGTGCGCGCTTACAACCTGGGCTACCCGATCATGTCGCTGACCAAGGACCTGTTGATCTTGCGCCACGCGCTGCGCCACCAGCCTGATTTGGTCGTCTGGTTGGTCACGCTGGAGTCTTTTCCGTCCGAAGCGCAGCTCGATCACCCCATCGTCCGCCATAACGCGCCGGCGGTGCGCGCCATGATCGCCGATTACGCCCTGCGCGCCGACCCCAACGACCCGCGCTTCGTCACCCCCACGCTCTTGGAGCGCACGCTCGTCGGCCAACGGCGGGCGCTGGCCGATTGGCTGCGGCTACAAGCCTACGGTGCGCTATGGGGCGCGACGGGCATTGACCAGCACTATCCGGAGCGCTACGAGCCGGCCCAACGCGACTTCGACGCCGACCTGCGCTTCAGGCAGTTCACGCCTCCTGAGCTGCCGAAATCGGCGCTGGCCTTCGACGTGCTCGATGCCGGCATCCGCATGGCCACCGAGGCCGGCGTTCCCATGCTGATCGTGAACGAGCCGATCTTGATAAGCCAAGGGCGAAACAGCCACCTGCGCTACAACGCGCTTTATCCCCGCTGGGCCTACGACGCCTATCGCGCCATGCTGCGCGCGCACTTGGCGCAAGGCCAGGCGCGATACCTGGACGCCTGGGACAGCGTGCCCCAGGCGGAGTTCACCAACAGCGCCGTGCACCTCACGCCGCGCGGGGTCCGCCTGCTGGCCGAGGCGATCGCGCCAGCCATCGCCGACCTCACGGCACGGCGATAATCAAAGCCATGAGCGACGACATCATCCGCCCGCTGGCCGACTACATCGCAAACGAAATCCTGAAAAATCCAAAGCGCGCCATCCGGCCCGATGAGAAGCTCATCTCCAGTGGGCTGATAGATTCGTTCCACTTAGTGGACCTGGGGTTGTTCGTCGAGCAGCGCTTCGGCGTGCGTTTGGACGATGGCGAGTTAAACGCCGACACGTTCGACACGCTGGAGCAGCTTGCTGCGCTGATCAGCGCGAGAAAGCGATGACGACGCTCGCCAACATCCTAGCAGAACACTACTTCTTTGCCGCCGACCGGCCCGCGATTTATCTCCAGGTGGCCGGCCAGCCCGACCGGTGCATCACCTATAGCGACCTGGTCTGCGGCGCGGCAGGGTTCGCCCGCCTTTTGGAGCAGTGGGGGATCCGCGCCGGCGAGGTGGTGGTGATCATCTTGCACCATGGCGAGCCGCTCATCTACGCCTTTTGGGGCGCGATCCTGCACGGGGCAGTGCCGGCCATCCTGCCCCCGCTCACCGAGAAGCTGTTGCCGGCGCGCTATCGCGCTGACCTGGCCGCCTTGATTCGGATCACTCGCCCGCAGGCGATCGTCACCTATCCGCAGTTCGCCGGCGAAGTGGCGTATGCCGTGCGGGTGGCGGCTGCGCCGACGACCGCGATCATCGAGCTAGCTGAGCCGCTCCGGGCCGCACCGGATTTCACCGCGCTGGGCGGCCTGCGCCGACAGGACAGCGACCTCGTCCTGCTCCAGCATTCGTCCGGCAGCACGGGGCTTCAAAAAGGGGTGGCCCTCTCCCACCGCGCCGTGCTCAACCAGCTCAACGCCTACGCGCCGGCCATCGCTCTGGCCGAGGACGACGTGATCGTGAGTTGGTTGCCGCTGTACCACGACATGGGGTTGATCGCGTCGTTCGTCATGCCGGTGGTCCGGCGCGTGCCGCTGGTGCTGATGTCGCCGTTCGACTGGGTGCGCGCGCCGGCGCGCCTGATGCAGGCGATCAGCCGTTATCGCGGCACGCTGACCTGGCTGCCCAACTTTGCCTATAACTTCTGCGCCACCCGCGTCCGCGCGCGTGAGATGGAGGGTGTGGACCTCTCTTCGCTGCGCGCCGTGATCAACTGCTCCGAGCCGATCTACCACAGCAGCCATCAGCGCTTCTGCCAGCGCTTCCAGCCCTACGGGTTGCGCCCGGAGGCGCTGGCCACGTGCTACGCGATGGCGGAGAACACCTTCGCCGTGACCCAGAGCGAGATCGGCAAGCCGATCTCGCGCAACGAAGGCGGCGGGATTGGCCACTCCGGTCAGGTCTCGTCCGGTCGGCCGTTGTCGAATGTGTGCATCCGTATTTTGAGCGACGACCGCCGCGACCTGGCCGAGGGCGAGATTGGGGAGATCGCGCTGCGCAGCGATTGCATGTTGAGCGAGTATTACCATCGCCCCGACGCCACAGCGCAGGCGTTCTTCGAGGGGTTTTACCTCACCGGTGACCTGGGCTACATGCGCGGCGGCGAGTTGTACGTCACCGGCCGCAAGAAGGATTTGATCATCGTGGGGGGGAAGAACATCTATCCTCAGGACCTGGAGGCACTGGCCGGCGAGGTGGACGGTGTTCACCCCGGCCGGGTTGCTGCCTTCGGCGTCTTCAGCGAAGAGGCCGGCACCGAAGAAGTGGTGATCGTGGCCGAGGCCGAGAGCGAGGAACCGGCTGAGCGCGAGCGGATCGCCGAGGCCGTGCGCGCATACGTCACGCAAAACTCCGAGGTGGCTGTGCGCCGCGTGGTGATGGTGGACCGCCACTGGTTGATTAAGACGAGCAGCGGCAAGGTGGCCCGCAGCGCCAACAAGGCGAAATACCTGAGTGAGTTCCTGGATCAGCCCTGAGGGCCGGCGACCGGCGGCGCTGTTAATTTAGCGCTAGTGTGCTTCCAACGCTGCTTCGATCTGCAGCCATACGATGCACACCAGAGGAAGCGCGTATGAACCTAAATCAATATACGGAGAAAGCACAAGAGGCGTTCTTCAGCGCCCAATCCCTAGCCCGAGAATACGGCCAGCAGGCGATTGAGCCGGAGCACCTGCTCCTCGCCCTGCTTCAACAAGACGGCGGCATCGTGCCGCCGATCATCCAAGCTGCCGGCGCAAATCCGAACCGCATCGCCGAGCTGACGCTGCGCGAGATCCGCAATAAGCCCAAGGTGAGCGGCGATGTGGGCGAGGTGCGCATCTCCCGCGAGGTCGCGGCGCTGGCCGAGCGCGCCGAGGCAGAAGCCCGCCAGATGCGCGATGAATACGTCAGCACCGAGCACCTGCTGCTTGCCTTGTCAGATCCGACCGCCGTGCGCACCGGTCGCCTGCCGGCGGCGACGCAAATCTTGAACGCCAACGGCATCACCCGCGACGCCGCCCTGCGCGCGCTCGTCCAAGTCCGCGGCAGCCAGCGCGTCACCTCCCCCAACCCGGAGGCCACCTACCAGGCGCTGGAGAAATACGGCCGCGACCTGACCCAACTGGCCCAACAGGGCAAGCTGGATCCGGTGATCGGGCGCGACGAGGAGATCCGGCGCGTCATTCAAATCCTCAGCCGGCGCACCAAGAACAACCCCGTCCTGATCGGCGACCCAGGCGTGGGCAAGACGGCGATCGCCGAGGGGCTGGCGCAGCGCATCGTGCGGCGCGACGTGCCGGAGGGCCTGAAGGACAAGCGCATCATCGCCCTGGACATGGGCGCGCTGATCGCCGGTGCGAAGTATCGCGGCGAGTTCGAGGAGCGCCTGAAGGCTGTGCTCAAGGAAGTCACCTCGTCCAACGGCAAGATCATCCTCTTCATAGACGAGCTGCACACCGTGGTGGGCGCGGGCAAGGCCGAGGGCGCGATGGACGCCGGCAACCTGCTCAAGCCGATGCTGGCGCGCGGCGAGTTGCACTGCATCGGGGCGACCACGGTGGATGAATATCGCAAATACATCGAGAAGGACGCGGCGTTGGAGCGCCGCTTCCAACCCGTGTTCGTGGATGAGCCGAGCGTCGAGGACACCATCAGCATCCTGCGCGGCCTGAAGGAGCGCTATGAGATCCACCACGGCGTGCGCATCCAGGACGCAGCCGTGATCGCCGCTGCGGCGCTCAGCGCGCGCTACATCAGCGACCGGAAGCTGCCGGACAAGGCGATTGACCTGATTGATGAGGCGGCCAGCCGGGTCAAGATGGAAATTGACTCCAAGCCCACCGCCCTAGACGAGATTGATCGCCGGATCTTGCAGCTAGAGATCGAACGCGAGGCGCTAAAGAAGGAGACCGACGAGGCCAGCAAGGAGCGCCTGGCCAAGCTGGAGGCGGAGCTGGCCAGCGAGAAGGAGAAGAGCAACGCGCTGCGCGCGCAGTGGGAACAGGAGAAAGCCGCGATCCAAGAGGTGCGCGCGATCCGCGAGCAGATCGAGCAGACCAACATTCAGATCGAGCAGGCTGAGCGCGATGCCGACCTGGCCAAGGCGGCCGAGCTGCGCTATGGCCGGCTGCGCGAGCTGGAAGCTCAGCTCAAGCAAGCGCAGGCCCGCCTGGCCGAGCTCCAGAAGGGCAACCCGCTGCTGAAGGAAGAGGTCGGCCCCGACGAGGTGGCTGCTGTGGTCTCGCGCTGGACGGGCATCCCCGTCTCACGGTTGATGGAAGGGGAGATGCAGAAGCTGGTGCACATGGAGGAGCGGCTGCGCCAGCGCGTGGTGGGTCAGGATGAGGCGCTGCGCGCCGTGAGCAACGCCGTTCGCCGTGCCCGCGCCGGCCTGCAAGACCCCAATCGGCCGATCGGCTCGTTCATCTTCCTCGGCCCCACCGGCGTCGGCAAGACCGAGACGGCGAAGGCGCTGGCCGAGTTCCTCTTTGACGACGAGCGGGCGATGGTGCGGATTGACATGAGCGAATACCAGGAGAAGCACACCGTCAGCCGGCTGATCGGCGCGCCACCTGGCTACGTGGGCTATGAGGAGGGCGGCCAGCTCACCGAGGCGGTGCGCCGCCGACCCTACGCGGTGGTGCTCTTCGACGAGATAGAGAAGGCCCATCCAGAGGTCTTTAACGTGCTGCTCCAACTGCTGGACGACGGCCGGCTGACCGATGGCCAGGGCCGCACGGTGGACTTTCGCAATACCGTGGTGATCATGACCAGCAACCTGCTGGCCGGCCAAGCGCTGGAATTGATGACCCGCGACCAAATCGTGCGCGAACTCCAGCGCTTCTTCCGGCCGGAGTTCCTCAACCGGATTGACGAGATCGTGGTCTTCCACCCGCTGACCGAGCAGCACATCGAGCAAATCGTGGATATCCAGCTCAGCCGGCTGCGCAAGCTGCTGGCCGATCGCAAGCTGTCGCTGGAGCTGACGAACCGCGCCAAGCAACATCTGGCCCAGATCGGCTACGACCCGGCGTTCGGCGCGCGCCCGCTCAAGCGCGCCATCCAGCACGCGCTCCAAGACCCGATCGCGCTGGCCATCTTACAGGGACGCTACCGAGAGGGCGATGTGATTCGCGTGGATGCCCGCGATGGCGAGCTGGTGATCGAATGAGACCGACGGCTGGCGCCTGTGCGGAAGGTCAGCCGCTCTCTGAGTGTGGAGCGGCTGCGCCGTCAGCGGCACAGCTTGCGCAGGTGTTCTTCAAAGGTCACCGAGAACTGGTGTGAGCCGTCGCCGTTGCACGAGGCGACGAAGTAGAAGTAATTCGTCTGGGCCGGCTGAAGCACTGCCTGGATGGAGGACAGCCCAGGGCTGGCGATCGGCCCTGGCGGTAGGCCGGGGTTGACGTAGGTGTTGTAGCCACCGGGATCCACGAACTTCAAATCGTCCAGCGTCAGCCCCTTCTTCCACCAGGTCTTCTGATCGGGTTGGTAGCCCAGGGCGTACTGCGTCGTGGGGTCAGCCTGCAGCGGTTGACCGACGCGCAAGCGGTTGAAGTACACGCTAGCGATCAGCGGGCGCTCCTCGGGCAAGACCGCCTCGCGTTCGACGATCGAGGCCAACGTCAACAGTTCGTGGGGATTGCGGCCCTCGGCGCGCGCCCCCTCCAGCAGCGGTGCAGCCTTGGCCTGAAAGGTGTCCAACATGCGCAGAATGACATCCTGGGCGGTGGGATTCTCCGGCAACCGGTAAGTGTCGGGGAAGAGATAGCCCTCCAGCGAGGCATCGCTGGGCAGCCCTTGGAGAAAGGGGTAACGATAGGCGCGCGCCCGGCTGGTGAGGCGGATGAACTCGTTGGCGCTGACGCCGAGCTGTTCTTCTAGCAGTTGCGCGACCTCCTCGCGCCGTCGGCCCTCCGGGATCGTCACCTGCACCTCGCGGCCCGTGCCGCGCTGTAGGGCCAGAGCGATCTGCTCGATGTTCATGTTTGGGCGGAGGGTGAACGCGCCGGCGTTCAGCGTGGCATCCAGCCCCTTATAGCGCACATAGAGGCGGAACAGCTCAGCATCCCGGATCAACCCCTGGGCTTGCAATCGGCGCGCGATGTTGGCCACCGACTCGCCGGGGGTGACGACGAACGTCTGCGGGGTTGGGTCGTCACTCGCCGGCCTTGTCAGGTCGTTGCTGCGCAGCAAGTCCAGGTAGGTGCCGATTACCCAGCGGTCCAGGTCGGTCGTCTGCTGCGCGCCGGACAGGTCCACGCCGCGGACGCGCTGGGTCCACACCCAGCCAGCAACGGCAAGCGTCGCCAAGGCAACGACGAAGACAGCGAACCGAAACGGTGAGAAGCGCGCCTTGCGCATGATTCTTTACAAGGCTACCATAGTAGTGGAAACGCCGTATCCGCGTCCTGCGACGGTCGTTGTGCGTCCAAGTAGCGTTGCAAGATCACCGCCGCAGCGACGGCGTCATCGTGCGGTTCCGTGCGCCGGCGGCCCCGGTTGATGGCGATGATCGCCTGGGCGTCCTGGGTGGTGTAGCGCTCGTCCACAAAGTGCAAGGGGACATTGAGCTGTGCACGCAGGCCATCGGCGAACGATTGGACATGCTGTGCTTGGCTGCTCAGGCGTCCGTCGCTGTGCAAGGGCAGGCCGACCACCACCTCGTCGGCGCCCTGTTCGGCCACCAGCGCCACGATGCGCGCCAGGGCGTCCTCGCGCGCGCGGTCGATCACGCAAAGCGGGCGGGCGATCAGCTTGGTGGGATCGCTCACCGCCACGCCAATCCGCCGATCGCCGATATCCAACGCCAAGGTGCGGGCCATCACTCGCGCTCCACTTGGGTCTGGATGCGGATGGTGAGGATGGGCAGGCGGTTGACCAGCGCCATCAGCCAATCTGGACCAGCTTCGATGCGTGGATTGCGCTTGAGCGAGAAGGTTTGTAAGAGCACCGACTGGGCCTCGGCCGGCGTTTTGCCGCGCACCAGCCGGCGGACGGCGTTCTCGTCAATGGCCGCGCCGACCAGCCCGCGCGCCTCCACGAACAGCACGACGTCCCTGCCGGTGCCCTCCTCGGCCACCTCTCCGCGTCGCGCCTCGGCGGCCAGCAGGTCGAAGCCCGGCGGCACTTTGGGCTTCAGCGCCTCGCGGGCCAGCGTCTCCAGGTCGCGCGGCGAGACGGCCAAGCCGGCCACTTGCAAGCGCATGTTCAGCGCCACGCGCTCCGCTTGTTCCCCGATGAAGCGGTCAAAGCTCTCGTCTTGTCGGTCGGCGATGAACAGCGTCTGGGGCAGGACGAGCAGCCTCTCGTTGAGCACTTCAGGGAGCTGCTGCATCTTCGCCGCAGCCTCCCTGAGCAGCTTGCGCTGAAGCTCAGCGCGCAACCGGCGATAGTCGGCCTCGGTCACCGCCGGCAGGATGACGTTGCTGCCGCCGCTGGTGAGCGCTTCGTTGATGACGGTGACGGCCAACGATGGCACGCCCTCCACGCGGTTGATCTGGCCGGGGTTGACGTTGCCCGCCGGGCCAGGCTCGATGGCCTCGATCTCCACGCTGGCGCGGCCCGCGGGGGGCACTTCTACGTCGTTCAGCGTGACGAAGCGAACCGGCGCGTTTGTGGCGGTCGTGCGCACGACCGTGTTGCTGGGCACGACGTAGGACGTGGTGAGCAGGTTGAAGAACGTGACGCTGCCGCGCGCTTTGGAGCTGGGGACGCTCTTTTGGCCGGTGGCAGGTGTGCTGGCGCTCCCTTCGACGACCACATCTAAGCGCACGGCAGGAATGGTGCGCGTCTTCAGGTCTACGCGAGGGGTGTTCGTGTCCAGTCGCACCGGCACGATGGTGGCGATCCGCTGGCTAGATGCCGAGAGCGTGATCTTCGCTTCGTGGATGGCGATGAAAGCCAGGCTGCCCACCGTGAGCAGCGTGGTCAGCGTCAGCGCTGCGGCAAGCAGCCGCGCCCAAGGGCGACGCTTGGGGAAGAAGCGCGCCAGCGAATTCGGCACAAAGCGGCGCGGCGGCCGCAGCCGGCGCGGCGGCACAGGCGCGTCATCGCGCTCCCAGGCGCGCGCTTGTGCTTCGGCCACCGTTGCGAAGGCGGGCAGGCCGGCGTCGCGCGCGATCGCTTGCTGGCGGCCATCAGCCGTCACGATGGCCAGGGCAACTCCCTGCGCGTCGGCGGCGCGCCGTAGGCGCACAAAGTCCAGGGCCGACCAGCGCGCCTCCGCCGGCATGATTATGATCACGTGGCTGGCTTTGGCCCAGGCGATGCGGTCGGCTGCGCCGACGGCATCATCGGCCGGATCGAGGGTGAGGATGCGGCCGATCATCACGCGCGTTCGTTCGCCAGCAGGCTGAGCACGATCTGGCGCGCCTGGTCCAGCGCCGCCGGCAAGTTATTGGCATCTTTGCCGCCAGCCTGGGCCAGGGTGGGCCGGCCGCCGCCGGTCCCGCCGATCAGCGGGGCAATTTGACGGACGATCTGGCCGGCGTCCACGCCCTTCTTGGTTAGATCGGGCGTCACCGCAGCGAGCAGCGCCGGTTTATCGCCGATGACCGCGCCCAGCACTAGCACGCTGCTGTGGTAGCGCTGGCGATACCAATCGCTCATCTCGCGCATCAGCTCAGGCCCCTCGGCCTGTACCTGCGCCACCAGCACATGCGCGCCGCCGTGTAGCTCCGCTTGCGCCATTTGCTCAGCGAAGCGCAAGCGGGCCAGTTCGCGGCGCGCCCCCTCCAGCCTCTTTTGGGTTTCCTGAAGCTGGGCGGTGATCCTGCTGACCTGTTCAACGACGTGTTCGGCAGGGACGCCCAACAGGCGAGCGATCTCGCCGACCTGCTGCGCCTGCTGACGCGCATAGTCAAGCGCGGCGCGGCCGGTGAGGACTTCCAGGCGGCGCACGCCGGCGCTCACCGATCCCTCGCTCACCACCAGCGCGCAGCCGATCTCGCCGGTCATCGACACGTGCGTGCCACCGCACAGCTCCATGCTGAAGGGATGCGCATCGTCGTGACCTATGGTCACCACGCGCACCAATTCGCCGTATTTCTCGCTGAAGAAGGCCAGCGCGCCGGCAGCGATCGCTTGTTGATAGGGCATGTGGCGCGCTGTCACCGGCAGGTTGCGCAGTATCGCATCGTTGAGCATGTCGGCCACTTGGTTCAGCTCATCCTGCGTCAGCGGCCTGGGGTGAGTGAAGTCAAAGCGCAGGCGGTCGGGAGTCACCAGCGATCCTTCCTGGCGGACGTGGTGGCCTAGGACAGCGCGCAGGCTGGCCTGCAGGAGGTGGGTGGCGGTGTGGTTACGCATGATCGCCCGGCGGCGGGCCTCGTCGGCGCGCGCAATGCAGCGATCGCCGACGACCGGCTCGCCCCATTTCACTTCGCAGACATGGACGATGAACTCCGGTGCTGGCCTGCGCATTTCTTTGACGGCCAGGCACCAAGCTGGTTCTTCGTCGCTGGCTAGATCGGTGTAGGCGCAGATGAGGCCGGTGTCGCTCACCTGGCCGCCGCTTTCGACGTAGAACGGCGTGGCCCGCAGCACAACCTCCACGCGCTCGCCGGGAACGGCGCGATTGGTCATCTCGCCATCGCGCAGAATGGCGAGCACCTCGCTCTCGCGCGCCAACGGCCCATAAGGGTCATAGAGCACGCCGGCCTCGCTCAGCTTGCCATCGGCGCGCAGCGTGTCAAAAGCTTCGCGGTAGGCCTTGGCCAGGTCGTAGTCGCCGGCGAACTTCTCCTGGCTCGCAGCGCGGGCGATCTCGCGGGCGCGCTGGCGCGCAGCCAGAAAGCCGGCCTCGTCCACCGCCATCCCGTGTTCCTTGGCTACGTCGCGGGTGATCTCCAGCGGCAGGCCGTATGTGTCATACAGGCGAAAGGCCACTTCGCCGGGGAGGACGGTCTGGCTGCGCCCTTCTTCAGCGATGAACGCCTCGAGGCGTTCCAGCCCCTGGTCGAGCGTGCGGGCAAATCGCTCCTCTTCAGTGTGGATGGTGCGCAAGATGTGCTCGCGTCGGTTGATCAGCTCGGTGTAGTAGTCGCCCATCTTGTCCACCACGGCATCGGCTATTTGATAGAGGAATGGATCGCGCAAGCCGAGCTGGCGACCAAAGCGCATCGCACGGCGCATGATCATGCGCAGCACGTAGTTGCGTCCCTCATTGCCGGGCAGGACGCCGTCGCCGATCAGGAAGGCGGCTGCGCGCGCGTGATCAGCGATCGCGCGATAGGCCACGATGTGGGCTTTGCGCTCAGCATCGGTCTGGCCGGCCAGCGCTTGCAGCCGGTCCATGAGCGGCAAGAAGAGGTCACTGTCGTAATTGCTCTCGCCGCCTTGCAGCAGGCGGACCAGGCGCTCAAAGCCCATGCCGGTGTCTACACCCGGCCTGGGCAGCGGGGTCAACGTGCCGTCTTCGCTGCGGTCGAATTGCATGAAGACCAGGTTCCAGACCTCGACGGTCGTTTCATTTGGGTCATCGTCGTTGTTCACCCAGCGCGCGTCGTTATCCTCCAGTTTGCCGCTGAAGAAGTGGATCTCGCTGTTTGGCCCACATGGGCCGGTCGGCCCCATGCTCCAAAAGTTATCCTTCTCGCCGAAGCGCAGGATGCGCGACGCTTTCACCCCCACCTTCTGCCATAGCATGAACGACTCGTCGTCCTCCTCGTAGATGGTGAACCACAACCGCTCGCGCGGGAAGCCGTATTCTTTCTCCAACAGCTCCAGAGCGAACTTCATCGCGTCTTCCTTAAAGTAGTCGCCAAACGAGAAGTTGCCCAGCATCTCGAAGAACGTGTGGTGTCGCCGGCTGGGGCCGACGTTCTCTAGGTCGTTGTGCTTGCCGCTCACCCGCATCACCTTTTGGACGGTCACTGCGCGGGTGTAGTCGCGCCGCTCTAGGCCGAGGAAGACGTTTTTGAACTGATTCATGCCGGCGTTGGTGAACAGGATGGTCTTGTCGCCGTAAGGGATGAGCGAGGAGGAGGGCACGTGGCGATGTCCATTGCGCACAAAGTAGTCAATAAACGTTTGGCGAACCTGATTGCTGAGCATGGGACGACGATTATAAAGACCGCAACCGTCGCGGCGGGTAGGGGTGTGTTCATGATAGAGACAGAACGCTGGGTGGGCGATGGCACTCCCGTCGCCTATCCTCGATAGGTTCGCCTTCGCTGGCAGCATCGCTTGGTGGAAGGGTGCTCTCATGGGTGGATGGCCTTGGGGTGGGGATGCATGATGGCGCGGAGGGAATCCTGGGGGGAGTGCCGATACATCAGTTGCTTAGAAGTGGCGTAACCCGATTGACGATGCACCCTTACCCGTCAAGTAACATTGGCGGCGTATGAGCAAGCCGTTGGTCCTCGTGGTTGGCGCATCCGGGCGTACCGGTCAACGGGTGGTGCGGGCACTGCGCCGACATGGCTTCCCGGTGCGGGCGCTGGTGCGTGATGCGTCTAAAGCCAGCCTGGTAGCCGGCGAGGGTGTAGAAGTGCTGATCGGCGACGTCACCGACGAAGCAGACATCCGCCGCGCGTTAACAGGTGTGACCTACCTGATAAGCGCGCTGGGCAGCAAAGGGCCGACTGACGCAGCGCATATCGAGTTAATCGAGTTCACGACCATCGCCGAGCTCGCTCAGCTTGCCAAAGAGATGGGCGTGCAACACTTTGTGCTGTGCTCCTCGATGGGGGTCGAGATACCGGAGATGATCCCACCTTTGGCCGAGATCCTACGCCAAAAGCGGCGTGGCGAGCTGGCGCTGGAGCACAGCGGCGTGCCATTCACGATCGTCCGCCCTGGTGGGCTGACCGATGAGCCCGGCGGTGGGGGCGTGGCAATTGCGCGCACGCTGCCTGGCTTTGGGATGATCGCGCGCGACGACGTGGCCGAGGTGATGGTCCAAGCGCTGCTGCAGCCGGAGGCCAAGAACAAGATCGCTGAGATCATTAACGCGCCCGACGCCGGGCCGGCTGACCGACCGGGGTTGTTTGCTGAGGTCGCATCGGGGTGAGCGAGAAGCGGACTGACAACAAACAATTGACAGCTCAGCTTAACCGGATATACTCTGAGGGCGTAATGCGCTGTCGAATCGCGCCTGTGGCTCACCTGAGTGACATTTCGATTATTCGGTTTGTCATTCCCGTGCGCCGGGCGCGGTAGGCCAGCGTGTGAAGTTCAGCAGGCACCCAGAGCCTTCCGCAAGCCGGAAGGCTCTTTTATTTGTGAGGTGGACCATGGCGACCCAACTGTACGACACGACGCTACGCGACGGCACACAGGGGGAGGGCGTGAATCTCTCCGTGGAGGATAAGCTGCGCATCGCGCAGCGGCTGGATGAATTCGGCATGCACTACATCGAGGGCGGGTGGCCGGGCAGCAATCCGAAGGACGCCGAGTTCTTCGCCCGCGCGCGGACGATGCCGCTGAAGCAGGCGCGGCTGGCCGCCTTCGGCAGCACGCGCAAGGCCAATCTCGCCGTAGAGGCCGATCCGCAGATCAGGATGCTCCTGGAAGCCGGCACGCCCGTGGTCACCCTGGTGGCCAAGACCAGCACGCTGCACGTCCGCCATGTGCTGGAGACGAGCTTGGACGAGAACCTAAGGATGATCGCCGACAGCGTGGCCTTCTTCAAGCAGCATGGTAAAGAGGTCATCCACGATGCCGAGCACTTCTTCGATGGCTTCAAGCTGGACAAGGACTACGCGTTGGCGACCCTGCGCGCGGCGCGCGACGCCGGCGCGGACTGGCTGGTGCTGTGCGACACCAATGGCGGCACGATGCCCTGGGAAGTGGAGGAGATTGTGGGCTTCACCATCGCTGAGCTACAAAAGGATGGCCGGACCTGTCGGTTTGGCATTCACACGCACAATGATGCTGGTCTCGCGGTGGCCAACGCGCTGGCCGCGGTGCGCGCCGGCTGTACGCAGGTCCAGGGCACGATCAACGGCATCGGCGAGCGGGTCGGCAACTGTGACCTGGTGACCACCCTGGCCAACCTGAAGCTGAAGATGAACGATGATTGCGTGAGCGACGAACAGTTGCGCCGGCTGACCGAGCTCTCTCGCTATGTATACGAAGTGGCTAACCTCACGCCGGACATCCGCCAACCCTATGTTGGCCAGTCCGCCTTCGCCCACAAGGGCGGCATCCACGTCGCTGCCATCCTAAAGGTCGAGGAGAGCTATCAGCACGTTGATCCGGCGCGCGTGGGCAACCAGAAGCGCGTGCTGGTGAGCGAGCTAAGCGGGCGCGGCAACATCGCGTATAAGGCCAGAGAATTCGGCCTGAATCCCGACAGCGAAGAAGTGCAGCGCGTGTTGCAGCGCGTGAAGGAGCTGGAGAACCGCGGCTTCTTCTTCGAGGGTGCGGACGCCAGCTTGGAGCTGATGCTGCGCCGCGCCCAGCCGGACTATGCGCCGTTGTTCGAGCTGCTGGATTACATGGTCGTGGTGGAGCATCGCGAAGGGCGCGGCCTGTTGGCCGAGGCGACGGTGAAACTGCGCATAGACGGTGAGATCGCACATACCGCGGCAGAGGGCGACGGGCCGGTGAACGCGCTCGACCTGGCCACGCGCAAGGCGCTGATTCCGCACTATCCGAAGCTCAAGAAGATGCGCCTGGTGGACTACAAGGTGCGCATTATTGACAGCGACAAGGCCACCGGCGCCACCACGCGCGTGACGATTGATTCCTCCAACGGGCGTCGCACCTGGACGACGGTGGGCAGCTCGACCAACATCGTGGACGCCTCCTGGCAAGCGTTGGCCGACTCGATGGAATATGCGCTATTGATCGCCTGAGGGGGTGAGGGGGACGTCCCTGGCGAAGCTGTAGATTTCAATGCCAAGCTCACGGGCGAATCGCTCGGCGCGCGCATCCGCCAGCGGTGAGATGACGATGCGCCGGTCAGCCTTGCGGCTGTGGCGTTTCTCATACCATTGCACTTTGCGCGCGAACAGGGCGATGTCGGCTTTGCTCACCGCCGACTTGATCTCACAAAGGATGAGGGTGCTGTTGTAGATGATGACGTCCAGTTCAACCTGATCGGGCCGGCCAAAGACCTCCCCGCTGTCGTCCCACTCCCGCAGGTTGATGACCTGCACGCCGAAGGACTCTTCAAGGATTCCCTGTAGTGCGCTGCGGAAGGCTTCCTCGGAGTGAAGCCCCCAGCGCGCGCCGAGCGCGCCGAGGCGGCTATCGAATTCGTCCAGTCGCTTGAGCATGGCGCGGATAGCCTTCTGGTCCTCCTTCCACCTGAGGTTCTCCTCTTCCCAGCGCTTGGCTTGTTCATCCCAGCGGCGGTTCTGCTCCGCCCAGAGTTTGACTTGCTCGTCCCAGCGGAGTTTTTGCTCTTCCCAGCGCTTGGCCTCCTCTTCCTGGCGCTCCGCCCAGCGACGGTTCTGCTCCGCCCAGAGTTTGGCTTGCTCGTCCCAGCGGAGCTTTTGCTCTTCCCAGCGCTTGGCCTCCTCCGCCTGGTGCTCTGCCCAACGCCGACTATCTTCCTCGCGGGCAAGGCGCAATTCTTCTAACAGCTTGTCAAAGCGGCTCTCGGGCGTCTCTCGCAGGGCAGCTTGGATAGCGCGGCGCACCTCAGGATCCTCGATGAGGGCGCGGCGCACCTCCTCGCGCACAAGCTGGCGGATGTTGTCGGGCGCAGACATCTGACTCAATCCTAACATGGCAGAGGCGTGGCGGGGTACATTCACCGAAAGCGATGCTGCCAGCGAAGAAAGGGATGGGCGACGCACTGCCGTCGCCCACCTAGGCAGGTTC
>Ga0308415_1000122_pt1 | contig 31168 bp, 32 predicted proteins | sample HotsprSampleOS55_FD_203465 | JGI IMG/M metagenome (GOLD analysis project Ga0308415, IMG submission 203465) | Hot spring phototrophic mat microbial communities from Octopus Spring, Yellowstone National Park, Wyoming, United States - 20090730_OS55 ... | reverse complement strand
CCTGGCCGAACGCCTCGGCGAAGATCCGGATCGCCTCGGCGTCGCCCTCGCCGCGCAGGATCTCGGCCCGCTTCTGCGCCTCGGCGATCAGCACGCGCCGCTCGCGGTCGGCCCGGGCACGGATCCGCTGGGCGATCTCGGCACCTTGGGCGCGCAGCTCCTTGGCCTCCCGCTCGCGTTCGGTCTGCATGCGGCGGAAGATCGCCTGGCTGTTCTCGGCCGGCAGATCGGCCCGCTTGATCCGCACGTCGACGATCTCGACGCCGAACCGGCCGAGGGCCTTGTTCGCCTCGTCGCGGATCCGGTTCATCAAGAGCGCGCGGTCCTTGGAGAGCACGTCGATCAGCGAGGTCTCGCCGAGCACGCTGCGCAGCGCGGCGAACACGGTCGGCTCGAGCCGCTGGCGGAACAGGGCCTCGCTGCCCGCCGCCTGGCGGAAGCGCAGCGGATCGACGATCCGGTACCGGGTGAAGGCGTCGACCACGAGCCGCTTCTGGTCACCCAGGATGAGCTCGACCGCGGGCGCGTCGTAGTCGAGGACCCGCTTCTCGAAATACTCGACCTGCTGGATGAACGGCACCTTGAAGCCGAGGCCCGGCTCCTGGACCACCCGCACCGGGTTACCGAACTGGAGGATGAGGGCCTGGCGGCTCTGGTGCACCGTGTACACCGAGCCCATCAGGAGGACCACGGCGAGCGCGGCGAATGCCGCGCCGATCATCACCAGGCGCTGGCTCATTGCTGGCCTCCCTGCGGGGTCGCGGTGCGGCGCTGCTGCAGCTCCGGCAAGGGCAGGTAGGGCACGACCGAGCCGACGCCGGCCTGCGATTCGACGATCACCTTGCTCATCCCCTTGAGCACCTCCTCCATCGTCTCGAGGTAGAGACGCTGGACGGTCACGTCGCGGGCCTTGGCGTACTCGGCGAGGATCGTCTTGAAGCGCTGCGCCTCACCGGTCGCCCGGGCGACCACCTCCTGGCGGTAGGCCTCGGCGTCCTGGAGAAGCCGTTCCGCCTCGCCGCGGGCCCGCGGGATGATGTCGTTGGCGAAGGCTTCGGCGATGTTCTGCTCGCGCTCGCGGTCGGCCTGCGCCCGCTGCACGTCGCGGAAGGCGTCGATCACGTCGGCCGGCGGGTCGGCCTTCTGCAGCTGGACCTCCTGGATCTCGATGCCGGCGCCGTACTCGGCCATCAGCTGCTGCAAGGCGGTCCGCACGCGCGTCTCGATCAGCCGACGGCCCTCGGTGGTCGCCTGGACGATCGGGGTCTGGCCGATGATCTCGCGCATCACGCTCTCGGCCGCGGCCTTCACCGTGGCCTCGGGCTCGCGGATGTTGAACAGGAACTGGGCGGCGTCGGCGATCTTCCACTGAACGACGAAATTGATGTCGACGATGTTCTCGTCGCCGGTCAGCATGAGCGCCTCTTCCGGAATCTCGCGGCGGCCGCCCCGCGCGCCGATCCCGGGTCCGCCGGAACTGAAACCGATCTCGATCCGGTTGACCCGCGCCACCTGCGGGGTCAGCACCTCCTCGATCGGCCAAGGCAGCCGGTAATTCAGGCCGGGCCCGGTGAGCCGGTCGAGCTTGCCGAAGCGGAGCACCACACCCTGCTCTTCGGGGCCGACCCGGTAGAAGCCCGAGGCGAGCCAGAGACCCAAGGCCGCGAGGGCCACGATCGCCACCGCTCGCCCGGAGCGCGCCGGGCCGGCGCCGCCCGGAAAGAGCTGCTTGAGCTTCTCTTGGCCACGTCGCAGGACTTCTTCGAGATCGGGCGGCTGCTGGCCGCCGCCGGGCCGGCCGCCCCACGGGCCCTGCCCGCCCTGCCAGCCACCACCACCTTGTGTGTTCCAGGGCATCGCGTTTCCCGTCGTCGGCGAGAGTCGAAAGAAACGTGGCGCGGGTCTTCTCGCCTGCCCGCGACGCCGTCACTATATCGCGCGGTGCGGTGAGGGGATCAACCGTGAGCACATTAACAAGAGAACAGGTTCTCGACGCCCTGCGCGCCGTCCGCCATCCGAAGCGGGGCGCCGACGTCGTGAGCCTCGGCATGATCACGGGCGTCGTGATCAAGGGCTCGAACGTGGGCTTGTCGATCGAGATCGAGCCGGGCGAAGCGCAAGCGCTCGAGCCTTTGCGGCGGGCCTGCGAGTCGGCGGTGAAAGCGCTCCCGGGTGTCACCTCGGTGACCGCCGTGTTGACCGCCGAACGGGCACCGGCCGGCCAGGCGGGCCCGCCACCGTCCCTGCCGGGCGAGAACCGCGCGCCGGCGAAGCCGCTCGTCCCCGGCGTGCGGGCGATCGTCGCGGTGGCCTCGGGCAAGGGCGGGGTCGGCAAGTCGACGACCGCGGTCAACCTCGCCATGGGCCTCGCCGTCCTCGGCCGACGGGTGGGCCTCCTCGACGCCGACATCTACGGGCCCTCGCTGCCGCGCATGACCGGCGCGGTCGGCCGACCGTCGAGCCCGGACGGGCGGAAGCTCCGGCCGATGGAGGCTTATGGTGTGCGGGTCATGTCGATGGGCTTCCTGGTCGAGGAAGACGCGCCCATGATCTGGCGTGGCCCCATGGTGCAGAGCGCCATCCAGCAGATGTTGGGCGACGTCGAGTGGGGCGAGCTCGACGTGCTCGTGGTCGATCTGCCGCCCGGCACCGGCGACGCCCAGCTCACCATGGCCCAGCGCGTGCCGCTCTCGGGTGCCGTGATCGTCTCGACCCCACAGGACATCGCGCTCCTGGATGCAAGGAAGGCGATCAACATGTTCCGCAAAGTCGACGTGCCGATCCTCGGCATCGTCGAGAACATGTCCTATTATTGCTGCCCGAAGTGCGGCCACCGGGCCGAGATCTTCGCCCACGGCGGGGCGCGCGAATGCGCCAAGCGCTACGGCGTCGATTTTTTGGCCGAGATCCCGCTCGATCCCGAGATCCGCGAGCTGAGCGACGCGGGGCGGCCGATCGTGCTCGCCCGGCCCGAAAGCCCGCAGGCGCAAGCCTATCTCCAGCTCGCCCGCAGCGTCGCCGACAAGCTCGCCGAACTCGCCGGCGGCAAGGCGCGCCGCTTCCCGCGGATCGTCTGGAGCTGAAGACCGCTCAGCGCAGCAGCGCCACCGCCCCGGCCCCGTCGAAGCCCGGCGGCAAGGCGGTGCAGGTTGCCCGATCGACCGTGACGTCGATCCGCGCGTTCGAATTGAACAGCAGCGTTCGGCCGACCACGGATAGGCAAGGCGAGCTCAAGGCCGCGTTGCTGTTCCATTCGATACGGCTCGCCGGGGCGTAGATCATGCCCTCGAGCCGGTTGACGTTGTTGCTCCTGAACTCGAGGCCGGGCGTGCAGCTCACGGCCTGCGGCTGGTGGATCAGCAGCCCCTTGTTGGGACCGCTCGAGGGGGCCGTGAGCGTGATCGTGGTGTTGCTGTGGAACCGCAAGCAGGCCGCGGCGTCGGCGAGGTAGATGGTGACCCCGTGCCCGGTCAGCTGAACGTTGCTCCTCACCTCGAAGGGGGCTTGGGTGATCACGTAGGTGCCGGGCGCGAGCGTCACCCTGGCGTTCGAATCGATGGCCAAGCCGCAGTAGGTGCCCGGCGTGAGCGTGCGCGTGTCGGTGATGGGATTCGGGATGCCCGCCTTGCAGGTCCCGGCGACGGCGTCGACCACGGGCGCGGGATCGGCGGCCGGCGTGCAGCCCGTCTCCGGCGTCGGGTCGATGGCGCCGATCCCGTCGCGACGGTAGGTCGCCGCGGCGATGCAGGTCCGGTCGGCGGCCACTCGGCTGTTGCTCTTGAGCCAGAGACCGCGGCCGTGGGTCGAATGGCCGTGCATCTCGCACCCGCGCAAGTTCAGCTTCGCGTTCGAGTCGAACATCAAGCTGCCTTGAGCGTTACGGTCGAGCGCGACGATGCAGGCGGGCGTCCGGCCGGCCCCGGCGATCGCCTCGACCGAGACGTCGATCGAATCGAACCCGAGCAGGCGGCCGAAGGAGGTGGGCACCGCGTTGCCGCGGGCCGCCGCGCGCTTCGCCACGACCCGGACCGCGCGCGGGTCGTTCGGATCGACGACGAACGCGTCCGCCTCCGCGTCGTAGCGGCCGAACGTCACGTCGCCCGCCTCGGTCACGATACCGTGCCGGGCGGCCGCGGCATTGCGGGCGACGTAGTCGCGAGCGGCGGCGACCGCCGCGGCCTTGTCGGGCAGGCGGCGGGCGGCGGCGATCGCCGCGAGGTCGACCGCTGCCTGCAGTTCGGCGCGCACCGCCCGCGCGTGGCCGAGGTCGACCGCGACCGCGGCGAACCCGGCGAGCATGGGCAGAGCCAGGGCGAGCATCGCCGCGACCCCACCCCGACGATCCTCGCGCAAGCGGACCGACCAGCCGATCGGGGCACGCATCGCCAACCTCAGGGCTTGACGGTGCGCAAGCTCGCGCGGAGCGAGCCCAACGCGTCACCCAACGCCGGCGACCAGAGAAGGTTGCGCAGCGGGATCTCCAGCTCGACCACAACGGCATCGCCCTCCTCGTAGATCGCGTAGCTCGGCTCGACCGGGGTCTCCCCGGCCTCGGGGGCGGGCGGCAGCAGCCGACCGAGCTCCGTGCGCAGGCGGGTGCGAGCGGTCGCCAGGTCGAGCCGGCCGAGCGAAACGGCGCGGGCGACGTCGCGGGCGAGATCCGTGGCCGCGGTCCGGTACATCACGACCAAAGCGACCTGGGCGATGCCGAGCAGCAGCGCGATCAAGATCGGCGCCACGAGCGCGAACTCGACCGCCGAGGCGCCACGCTCGCCGAGCCGGTCGATCCACCACCGCGCCCGCTGCCGCGCCCCGCCCCGGGCATGCCACCTCCTCGCTCGTGTCGCCGACCCTACGTCGGTCCCGCCGGAGGATGCCCGAAAACGCCCAACGAAACGTTAACGGCCGCACGATTCGGCACCCCGGCCGCGGGGCTTGACCCGGGCGGGCCTTCTCTCCATTGTGATGCTGCGTCGCAGTATATTTACTGCGACGCACAAGGATCGGACCTGCGATGCCGTGCCTTTTCCGGGCCGGCACGGTCCGGTTCCGCCGTCTCGACGCGCGGGACCGGACCGCCCGGCTCGCCCACTTCGAGCGCCTCGACGGCGAAGCCCGCCGAGCCCGCTTCCTCGCCACCGGCCCACCCGCGGACCTGCCCGAGCCGCGCCTTGCGGTCGGTGCGTTCGTCCACGCGCAGCTCGTCGGGCTCGGCGAGCTCTGGGGGCTCCCCGACCGGTCGGTGGCCGAGCTCGCCCTGAGCGTCGAGCCGGCCTTCCAGGGCCGCGGCATCGGCCGGCAGTTGTTCGAACGCCTCCTCGCCCACGCCCGTAACCGCCTGTTCCGCGAAGTCCGTACGCTCTGCGCGGAGGGGAACGGCCCCGTACTCGCGCTCCTGCGCCGGCACAAGGCACAGATCTTCGTCCAACCACCAGAGGCTCGCGCCCGCCTGGCGCTCCTGCCCCCGACGCCCGCCACCTTGCTCCTCGAGGCGCTCGACTTCGCCGAACTTTTGCGGGAACGCCTCCGGCCGGAACCGAACCTCGCCGCGGCGTTCGGCCTCACGGCGCAGCCCGACGGCGATCAGGCCCGAGGCGCGGTCACCGCTTCGAGCCGGGCGCGGGCGATCGCCACCGCCCGCTCGAGCCGGGCACGCTCCTCGTCGCTCGGCTCCCTGGCGTCGGCGAGGTCTTCCTCGGCATCCTTGAGCGCCTGCTCCGCCGCTGCCCGGTCGAGCTCCTCGAGCGGCTCCGCCCCCTCGGCGAGGACCGTGCAGCCCTGCTCGGAAACCTCGACGAAGCCGCCCGCCACGAAGAACCGCCGGGTGACCTTGGCCCCCTCGTAGAGCGCGATCACTCCCGGCCGAAGGAGCGAAACCAAGGGAGCGTGGTGCGGCAGCACACCGAAATCGCCCTCGGCGCCGGGCAAGACGACCATCTCGACAGGTTCGCTCACGAGCACGCGTTCCGGATCGACGAGCTCGAGGGTCAAGGTCTCGGCCATCGCCTCAGGCCTCGGCCGCCAAACGCTTGGCCTTCTCGATCGCCTCTTCGATCGTGCCGACCATGTAGAAGGCCGCCTCGGGCATGTGGTCGTAGGCGCCGTCGCAGATGCCTTTGAAACCTTTGATCGTATCCTCGACTTTGACGAACTTGCCGGGAGTGCCGGTGAACACTTCGGCCACGTGGAAGGGCTGGGAGAGGAAACGCTGGATCTTGCGCGCCCGGGCGACGATCAGCTTGTCCTCTTCCGAGAGCTCCTCCATGCCGAGGATCGCGATGATGTCCTGCAGCGCCTTGTAGCGCTGCAGGATCTCCTGCACGCGCCGCGCGACCTGGTAGTGCTCCTCGCCGACGATCGAGGGCTCGAGGATCCGCGAGGTCGAATCGAGCGGGTCGACCGCCGGGTAGATGCCGAGCTCGGCGATCTGCCGCGACAGCACGGTCGTGGCGTCGAGATGCGCGAAGGTGGTGGCCGGGGCCGGGTCGGTGAGGTCGTCGGCCGGCACGTAGACCGCCTGGACCGAGGTGATCGAGCCCTTCTTGGTCGAGGTGATGCGCTCCTGCAGCGCGCCCATGTCGGTGCCGAGGGTCGGCTGGTAACCCACGGCCGATGGAATGCGGCCCAGAAGCGCCGACACTTCGGCACCCGCCTGGGTGAAGCGGAAGATGTTGTCGACGAAGAAGAGAACGTCCTGGCCTTCCTGGTCACGGAAATATTCCGCGACCGTGAGGCCGGTGAGGCCCACCCGGGCGCGCGCCCCCGGCGGCTCGTTCATCTGGCCGTAGATCAGCGCGACCTTCGACTTCGACGGATCCTCGAGGTCGATGACCCCCGATTCGATCATCTCGTGGTAGAGATCGTTGCCCTCGCGAGTCCGTTCGCCGACGCCCGCGAACACCGACACGCCGCCGTGGGCTTTGGCGATGTTGTTGATGAGCTCCATGATCAAGACGGTCTTGCCGACCCCGGCCCCGCCGAAGAGGCCGATCTTGCCGCCCTTGGGGTAAGGCGTGAGAAGGTCGACGACCTTGATACCCGTGACCAGGATCTCGACCTCGGTCGACTGGTCGACGAAGGCCGGGGCCGGGGCGTGGATCGGCGCCGTGGCCTTGGCCGCGATCGGGCCCTTCTCGTCGACCGGCTCGCCGATCACGTTGAGGATCCGGCCGAGCACCTCGCGGCCGACCGGCACCGCGATCGGCGAGCCCGTGTCGATCACCTCCTGACCGCGGGTGAGCCCGTCGGTCGAGTCCATGGCGATCGTGCGGACCGTGCTCTCGCCCAGATGCTGGGCGACCTCGAGGGTGAGCTTCTTGCCGTGATTGTCGGTCGTCAGCGCGTTCAAGATCGCCGGCAAGGCGCCGTCGAACTGGACGTCGACGACCGCGCCCATGACCTGGGCGATCCGACCGCGCGCAACGTTCCCCTTGACCATCGCTCGACCCCTCTCCCGATCGCCCGGCGCCCGCTCAAACGGCCTCGGCACCCGAGACGATCTCGATCAGCTCCTTGGTGATGTTGGCTTGGCGCTGGCGGTTGTAGCGCAGCGTGAGCCGGTCGATCATCTCGCCGGCGTTGCGCGTGGCGTTGTCCATCGCCACCATTCGCGCGCCCTGCTCGCTCGCCGCGTTCTCGAGCAACGCCCCGTAGATCTGCACGGCCAGGTTGCGCGGCAGCAACTCCGCCAGGATGCGCTCCTCGTCGGGCTCGAATTCGTAGATCGCCTGCACGCCCTCGCCCGCCGCCGCGTCGGGCGCCTCGACCGGGACGAGCTGCTTGAAGGTGACGATCTGCGACATCGCACTCTTGAAGCGGCTGAAGATCATCGTCGCGACGTCGAACTCGCCCGCCTCGTAAAGCTGCAGGATCTTCTGCGCGATCCGCTCGGCATCGGCGAAGCCGATCCGCCGCTTGCCGGCGATGCCGTCGATGAACTCGACGATCAGATCGCCGTACTCGCGGCGCAGCATGTCGCGGCCCTTGCGACCGACACAGAGGAGCTTGACGGTCTTGCCCTGCTCCTTGAGGTCCTGGATCCGCCGGCGCGCCGCCCGGACGATCGAGCTGTTGAAGGCCCCACAGAGGCCGCGATCGGCAGTCGCCACGACGAGCAGATGGACCTCGTCCTTGCCGGTGCCGGCGAGCAGCGGCGGCGCTTCGCCCCGATCCTTCACCGCCGCCGCGAGGTTGGCGAGCATGGCCGCCATCTTGACGGCGAACGGCCGAGCCGCCTCGGCACGCTCCTGGGCCCGGCGCAGCTTGCTGCCGGCCACGAGCTTCATCGCACTCGTGATCTTGCGCGTGGCCCGGACCGCGTTGATCCGGGTCCGCATGTCCTTGAGGCTGGGCACGGGCGCTCGCCCCCGCGATCAGACGAACGTCTTGGCGAAGCCGTCGAGGAAGGCGCGCAGCTTCTTCTCGGTCTCGGCGTCGAGATCCCCGCTGTCGCGAATGGCCTTCAAAATGTCCGCCCCCTTCTCGCGCAATTCCTCGAGGAACTCCCGCTCGAAGCGCTGGACGTCGGAAACCTTGATCGCATCGAGATAGCCGTTCACGCCGGCGAAGATCGAGCAGACCTGCTCCTCCATCGGCATCGGGCTCAATTGCGGCTGCTTCAAGAGCTCGGTGAGACGGGCGCCGCGGTTCAGCAGGCGCTGGGTAGCGAGATCGAGGTCGGAGGCGAACTGGGCGAAGGCGGCCATCTCGCGATATTGCGCGAGCTCGAGCTTGATCCGCCCGGCCACTTTCTTCATGGCCTTGGTCTGCGCCGCCGAGCCCACCCGCGAGACCGAGAGACCGACGTTCACCGCCGGCCGGATCCCCTGATAGAAGAGACCCGTCTCGAGGAAGATCTGCCCGTCGGTGATCGAAATGACGTTGGTCGGGATGTAGGCCGAGACGTCGTTCGCCTGCGTCTCGACCACGGGCAGCGCCGTGAGCGAGCCGGAGCCGTGGTCCTTGTTCATCTTGGCCGCCCGCTCGAGCAGCCGCGAATGCAGGTAGAAGACGTCGCCCGGATAGGCCTCGCGCCCGGGCGGTCGGCGGAGGAGGAGCGACATCTGGCGATAAGCCGTCGCCTGCTTGGAGAGATCGTCGTAGACGATCACCGCGTGCATGCCATTGTCGCGGAAATATTCACCCATCGCGCAGCCGGCATAGGGTGCCAGGAACTGCATCGGCGCCGGATCGGAAGCTGTCGCCGCCACGACGATCGTGTAGTCGAGAGCGCCGTGGTCCTGGAGCGTCTTGACGAACTTGGCGACCGAGGAACGCTTCTGGCCGACCGCCACGTAGATGCAATAAAGCTTCTTCGATTCGTCGTCGCCGGCCGCCTCGTTGTAGCGCTTCTGGTTGATGAAGCAGTCGAGCGCGATCTGCGTCTTGCCGGTCTGTCGGTCGCCGATGATGAGCTCGCGCTGACCGCGGCCGATCGGGATGAGCCCGTCGATCGCCTTGAGCCCGGTGAGCATGGGCTCGTGCACGGAGCGGCGCGGGACGATGCCCGGGGCTTTGACCTCGACCAGGCGACGCTCGGTCGCCTGAATCGGACCCTTGCCGTCGATCGGATTGCCCAACGCGTCGACGACCCGGCCCAAGAGCGCCTTGCCGACCGGCACATCCACGATCGACTTGGTCCGCTTGCAGATCGACCCTTCGCGGATGTTGCGGTCGTCACCGAAGATGACGACACCCACATTGTCGATCTCGAGGTTGAGCGCCATCCCGCGGGTGCCGTCCTCGAACTCGACCATCTCACCCGCCTGGACCTCGTCCAGGCCGTAGACCCGGGCGATGCCGTCGCCGACCGAGAGCACCCGGCCGACCTCGGCGACCTCGGCCTCGGTGCCGAAGCTCGCGATCTGCTCCTTGAGGATCGCCGAGATCTCGGCGGCGCGGATGTCCATCAGCCGATCCCCTTCATCACCTGCTCGAGCTGCTGCAGGCGACGCCGCAACGAGGCGTCGACCATGCGCGAGCCCACCCGTACCACCAGCCCCGCGAGCAGCGCCGGATCGACGCTCGTCTCGAGGCGAACTTTGCGACCGGCGAAACGGGCGACCGCGCTTTCGAGAGCCGCCAGATCCTCCGCCCCGAGCGGGGCGGCGGCGACGACCTCGGCCGTGAGCTCGCCGCGCAGTTCGGCGAGCTTGGCGCGGAAGGCCCGGGCGATCGCCGGTAAGGCCGAAAGGCGACGGTGCTCGGCGAGCACGCCCAAGGCGTTGCGCGTGAGCTCGGCGAGCCCGATCCGCTCGGCGAGCGCCAGTACCGCACGCCGCTGCTCGGCCCGGCTCACGATCGGGCTCGAGAACAGCCGCCGCAGCTCGTCGCTCTCGGCGAGCATCGCCTCGAGCCGGTCGAGATCCCCGGCCACCGTGTCGAGAGCGTCGCGCTCGCGGGCGAGCTCGAAAAGTGCCGACGCGTAACGCTGCGCCACACCCGACGACGCGGCTGAACTGGCTGCCACCCGGTGCGTCCCCGTATCGATTCGAAGGAAGCCAGCAAGCGCGGGGCGAAGGCCCGGCTCCGGCTCCGCCAGAAGCGCGCGCGCCTTAACACGCCTCCCCGGACCCGACAAGGCAGCCCTCACGGCGCCTGCAACGGCGCTTTGCCGCAGCCGCGAAGGCCGAGGCCCCGGCCGGCTCCGGCCCTACCCGTCCCGAGGGCCGGCGAGCAGCTCCTCGACCCAAGCCGGCACGACCCGGCTCGCCGGGCCGAACCGATGCTCGTGGAACCGGTCGCTCGCTTCCGTGGGCGTCAAATTGAGCTCGACCGTGTGGGCGCCCGCCCGACGGGCCAGCTCGACGAAGCCCGCGGCCGGCCAAACCTGGCCCGAGGTGCCGATCGCCGCGAACAAGCTGCAGTGCGCGAGCGCGGCTTCGATCCGCTCGAGCCCGATCGGGATTTCTTCGAACCAGACGACGTCGGGCCGCAGGGCCGGGCGACGGCCGCAGGCCGGACAGGCGACGCCGAGCAGGTCGCCGGTCCAACGATCGGCCCAGCCGCACACCGTGCAGCGGGCGCGCAACAGTTCGCCGTGCACGTGCAAGAGCCGCTTCGACCCCGCCCGCTCGTGCAAATCGTCCACGTTCTGCGTGACGAGCAGGAACGGCCCTTCCCAAGCGGCCTCGAGCCGGGCGAGCGCGCGGTGCGCCGGGTTCGGCTCGACGGTCGCGAGCGCCCGCCTGCGCGCATCGTAGAAGCGCAGCACGAGCTCGGGATCGCGGGCGAAGGCGCCGGGAGTGGCCACCTCCTCGACCCGGTGGCCTTCCCAGAGGCCGCCCGCGCCGCGGAAGGTCGGCAGGCCGGACTCGGCCGAGATGCCGGCACCGGTCAAGACGACGATCGCCGGATTGCGGGCGATGGCGGGCTCCCCGCGGGCGAGGGACTGGCTCCGGCGGTAGGACTCGAACCTACGACCCAGCGGTTAACAGCCGCTTGCTCTACCGACTGAGCTACGCCGGAACGCGGACGGTCTCTTAGCAGCGCGCCGCGACGCGCGCCAGAGGCGACGGCCTTGGAGGCCCGGGCCGGAATCGAACCGACGTACGCGGATTTGCAGTCCGCTGCATGGCCACTCTGCCACCGGGCCGCAGCCCCGCTTCTTAAGAACCGGCCGCCCGCGGGTCAACCTCGCCCGGCCCGCGGCCTTCGGCCGGCTTGCCCCCGACGCGCGGGCCCGCCTATGAGCCCGCCCGTGTCGCAGCCCGGGGTGCGCGATGTACGATCCCGCCGAAGCCCGTCGCCGCATGGTCGAAAATCAGCTCAAGCCCAACCGCATCACCGATCGGCGGTTGCTCGCGGCGATGGGCGAGGTCCCGCGCGAACGGTTCGTGCCGCCCACCTTGCGCAACGTCGCCTATGTCGACGAGGACCTGCCGCTCGGCGACGGGCGCTTCCTGATCGAGCCGTTGGCGCTCGCCAAGCTCGTCCAAGCGGCCCGGATCGGTCCCGAGGACGTCGTCCTCGTGATCGGCGATGCCACCGGCTATGCCGCGGCGGTCGTCGCACGTCTCGCGGCCACGGTGATCCTCCTCGTGGCCGAGGCCCAGGAGGCGGCGGTCCTCGACCGCCTCCTCCCGGAAGTCGGCGCCGACAATCTCGTGGTCCAGGTCGGCGATCCGCGCGACGGTCTGCCGAGCCAAGCACCGTTCGACGTGATCTTGATCGTGGGCGCGGTCCGCCGCGTGCCGCCAGCACTCCTCGACCAGCTCGCTCCGGGCGGCCGGCTCGTCGCCGTGCTCACCGACGGGCGGCCCGGCGAAGTCACCGTGTTCGAGCGGACCCCGCACGGCATCGGCCGGCGCGCGGTCGACGACGCCATGGTCCCCGAGCTCGTCGCGCTCCGGCCACCTCCCGTCTTCACGCTCTGAACGAACCGGACCGTAGGGCCGGATTTCTCGCAACGGTTTTAAAAACTCCTTGCGACTAGCGTTCTGCGAGAGGTCGTGTTAGGAAGCGGGCATGCTTCGTGCGCTCGCGCCCGGCCTCGTCGCCTCGATGCTCTTCGCCGCGCCCGGCGCGGCCGCGACGCTCGCCGAGACCCTCGCCAAAGTCTACGAGACCAACCCGCGGCTCGAAGCGGCGCGCGCCCGCCTGCGCGCGATCGACGAGGAGGTGCCCCAGGCGCTCGGGACCGCCCGGCCACGGCTCGTCGCGAGCTCGAGTGCGATCGCGAGCCGACGTGAGACCAACCGCGGCAAGGCCGATCTCTCGACCTTCCGCCAGGTCCTGGCGGTCGAACAGCAGCTTTATTCCGGGGGCGAGACCACGGCACTGGTGAGCCGTGCGGAGAACGCGGTGCGCGCCGAACGGGCGCGGCTCGCCGCGGTCGAGCAGGACGTTTTCCTCGAAACGGTCGCCGTCTACACCGCCGTCCTGCGCGACCGTGCCGTGGTCGAGCTCGCCCGGGCCAACGAGAAGAGCCTCGAAAAGCAGCTCCAGGCGGCCCGCGACCGGTTCCGCCTCGGGGCCGTCACCCGCACCGACGTCGCCCAGGCCGAAAGCCGCCTCGCCCGGGCGATCGCCGAACGGCTGCGCGCCGAGGGCGAGCTCGCGGTGAGCGACGCCGACTTCCTCCGCCTCGTGGGCGAGGCGCCCGGGGCGCTCGAGCCCGTGGGCTTGCCCGAGCCTCTGCCCACGAGCCTCGAGGAGGCCCTGGAGGCGGTCGAGACGCACCCCATCGTGCGTGCCGCCCGCTACGCCCTGGACGGCGCCCGCGACGAGACGGATGCCGCGCTCTCGGCCTTGAAGCCGCGGCTCTGGCTGCACGGCGAAGCGTCCTACGCGAGCGACCCCGACCTCACCTATTCCCGGCAGAGCGAGCTCGCCCTCGGCGCCACCCTCAAGGTGCCCCTCTATCAAGGCGGCGGCGAGCATGCGCGGGTCCGCCGGAGCCGTCAGACGGCGCTGCAGCGGCGCTACGACCTCGACGATGCCCGCCGGTCGGTGGCCCGCGACGTTGCCGCCGCCTGGCAGACCCTGGCCACCGCCCGCGCCCGGCTCGCTTCGATCGCGACCCAGATCCGCGCCGCCGAGCTCGCCCTCGACGGGGTGCGGACCGAGGCGCTCACGGGTGCACGGACCGTCCTCGACATCCTCGATGCCGAGCAGGAGTTGTTCAGCGCGCGGGTCGAGCGGACCCGAGCGCAGCGCGAGGAGGTCTTGGCCGCGCACGCGCTCCTGGCGGCAACCGGTACGCTCGACCTCGAACGCCTGCGGGTGCCGACCGCGGCCTACGATCCCGAAAGGCATTACCGCGAAGTTCGTGGCAAATGGTTCGGCACCGGCGAAGCCGATCCGCCGCGTCGGCCTTGATCGCCGCCCGGCGCGGCGTCAGAAGGCGGCAGTCCGATCGTCGGGAGACCGGGCGGACGGGTCCGAGACGGAGGTTGGGACCATGGCCGATCGCAAGGACGCGCAAGAGCCGTCGATGGAGGAAATCCTCACCTCCATCCGCAAGATCATCGCCGACGAGCAGGACGAACCGGCCCGGCCGGCGGGCGAACCGGCGCGCGCCGCAACCCCGACCGCGTCGAACCGGCCGACCGCCGCGGTCGAGACCGAGGAGGACGAGCTCGTACTCACCGACCTCGTGAGCGAGCCGCCCGCCAAGCCCGCCCCGCCGCCCCCCTCGGCGGCCGCCGCGGCCCATCCGAGCCAGCCACCGGAGCGCCCCAGCATGTCCGTTGCCGACGACACCTCCCTCGTCTCGCCCGCGACCGCGCAAGCGAGCGCCGCCGCCCTCGCGCGTCTCACCCGCGCGGTCGCCCCGGAAGAGCGGCCCGTGCCCACGAGCGGACGCTCGGTCGAGGAATTGGTGATCGAGCTCTTGCGCCCACAGCTCAAGGAGTGGCTCGACCAGAACCTGGCGCCGCTCGTCGAGCGGGTGGTCGAGCAGGAGATCAAGAAACTCGCCCGCCGCGCCGAGCTGCTCTGAGCCGGCCGCGCGCCGGGCCGACCGGCCGCGCACCGGCGCGCCTTTAAGCGCGCCTTAAGACGGCCGCGGCACCCTCCGCTCGCCCGAACGTGGCGGAGGCCCCGCGATGTCGTCGGACAGCTCGGTGCTCGGCTCGGTCCTCGCGGTCGAAGGCAGCGGTCTCGTGGTCGCCCTGGGTCGAGCGCCGGCCGGGGCGCGGCCGCCGTCGCTGGGCGAGCTCGTTGCCGTGCCGGGCGAAACGACCGTGCCGATCGGTGTGATCCACGCGCTCCGCCACGGTCGGCGGGCCGACGATCACGCGGTCGCCGACGTCCAGCTCGTGGGCGAGGTCGTGACGGTCGCGGGCGAGCCTCGCTTCCGCCGCGGCGTCTCCGTCTTCCCCGCGCTCGACAGCCCGGTCGTGCGTGCCGGGCCCGACCTCGCCGCCGCGGTCTACGCCCCACCCACGGCGACGAGCGTCCGGGTGGGCCGTCTCTCCAACGCCCCCGACGTGCCGGCCCATCTCCTGGTCGATCCGCTCCTCGGCAAGCATTTCGCGGTGCTCGGCAGCACGGGTTCGGGCAAGTCTTGGACCGTGGCCGGCATGATCCAAGCGATCCTGCGCGTCTGCCCGGCCGCCCACGTCGTGCTCCTCGACCCGCACGGCGAATACGCCCCGGCCTTCGGCGCCCGCGCCGAAGCCCTCGACCTCGCCGATCTCGAGCTCCCCTATTGGCTCATGAACTTCGAGGAGACCGCAGCGATCCTCGCCCCCGGCCGCGACGGTCGCGCCTATGCCGAACAGGCGATCCTCAAAGACGCGCTGTCGACCGCCCGGCAGATGTGGGTGGCCGGCAACGGCGGCATCGCGGGTCCGGTCACCGTGGACACGCCGGTCCCCTATCGCCTGGCCGACCTCGTCAAGCTGATCGACGAGGCGATGGGGGCGCTCAACAAGCCCGAAGGGACCGCCCCGTACCGCCAGCTCCTCGCCCGCATCGAGAGCATCCGCAACGACCGCCGCTACGCCTTCCTCTTCCAGTCGCTCTATCTGCGCGACAACATGGACAGCGTCCTCGGGCGCCTCTTGCGCTTCCCCGTGGCCGACCGGCCGGTGACCGTGATCGATCTTTCGGGCGTGCCGAGCGAGATCGTCGACGTCGTCGTCTCGCTTTTTTGCCGGATGCTCTTCGAGTTCGGCCTCTGGAGCGAACGCGGCCGCGCGGTCCCGCTGCTCCTCGTCTGCGAGGAGGCGCACCGCTACGTCCCGGCCTCGAGCGCCGAGGGCTTCGAGCCGAGCCGGCGGGCGATCGACCGGATCGCCAAGGAGGGCCGCAAATACGGCGTCTCGCTCGGCCTCGTGACGCAACGGCCGGCCGAACTCTCGCCTTCCGCACTTTCCCAGTGCGGGACGGTGGTGGCGCTGCGGCTGAGCAACGAGCGGGACCAAGCCTTCGTCCGCAACACCTTGCCCGAGGGCTCGGATTGGATCCTCGCGAGCCTACCCGCCCTCGCCACCGGCGAAGCCATCGTGATCGGCGAGGGGGTGACCCTGCCGATGCGGGTCCGGTTCGACCCCCTGCCGACCGGTGCCCAGCCGGCGAGCCACACCCCGGCCTTCAGCGAGGCTTGGCGGCACGACGAGGCGGGCCTCGACTTCGTCCGCGACACCGTCCGACGCTGGCGCGAGCAGCGCCGCTGAGATCGGCCGGGACCGGCGCGGCGGCCGGCCGGCTTGCTCGCGGGCGGGGGGTCGCTTATGGGGCGATCCCGACGCGCCCGGCGCCCGCTCCGGCGCCCGCTCTGGATCGCTGCCGATGCTCGACAAGACCTATCGGCCCGCCGAGGTCGAGCCCCGCCTCTACGCCGCCTGGGAGGAATCCGGAGCTTTCCGCCCAAGGCCGGCCGAAAAGCCCTATTGCATCATGCTGCCGCCGCCCAACGTCACCGGCAGCTTGCACATCGGGCACGCCCTCGACCACACGATCCAGGACGTGCTCGTCCGCTTCCACCGGATGCGCGGCTTCGAGACGCTCTGGCAGCCCGGCACCGACCATGCCGGCATCGCCACCCAGATGGTGGTCGAGCGCAAGCTCGCGGCCGAGGGCAAGGACCGGAGGACGATGGGTCGCGAGGCCTTCCTCGCCGAGGTCTGGAAGTGGAAGGAAGAGTCGGGCGGGACGATCGCCCGCCAGATGCGCCGGCTCGGCGCCTCCTGCGATTGGAGCCGCGAGCGCTTCACCATGGACGAGGGGCTCTCGCGCGCCGTCCGTCGCGCCTTCGTCCTCCTCCACAGAGCCGGGCTCGTCTACCGCGACCTGCGGCTCGTCAATTGGGACTGCGCGCTCGAGACCGCGGTTTCCGACCTCGAAGTGCAGAGCCGCGAGGTCGACGGCAAGCTCTGGTATTTGCGCTACCCGATCGAGGGCGAAGTCGACCGCTTCATCGTCGTGGCCACCACCCGGCCCGAGACGATGCTCGGCGACACGGGCGTGGCGGTCCACCCCGAGGACCCGCGCTGGTGCGATCTCGTGGGCCGGCACGCGATCCTGCCGCTCGTCGGCCGCCGCCTGCCGATCGTCGCCGACCCGCACAGCGACCCCGAGAAGGGCACGGGTGCCGTCAAGATCACCCCGGCGCACGATTTCGCCGATTTCGAGGTCGGCCGCCGGCACGGGCTCGCGATCGTCCCCATCTTCGACGAACGCGGCCGGCTCAACGAGAACGTCCCCGAGCGCTATCGCGGCCTCGACCGCTTCGAGGCGCGCGAGCGGATCCTCGCCGATCTCGAAGCGCAAGGGCTCCTCGCCAAGGTCGAGCCGCACCGGCACGCGGTCCCCCACGGCGACCGTTCCGGGACCCCGCTCGAGCCCTTTCTCACCCAGCAATGGTTCTGCGACGTGAAGGGCCTCGCCGAGCGGGCGATCGCCGCGGTCGAAGCCGGCCGGACCCGGTTCGTGCCGCGCCAGTGGGAAGCCACCTTTTTCGAGTGGCTCCGGAACATCCAGCCCTGGTGCATCTCCCGCCAGCTCTGGTGGGGCCACCAGATCCCCGCCTGGTACACCCCGGACGGGACGATCTTCGTGGCCGAGGACGAAGCCGAAGCGCGGGCCGCGGCCGAGGCGCGCTTCGGCCCGGGCGTGGAGCTCGTCCGCGATCCCGACGTGCTCGATACCTGGTTCTCTTCGGCGCTTTGGCCCTTCTCGACCCTCGGCTGGCCGGACCCGACCCCCGAGCTCGCCCGCTACTATCCCACGAGCGTGCTCGTCACGGGCTTCGACATCATCTTCTTCTGGGTCGCGCGGATGATGATGATGGGCCTCTTCTGCATGGACGAGGTCCCCTTCCGCGACGTCTACATCCACGGGCTCGTGCGCGACGAGCGCGGCAAGAAGATGTCGAAGACCCAGGGCAACGTGGTGGACCCGCTGGAGCTCGTCGAGGCCTACGGCGCCGACGCGCTCCGCCTGGCCCTTCTGGCTTCGACCGAGCAGGGCCGCGACGTCCGCTTCGGCCCGGCGCGGGTCGAGGGCTGGCGCAACTTCGTGACCAAGCTCTGGAACGCCGCCCGCTTCATCGAGCTCAACGGCGGCCGGCTCGACCCCGCCTTCGACCCGGCCGCCTGCCGCCTGCCCCTCGATCGCTGGATCGTCGGCGAGACCGCCGCGCTCACCGCCCGGGTGAGCGAAGCCCTGGCCGACTACCGGCTGAGCGAAGCCACGCTCGCGATCTACCATTTCGTCTGGGACACGTTCTGCGACTGGTGGATCGAGCTCGCCAAGCCGGTCCTCTCGGGTGCCGACGAAGCCGCCCGCGAGGAGGCCCGCCTCGTCGCCGGCTGGGTGCTCGCCCGCGTCCTCCGTCTCCTCCACCCCATGGCGCCCTTCGTCACCGAGGAGCTCTGGCGGGTCCTGTTCGGCGCCCCGGGCGGGATGCTCATCCTCGCCCCCTGGCCGCATGCCGAGCCGGACCTGGTCGATCCCGAGGCGGCCGACGAGCTCGGTTGGCTCACCCGAACGATCGGCGCGATCCGCGCCGCCCGCGCCGAGCTCAACGTGCCGCCGGCGGCACGGCTGCGTCTCCTCCAACACGGCGCCTCCCCCACCACGCTCGCCCGTCTCGAGCGACACCGCGAGGCACTCCTGCGGCTCGCCCGGCTCGCCGAGATCGACCCCGGCGACCAGCCGCCGCCGGAGCGTTCGATCGTCGTCGTGGTCGACGAGACGACCTTCTCCTTGCCGGTCGGCGAAGTCGTCGACCTCGAGCGCGAACGTCAACGGCTCGGCCGTGAGCTCGCCAAGGCCGAGGGCGAGGCCGCACGGCTCGAACAGCGGCTCGCCGATGCGGGCTTCCTCGCCCGCGCCCCGGCCGAGGTCGTCGAAGAGCAGCGCGAGCGGCTGGCCGAGCTCGTCCGCATCCGCGAGCGGCTCGGCGCCGCCCTCGCCCGGATCGCCTGAGCCGCCCGGAGAGCCCGCCTTGAGCCCGAGCCCGCTCGTCGCCGACCCGCACGGCAGCCGCCCGGTCCACCTCCTGAGGGCCCGTGACTTTCCGGCCTGGCTCGAGGCCCAGCCCGGCAACCGCCGGAGCTGGCTCGATTCGATCGGCTTCAAGGCCGAGCCCGGGAAGCTCGCGCTCCTACCCGGACCGGACGGCTCGGTAGGTGCCGCGCTGTTGATCGTGGGCGAGCCCGCCACGCTCTGGGACGCGGCCGCCGCACCTTCCGCCCTGCCCGCCGGGCTTTGGCGGCTCGACGATCCCACGGGCGCGCTCGACGCGGCCGAGGCGGCGCTGGGTTGGGCGCTCGCCTGCTACCGTTTCGAGCGCTACCGCAAGCCGGGCGACCCGCCGCCCAGGCTCGCCGTGCCCGATGCCACCTCCCGGGCGCGGGCGGAGGTGGTGGCCGGGGCGATCGCCTTGGTCCGCGATCTCGTCAACACGCCCGCCAACGAGCTCGGCCCGGCCGAGCTCGAGGCGGCCGCAGCTGCCCTCGCGCTCGAGGCCGGGGCGGCCTTCTCGAGCATCGTGGGCGAGGCGCTCGTCGAGCAGAATTGGCCCTTGGTCCACGCCGTGGGTGCCGCGAGCCCGCGTCCGCCGAGGCTGATCGAGCTCGTGTGGGGCGAGCCCGGAGCACCCAAGCTCACCCTCGTCGGCAAAGGCGTCTGTTTCGACACGGGCGGCCTCGACATCAAACCGTCCGCGTCCATGCTCCTCATGAAGAAGGACATGGCCGGTGCGGCTTTGATGCTCGGGCTCGCCAAGGCGATCATGGGCCTGGCTCTGTCGGTGCGGCTGCGGGTTTTGATCCCGGCCGTCGAGAACGCGGTCGGCGGTCGCGCCTTCCGGCCGGGCGACGTGCTCCGCTCGCGCAAGGGCCTCACGGTCGAGATCGGCAACACCGACGCCGAGGGCCGGCTCGTCCTCGCCGACGCGCTCGCGGAAGCCGACCGCGAGCGGCCCGAGCTCCTGCTCGACGCTGCGACATTGACCGGGGCGGCGCGGGTCGCGCTCGGTCCCGAGCTACCGGCACTCTTCACCCCGGACGACGGGCTCGCTCGAGACCTGCTGGAGGCCGGCGAGCGAACCGCCGAGCCGCTCTGGCGGCTGCCCCTGCACGCGCCTTACCGACGCTATCTCGACAGCAAACTAGCCGACATCAACAATGCCGGCCAGAAGAACTTCGCCGGCGCGATCACCGCAGCGCTTTTCCTCAAAGAATTCGTGGTGGAGACCCGCGCCTGGGCGCATCTCGACATCTTCGGCTGGAACGACGAGAGTCGGCCGGGCCGGCCGCGCGGCGGGGAGGCCACCGCACTGCGACCGCTTCTGGCCGTGATCGAGCGGCGCTTCGCCCGCTGAGGGCTCGCGAAATCCGGAGGTCCCGCCCTTGAGCCGTCGCCCGCCGCCCGAGCGCCGCGCCTATCGCTGGTTCGTGCCGCTCGAGACGCGTTGGATGGACATGGACATTTACGGCCACGTCAACAACGTCGTCTATTACAGTTATTTCGACACGGCGATCGCCCATTACTTGATGCGCGAGGGTGGGCTCGACCCTTGGCACTCGCCGGTCGTGGGCTTCGCGGTCGACACGGGCTGCCGGTTCCACCGGGCGCTCGTTTTCCCCGACCGGCTCGAGGCCGGGCTCGTGGTCGCGCATCTCGGCACGAGCTCCTGCCGCTACGAGGTCGGCATCTTCCGCGCGGGCGAAGAGTCGGCCGCTGCGGACGGCCATTTCGTCCACGTCTTCGTCGACCGGGGGAGCCGGCGACCGGTGCCGATCCCCGATCCCTTGCGCGCCGCACTTTCCCGCCTGCTCCCGGCAAAGGCCGAAGGCTGACGGTTGCTGATTCCCCGCTCGAAGGCTAACCTCGCCGCTGAGCGAGCTGGGCGAGGGCGATGGAGGAGCGCGCGCGGATACGGATCAATCTCGCTCAACGTGAGCTCGAGATCGAGGGCCCGCGCGAGTTCGTCGCGTCTTACGGCGAGCGGCTCGAAAAGCTGATCGCGGCGCTGGGCGCCGGGTCGCCGGCCGCCCCGAGCTCGCCCGTCGAATCGCCGGAAGAGAGCTTCGGCGCCTTCATCCGGCACCTGCCGAGCACCGCGACCGACGTCGACCGGATGCTCGCCGCCGGCTATTGGGTGCAAAGGCGCAGCGGCGACGAATGTTTCGCCACGGTGGAGGCGAGCCGCCGGCTGGTCGAGGCCGGCTTCAAGGTCGGCAACCCCTCGCAGTGCGTGAAGCAGGCGCAGCTCGCCAAGCGGGTGTTCGTCCACCAGCGCGGCCGCTACCGCGTCTCCCAGCAGGGACGCCAATATCTGCGCCAGCTGATGGGCCCGGTGGTCGAGGCGTGAGGAACATGGCCGTGGCGGGGCGACGGGCAGGGCGGATGGGCGGCGCGTGGGCGGGCGTGCTCGGGCTGCTCGCGGCGTTGGCGTCGGTGGGCGACGCCGCGGCCCAGCGGCCGGTCGACGCCGCGGCGCTCTGCGCCGCCCTGTCGATCCCGACCGAGCTCGGCCTCCTCTGCGAGCCGGCCGAGGGCGAGGTCGTCGGCGTGGTGGTGCGGCCACAAGGCAGCGGCTTCGCGGCGCTGAGCCGCCTCACGCTGCGTCGGCTGGACCGTGAGGCGGCCGCCGACGCGCTCGCTTGGAGCGATCCCGCCGCCTGGCTCGAGCGGCAGATGACGCTCGACACGGCGGGTTTCGCCACGGCGCTGCGCCGGCTCGTCGAGGATCCCGACAGCCCCTTCGCCGGCGAGACGACGCGCGGCGCGGTCGACATGCTGCTGGGTGCGGTCGACCGCCTCGGCAAGCTGGCGCTCGCGGGGTGCGAAAGTCCCCAACTCCGCCGCGACGGTCGGCACGTCATGAGCTGCCGTTTTGCGGCGGGCGGCTTCGGCTTGCTGCTCGAACTTCAACTGCTGCGCAACGGGGACGAGCGCTGGGCTTTGGCGCTCAGGACCATGAACGAGCAGCGGCTGCGCCATTTCCAGGCCCTCGCCGGCGCGTTCCGCCCCTGAGGCGGGCTCAGGGCCGGCCGCCCGCCTCGCCGCCGGAACCGAGCGGGGCCGTCTCGGGCCCCTCGGGCCCGCCTTCGTCCTCGACCACCGGCACCGCGTGACGCTCGTCGAGCCAGTCCAGAAGGTCGCGGTCGCGGCAGGTGCTCGAGCAGAACGGCCGGAACCGCAGGACGCTCGGGCGGCCGCAGCGTGGGCAGCCCCGGCTCCGCACCGGCGCGGGCTCAGCCGACCCGTCCATCGAAGCCTTCCAGCACGAACGCACCCGGCCCGAGCGTCGGGTCGACCTCGCGGGCGAGAGCCGTGGCGACCCCCTGCCAAACCTCGCGCGCCTCTTCGTCGAGCCAGCGGGCGAGGTCGGGGGCGAGCCGGACCCGAGCGGCCGGACGCCGCCGCAGCTCGCCCAGGAGCGCTTCCGCCGCGGCGCGCAGCGAGCGGATCCGCCCGCTGCCGGCACAGGCCGGGCAGGGTCGCAAGAGGAGCTGGTCGAGCGAGCGGCCGCGCCGCGCCCGGCCGATCTCGACGAGCCCCGAAGGGGTCATCGGGTGGATCTGCACGGGTGCTGGATCGTCGCGGAGGGCCTTGGCGAGGGCCTGCTCGAGCCGCTGCCGCTCGCGCCGGTCGGGAAGGTCCACGAAATCGACGACGATCGTCCCGCCCAGATTGCGCAGCCGAACGATCCGCGCGATCTCGGCGGCGGCGGCCAGATCGACCTCGAGCGGCGAGAGACCGCCGCCGTCGACGTCGATCGCGACGACCGCCGCGGTCGGCTCGACGATCAGCCGGCCACCGCCGGGCAGCGCGATTTCGCGGCCGAGCGCGCGTTCGAGCTCGGCTTCCACCCCGGTCTGGGCGAACGCCCCGCGGTTCGGATCGAGCCGGACGAGCTCGATGCCGTGCGGGGCGAGTGGCCCTTCGAGGAGGGCACGGGCACGCGCCACGAGCTCGGGATCGGCGATCTCGATCCGCCGCAGCTCTGGCTCGAGGACGTTGCGCAACAGACGCTCGAGCGGATGTTCGTCGGCCGCCAGCCGACCCGGCCGGCGGCGCGCCTCGGCCTCCGCACGGAGCGCCCGCCAGCGCGCCTCGAGCCGCTCGAGTTCGGCGCGCAGCACGGGATCCTCGACCCGCTGGGCGTGGCGCCGAAGGGTCACCCCACGGCCGGGGAACAGCGTCTCGCCGCGCCGCCGCAGCGCCTCGCGTTCGGCCCCCCGCGCGGGACCGGTGTCGGGGACGATCCCGTGCGGCCGCCACAGCAGGTGAAAGCCCATGAGCTTGAGGTCGGTCGTGACGCGGGCGCCTTTGTCGTCGACCGGTTCGCGCACGCCCTGGACGATGAGCCGCTCGCCGACCCGCGCGAGCTTCGCGATCGGCCGGCGCTCCGCCGAGCCGGCGGCGAAGCGGGCGTCTTTGGCGGCGAGCATCGCCGGCCGGTCGAGGCCGATGTCGAGGAAGGCGGCGTTGAGCTGCTTGTCGACGGCGTCCACTCGGCCCAGGAAGAAGCTCTCCGCGACCTGCTCGCCCGCTGCATCGACGTCTTGGATCTCGAGCAGGCGATCCTCGTCGAGGAGGGCTCCGCGCACCCCGAAGCCCGTCGCTTCGACCACGAGCCGGCTCAATCGGGCCATCGCCAGCCGAGACCCACGAGGAGGGCCACCGCTTCGACGAGCGGCAGGCCCACGACGTTGCTGTAGGAGCCGTTGATCGCCGGGACGAACAGCGCGGCGCGCCCCTGGATCGCGTAGCCCCCGGCCTTGCCGCGCCATTCCTCGCAGGCGAGATAGCGCTCCCGCTCCTCCGAGGAGAGCCGCTTCATCCGCACGATCGTCGTGACGAGCCGCTCGGCGGAGCGGCCGTCCGGGGCGAGCACGCACACCCCACCCAGCACGCGGTGGCGACGCCCGGAGAGGAGGTCGAGGCAGGCGGCGGCCGTCGCCCGGTCCTCGGGCTTGGGCAAGATCCGCCGGCCGCAGGCGACCACCGTGTCGGCGGCGAGGATCCAGGCCGGCAGGCCGTCCAACCGGTCGCGGACGGCTTCCGCCTTGGCGCGGGCGAGGCGTAGCGCGTAGACACGCGGCAGCTCGCGCGGCCGCGGTGTCTCGTCGACCTCGGGCGCTTCGATCCGGTCCGGCTCGACCCCCACCTGGCGCAGTAGGGCGAGCCGCCGCGGCGAGGAGGAAGCGAGCACCAAGGGCGGGCGGCCGCCCGGCTCGCGGGGCTCACTTGAAGCGATAGGTGATCCGTCCGCGGCTGAGATCGTAAGGCGTCATCTCGACGGTGACCTTGTCACCGGCGAGCACGCGGATCCGGTTCTTCCGCATCCGGCCGGAGGTGTGTGCCAGGATCTCGTGATCGTTGTCGAGCTTGACGCGAAACATCGCGTTGGGCAGGACCTCCGTCACGGTGCCACTGAACTCGATCAAGTCCTCTTTCGCCATTCGGGCTCCCGAAAGAAACGCGCCGCCGGGTAGGGCGGCACACAGTTCATGGGGATGCCCGGGCCACAGGTCAAGGCGGGACGACGCGGCGGGACCGCCCGCGGGCGCGGCGCTCGGCCGCCGGTCGCTGTTGGCCTTCCTGTTCGCCCAGCCGCTCGCCTGCGCGCCCGAAAAGCCGGCCCCGCCCCGTCCGGCCGATCGGTTCCGCCGGATCCTGGTGGGCCCGATCGAGGCGCGCAGCCGCAACGTCGAGCGCGTCCTGCCGATCTTCCGCGCCGCCTTGATCGACCGGCTGCGGACGCTGCCGGGCGTGCGCGACGTCGTCGACGGCGCCCCCGAGCCACGGCCGTTCGACGCGGTCCTGTTGCGCGGCGAGCTCGTCGACGATGCCGACCCGTTCGTGCCGGTGGCGGCCGAACCCGTGCGCACGGTCGCCGGCCGCTTCGAGCTCGTGGCCCCGGACGGCGCGGTGCTGCAGCGTTTCGTGGGCCGGCAGCGCTACGCCGGTGGCCCGGGTGTGGCGGCCTTCAGCGCGCAAGGCCTGATCGATCTCGCCCGGCTCTTCGGGGTGACCGTCGCCGAGACGGTGGGCCGCTGGCTCGCGGGGCAACCGATCGATCTGCCGCGGAGCGGCCCGGATCGCGACGGCCGGCCGGCGGGGCGCACCTCATAAGCTCGGCGCGGCGGGGGGCGGGAAGCGGGCGCGGATCCGCGCGAGCAGGAGATCGCGCAAGGCCCGGTAGGCCTCGAGCCGCTGCTCTCGGCTCCCCTCGACCAGGCTCGGATCGGGCACCCGCCAGAATTCGACCTCGCAGGCCATCTCGCGGGTGAGCTCGAGCGCGCGGTGGTGGGCCTCCGGGGAAAGGGTGACGACGAGATCGAAAAAGCCGTCCTCGAGCTGCTCGAAGGTCTTGGGCCGGTGGCGGGAGAGGTCGATCCCGATCTCGTCGAGCACCTCGACCGCGAGCGGATCGAGCTCGCCTTTGCGGACACCCACACTGTCGACGAACATCCGTCGGCCGTGCAGGAATTTGAGGATCGCTTCCGCCATCGGCGAACGGATCGCGTTCATCGAGCAGGCGAACAGCACGCTACCCGGCAGTTCGGCCATCGCACGGGCGGGCCTCAGCCACGGATGTGCAGGACGCAGACGAGGGTGAAGAGCCGCCGGGCGGTGTCGTGGTCCATGTCGACCCGCGTCTCCAAAGCCTCCCGCAACAAGCCGGCTCCCTCGTCGTGGACCCCGCGCCGCGCCATGTCGATCGTCTCGATCTTGGACGGCGTGGCCGTCTTGATGGCCTGGAAATAGCTTTCGCAGATCAAAAAATAATCCTTGATCACACGCCGCAGCGGGCGAACCGGCAGCTCGATCTCGAGCCGCTCGCCTCCCTGCTCCTGCGACTCGAGGGAGAAGATCAGCGTGCCGTCGCGCAAGCCCAGAACCAGCCGGTAGGGTCCGGGCGGGCCGTCGCGCAGCCGGAAGCGGTTGCCCTCGAGCAGATCGAAGACCGCCACCGCCCGCTCGTGCTCGACCTCGGGCGACCAGCGGACGATGCTCTTGGCGTCGAGCTCGATCGCGACGATGTCGCGTTTGCCCTTCACCCGCCGGCTCCGAGCCGAAGCTCGACCGCTCGGGCGTGCGCAGCGAGTCCCTCGGCCCGGGCGAGCGTGACCGCGGCCGGCCCGATGCGCGAGAGGGCTCGGGCGTCGCAGCCCAGGATCGTCGTGCGCGTGAGGAAGTCGAAGACCGACAGGCCGGAGGCGAAGCGCGCCGTCCGCCCGGTCGGCAGGACGTGGTTCGGCCCACCCACGTAATCGCCGATCACCTCGGGCGTGTGCGGCCCCAGGAACACGGCTCCGGCCCTCCGGATCCGCCCGGCGAGCCGGTCGGGCTCGGCGAGGACGAGTTGGAGATGCTCCGGGGCCAAGCGATCGACGAGCTCGGGCACGTCCTCGAGGTCGCGGACGAGCAGGATCGCGCCGTGATCGCGCCACGAGGCGCGGGCGATCGCGTCTCGGGGCGCTTCGGCGAGCTGAGCCGCGACCGCCCGTTCGACCGCATCGGCGAGCTCGCCGCTGTCGGTCACGAGAATCGCTTGCGCGCGCACGTCGTGCTCGGCTTGGGCCAAAAGGTCGGCGGCCACCCAGTTCGGATCCGCGGAGGCATCGGCCACCACGACGACCTCCGAGGGGCCGGCGATCATGTCGATGCCGACCCGCCCGTAGACCTGGCGCTTCGCTTCGGCCACCCAGGCATTGCCCGGCCCCACGATCTTGTCGACCGGGGCGATCGTCTCGGTCCCCCAAGCGAGGGCGCCGATCGCCTGCGCGCCGCCGATCCGCCAGACCTCGTCGACGCCGGCGATCGAAGCGGCCGCGAGCACCGCCTCGTTCAGCCGCCCCTCGGGGGTCGGTGTGGCCATCACGAGCCGTCGGCAGCCCGCGACCTTGGCCGGGATCGCATTCATCAGGACCGAGGAGGGGTAGGCGGCGGTGCCACCCGGCACGTAGAGCCCGACCGAATCGATCGGCTGCCAGCGCAGGCCGAGCCGCACCCCCGCCTCGTCGGTCCAGTCGAGGTCGGCGGGCATCTGCCGGGCGTGGAAGGCGCGGATCCGCTCCGCGGCGAGCTCGAGCGCGGCGGCGAGCTCGGGAGCGACCGCGGCGCGGGCGCGCTCGAGTGTCGCCCGGTCGAGGGCGAGCTCCGCGACGCTCGTCGCCTCGTGTCGGTCGAAGCGGCGGGTGAGCTCGAGCAGTGCCGCGTCGCCCTCCTCGCGCACCCGCGCCAGGATCTCGGCCACCGCCGAACGGACGTCGGCGGTCTCTTCGCGGCGGGCCTCGACGAGCCGGGCGAAGGCTTCGGCGAAGTCCGGCGCGCCGGCGTCAAGTCGAAGGGGCATCGCCGGCCAGATCGGCGTAGCTCGCCTCGGCGAAATGGTCGCAGGGCGTGCGCTTGCACGGGACCGCCTCGCCGAAATCCTCGAGCCGGCAGCGGATCGCGTCGGTCCGCAGCTGGATCCACACGTCGCCCTCGAAGACGAGGTCGATGTGGATGAGGTGCCGGCGGCCCGGCTCGGTGGCGATCGTGAGGAGCGAGAGCTCGCGGTCGAGATCGGTGGGGTCGAGGCCGCGATACTTGACTTCGGCGATGCCGTCGAAGGTCAAGGCCGAAAGGCATTCGGTGAGGCCCACACAGCTCGTGGGGTCGGGCAAAAGCTCGCGTCGGTAGCGCACGAAGGCGGCAGCGAAGCGCTGCTCGCCCGGCATGAAGACCATCTCCCGGAGCGGGATCCGGGCATCCTGCAGGCAGGCGGCGATCACCGCGAGATCCTCCGGATCGGCCGCCTTGAGACGCAGCCGCTCGTCTTTCATCGGCCCCTCCTCAAGGCACCCGTTCGATGCGGGCGCCGACCGCGGCGAGCTTTTTTTCGAGATGCTCGTAGCCGCGGTCGAGATGATAGATCCGGTTGATCTCGGTCCGCCCCTCGGCGGCGAGCGCCGCCAGAACGAGCGAGACCGAGGCGCGCAGATCGGTCGCCATGACCGGGGCGGCCTTGAGCCGCTCGACCCCGCGGACCAGCGCCGAGCCGCCGTGGACGGTGATCCGGGCGCCCATCCGGACGAGTTCGGGCACGTGCATGAAGCGGTTCTCGAAGATCGTCTCGGTGACCATGGCGGCGCCGCGCGCCACGCTCATGAGCGCCATGAATTGGGCCTGCAGATCGGTGGCGAAGCCCGGATAGGGCCGGGTCGTGACGTCCACCCCCTCGAGGATGCCGTTGGCCCGCCGGGCGAGGAAGCCGTCCTCGGTCTCGACGAGCTCGACCCCGGCCTCGACGAGCTTCTCGCGGGCGGCACCCAGAAGCTCGAGCGGGGCGTTGCGGATCCGCAGGCTGCCGCTCGTGATCGCCGCCGCCATGGCGTAGGTGCCGGCCTCGATCCGGTCCGGCATGATCACGTGCACGGCACCGTCGAGCCGGTCCACCCCCTCGATCTCGAGGATGTCGGTCCCCTCGCCCGTGATCTTGGCCCCCATCGCCCGCAGCAGGCGGGCCAGATCGACGATTTCCGGCTCGCGCGCCGCGCCCACGATCCGCGTCGTGCCGCGGGCGAGCGCCGCCGCCATGAGGAGGTTCTCGGTCGCCCCGACCGAGGGCTGCGGGAACTCGATCTCCGCCCCGTGCAAGCCCGCGGGTGCGCGGGCTTCCACGTAACCGTCGACGAGCTCGATCTCGGCACCGAGCTTTTCGAGGCCCTTCAAGTGCAGATCGATCGGCCGCGGCCCGATCGCGCAGCCGCCCGGCAGCGAGACGCGCGCCCTGCCCGCACGGGCCAGGAGCGGCCCGAGCACGAGGACCGAAGCGCGCATCTTGCGCACGAGATCGTAAGGCGCTTCGTGCGAGAGGAGCTCCGGGGTGTGCAGGCGGATGCGGCCGGGCGCGCCCCCCACGTGGGTCGCCGAGGTGCCGATCCGCTGGAGGAGCCGGAGCATCGAGGTCACGTCGACGAGCTCGGGGACCCGGTCGAGCTCGACCGGCCGGTCGGTCAGAAGCGTCGCGGCGATCAGCGGCAAGGCGGCGTTCTTGGCCCCGCTCACCTGGACTTCGCCCTCGAGCGGCACACCGCCTACGATCACGAGCCTGTCCATGGTACGGGTCCGCTCAAAGCCGTGGCAAGGTCACGCCCCGCTGGCGCATGTATTTGCCGCCGCGGTCCTTGTAGGAGATCTCGGGGGGGCTCTCGCCCTTCAAGAACAGGAACTGGCAGATCCCTTCGTGCGCATAGATCCGAGCCGGGAGTGGCGTGGTGTTGGAAATTTCGAGGGTCACGTGACCTTCCCATTCGGGCTCGAGCGGCGTGACGTTCACGATGATGCCGCAGCGGGCGTAGGTGCTCTTGCCGAGGCAGATCACGAGCACGTCGCGCGGGATGCGGAAATATTCGATCGTCCGGGCGAGTGCGAAGCTGTTGGGCGGAACCACGCAGGAAGAACCCTCGCGCTCGACGAAGCTCTGCGCCGAAAAATTCTTGGGGTCGACGATCGCGTTGTCGACGTTGGTGAAGATCCGGAACTCGGGGGCGAGCCTGGCGTCGTAGCCGTAGGAGGAGAGGCCGTAGCTGATGCAGCCCTCACGGGTCTGGCGGTCGACGAACGGCTCGATCATGCCGTGCTCGACCGCCATGCGGCGGATCCAATGGTCGGGCATGATGGCCATGATCGACGAACGCCTCGCTCACGCTCGCTTCGAGATAAGCCCGGTGCGGTCCGGTCTCAACCGTCGCCGGTCCGGCGACCGGGCGTCGCGCGCGAAGAATCCTCGGCCTCGGCCGCCCGGCGGGCGCGCGCCTGCTCCTTGCGCCGGCGGAGATTCTCCCGCAGCGCCCGAGCGAGCCTCTCGGCCCGGTCCTCGGCAGGCCGAGCCCTCGCCGCGCCCGCGGCTACGCCCCCGGTCTCTCGGCTCCGGTCCCGTTTCGCCAAAGAAACACTCCCGCCCGCGCGACTTGCGACCGCCGCCCGCTTATGGCATGGCTGCGCCGCCGACAAGCGGCCCCCGTGCCGCGCGCTGCCGTAGCTCAGTCGGTAGAGCACGTCCTTGGTAAGGACGGGGTCGCTGGTTCGATTCCAGTCGGCAGCACCATCCCTCGCCCGATCTCCGCTCCCCTCACGCGTCGTGGGTCCCGCCCGAGCGGTCCGTGCCTCGGCAGTTCACCCTCCGTCGAGGTCGACCGCGCACCGGCGGCCGTGCGGTCGGCGCGGCCCGCCTGCGGCTCGAACCTCGGCCGCGCCCCCACCGCGGACCCGGGGTCTCAGCGCTCGGCCGCCGCGGTGACGGTGCGCAGATAGAAGCGCTGGAGGAGAAGGAAGGGAACGAGCGCCACGAGGATCGCCGTCGAGGCCGAGGCGAAGAGCCCGCCCCAATTGGCCACCTCGAGGGTGACGTTGCGGGCGACCGCCACCTGGACCACGACCCGCTCCGGGCCCGGGGCGGCGACGAGCGGCCAGAAGAAGGCGTCCCATTGGTGGACGAACAGCATCAAGCTCGCGGTGGCGATCGTCGGGCCGGAGAGCGGGAGCGTGAGCTTCCACCAGATCTGCAGCCAGGAAGCCCCGTCGACCCGGGCGGCCTCGTAGAGCTCTTTGGGGACCGCCGCGAAGAACTGACGGAAGAGGAAGATGACGAGCCCGCTCGCGACCTCGGGCAGGATCAAGGCGGCGAAGGTGTCGGTGAGCCCGAGGCCGCGGACCAGCACGTAGAGCGGGATCACGATCGATTCGAACGGCATCATGAAGGTGGCGAGGACGATCGCGAACAAGACCCGCTTGAAGGGAAAGTCGAAGACCGCGAAGGCGAAGCCGGCGAGCGAGTTGACGGTGACGCCGAGGGCCACGGTGGCGAGCGCCACGAACAGGGAGTTGGCGACCGCGCGCGGCAGTTCCCCGGACCAAGCCTCGCGCCAGTGCGCGAGGGTCAGCCGTTCGGGGATCAAGGTCGCCCAGCCGAAATCGCTCGAGGTCGCGAAGATGTCGGCCGAGGGCCGGAACGAGGCCATCACGAGCCAGTAGATCGGCAAGAGCAAGAGTGTGGCGACGGCGACGAGCGCGGCGTAGCGCAAGGTCGCGAGCAGGAACCGACGGGCGGGCGATCCGCTCATCCGCCGCGCTCGCGCAAGAACCGAAGCTCGAGCAGGGCGAGGACACCGATCACGAGCAGGATCACGCTCGAGATCGCGAGGGCTCGGCCCTTGTCGAGGTAGGTGAAGGCGGCCTGGTAGGCCTCGAACATCAAAAGTGCGGTGGC
>Ga0308415_1000121_pt1 | contig 31244 bp, 22 predicted proteins | sample HotsprSampleOS55_FD_203465 | JGI IMG/M metagenome (GOLD analysis project Ga0308415, IMG submission 203465) | Hot spring phototrophic mat microbial communities from Octopus Spring, Yellowstone National Park, Wyoming, United States - 20090730_OS55 ... | reverse complement strand
CCGCATCGCTCACGATCTGGCGCAGCGTCTGGAACCCCAGCCAGAGGTCGACGTGATCGGTGAAGGCGCTGCGGCGCGTCAGGAGTCGCCGCAGTCGCCCGACGCCATAGTGCGCGTAGTGCGGGTCATCGCTGATCAGCCCGCGATCTTCGGCGGTTAGCAGGAAGAGCACGCGATAGACGACGCGCAGCGCCTGGCGATACAACGCAGCGGCAACGTCATCCGGGACGGGTTCGCCCGGCGGCGGGAGACGGAGTGCCGCGCGCAGCGCCATGTTCGCCGGGTGCGCCAGGAAGCCGTTCGCCAGGATCAGCAGGCCCTGTTCCACGCCGTCGCGCAGGCGGTCGCGCACCCGTCCGCCCTGTTCCAGCGCGTGCTGATGGTAGCGTTCCAGCCAGCAGTCGCGCGCGTCCGCAGCAGTCTGCGGCAGGCGCGTTCGGTGGATCAGCCGGTAGAGCGCGGCGAAGTCGGCGAAGCGCTGCTCATCGAGGATCTGCGCCACGTCGCATTCGACATACGCCTGCCGCCGGAGGTACGTGCTGTTGCGCAGCAGGCGCAGCGTGCGCCCGTTGGTGACCAGCCCCCACAGCTGCTCGCTGCGGTTGAGATACTCCTGTACCAGCACGTGCGGCGCCGTCCGGGGACGTCCGGCAGGCGGAACGCGCCCCAGGTCCTGGCGCACCCCGACGATATGCACCGGCGGGGCGTCGTCGGCAGCGCTGGCGCGGTGCGAAATGGCGAAGCGCGCCTCGTCGATCTCATACGGGTGCGGGTTGGCGTGCAGGTCATACCCGAGCAGACTGAGGAACGGGATGACCCAGGCATCGCGGGTGATTGCGGTCGCCGGGTCATCGTCCGACAGGCGCGCCAGGCGGCGGCGGAAGAGCGCCCACTGCGCCTGGGCGTCGGCGAAGGCGCCAGCGATCTCATCAGTGAGGGAGCGCGACCCGTCCAGCCCAAAGTCGCGCGGTTGCTGCCCCGGCAGATCGCCGGCAAGCGCCGCATCCAGAATGTCGGGACCGAGCAGACCGCCTTCGAGACGGATCGCCGGAGTTGGTGCGTGGATGTGACTCATAGGCGTGTGTTGGCGCGTTCCAGTACGACCACTCCCAGCAGATCGGGCGGGAACTGCGGCGTCATCTCAAGCCCGCGCACCCGCAACGCCACCGCCTGGCGGATGCGCTTGTGCGCTTCGGTTAGGTCGGCAGCGCGACGGTCGATCCACTGCCGGATGCCGGACTGGATCGGATGGTCGTCGCCCCATGCTCCCCCCTGCACTGGACGCCATTCACCAATGCGCGCGAGCGCCTGACGCAGGATGGTCTGCTTTTCTTCCAGCGGCATGTTGGCGGCGGGTCGGGCGGATGCCAGGAGACTCAGCGCTTCGCCATGGTCGAGCCAGTGCATCTCACTGCCGTGGTCGCGGTAGCCGAGCGCCAGCACTTCTTCGGACAGCACGGGTTGGGCGTTGGGACATTCGAGCATGTAGCGCACCCGCAGGAGCAGGATGGTCGTCGTCTCCTGCACTGCGTGCGTGCGGATCGCGCCGCAGCGCCGGGCAATCGCCGTCTCGGATCGTTCCAGCGCCTCTTCGAAGAGGAACTGCGCCAGCGCCGTCACGAAGCGATGGTTGCGCCCCACATACTCCGCACCTTCCGGCGTCGGCGAAACGAAACTGATCGACCAGAAGGGGTTGGCGCGGCGCGCGACGGACGAAGAGTCGGGCAGTTCCATGCGAATGGCATCGGGCAGGGCACGCAGCACATCCGGCGCCAGGCTGACGCGGAAAACATCCGCGCGTCTCGGGTCTGGCGTGATCGGCAGGTTGAGGCGTTGGGCGGTTTCCAGCACAAAATCGCGCACGGCGGACGGATCGCCGAGCACCGCGTCGGTCGCTTCGAGTTCACGCTGCACTTCTTCGGGTTTCAGCGCGCGCTGAGCGAACCGGGTGCGATTGACCCGCTCGCGATCCACATCGCGATCCCAGCGCCGGTGCAATTCTTCAACCGCCGGTATGCCCAGGTCGAGGGTGAGTTGTGCGCCTGGCGTGCGCCGACCCCGGAGGAACAGCGCTTCGAGCACCGCCTGGGTGACGCTCTCGCTCTCTTCCGGCACCGGCACATACGTGCCGAGGGTGCGATGGATCGTGCGCGCTTTGTTGAGCAGCACATCGAGCACCGCGCCGTCCACCGGATTGTCGCGCCCGAAAAAACGGATGACCTTGACACGCGGCGCCGGTTGCCCGTAGCGATCCACGCGCCCTTCGCGCTGCTCCAGGCGATTTGGGTTCCAGGGCAGATCGTAATGCACCACGGCGGTGAACAGCGACTGGAGGTTGACTCCTTCGGAGAGACAATCGGTTGCCACTAGCACCCGCGGACGGTCGGCATCCAGTTCCGCAATCCGCGCCTGCCGCTCATCGTCCCCCATCCGCCCGGTCACACACGCAACCTGCACATTGTCGGGCAGATCGCGCTGCAACTGATCGGCGACATACTCTGCAGTGGCGACGTAGCGACACCAGAGGATCGGGTGGAAGCCTTCATCGATCAGGTGGCGTGTCAACTCGACAGCGCGGCGCAGTTTGGCGTCGTGCTCCGGTCCGTAGAGGTCGCGCGCCAGCCGCGCCAGGTCGCGCAACCGTCGCCGGTCGGCGTCCGGCAACGTTTCGACCGTCGCTTCCAGCGGCGGCGTCGGCGACTCGTCCGTTGCGCGTTCTTCGATCACTTCAAACACAAACGGACGGAAATCCGCCTCGTCATCGCTATCAAACACCAGCGCGCCACGGCTAGCGAGGGTCGCAACCGCTGCCGCCGGACTCGACATCACGCAGCGCAGGAGCGAGAGCGCGCCCCAGGATCGCACCCGACGGCGGCGCGCGTCGAGGTGCTCACCGGTCTGCACGATCTCGAAACAAAACTGATAGGTGCGCTCGAAGAGACGACGGTAGCCATCGGACAATTCGTAGGTCTCGTCCTGCGGTTCGCGCCGCGGGAAACAGGCGATCGCTTCCCACCCCTGCTCGATGTCGCGGCGGGTGCGCTGCACGAAGTGGCGCGCCAGTTCGCTGCGCTGCGCATCACTCAGCGCATCGAGACGCCAGTCGGCGAACTCAGGACGCACCAGCCCCAGGAGTGATCGGAATGCCTCCTCGATGCCGGAGTGCGGCGTGGCGGTGAGCAGGATGAGGTGGCGTCGCGGCTTCCTGGCGACATCCTGCACCAGCGCGTGGCGCTCCTGCTGACCGCGCCCCTGCGCCGCTGCCGCGCCGTGCGCCTCGTCAACGATCACCAGATCGGGGCAAAACTGAAGAAACTGGTGGCGGTTACGCTCGGTTTTGACAAAATCGATGCTGATCACCTGCACCGGGAACGATTCATAGATCGTTGCACCGGGAGGAACCTGGCGCTCTAGCTGGCTGACCGTGCCGGAGCGGACGATCACCGCGTCCAGATTGAACTTCTCCGCCAGTTCTTTCGACCACTGCTCACACAGCGCGGGCGGACAGAGGACGCAGAAACGACTGATCTCGCCGCGGTCGAGCAGTTCACGGGCGACCAGAAGCGCCTCGATGGTCTTCCCCACACCAACGTCATCGGCGATAAACAATCGCACTGGGTCGAGGCGCAGCGCCATCAGGAGCGGCACAAACTGATAGGTGCGCGGACGGATCGAGATGCGTCCAAGCGAACGAAACGGCGTGGCACCTTCACGCAGCGACAGGCGGGCAGCCTGCCAGAGCAGATGCGCGCTGGCAGCGTCAGCAACGTGGTCGGCGTCCGGCGGGGGAAACGCAGCTGGCGTGATACGTTCCGAAGGCAGCGTATAGCCGATCAGGTCGATCAGGCGACGGTAGAGAGTCAGGGTCTCATCATCGCTGCCGGTGAGCGGACGCAGTGTCACGTGATCGGGGGATGCCGAGGGGAGCAGCGCCCACAACCGCTGACGGAACTGCACGATTGAGCCGGGATTGGTCATATGCGCATCAATCTCATACAAATGCGTCAGACGTGTGGCTATGATACCATGATCGACGCGGAATGTTCAACCGTCGAAGAGATGACTGGTTTTCGGCATTCCCGTGCGCTTTTGCCCCCTCATCTCCCCAACCCACTTCTCCCACTAGGGAAGAAGGGGGAGTCTGGGCGTTCTGATACCTGAAACAGGCGATGGCACTGGGTGCGCGGGCATCCCGCCCGCAGTGCACGCCGGGACGCGGGCGTCCCGCTCACATGACCGTATGAGACGTACAATTCCGGCGGTCGACTGTCTTGCACTTCGCTGTTATATGCCAATGTGAGCATTTGCCATTGCCTCCTGGAGAATTCGTGTCCCTCTTCAAAGAGTTTACAAACTCTATTAAGGTTCGTTCCAATAATTCATTCGCTTTTTGATGTAGAAGTTGTGCAATCGACGGCGCGTTTACGTCACTTCATCGCGGAATTCTGAACAAATTGATCGAAAAACGTGATATGATAGCGCCCGAAACTGTCGATTTCACACTCAATACATACAAGAGTGGACAAATTAAGACGTTCCCTGGGTGTATGCCACTCCTTTCTGACGCCAAAATCCCGTTCCAGTTTCTCAACAGAGCGATAAACAGGACATTCTACGCCATCACGGATAAAAGGGGAGAGAATTCTTCGGCGGATGGCGTCGCATCACAATCGCTGTGCACTTATCGCCGCATCACGTGATGGAAGCAAGTTCTGCGTACAGGTACCTGGTTGAGGACGGTATGCGGCAAATTCGCCCGCTTACCAACTTTCAATCGAATCATCTGAAACACGCATCCGGGCGTCGCTTGGGTGATGTTCGCTGCAAATAGGTCAAAATAAAGACCAGTTCGTCTTCAATTGTTAGCAATGGCGAGTTTACATAAGATACGAACGACGGCTCAAACGAAACCGACCTTTGATCGTTTAATGCCGCATATGGGCTTCAAACGCGGCGTGGAAAATCGGAATGAGCGCCTTGGACTTAAGTTCCCAATCCGCATATAGCCTGTGGGAGATTGTCATCCTGGCAGGGATTCAAGTGTTTCACTCCTGGAGAGCAGTTCTCAAGGTTGAACACTTCGCCAGCAGTAGGCGCCTCGAACAGCAGGCAGACACGGCGATGGTCAACGTATCTGAGAACTGCATGTGATTCTTGAAACTCACAAGCCGCAGACTACTAATGCAAAGCCCGTCTTCGCGACTATAGATTTGAACTCATCAGGCGCGCCACAGCGCTGCACCTCTCCGGCAGGCAGGCGAAGGTGGTATAATGGCAAAGGTTATGACCATCTGGTTGGAGATACGTTCTCGTGAGCAATCAGTCTATCCCCCGGCACAAACCAGCACTGACGCTGGCACTGCTCGGAACACTTCTGGCGATTGTGATTGGTGTTCCTCTCACCATCGTTCGCGCCCAACAGGTTATCCTACTCGCCCAAGTCGGACCACCACCACAGGGTGATGTTGGTTCGATCATCACCCTAACGTTCCAACTTACGAACAATATCAACGACGCCACCGCCGCCAGTCCGAATACGTTGTTCACGATCACAACCGCGAATGTTCCATCCGGCGTGACGGTGAGTTCACCGGGCGCTATTCAACTGCCAAACAATGTACCCGGCGGTGCGAGCACAACGTTTTCCCTGCAATTGAGCATCGGTAGCACTGCCGTACCGGGAACCTACAACAACCTGCTGGTGACAGCCGCCGGTTCGTACAATTCGACGTCCGGCGTGCGCAGCGTGAGCACCAACACCTTTGGCGCCTTTACCATTACTGTGGGCGGAGCAACTGCCACACCCACACTGTCGCCGACAGTGTCTCCAACACCGACTCGCACACCGGGACCAACGCCAACGCCCGGACCTGTATGTCCAGAAGGTGCGCGTGATCCGGGAAACGACCCTGGCGGCGCACGTCTGGTGCTGATTGACTCACCGGTTACCCATGGCATCTGTGAAATTGGCGATGAGGACTGGTTCCGCTTCGGCGGGGTTGGCGGCAAGGTTTACACGATTGACATTGAGCGAATGGACACTGGTCTTGACCTGTCGCTCGAACTGTACGACGAGAACGGTCAACGCCTGGCGTTCAACGATGACTTCTTTAACCGCGACCCGGCTCGCCCCGACCCGAAGGACATCAAACCGCGTATTCAGTCGTGGCGCGCACCACGCGATGGAGTCTACTATGTTCGTGTGCGTGATACGCTGAGCATTGGCGGCGGCAATCGCACATATGTCTTTGTTGTCCGTTCGGAAAGCTATGGTCCAACGCCTGCGATGGTCAGTGAAATGTGCCGCGATCTATACGAGGACGACGGCTTGCCGGAACAGGCAAAACTGATCCTGCCGAACGAAATTCAGCCAGGGCGCCGGCTCTGTCCAACAGGTGACGCCGATTGGGTCAGGTTCTTCGGGAAAGCGGGCAAGGTGTACTACATCTACACCGACACACGCCCCTACCGTAACACGCCGGATTTCAACAATCAAACCCAGGCAGGCGCCGATACGGTGATGTACCTGTTTGATCGTGATGGCAGTCGTCTTCTCGACTTTAGCGACGATATTCCTGGATCGCTTGACTCGCAGATCCGCTTTGTGCCGCGAGTGGACGGGTTCTACTATGTTCAGATCAAGAACAATGGCGATCTCGGCAACCAGTTCATCCGCTACGACCTGGTCCTGCAACTGTGCATTCCAGATGAAGAGTGCGGGCGCGCGCCACAACCTGCCGTACTGCCTACTCCCGCATCGCCGACCCCAACCGTTGTTCCATTTACTGATCGCACACCGACCCCGACCCTAACCCCGGCACTGGGCGCCTTTGAAGGTGATGCGTCCGGTGGCGCTGAAGACGGATCAGCGCGCGCGTTGATCAACGGTCCGCTGGTTGGTTTTGCTGATGTAGCATTTGACCAACTCTGGCAGCGCACAGATCGGGTCGTTGCTAGCGGCATGGTGCAACGCAGCTGGCTCTGGGGACCGCGCGGCTTGATGGCGCGCGCCGAGCAGTATCAGCAGGCGGCAAGCGGCTTGCGGCAGGTGCAGTATTTCGAGAAGGGACGCATGGAACTGAATGATCCGTTTGGAGATCGTTCCAGTCCCTGGTTTGTCACCTCTGGTCTGCTAGTGATGGAACTGGTGACGGGGCGGATGCAGATTGGAGCCAGTGAGTTCGTACAACGTGAACCAGCGGGCATTCCAGTTGCTGGCGACGCCGACGATCCCAACGCACCGCTATATGCCAGCTTTGCTCGCGTCGTTATGCAGGCAGCGCCGGATCGCACAGGTCAGACACCGCGCCAGACCATCGATCGCCAGGGGCAGGTGGGCGACTATACCGGACCGGTGCGCAGGGAGACGCGCTTTGCTCGCTATATCGCAGAGGCGGGGCATAACATTCCAGCAGTCTTCTGGGACTACCTCAATGCACGAGGGTTGGTCTACGAACAGGGACGGTTACGCAACGATCGCCTGTTCGAATGGTTGTTTGTTATGGGGTACCCGATCAGTGAACCCTTCTGGGCACGAGTGCGCATTGGCGGGATCGAACGCGATGTGCTGATCCAGTTGTTCGAGCGCAGAACACTTACGTATGTGCCTGACAATCCAGCCGGATGGCGTGTCGAAATGGGCAATGTTGGACGGCACTACTACCGCTGGCGGTACGGTGAAGAACTTCCCTGAGATAAAGAAAAAACCTTTGAGGCAATGCCTCAAAGGTCAGCTCCATGTCAGTCTTTGTAGAAGAAGCTGCGCAACATTCGGTGCACCTCCCTTACATGTTGAATGCTGGAATGCCAGAGGTTCACTCGTTTCATCCATATCATGGCACAGACGGTACGATTTTGCAATAAGCCGATAGTCCTATACTCTTTAGGACCTCTCGTACTCTGTGGCATTATCGATCAAATGAGACCTGAACGAGACTGCACCTGACATGATCCGCGTCATTGAGAGTCAATCTACAGAGCGTCTCGTCGACTCGCCCCTTGCAATCGCTGCGCAGATTGTGGAGACGATCGGTCCGCGCCCTTCGGGATCGATCAGCGAGGCGAAGACAGCAGCCTTCCTCGATGCGCGGCTCCGCCAGTCGGGATTACGCCTCTCCGCCGAGTCGTACCACGCATTGCACGCCCAAGGCTACGATGGCATCGTCTATGGGATGCTGGCAGTCGCCGGGGTTATCGGTTTTTACTGGACGCCTCTGGTCGCGATTCTTGTCTTTGCCGCATGTTGTGGGGCGATATTCCTGACGTTGTGGTACGGTACTGAGCTTTTAAACCAGCGTATACTCAGCCAGAACGTCATTGCTACACGGGCTGCCGAGGGAGTTATGCGTTGGCGTTTGGTGGTGCTGGCGCCACTCTGTTCACCACCGGCAGTCGGGCGTGGGGTGCTGGCACTCGGCGCCGGTTTGACCGGGCGCATCACGCGCACGCTTGCAGCGACCCTGCTTCTGCTGCTCGGCATTGCCGCTGCTGCACCCTTCTCCTTCGAGGTGCGCCTCTGGCTCTGGTACGTTCAGGTAGCGCCAGCTGTCGCCCTTCTGATTCAGGGGATTGCCGCACTGGTCGTGCGACGCGCTCCGGCGACACCGGGTGCAATCAGTTATGCCGGGGCGCTGGCGACTCTGATATGCGCCGCAGCTCACCTGCGCAACCTCCGGCAGACAGAGTTGTGGATGATCGGAGTCGGTGCAGCCAGCAGCAGCAGTGGCATCGATGATCTCCTGCGTCGTTATCCATTTGAACCGCAGCAGACCCTGTTTGTTGGTCTCGATGGCATTGGCAGCGGTGAACTATGCTATCTGGCAGCGGAAGGAGCGTTGCGTCCACAACAGGCAGACCCACTGTTGCTGCACCTGGCGGCGCATGTGGTCGATAGCGGTCAGGCAGCTGCGCGCCCCCGTGCCTATCGTGGAATCACCCTTGCCGGGATGCTGCGCCGTCGAGGGCTGCGCACCCTGGGGATCGCAAGCCTTGATCAGTATGGACGCATTCCATACCGGAACGAACGAGACGATGATATTTCCAGACTCGACGCAGCACACCTCGACAACAGCGTGCGCCTGATCGTCGGATTGGCGCGCAGCATCGATACAACCCGATAATTTTGGATCAATCTGTTGATCCTACGGATGCGGCACACGCAGCACCTGGTTTGTCGCAGGCGATGGGATCGTTACGTTGGCGCCGTCGGGCCAGCGCACCTCGATGCGTTCGACAGTACGTACACGACCCAGTCCAAAATGCGCTACCGCTTCCATCTGACAGAGATAACCGCTACCGGCATCAATGACACGCAGTTGCCGCCTGCCGCCAGATTCCAGAACAACGACCGCACCACGCGCCGGTGCACCAGCGCGGGTTAGTGGCAGCACCCGCAACCAGGCATGATCGTTTGGCATCGTGCGGTACAGACTGAGCGGTTGGAGATCGGCTTCGCCGTGACTCACCAGCAGTTCGAGCCGACCATCACTATCGAAGTCTCCAACTGCGGCGCCGGTGCCCAGACCTCCCGGTTCGAGTGCGTCACCTGGGTCGATCTTCATCCATTCCCCATTCCGTCGAGTAAACAGGCGGTTCGGCTCGCCGATATTGTTGAAAAAGATCTCCAACTCCCCATCGTTATCGAAGTCAGCGGCAATCACTGTTCGGATCCGTGATGGTTCAGCCATGTCCGGCGGCGCGACATCGACGAACAAGCCATCCCACTTTTGCAGAAACAGGCGATGCGGACCCTCCCAGTTGCCATACACCAGATCAAATCGACCATCATCGTCGAAGTCGCCAGTAGCGACCCCACGCCCGTGTTCATGCGGGTCGGGCAGACCGGCGCGGCGGGCAATCTCTTCGAACGTACCATCGCCGCGGTTGGCAAAGAGAAAGTTGGGACCGTTCTCATTCACCGTGAAAATGTCCATCCGTGGCGTCACCAGCGGCAGTGTAATCACGCCGCGCCCGCCAGTCGTGAAACTGATGCCTGCCGCACTCGCCATGTCCTGGACTTCACCAAAGCGATCCAGTTCATACAGGCGAAACGGACCGCCATAATTTGCAACAAAGAAGCCATAACGCCCGGTGCCAAGCCGATCCACGACTGCAACTGAACGACCAGCGGTCAGATTGAGCACTTCCTGGTTCTGCGGCAACTCGAACAGATCAACCCAACCGATTTCCTGATAGTCGAACAAACGATCACCGAAGCGCTTGCGCCCGGCAAATGTATCGGTATTGAGAACATAAATCTCCTCCCGACCGTCGCCGTCAATATCGCCAGCAGCAACTCCGATGGCCTGACGCTGTGCATCGGCGAGGATGTCATCGGCAATATCTACGAAACCAGCGCCATCCCAGCGGAGCACCCGGTTGGCGCCATCAAATCCGGCGACGAACAATTCACATGCGCCGTCGTTATCAACATCGACCACGGCAACGCCGTAATGCAATCGTGGCGGATTGTGACGAATGAGATGACTGTAATCGACAAACATGGACATTTTCCCTCAATCTCCGGGAGACTTACGCGTCCCTCCCAGTATTATCTCGAATCCATGCCATGATAGTACGAACCGTGCGTTCACCGCCATCGCCAACAAGCAACTGATGCCCATACCCTTCCATCCAGATCAATCGACGGTCAATAGATCCGATGTGTCGCAGAATCTGTTCAGCCGAACGCGGATCGACAGTCTGATCGTTCCGCCCCTGGACAATTAGCGTTGGCGCAGTGACGCGAGGCAGAAGCCGTCGCGCAGAGCGCTGCACAAGAGTCAACTGATGCACTGCCTCCATTGGTACCCGCACCACGCGACGCAACTGTTCGCAGACAAGCGGATCATCAAGGTTGGCATCCGGTACGCGGTTGCGCAGCAGAGCACGCAGCTCTGGATCCCTGAAATCAGCGCTGGCAAGAGGATAGTACCACGAAATGACGTGTCTGGCGATACTGCTCAGATTGACCAGCAGTTGACCACGCAACCGGAGCGCTGGCGCCAGGACTGCCAGGCGTGCAACCGGCAGATGCGCTGCCAAGATCAGCGCAAGCAGACCACCCATCGAAAATCCCACAATAACAACATTGTCACAACGCTGGCGCAGCGCTGCAAACCCATGTGCAGCTGCTTCTGCCCATTGCTGCCATTGAACGCCAGCCATAGCATCAGGAAGCGTTCCGTGACCGGGAAGCAGTGGTGCGTAAACGCTGTAACCATCCTGGATCAGTGCGGCAGCCAGTGGCAAGACTTCAGCGGGATCACCACCAAAACCATGGATTAGCAAAACGCCAGTTGCGCCAGTAAAGACGGCGAAGGAACGGCTTCGGATATCAAGTGACGCCGGTGACAGAGAAGACTGAAAAGAATGGTTCATCCGTCTATCTTTCGCCTCTGAATAGAGATTTGATGCGGACACAGGATGGCAAAAATGACATCCTGGTCACAGAATGCAGGTCTTGTCGAAAAGATTGACAACTCTGCTTTGACCTTCTACCACCATGTGCGGACATCGTCATTTCTGACGAGAAAGCAAAGCCATCCGCAATTTCAGCAGAAGCTCGCTGTTCGATGAATTTCAAGAATTAAGTCCGGTATAGCCCGCGCATGCAGGCTTCGCATTCCGTAGCCGAGGGCTTATTGGTCTTTGAGCGATTATTCCGCTCCAGCCCGCGCATGCAGGCTTCGCATTCCGTAGTCGAGGGCTTTAGCCCCACGGCTCGTTCGGTATAGCGGATTTAATGCTCAATCTCCATCAGCCCCGCGGCAAGAAGCGAATACTGGTTTATATTCTCAATCTTCATAAACTCCAGCGCGACCCCTGATTATGCGACCGAATGTTCTTGCACAGCTCAATCGTTCCATCCGGAGCAGGCACATCATTGCGCTGGATGTGCCTGCTGGCTAGGGAAAAACGACAGTGCTGGTGCAGGAGGTTGCGCGGTGTACTATGCTGGTTCCCTGGTATACCCTCGATAGCGCTGATCATGATTCGCAGGTCTTTCCCGGCTCCCTCCTTCGCAGCGTTGCCGATTTCGTCGCGGGAGCGTCTGGTATCGCAACGCGGCTCGCCGAAGCGCCCCTGCAAAGGCTGGCAGAGCAATATATGTCTCCCACTGCCATCTGGTGCTTGCGTCGCACACTCTGCCAGCGTTGCATGGCGCAGTGCGTATGGTTGCACAGCAGCGCGCTGCAACATTCGATTATAACGTATTGCATTTCCATCGCGACGACGCGCAGCGTCTTGCTGGAATAACGGGCGGGTTGATCCTCTCCGGCAAAGTAGCAGAGCGGCCGACCGCATCCGCTGGCTGGTCAATCTCATTCTGAATTGAGTTGATGACATGCTGGGGAAGGTGTAGTACGCTAACCGTGCGCACCTACAGCGTCAAGGAGTGCGCTATTGTTGAAATCAGCGATACGGGGGTTGGAATCGCGCCAGCTTACCAGTACGCCATCTTCCAGCCATTCGTGACAACCCGCGAAGAGTGAAGCGGTCTGGATTTGAGTGTCAGCTGCGCAATTATCAAACATTATGGCAGAATAATCGATGTATCAAGCATACCTGAACGAAGTGCCGCCTTTTAGCATCAGTCTTCCGGGCGTGCGCAGCCCTAATGTGATCCCCGAACCGACAGTATTACAACACCCGAATCATAGCCACACGCTACCGGTTCCGAAAGATCAATACTCCCCCAACGATAATCATCAGCAGCGGAAAGACAATATCAGTATCGATACCCAACTGCTCCGCCAGGAAGATCAGTCCGAGTCCGATCAGGACAATGCCAGCCCAGTTCAGACGACGGCGACGGGGTGTGGGCGCCGGTGCAGATTGCGGCGATAGCGGCGCCATTGAGGGGTCCAGCCGCAGATCGATAGTCTGCCCGGTGTTGGGCAGTTCCGGAGGCGCATCGGCAGACATCGTTCTGTGTGGGGAGGAATATACTGATGTTTCGCCATACCTCGTCTGACGGGCATACTGCGCCTCAGACACCTGACGAGTGAATACAGTGCCGGAGTCTCCTACGTGCTGAGCAGGGTCAGGGAAAGAGGGGGGTATGTCCGGTGGCGCCTTCGGCATAATGAGCCACAGCACGGGATACAGCACAAACCCAATGCCGCTGGTAAGCGTCGCCAAGACAAAAATCAGGCGAACGATGACCGGGTCGATATTGAAATACTCCCCTAAACCGCCGCACACACCGGCTATCACTGCATCACGGCGACTGCGCATCAGACGAGATTTCATCGCTCTTCCGAACCTTTCTGAGTCGCCACGCGACCGGAGTATCTGCTTTCTGGAAGTGAGACGCAAAAAATTAATAGATTGTTGCAGGATCGCAGACTGAAGGTTCTGGGAACGGGTCACCTTTCTACATATCACACTGTGCTAGAACGTGATCCGTCGTCGGCGAAGTGCGATACTCTGGAGCAGCCCTATTGCCGCCAGCGATGTCATGGTAAAACTGCCTCCGTAGGAGATGAACGGCAGCGGGATGCCGGTCACTGGCATGATGCTCATATTCATGCCCACATTGACCAGCACGTGACACAAAAACATTGCAGCGATCCCTACTGCAATCAGGCGCCCAAACGTGTCACGTGCAATGATCGAGATAGACAGCGTCTGCCAGATCGTGATCCCCAGGAACACGAGCAATAGGGCAGCGCCAAGAAAGCCTAACTCTTCGCCAGTAATGGCGAAAATAAAATCTGAGTACTGCACCGGCAGATAGTTGCCCTGACTGAGCAATCCGTGCGTCCATCCGCGTCCGGTCAATCCACCAGAACCAATGGCAGTCAATGACTGCATAATGTTCCAGGCGCCATGCTTGAGTTCCGGGTCGTATTTGAGCGGATCGAGAAAGATCAACAGGCGTGCGCGCTGGTACGGCTGCAAGATATGCGTCCAACCATAGATCGCAGCCGGAACCGCAGCGATGAACAGAACGCCGAACTGCCACAGGCGCACGCCAGCCACCAGCGCCATCGCTGTCCAGATCGCAACAAAGACCATTGCTGTGCCAAAATCGGGCTGGAGAAAGATCAGCAATGTCGGAATGCCGACCAGGATCAGGCTGACAATGACGACGTGCCAGGCATGTGGTTGCCGTTCATTGTGCGACCAGTACGCCGCCAGTGCAAGAATGACCAGCAATTTTGCCGGTTCGGAAGGCTGGAAGGTTCGAATGCCAAGGTCGATCCAGCTTTGGGCGCCAGAACTGACCTGGCCGACAACCAACACCAGCCCCAGCAGTGCCACAGCGCTAAGATAGACAGGCACGATCCAGGCTTCGAAGGCATGGTAGTCAATGGTGGTAAGCAATGCCATCACCGCGCAACCGACCAGGAGATTGACCAGATGGCGCGAAAAATAACCCTGGGTCAGCGGACCGCGCAGCGTGGCGCTATATACCATTGCTGCACCAAAGCCGAGCAGTATCAACACGCAGAGCAAAAGCGTAAAATTGTAATCGCGCCAGGTTTTTACCATATGCCGCGCTCAAAGGTTCATCAGCGGCGGTATTATACCATTGCACTATCGCATCAGCAGGGGAATCCAGACAGACGGTCTGCCGCGAAACACGCTGAGGACGCCAGTGTTGTTCGTCATCACCGGATCACGCTGCGGTGAGGAAACAACCGCAGTGGCAGTGATCCATCCGCCGCCAGGAGGAACTGTCAGCGTGACCGTCAGCGCCGGTGCAACACTGCCTGCTGCCAGCGCACCACGCACGCATGTGATCGTGCTGCTGGAAGAACAGACCCACCCCGATCCGCTGGTCTGAATGCTGGTCGAACCAGGTAGCAGCGTAAACTCCACCTGCACACTCCCGGCTGCTGCCGGTCCAGCATTGAGAACAACAACCGAGTATGTCAGCGTACCACCAGGCGCCACCAGGTCTGGCTGAGCCGTCAGTATGACCGAGAGATCGGCATCGCCAGGTACCGGCGCTTCGTAAGCGCCTATATCGCAGACTGCCAGACCATTGCCATCACCATCAATAGGGCGTGTAACGCCACGCTGATCAGTTCCAGCACACGAGCTCCCAACCGCCGGGTCGCCAGCATCAATCGCTGGGCTGCCGCTGAGTAATGCAACCGTCGGCATCGGACCGCCATTATCGAGCAGCGCACCCGGCTGCGCGCTAACACCGATCACATTACCAGTCAACGTGCCCAGAATCGTGCAGCCTGTACTGCGATGGATCAGATTGTACCCCTGCGATTCGAGCACGTTGAAGCAGTCGGGATTCACCCGCGCTGGCGTTGGACTGAGATCGGCGTTATCGGAGATGATCGTATTGCGCAGGCGGAGTTGATTGATCACCTGCTCATCGACGCGCACTGAAACGCCGCCCCCTTCGCCAATGTCGTTGCGATCATCATCGGCAGTGTTGCGCACAATAGTGACATTATTGAGAGTCGCGGCGCTTTTTGGCGGACTGATGATCGCCTGGTCGAGCGACACACTGATGCCGCCGCCACTGTTGCCAGCACTGTTGCCGGTGATCGTCACATTTGTCAGAAACGCACTGCCGCCGTTGAAAACACTGAGCGCGCCCCCCAGACTTGCAGCACGGTTCGCGGTAAAGGTCACCCGCTCGATCATTGCACTGGCGCTGGCTGGACTGACCCCGTCGCCGAGCACCTCAATGCCGCCGCCTCGCGCCGCCCGTCCATCGCGCACCACACTATCACGCAGGATAAGGTTTGTGCCGGGCATCACCAGAAGAACGCCGCCGCTGTCAGGCGTCTCACCCTTACCGCGCAACGTTACTCCGGTGATTGTCACTACTGCAGTGGCAAGGAGATGAAAGACCCGATCACCCTCAGCAGCAAAGATAGTCGTGGCAGCAGCGCCAGCACCAATCAATGTCAGACTGTCGCGGATATCGAGATCACCATCAGCGTTATCGTCTTCCAGCGTCGTAGTGATTGTTAGCATATACGTACCGGAAGGCACAATGATTGTATCCGCGCCTGGATTGGCATTGGCAGCGCTGATCGCCTCACGGAGCGAACAATCGGTGCCGCAGACGCCATCGGCAGTATCGACCGTCTTGGTAACGGTAAATGTCTGCGGCGCAGCAGTGATTGGTGCAGTCGCACCGAATATACCTGTTAGCACCAGCACCAAAAGCGCGCACAGGCGCATGGCTCCCACATGACACATGATCGACCTCGTGGCACAAACGTCGACGACTCTGCGTGGATTGTACTATGAATACAACCAGGGTTCCATAGTACAATAGCGTCAACCGGTTTGACATGCATTCTCCCGCGTGCTATACTAACAAATGCTGTGGGGGTGTAGCTCAGCTGGGAGAGCGCGACAATCGCACTGTCGAGGTCAGGGGTTCGAGCCCCCTCACCTCCACCAGAGCACGGGGCAGTAGCTCAGTTGGGAGAGCGCAACGCTGGCAGTGTTGAGGTCAGGGGTTCGATCCCCCTCTGCTCCACCAGATGAGAACGACAGGCTTGAATGCCTGTCGTTCTGTTTTTTTGAAGCGAAGGCGATATGGCACACGCGCTGCTGTGATTCTTTACGGCGCCCGATCGGGGGAACGCTAAGCCACGTCTCACTGCGTTCATTGCGTATCTTATCGCCGCACCATGTACAGCTTCGGAATAATGCCGCTCAATGTTTTGATTGCTGCCAGCGCTTCTCTGGCATCTCGACATCAAGAATTATTGCGCTGCTGCGCGCTATCGACAGTTCCCAGTCAGAAGCCTGGTGTAAGATTGCCATTAGGACGCCAATCGTGCGTTGTGAGGAAGGAGCATCGGGCTTAAGCAATGTATGCTACAACATCGAGTCCAGGAACGCTTCGACCTGATCCGCCGGGAGCGCCCGTCCAAAAAGCCATCCCTGGGCATACTCGCAGCGTAAGGCGGAAAGTGTGTTTACCTGTTCTTCGGTTTCGACCCCCTCAGCAACCACTGTCATTCCCAGCGAGTGCGCCAGCGTAATGATTGCTTTGACAATCTCGTAATGTTCACGCATCATACCAAGCCGGGCGATAAACACCCGGTCGATCTTCAGCGTATCGACTGGGAACTGACTCAAATAGCCAAGCGATGAGTAGCCAGCGCCAAAATCATCGATGCACACACCGACCCCCAGCGAACGCAGTTCGTTCAACTGGGCGATGGCTATCTCCCGGTGCGTGACAAATGTGTTTTCAGTCAACTCGATCTTGATCGTGTTCGGCGGTATCCCGGCATCGGCAAGAGCGTTGGCAATCTGTGCCACCAGGTCGGGTTGAGCCAGCTGGTGCGCCGAAAGGTTGACATTTACCCACATATCGAAACGGCACGGTCTGCGACTGCGCCATTCGCGCACCTGACGACAGACTTCGCGCAACACCCAGCGACCAATCGCATTGATTAGCCCGATCTCTTCGGAAAGAGGGATAAATTGATCGGGAGAAATCAAGCCGTGCTGCCGATGCTGCCAGCGCGCCAGCGCTTCAAAGGCGACCACCCTTCGACTATTAAGGGCGACGATTGGTTGATAGTGAACGCACAATTCATTGCGCTCAATAGCGCTCCGCAGATCGTTTTCAAGTTGAAAATGACTGACTGCCTTCCGGCGCATATCGGGGTCGAAGACGACATGGCGCGTGCGACGCCGCACTTTTGCCTGATACATCGCCGTATCAGCATCGCGCGCCAGTTCTTCGGGGCGTTCGTACCCTTCATTGCTGAGCGCCAGACCGATGCTGGCTGTGGTATAGACGGTATGACCGCGAATGCTCAACGGCGCCTGCAACACCTGATGAATACGTTCCGCGATCCACTCTGCTTCTTCTGGCGTATTCAACTGGTCGAGCATCACAGCAAACTCATCGCCCCCCAGCCGCGCAACCGTATCACCAGGTCGCAGGACGCTTTCAAGCCGCCGCGCAACGGCGATCAGCAACTCATCACCCGCAGCGTGCCCCAGGCTGTCGTTGATGGTCTTAAAGCGATCAAGATCGAGAAACAGCACCGCGAACAGATGTTTTTCACGCTGCGAACGCTTGAGCGCCAGGCTCAGGCGATCCATAAAGAGGGTTCGATTCGGCAGCCCCGTCAGCGCGTCGTGAAGCGCGCCATACGCCAGTTGCTCCTCTGCCTGTTTGCGACCGGTTATATCAGTCTGCGAACCGACCATGCGTGTTGCTCGACCGTGATCATCCCATACTGCCATGCCGCGACAGAGCATCCAGCGGTAATTGCCATCACGATGCAGAATGCGGTATTCCAGCTCAAACGATGTAATCAGACGACGGGTGTGCGCCAGCAGACGCCATTCGACCCGCTCGCGATCATCGGGATGCAACCGACAGAACCACTCATCGGGTGATGTGCCAATGTCATCATCGTTATACCCCAGCATCGCTTTCCAGCGCGGTGCGAAGTAGATCTTGCCACTGACGAGATCCCAGTCCCACAACCCATCATTCGCTCCCTGAGCTGCGAGCGCGTACCGTTCCTCACTGGCGCGCAACGCTTCTTCAGCGCGCTTTGCTTCGGTGACATCCCGCACAATCGCAACGCTCCCACTTAAACCATCCGTATCACGGAGCGGGCGCGCCGTGATGCTCAACCATTGCTCCGGATAACAGTCAGTAGCAGGTAATCGCACCTCCGCCGCATCGATCGACTCACCGTGCAAGGCGCGCGCAAACGGGAGATCTTGCGGCGTCAACCAGGAACGTCCGTCCGGCGACCGTGCCACTGGTGCACTGGACGAACCGGGAAGCAGACTCGCCAGACGATCACCGAGGATCTGGATTGCTGCCGGGTTATAGTGGATCAAATGCCCCCCGATATCGGTGACAACCACTGCATCACCCATACTGTCGAGAATGGCGCGTAGAAGATTCGTCTGCTGGCGAAGCGCTTCCTCAGAACGTTTTAGCGCCTCAGCGCGCTGCTCTGCCAGCATGGTGCGCTCAGCAACCCGTTGTTCAAGGGCAAGGTTGAGGTTTCGCAACTCGGCTTCGGCACGCCGCCGCTCGCGCTGCTCTGCCTCGAGACGGTTGAGCAGCGCCTGCACGGTTTGATCAACGGTTGCCAGATTATCAAGATTGTGTAACGCCTCTTGAATGTCTGGATTATCGGTGATTGCTGGATGATCCGCGGCAGTGCTCAGCAGGTACAGTCGCATACGCAGATACGCCTGCTCAGCATCACGCAGACGTTTCTGCTCCAGGCAGGCATTGACTCGCGCATGGAGGATCGTCTTATTGAATGGCTTGCCCAGATAATCGGCGGCGCCCAGTTCAATGCAGCGTGCAATCAGGTTGAGATCCTGATCGCCGGAAATAACAATGACTGGAATATGACGGAGAGCAGCATCCGATTTGAGTGCTGCAAGCACTTTGTCACCACTCATACCGGGCATTAGAATGTCGAGCAGTATCAGGTCGAACGTGTACTGCTGCACTGCTTCGAGCGCCTGAATACCGTCAGAACGGGCAATTACGGTGTGTCCGGCAAGCTCAAGTTGCCGCACCAGCGCGTTCCTCACGTGCTCATGATCATCGACAACCAGAATAGTTCCAGAAAATGACATAATCACATATATGAAACAGGTAGATCCTGCGGTGTTGTGTGACAGACACACTACTATACCGCCGTTTCTGGGCTGGTGCAACCTTCATTCATATACTGCTTCAGACCCAGGACAGCAACCTGTCATGCAATTTCCAGTACAATTGAGAAGACCCACCAAATGTTTCGCTTTTCCGTAGAAGTTTCTCACGGACGTGCATCGTCTTGTGAGCGCAGCGCATCACAAGAACGCACAACGATAAGGAGGCAGTCTGTGTTCGAGGGTTTCAAAACGTTCATCATGCGCGGGAATGTGATCGACCTGGCGGTAGGTGTGGTCATCGGTACTGCGTTTAGCGCCGTTATCAACTCACTGGTCAACGATATCCTGATGGCAATCATCGCCACCCTGGTCGGTCAGCCAGATTTTTCCGACGTTCTGGTGTTCGGTGCGGTACGACTTGGTGCATTCATCACCACTGTCGTCAATTTTCTGATCATCTCCGCTACGCTCTACTTCTTCGTCATTGTGCCAGTCAACAAACTCTCGGAATTCACTAGGAGAAATGAACCACCTCCTGCACCGCCTGCGCTGTCTGCAGAAGTGAAACTTCTGACCGAAATTCGTGACCTGCTGCGACAAAATATAACCTGACCTTAACGCGCGCTTTACCAGGTCCGGTTAGAGTGGTTAAACCAGAGTTCAAACGTTGAAAGCGAAGTTGACCGTCGACTATCGTCTGCTAGGAGATTCTGTCGTGTCTGGCGTACTGAGTATTATTGTTCCGACAAAAAACGAAGCAGCGTTGATCGGCGATTTTCTTGCCGTGCTACCCAGATCGGTAGAGTTAATCGTCGTCGATGCCAGTGACGACAATACTCCTGCCATTATCGAACGCCTGCGACCGCAGAATACGCGGATCATTCGCGCCTCGGCTGGCATTGCTGAGGCACGTGAGATCGGCGCATCCGCAGCACACGGTGACTGGTTGATCTTCAGCGATGCAGATGTCCGCTTTGCACCTGGTTATTTTGATCGCTTCACGCGCTATACCGACGCCGATGCGGTCTACGGTCCCAAATATGCGACTGCGGCATATGGATGGTACAGCCGCATCTTTACCGACGGGCAACGTTTGATGCACCAGCTTGGTTTTCCAGCAGCTTCGGGGTCGAACATGGCTGTTCGGCGTGACGTACTGACTGCAGTTGGCGGATTTCGCTGCGATCTCCCAGTCAACGAAGACAGTGAACTGTTTCTACGCCTTGCTCATCGCGGGTATCGTGTTGTATTCGCCCCCGACCTGGTAGTCCTCTCTCTCGACGACCGTCGCCTGCGGCGTGGCGCAGTGCGTAAGCTGCTGCACAGCACTGCACGCTGTGCACTGATTGCTCTTGGGATGCGCGTGCCGCTGCCGCAACGCCTCCTGCGCCACGATTGGGGTTACTGGCGCATGACACGCCGATGAATACTCCGCGTGATCCGATTCGCTGGACGTTGATCCTCGCCAGCATGTTTCTCCTGATCCTTCTGACCATCGTGATTGGACAGAGTGGAGCAGTCCAGCAGATCTTCAGCGCAGCGTCACCCGACGAAGCAGCCGCAATTCTGCGCGAGTTCGGATGGTGGACGCCGCTGGTCAGCGTGCTACTCATGGTGCTGCAATCTGTATTAGCGCTGCTCCCCGGCTCACTGATCGCTGCCGCCAATGGTGCAATCTATGGTCTCTGGAAAGGAACGCTGCTCTCCTGGGTCGGCGGCATGGCGGGCAGTCTGGCAACATATGCCCTGGGACGATGGTTGGACACTGTGATAGCGCACCGCTGGAAAACAACCTGTCTGTGGCAGCGACTCACAGAGGTCAGTTTGTCCCGTGGGTTCTGGATCGTCCTGATCGCTAGAATGACGCCAATCATCTCGCTTGATTTTATCGGCTACCTGGCAGGTATCGCACGGATGCCACTGATCTCATATACGCTCGCCAATGCCATCGGCATGATTCCGGGAATGCTGGCGTACACCGCAATTGGCAGTGAACTGATGCAGGGTCGTCTGCTGTCGTGGTATATCGCGCTAGCGCTGATCGCACTGGTCGCGCTCTTTTTTATCGGTCAGCATGCTGTGCGGCGCTTACTGGAACGTTGAAGGTTCAACGTTATTCTCAGTTCTCGAATTCTTTGCCTCCTCTTAGCCTCCCGTTAACACCCTCATAGTCGAAATGCAATCCAGGCGCAGTATGTTACCTAAGGGTATGCACCGCTGACGGATCGGCGATGCAGGACATGCAGATGCAGGGGGCGCAAAGATGCGGATAGCACTAATCACGGAGACATTCCTTCCCAATGTCAACGGCATCGTCACAACACTCTGCCGCTTGCTGGAATATGCCCAGAGCAAAGGCCACGAGACGCTGCTCTTCGCACCGCAGAAAGCGCCTGAATGTTACGCTGGCGCGCGGATCATCCCATTGCGCGGCATTCCTTTTCCCCTCTATCCCGACATCCGCTTTACTCCGCCACAGCCGGGCATTGTCCCTGCATTGCGGCAGTTCCGTCCCGACCTGATCCATCTCGCCGGGTTGATGATGCTCGGACCTTCTGCGCGCTTTGCTGCACAACAATTGCGGATACCAGCAATTGCCACATATCACACCGACCTCCCGGCGTACAGTGTTCATTACGGGCTTGGAGCGCTCCGTGAAGCAGCATATTCATACCTGCGCTGGATCCACAATGCCTGTACCCTGACACTCTGCCCATCATCAACTATCCTGGCGGATCTCCGCAGGCGCGGCTTCCGCCGTCTTCGCCTCTGGGGTCGGGGCGTCGATACGGTTCGCTTTCATCCGGCCCATCGTCGTGAAGAGTGGCGCACAGCTATCGGGGCGCGCGCCGATGAACGCGTGCTTCTCTATGTCGGTCGTCTGGCAGCCGAAAAACGGCTCGATCTGCTGGCGGATGCATTGCGCGGTATGGACGGAGTGCGCCTGGTGCTGATCGGCGACGGTCCGGCGCGACCGTCGCTTGAGCGGCGGTTTGCTGGGATGCCGGTGACCTTCACCGGCTTTCTTAGTGGTCACGACCTGGCGGTTGCATATGCGAGTTCAGACATTTTTGTGTTCCCTTCCGACACCGAGACGTTCGGGCAGGTCGTCCAGGAGGCAATGGCCTCAGGTTTGCCGGTCGTCGCTGCCCACGCTGGCGGCGTGATCGATCTGGTGCGTCACGAGGAGACCGGGATATTCTTTGAACCTGGTTCAGCGTATAGCTTGCGAAATGCCGTGAGCAGACTGGTAATGAACCCCACCCTGCAGATTGCCTGGGGTAAGGCGGGACGCGTCACTGCCGAACAACGATCCTGGCCACGGGTTCTCGATGAACTGATGGAGTATTATCGACGCGCACTGCGCTGGCGCCCGCGTCTGTTGTCGCTCAGGAGAGCCATATCATGACCACGTGGAGCAGGGCCGATATTCACGTTCATACTCGCTACAGCGATGGTCATAGTTCCGTCGCGCAGATTCTCGAATATGCCGACCATATCGGATTACACGTTGTTGCGATTACCGATCACGACACTATCGACGGTGCGCTCGAAGCGCGTCGCATGGCTCGTGGCTTCAATGTCGAGGTCGTCGTCGGCGAAGAAGTATCCACTGTCGATGGTCATTTGCTGGTATTGTTTCTCGAACGCGCGCTTCCTCCAGGACGGCCCGCGCTTGAAACCATTGCCGCTGCCCACGAACAGGGTGCGCTTTGCATTGTTGCCCACCCTTTCGACTGGCTGGTCTCGTCGTTCGGCGATGCGCTGATCCGTCATTGTGGAGGTCAGCGTCCTTCCTGGCGCATCGATGGAGTGGAGGTCTTCAATGCAAGCCTGCCATTCTCCGGAATGAATGCGCGCGCTTCTACTGTGACTGCTGCACTTGGACTACCCGCCTGCGGTGGCAGCGATGCCCACCACTTTTCGACCGTAGGGCTTGGTTATACCCTCTTCCCTGGCACAAGCGCGGATGATCTCCGCCAGGCGATTATCCGTGGCGAGGTGCGCGCCGGTGGACGCGCCTGGACTGCGGGACACTACGCTGCCCTTGCCGGGTTGCGCGCCCGTCGCGGTCTTGCACGCGCGGCACGGATTGTAACCCGTCCAATGCGCCTGCACCGCGTTGCCTGAGATACATTCGCTTCTTGCCGTCGGGCTGAGGAATAGCCGATTGCCGACACCTGATAGGAGAGCTTGCCGTCAGGCTCAATCCCTCGGCTCTCCGGGGCTTTGTAGCAATTCTCACGGAGGTTGAACCTTCTCAGACGACCGCGATGACCATCACGCTCCCCACGCGGCGACCGAAATGATGGAGATTGAGAAAAATGTATTTCGGCACATCGCAGTTCTCACAGGAGATCGAACGCTCCGCCGGAAGTGAGCATCCTGCGCGACACAGCGGATATGAATGATGGTCAACGTAGCTGAGAAATGCTGTAATCCCTTGCATAAGACGTTCGACCCCGCCCACAATATTCTTATGGTATGATACATCCGGATGGACTGAGACACATACCTGCGCACGTGGCTGCCCTGTCACTCTGGGATCACGCGCTATGACACCAGTCCACATACCCGTGCGCTTGTGGCTGCTCCGCTCATAGATCATCATACCGCCAGATCGCTGCTGGCAACTCTGCTCCGTCAGGAAACTGGCACGGACTATAATGCCCTGATTGCCGATCTGTTCAGCACAGACCCCGCCGCAATACGTGTGGTCGTCTCCGGTTGGAACACGATTGACGGGATGCTGGTGCATCAGCCTGAGATACAGTGTGCCGCTTCGACGCGCGCACTGGTTGTTGCAGCGCATGAACGGGCGCTCCGCGATCTCCTCCTTGCTGCACCACGTGGTGAAGTCATCCTTTTTCTGATGGTCGGTGAGTGGACACTGCCAACGCTCGCCGAACTGTTCGACGGGCGCACAGTAGCGCCACGTCAGACGCTGATGTACCCGGACATCCACCTCTTTCTGGGAGTTCGGCGGGGCAGCGGTGCGCTCCCAAACATAGACGATGATACATTGTTCCGTGGTCCACCCCTGGCGCGCGCCGCCCTGCCGCCCCCTCCTGTCGGGCGAACCCTCAGCAGCGCAAAGGATCCGATCGTCGCACGTTTGCGTGACCTTGGCAACGCGGCAGGGCGGCGCGCGCGCGGGCAGTTTCTTGCCGAAGGACCTCTCCTCGCCTCCCGCGCCCTCGACGATCTGCCAGTCGAAGATATGTTCTACACTGGCGAGTTGCTGCGCGACCCGGCAGGCGCTCCGCTCCTTCAGCGCGCAAGAGACCTAGGTGTGCCCGCGTACCGCATTTCCGATGGATTAATGGGATTGATCACACCCACCCGCCCTCTTCCCGCCATTGTTACCGCTATCTGGGGGCGGGTGCGCGATATCGCAGCGTATCGACCCAGCAAACACGCCGTGATCCTGGTCGCCGAGCAGATCAATAATCCCGAAAATCTGGGCATGACGCTACGCACTGCCGATGCTGCTGGTGCCGAAGCAGTAGTGGTTGCCGGTGGCGCCGATCCATTGCACCGTGAAAGTGTGCGTGCCGCGCGTGGCGCCGTGGGGCGCATTCCCATCTATTCCTGTGCTGATCTTCCTGCCTGGATTGAGCAATTGCGCACACAGGGCATCCATGTTGTCGGCGCAACCGGCAACGTTGAGTGCGAACTGTACGATGTCGATCTGCCGATCCCGCTGGCAATTGTCGTCGGCAATGAAACCGATGGTCTGACCGACGCAACGCTCGCTGCCTGCTCGTCGCTCGTGCGCATCCCGATGGCGCCGGGGCAGGACTCGTTGAATGTCGGGGTGGCCGCGGGGGTGTTGCTGTACGATGTCGTGCGACGGAGCGGGCGGTGGAGACGCACAGCGCAACCTCACGGGGACCGTTAAGAGTATACGTCGCATCTTCAGCCAACCGCTTCGCTAACTGCGCTCACTGCGCAGTGGTTGAAACGCGAGCCGTTCACCCGACAAGATTGTCGGGCAAGAGAGGAATAGAAGATGGATCACGAAGAAGTAGGCCGTTTTTGGAATGCTAATGCCGATGCAACATACAAGACGCCCAAATCGTGGCTTATTTCCTCGTGCGGAAACCGGAGCAATCCACGAAGTCCCCGGACAGTGCGGCGAACCGGGCGCCGGAGCCAGCCGCGTAAGCCCAGCGGTTCAGCGTCGTCGTCGAGTGGCTGTATCTGAACAGTATCAGGGAGTGCTCTGGGGTGACGGGGTCACGCGGAGCAAGAAATCGACAGGTGTCGATGTCATTTACTCCCCAGTTTTTGTTTCTCCCCCATCAAAAACCTGACAATCGCCTCATTCACGTCGGCAGGACGCTCCTCGTAGGGCAAATGCCCGGTGCGTTCATAGACGATCAAACGGGCATCGGGAAGAATGCGTTCTAGGCGTTGCCCCTCGTCAACAGGAAAGACCGTATCACCATCGCCCCACAGCAGCAGTGTCGGCGGACGGATCGACGACAGATTGGCAGGAACGGGCAGCGGGCCATCCTTCGGCGAACGCGCCTGCCAGACCTGCGCTGCTGCGGTTCCCCGTACATACAGGGGCGCGGCATACCCTGCGATCACCTCGTCGGTTAGCCAATCGTCGCGCTTTGAGAGTGACCGCAGCCCGACCCCGACCAGCGACGGCGCCAGGATGTAGTACGACAGCGCCAGTCCGACTAACGGCAACTGCGCAAATGTCGCAATCGGCGGACGCCCTACCGTAAACGCTTCCGGACAGATTGCAACAACGGCGCGTACTCGCTCTGGCGCCAGGAGCGCAACCTGGAATGCCACCCGTCCTCCGAACGAATGCCCGACGACATCAAACGTGGTGATACCCAGAATATCAAGCGCCTGGAGGATCAAGAGCGCCTGATCGTGCGTTGAGTAGACCGGGGCTGCCGGGCGTGATGAAGCGCCATAGCCAATCATATCGATGGTCACGACCCGTCGTCCAGCGGCGATGAGCGCCGACCGCTGCGCGCGCCATGCAAAAGCCCACGCGGCAAAACCGTGGATCAGGAGCACAACCGGGGCATCGCGCGGTCCTTCGTCGGTGTAGTGCAGATCATACTCGCCGACGCGAACGAAATGCTGAACGCCCGGCAGATCGGCAGGCGCCAGACGCTCGCGCAGCGGCGTCAGTGCGACAGGAGCAAGCAACGCTGCCATACCAAAAGCAGTGAACGCTGGTAATGGATTCATCAGCTATGCAGCAAAAACTGGCTTCGAGAACGGCTCGAACCAGCGCAACAGTTCGACCGGGAGGCGACCAGCAATCAGCGTTCCTTCCGCTTCGTATCGCTCCTCGTCGATCACGCCGCGCATATGCCAGAGCGACACTAGATCGTTACGCCGGTACGGAATGAACGCCGTCAGTGGCATCATCCGCTCACTCAGTATCTGCTCAATACGGCTGAGCAACGTGTCAAGCCCCCAACCTTTACGCGCCGATACCGCCACGTAGTCATCAGGCATGCCCAGTGCTTCGGCGACTCTTTCCGTCTCAGCCTCGTCCATCCCTGCCATGAGGTCAACTTTGTTGAGGACAGTGATGATCGGGCGGTCCTCGACGCGGAGATCACGCAGTGTATCAAGCACCGTCTGCGTCTGCTGCGCTGCATTTGGATGTGTTATGTCGAGCACGTGTAACAGCACATCCGCTTCGCGGATTTCTTCGAGGGTAGCGCGGAACGCAGCAACCAGTTGCGTCGGGAGTTTCTGGATGAAACCGACAGTGTCGGTCAGCAACACCTGCTGTCCGCCAGGGAGCGTCACCTGCCGGGTCGTCGGGTCGAGTGTGGCAAATAATCGGTCCTCAGCGCGCACATTGGCTCCCGACAGAGCATTGAGCAATGTCGATTTCCCAGCGTTGGTATACCCGACAATAGCGATCACCGGGATGCCGCTCTGACGACGACGTTCACGATACACTTCACGGTGCCGGTGAACTTCCTCAATTTGCTGTTCGAGCCACTGGATGCGGCGCGCAATCAGGCGCCGGTCGACCTCGAGTTGCGTCTCGCCCGGACCACGCAGACCAACCACGCTACCAGCAGAACTGCCACCGCCACCGGCCTGTCGCTCCAGGTGCGTCCACTGACGTCTCAGGCGCGGCAACAGGTAGCGGTATTGCGCCAGTTCGACCTGGACGCGCCCTTCGTGGGTCTGCGCGTGACGTGCAAAGATATCCAGGATCAGACCCGTTCGATCCAACACCCGTACCTGTAGGGCATCCTCGATATTGCGCGCCTGTGCAGGTGTCAACTCATCATCAAATACCACCAGATCGTACTGCAACGTAGCGCGCAGCGCTGCAATTTCTTCGATCTTGCCGGGACCAATGAAATAACGTGGGAAGGGTCGCTTAAGGCGCTGATATGTGCTGCCCACCACTTCGAGCCCGGCGGTATCAGCCAGCAAAGCAAGTTCCTGAAGCGAGTCTTCAGCCTTCCATGTGCTTCGGTGGCCAGTCAGCTCCGCACCGACGAGAAAAGCACGCTCACGTGGCGGACGGGTTTCGTAGAGACGACGCCCGCCATTGGAAGTCATCTGATCGTCTCTGATCGTCATGCTCCTTTATGAGTATGAATCGTAATCAACGTCACTATTCTAGCACGGGCTGACCTGCGGAGCAAGTGGAAGAGATGGAAATAAATCCACTAACCGGGCTGGTGTCCTCGGTGTTCGGGCATCCCAAAAGACGCCCAAATCGTTAGCAAAAACTGATGTGATTAACTTCGGTGTACGGATGGCGTTCAAACTGTTTTATGCGTTGCACACGCTTTTCCAGTCAGCAGGCGGATCAGATGGGTTCCGGATCAGCGCGGCGTTATTGACTGGAACATCGAGAACAATTGTGAATATCCCTACTCTGAAGAAAAAGAGTGCCTCCAACCCAACACGGTGAACCGCTAGCAGGCAGTATTGCGCTGTTTCCGCTTACGACCTACCGAGCGGCTTCATCAATCCGGCTAAGCTGGAGTAGATCGCCAGCACGCACGAGCCATCCAGGTGATTGAACTGGCAGTTCACCAACGAGGCGCGCCTGCTCATGAGCGCATCCGCTCCAGCAAATCCGACGGTGTCGGGCGCATCCAGCAAATGGTCGCAGACCTGCTAGCGCGGGCGTGCGGCATACACGATGGCACATTGGTTTTTGCACTGCCTGTAATGCACGTTCGTGCATCTCCGTTGTCTGCTAGAGATCATCCGCCAGGCGCCAGATATGCCTCGCCAGCGCACAGGCGCTATACGTTACCGGGTGAATCTGGACATTACTGGCGAGCGCCGCCGGATGCGTCAGCAACATTGCAGGCGATTGCCCTTGCGCAAGATCGACGAAGGTCAGACAGGTCTGCACTACCAGTGCGCCTACTAACTGTTCACCCAATCTGCGACGCGCAATCCCTGAATGAAATCTAAACGTGCTGCAGCTTATTCGCCCATTCGCAGATAGGATCGACCCACGCTCAGCCTATTTCCTCCCACACACTCGGTTTGTACGATTCGCCCGCCACGTCGATTGATCAAGTATAGACCTGAACTGCTTCATCGTAGCGATCGCAACTGAGCATTACCTGACTATGTGATTTATATGTGGGCACGCCGTGGGTCCTCGACGGCTTCACGCATACGACCAAGCATCAAGGCGCTGACGCCGCGTATACTGAGCGCGCGCACGATATTGGTTGCGTCGTGCAACAACGATGCCAGTTCGAGCGCCTGCGATGCAGTAGCGTGCGCTTCTTCGGCGTGATCGCGCGTGTAGAGCGTATTAGGAAAACGTGACGAGCGCTTGCACATAGAGGGAAGGAAACTCATGACACAGGTCAATTGCGCGCTCCGGCAGGGTGATCGCCGAGGTCGCCTCGCCCTGATACGGTGCAATGACGCCGTGTTGCACAGCAGCCTGTCCCTCAATTCGCACACATCACGACTCGTTCCTTTCAGGAGCGTCTCGGCACACGTGATGGCTTCCAGCGCCTGATCAAACGCAGCCAGGTCAGTGCTCTCACGGGCATGCGCCAGCTAGAAACGCGCCGCAGCGAGCGCGCGTGTCGCCATCTCGTAATGCGCTGCGATCCATGTAGCGTATCCGCTCTGACCGGCATGGACCATCTTCAGGCTGCGGGCGGCCTGTTCATGCAATTGTGCAGCTCATTCAGGCAGATGATCCACATCGTCACGTTCGTTCCACCAATGCCGCCACCAACTCGCGACAGAAGGCGGGAATATCGGCGACCACCCGCCCCCAGACCAGATGCCCATCGCGAAAGGCTGCTGCATCGACCCAGGTCGCCCCGGCGTTGATCAGATCATCCTTGATGCCAGTTGAACCGGTCGCCGAGCGGCCACGAACAATCCCCGCCGAAATGGCGACCGACCCGCCGTGACAGATGATCCCGATCACCTTGCCGGCTTCGTCCATCGCCCGAACCAGATCGGTCACCGCCGGATAGCGGCGAAGTTTATCCGGCGCCCATCCGCCAGGGATCACCAGCGCGAAGAGATCATCGGCGCGCAGGTCTGCAACAGTGGCGGTGGGCGTGATCTCAAGCCCGTTCTTTCCGCGCACCGGGCGCATATCCAGACCAGCCGCCACCACGTCGGCGCCTTCTTCCTGCAACCGCATCAGCGGGACGTAAAACTCAAGGTCTTCCACTCCTTCAGCCAGCAGAATGGCGATTCGCCTGCCTGCCAAACGCATGCTGTCGCCTCCTCTTGACGATGATCAGTGCTCATCATATTTGGTTCCTGGATACAGACATGCAATTCTATCACAGTGGGAGTCAGGCAGGCGCGCCGACGTATGGGGAGGTATGCTGGCGCTGCGTTGTGGGGCGGTGCCGGTGCAGCGCCGACGACCCCGCCGGTCGTGCGTGGGGGGCTGAGCCACTCTTGACCTCCGCAAGCCAGGGGGTTAAGATAACGGCGTAAGTGAAAGAGAGCTAACCCCGTCATTAAGCGCTCCGTGCAAAAGATGTACCCATTTACTCGCGTTCGACTGGCTCATGTGAAAGATGTGTCCATGCATCACGTGCGTTGGATTTTGTTTTAGGAAGGTCAAAATAAAGGGCAATGTATCTTCCGTTGTCGGAAGCGGCGAGTTTGCATAAGAAACATAGTGTCGGCAATATCGGACGTGACCATCAATGGTTCTACGTTTCATATACGCTTCAAATGCAGTGTGGAAGATCGGAACCGGCGCGTGGAACTCGTCAGCGGTCGGTCTGGTCATAGAGCGTCATTTCCCCGGATTTTCAAGAATGGATCGATATTTATACATCGCGTTTCCCTCGATTTTAGTTCTTACGAAAATAGTATACCGCTAAACCTTGATGAAGTCTAATCTGAAGAAGAGTGCAATTTTCCGTACGAACTGGTTATGTCCGACCCTGCGAGATCGTTTTGGTCTGCTTTCTTTTTTGGGACGCAAAGCGACCAATTACGGTGCAACTGCTTAACTCGCTTGATCTGATGGCGCTCATTCGGGTGTTGGGGAAAGAGTGTGAAATTGCACGATCCCTTGCAGAACGGCAGATTGTAGAATATACGGCAGGAGTGTACCAACCGTTCCTCTTCAGGGAAGAAACTGCCGGGTATGGGAGTGATACCGGATCATGATCGATAGG
>Ga0308415_1000120_pt1 | contig 31249 bp, 27 predicted proteins | sample HotsprSampleOS55_FD_203465 | JGI IMG/M metagenome (GOLD analysis project Ga0308415, IMG submission 203465) | Hot spring phototrophic mat microbial communities from Octopus Spring, Yellowstone National Park, Wyoming, United States - 20090730_OS55 ... | reverse complement strand
GCGATGGTGTAGAGGCCGGTCTGCTGGAGGGAGATATCGACGACCTGCCCTTTGCCGGTAAGGTCGCGGAGGCGGAGGGCGGCGAGGGCGGCGGCGACGGCGGCCATGCCGGTGGTGTGGTCGCCCTGGGCAATGCGGCTGATGACGGGCGGGCTGCCGGGGTGGCCGATGAGCGACATGATGCCGCTGCGCGTCCAGAAGGCGGAGAAGTCGAAGCCGGGGCGGTCGGCATCGGGGCCTTCGAGGCCGTAGCCGGTGATGGCGACGAAGACGATGCCGGGGTTGCGGGCGTGGACCTCCTCCGGGGTGAGGCCGAACCGCCGGAGCCGCCGGGGGAGGAGGTTGGTGAGGAAGATGTCGGCGCCGGCGAGGAGGCGGTGGACGACCTCCGGGCCGCCGGGGGCGTCGAGGTCGACGGTGACGGAACGCTTGCCGCGGTTTTCGAGTTCGAAGAGGAAGTTGAAGGGGGCGGTGCCCGGGCCGGAGCCGGTGGGGACAACGCCGCGCATCACTTCGCCGCCGGGCGGCTCGATTTTGATGACCTCGGCGCCGAGGTCGCGCAGAAGGCCGCCGGCGCTGGGGGCGGCGACGTAGTTGGCGAGTTCGATGACGCGGATGCCTTCGAGCGGTGCGGTCATGGCTGACGGCGGGACGTGAGGGAAGGGTAAACTGCGCGGCGATGTCGGGCGAGCTGTTCCGGCTGACGCACAGCAAGATGGAGACCTTCCGGCGGTGCCGGAAGCAGTACTGGTTCGCCTACGTCTCTGGGCTGCCGTGGCCGGAGCAGGAGCAGACGGCGGCGCTGATTGTGGGGAACGCGGTGCACCGGGCGATGCAGAAGCTGTGCGACACGGGCCACCCGGATGACGGCTACGCGGAACTGGACGCGTACCTCCGCATGCGCAAGCACGCTCTGGCCGCGCCGGGGACGGAGGGGTACGCGGAGGCGCTCGCCTGCTACGAAGCGGGGATCGCGGCGCACGAATCGATCGCTTCGGAGGCGCGCTGGGCGGAGCTGGAGAGCTGGGCGCCGTGGGAGCGCGGGGGCATTGCCGTGCGGTCGCGGGCGGACCGGGTCGACCGGCTGGCGGCGGACCGGTGGCTGGTCATCGACTGGAAGACCGGGAAGTTCGAGGTCGAGGATGTGACGGACCGGCAGCTGGACCTCGCGCATGTGATTGTGCGGACGGTGCGGCGGCTGCCGGCGGAGGCGACGGTGCGGGCGGTGGCGTGGAACCTGCGGACGGGGCAGCAGCGGGTGCGGGAGCTGACGCGGCAGGACGCGCTGCACACCATGGCGTATGCCGCCCGGATGGCGGAACGGATGCAGGCGGAGGCGGAGTTCCTCGCGAACCCGGGGCCGCACTGCGGGTTCTGCGCGTGGCGGGGGCGGTGCGAGGCGGCGGCCCGGCTGGAGGCCGAGGGGCTGGAGTGGCTGCTGGCCGATGGGGAGGCGCTGCCCGAGGCGGATTTCGCGGAGGAATGAGGCCGAAACGGCCCTGTTTGCCAAATGTTCACATTTCGGGGGCCATTCGGCCCTTCACGGGCGGGCATATCGATCTATGCTATGGTTCCATCCGCGGGGTGCGGGTTGGGCTTCGGGGAGGCCGCCATGAACATCGAGGTCATCGAGTTCGAAATCGAGTGCCCCGAACACGGGGTGTACCGGGTGCAGGTGCCGGCAGAGCTGCCGCGGCCGCGGGCGTGCGTGCACTGCTACCTGCCGGTGAAACGGCGGGAGCTGCGGAGGTACGAGGCGCCGGCGCCGGTGCGGGGCGCGGTGGCGCCGGCGGAGGCGTTTTTCGGCTAGCAGGCGGCCGCCGGGCCGCCCGGCGCTTTACTGTCCTCCGGACGAACCTTCGCGGGCCCAGCGGAAGTGCATGCGGCCGTGGTCGGCGTTGGCGGCGAGGATGCCGCCGATAGTGCCGTCGGCCCAGGGTGCGCCGGGGATTTTCTCCTGGAGCTGCTCGTCGGTGAGCTCGGCGAGGAGCGCGAGCGTCTCGGCTCGGACGGCGAGACCGATGCGGGCGAGTTCGCTGAACGGCTTGCCGCGGTGCTCGTCGGCCCAGGCTTCGGTCCAGGCGTGGATGCCGGCCATCACCTCTTCGCGCGATTGCGGGGTGCCGTCCTCGCGGAGACGGCGGGGGAGCGCCGCTTCGCCGCGGAGGTGGCGGCGAATCATGTCGTTCCAGTTCCGCTCGATGAGGGTGGTGTGGATGAAGTGGTCGGCGTACGACCACCACTTCGCGGGGTCGTGCTCGGAGCGGGTTCGGGGCGCGTAGAGCTCCTCCGGGGGCATGGCGCTGAGCGTTTCGAGGAGCCAGGCGCGGTCGCGGTTGAGCTTGATTTCGATGTCGATGCGGTTCATGGCGGGGAATCGTACGCGAACGGTCAGTTGTAGGCTGCCGGCCGTTCCGGGGGCGGGCCTGCGGCGGCGCGTGCCGCAGCGACGGCGCGGGCGGCTGCGGCGACGTAGTCGTCGACGAAGCGCTCGTGGATGGGCGTGGCCATGACGTGGATGCCGTCGGGCGAGGTGGTGCGGGCCGCGACCCAGCCCTCGCGGGCGAGGGCGGCGGCAACGCGGCCCATGCTGACCCCTTCGGCGGCCCAGGCGAAGGCGAAGAGCTGCGGCTCGCCGTGGATGCGGACGCCATCGATGGCGCGGAGTCCGGATTCGATGGCGGCGCGGGCGCGCATACTCGCGGCGGCGAGTTCGCGGTAGCCTTCGCGGCCGAGGAACTGGAAGGCGGCCCACGCGGCAGCGATCGCCCCGCCGGGGCGCGTCTCGGTGAAGGTGAGGCTGGAGTAGGTTCCGCCGGGCCAGTCGCTGAAGGTGAAGCGGGCGAACTCGCGGTGGGCTTCGGTGCGGAAGAGGACGGTGGAGGCGGGCTTGGCCGCGAAGCCGACTTGTGAAGGTCGGCCGAGACGGAGGTCACGCCCTCGACCTCGAAGGCGAACGGCGGGACAGGGTAGCCGAGCTCGCGGACGAAGGGGCCGAGGATGCCGCCGACGCAGGCATCGACGTGGAGCCAGAGCCCGCGGGCGGCGGCGAGCTGGCCGAGTTCGGCGACGGGGTCGACCATGCCGAGAGCGTAGGAGGGCGCGGAGGCGTAGAGGCCGATGGTCTGGTCATCAATCGCGGTCGCCATGGCTGCCGGGTCGGCGCGGAAGTCCGGGCCGACGGGCACGCGGCGGACTTCGAGCCCGAGGTAGTGGGCGGCCTTATCCAGCGCGGGATGGGCGGAGTGGGGCGCGACGACGCCGGGGCGCTGGAGGCCGGGCCGGGTTGCGCGGGCCCACTCCCGCATGGCGGCGACGGCAAGGAAGATGCTCTCGGTGCCGCCGCTGGTGAAGATGCCGGGAGCGCCGGGGCCGCCGAGGAGGTCGGCGACCGTTTCGAGGACCTCAGATTCCATGCGGGCGAGGCTGGGGAAGACGCGGATGCCGAGGCCGTTCTCGACGAGGAACATCCCGAAGGCTTCGCGGAGGACGTGTTCGAGGTCGTCGGAGGCGTACCAGACGTAGGCGCCGTGGCGGCCGCGCCGCCAGTCGAGGTCGCCGGCGCGCATGGCCTCCATTTCGGCGGCGAGTTCGGGCCACGGGCGGCCGCGTTCGGGCATGGGCATGGGGCACCCCGGGCGGGAGGAGGTGGAGGGAGTCTAGCGGGCGCGGAGGCGGCCGTCAGGAGCCGGCGTCGGCGCCGGGCTTTTCGAGTTCGAAGGCGTCGTGGAGTGCGCGGACGGCGTCGTGGACGCGGTCGGCAGCGATGATGCAGGTGAGGCGGATTTCGCTGGTGGAGATGAGCTCGATGTTGATGCCGGCGTCGTAGAGGGCGCGGAACATGCGGGCGGCGTAGCCGGGGGCCGTCTGGATGCCGACGCCGACGATGCTGACCTTGCCGAGGCTGGCGTTGCTGGACCATTCGGGGGCGCCGACGCGGGCGCAGATCTCGGGCATGAGCTGTTCGGCGCGCCGGAGGTCGGCCCGGGAGACGGTGAAGGAGAGGTCGGTGAGGTTATCTTCGGAGGCGTTCTGGACGATGGTGTCGACGCTGATGCCGGCTTCGGCGAGGGGTTCGAAGATATTGGCGGCAATGCCGGGCCGGTCGGGCACGCGGCGGACGGTGATCTTTGCGACATCGAGGTCGTGAGCGATGCCGCGGACGCGGTTCCGTTCTTCCAATTCGGCCTCCCCTCGGATGAGCGTCCCCGGGGCCTCGACCATGCTGGAGGTGACGAGGATGGGGACGTTGTAGACGGATGCGAGCTCGACCGCGCGGTTGTGCATGACCTGTGCGCCCTGCGTGGCCATTTCGAGCATCTCTTCGTAGGCGATGTCCTTCAGCTTGCGGGCGGTTGGGACGATGCGGGGGTCGGCGGTGTAGATGCCCTCGACGTCCTTGCAGGTTTCGCAGAGGTCGGCGCCGAGGGCGATGGCGAGGGCGACGGCGGTGGTATCGCTGGCGCCGCGGCCGAGGGTGAAGATCTCCTGGTGCTCGTTGACGCCCCAGTAGCCGGCGACGACGGGGACGCGGCCGGCGGCGAGTTCGGCGCGGACGCGGTCGGCCTCGACGCGGGAGATGCGGCCCTGGTAGTGGCGGCCCTGGGCGATGATGCCGGCCTGCTGGCCGGTGAGGCCGACGGCCTCCTGGCCGAGCGCTTTGAGGGCCATGGCGAGGAGGGCGACGGAGACCTGCTCGCCGGTGGAGAGGAGCATGTCGAGCTCGCGCGGGTCGGGGTCGGGGGCGACCTGGAGGGCGAGGTCGATGAGGTCGTCGGTCGCGGAGCCCATGGCGGAGACGACGGCGACGACCTGGTCGCCCTGGCGGACGCGGCGGATGATGCGGCCGGCGACGTGGCGGATGCGCTCGGCATCGGCCACGGAGGTTCCGCCGTACTTCTGGACGACGAGCATACGGCTAAGGGTAGGGCGTACGGGGGATAGGATGAAGGAGGAAGGAGGGAGCCCCGCCCAGCCGCCCATCCCCGCTGAGGGAGGAGGGGGGAGGGAGCCCCGCCCGGCCGCACCGGCCCCGCCGAGGGAGGAGGGAGGAGGGAGCCCCACGCCCGCCCGGGCCCCACCCCGAGGGAGCAGGGAGCGGGGAGCGGGGAGCAGGGCGCCGGGGAGCGGTTCAGTCTCAGGCGGGGCGGATGCGGAAGATGGTGGTGTGGCGGAGCCGCGCAACGGGCCGGCCGTCGGAGGCGAAGATGGCGCCATCAATGACGGCGACGTGTTGGCCGCGCTCGTCGCGGGCGTCCACGAACCGGCCGGCGACCACGAACGACTGGCCGGCGCGGGCCGGCGCGAGGTGCTGGACCTGGCTGCGCGTGTGGATGGACGGTCCGTAGCTGAAGGAGTGTTTCAGCAGCGGGGTCATCCGCGCGGCAAGCCAGGAGGGATGGGCCAGCGGGGCATCGCCGACCCAGCGGTCGTGGGCGTCACGCTGCTTTTCCAGCGCCCACGCGTGGGCCTCCTCCACGGAGAGCTCGACGGCCATGGGGTCGAGGTCGCGGCCGCGCGGGGCGGCGGCGAGGGTGAGTTCGGGGAGGTCGGCGCGGGGCGGGACCGGCTCGCGCCGCTCCGGCCAGGCAAGCTCGCCGAGCCAGGGCGCATCGCCGAGTCCGGCTTCGCCCTCGATGGCGGCCGAGCCGTCCGCCTTCAGCATGCGGATAGCGAGGATGCCTGGGGCAGTCTCCTCGGCGGCTGCTTCGAGGTCATCGCCGGGGTAGACGGGACGGCGAAACCGGACGTCGGCCCAGCCGGATCCGAGCCAGGTGTCGCCGAGGAGGTCGAGGATGGGCGGGACGAGCCAGCCGTAGACCGTCACGCCGCCGACGAGGGGACCGGCGAAGCTGTGCCGGCGGGCGACCTCGGTGGAGTGGATGGGATTCGGGATATCCGGCCGGTCTTCGCCGTCGAGGAAGGCGGTGATGCGGCGCGATGCCCGGCGGTTCACGCCCGGGCCTGCCAGGCCATCTGGTAGTGGGTGTCGGTTTCGCCCACCTGGCGGAAGCCGAGGCGCTCGCAGAGGGAGCGGGCGGGGTTCACCTTGAGGACCTGGAGGGTGACGGGGCGTTCGAGTTCGGCGGCGCGGGCCTGGACGGCGCGGATGATGGCCGAACCGATGCCGTGCCGCTGCCAGCGCGGGGCCAGTTCGAGCGCGGCGATATCGACGGAGTCGCCCTGTTCGTCGAGGTCGAGGAAGCCGGCGAGTTCGCCCTCGACTTCGATGGCGAGGCGGAGGTCGGGCCAGCTGCCGGCGAAGCGGTCCTGCTGCCACGCATCGTCCCAGGGGCCCCAGGTCTGCGTGACGTAAGCCTCCATGGCCGCGCGGTGGATGGCGTAAAGGTCGGCCTCTTCGGCGGGCATGGCCGGGCGGATGACGAAACCGGAGGGCATGGCGGGCTCCTGGGCCGGCGCGGGATGGGAGCGGGCGGCCTCCCGGCCATGGTAACGGCTCCGGCCGGAGCCGGCGTGCGTGAAACCCCTGAGCAAACGGCGTAAGCTCCCGGACATGGAGCTGGACCTCGGCTGCGAGGCCTCCATCCGCGACCCGGCGGGCTACTTCGCCCGCGCCCGGGAGGGCGGCGATGTGCAGTGGAGCGACCGCCACCGCGCATGGGTGCTCCTCTCGCACGCGGAGGTGGCGGCGGCGTTCCGGGACCACCAGCGCCTTTCGTCGGACCGGATGGACACGTTCGAGCGGGCCGCGCGCGGGCGTTCGGAGGCGTTCCACCGGGCAGTGGAGATGCTGCACGCGTGGCTCAACTTCCGCGACCCGCCGGCGCATACCCGGCTGCGGGAGCCGCTGGCTTCGGCGTTCACGCCGCGGGCCGTGAGCGGGCTGGAGGCGCGCATCCGGGCGATCGTGGCCGAGCGGCTGGATGCGCTGGCGGCGGCGCAGGGGCCGGTCGACCTCTCGGCGGAGTTCGCGCGGCCGCTGCCGGCGCTGGTCATCGCGGCGGTGCTGGGCGTCGAAAGCGAGGAGCGGGAGCGGTTCCAGGCGTGGTCGGACGACATCGCGAGCCTCGTGTTTTCGCTGCGGCCAGGTGCGGTGGAGGAGGAGCCGGTGGCCCGGGCGGCGCAGGAGTTCATTGCGTTCTTCGAGCGGCACATCGAACGGGAGCAGCGGGAGCCGGGCGATTCGCTCCTTTCGTACGTGGTGCAGGCCGAAGGGGACCGGCTCTCGGCGATCGAGCTGGTGGGGCTGTGCACGCTGCTGCTGTTCGGCGGGCACGAAACGACAACGACGCTGCTCATCAACACGCTGGCGACGCTGCTCGAGCGGCCCGACCTGCGCGCATGGCTCCGGGAGCACCCGGAGGCGGACGAGTCGGCGGTGGAGGAGTTCATGCGGGTGGGCGGCCCGGCCCGGACGATGCCGCGGAAGGTGCGGGAGGAGCACGAACGGGGCGGGCAGCTGCTGCGGCCGGGCCAGACGGTGTTCCTCTGCATTGCGGCGGCGAACCACGACCCGGCGGTGTTCGCACGGCCCGGTGAGATTGACCTGCTGCGCGACCCGAACCCGCAGCTTGGGTTCGGGTGGGGGCTGCACTACTGCCTCGGGGCGAACCTGGCGCGGCTGGAGGCGAGGATTGCCCTGCGGATGCTGCTCGAGCGGTTCCCGGCGATGCGCCCGGCGGGGCCGATTCCGCCGGTGCGCGGCGGGGTGATGGGGTTCGGGCGGCGGCCGGTGCCGGCGCTCCTGCGCTAGCCCCGGACGGGCACCGGCGTCGCATGGGCGATGGCGGTAAACGCCCTGACGAGGTCGGGGTCGGTGGTGCCGTCGGGGCGCTCGACGCCGGTGTGGACATCGACGCCCCACGGGCGCACGCGGCGGATGGCGGCCGCGACGTTCTGCGGGGTGAGCCCGCCGGCGAGGATAACGGGCACGTCGACGGTTTCGACGATGCGGGCGCTGATGGACCAGTCGTGGACGAGACCGGTGGCTCCGCGGCGGCCGGTGGCCGGGTCGAAGGTGTCGAGGATCAGGGCGTCGGCGAGGCGGGCGCGTTCGCGGGCGAGGTCGATCGCCTCCGGGCCGGTGACATTCACGGCGAGGATGAGCTTGAGACCGGGAACGGCCTCGCGCATGCGCTGGATTTCGGCGGGTTCGGCCGGGGCGTGGAGCTGGACCTGGCTCACGCCCATCTCCCGGCACATCGGGACCACCTCGGCGGCGGTGACGCGGTAGGTGATGAGGACCGGCGTGATGAAGGGCGGCAGGGCCCGGATGATGAAGGCGGCGCCGGCTTCGTCGAGGCCGTTGTGGGGGCCCGTCGGGAGGCCGATGGTGAAGCCAATGGCGTCGACGCCGGCCGCCTCGCAGGCGAGCGCATCGGCGAGGGTGGAGATGCCGGCGATCTGCACGCGCGGGCGGCGGAGGATCATCGGGCGGCGAACTCCCGGGCTGCGGCGGCGAAGGCGTCGAAGAGAGCGCGGGCCTGGTCGCGCATCGGCCCGGCGGGCCCGAGGGCGATATCTTCGGGGTGCCACTGGACGGCGAGGAGGAAGCGCTCGCCGGGGGCGTCGGGTTCGAGGGCTTCGATGACGCCGTCGTCGGCGCGGGCGGCGATGCGGAGGCCGCGCCCGATGCGGGCCGGGTCGGCCGCCTGGTGGTGGCGGGAGTTCACTTCGAACGGACCGGATCCGAGGAGGGCCCGGAGGGGGCCGTCGGTTTCGACAGCGACGGTGTGGGCCGGGCGGTGCTTTTCGCCGGGCGGGGGCGCATCGGCGTGGTTCCCGTGGCCGACGAGGTCGGGGAGGTGCTGGATGAGCCCGCCCCCGCGGGCGACGTTCAAAAGCTGGAGGCCGCGGCAGATGGCGAGGAGGGGCATGCCGGCGGCGTCGGCGGCAGCGACGAGGTCGCGTTCGAGGGCGTCGCGCGCCGGCTCCGGGGGGTAGGCGGCGGGGTGGGGCGGCTCGCCGTAGCGGGCGGGGTCGATGTCGGTGCCGCCTGCGAGGACGAGCCCGGCAGCGTGCCGGACCGGCGGCAGCGGCCGGCCGGGGCGGACGACCTCGACAGCGAGGCCGGCGGCTTCGAGGGCGCGGACGTAGGTTTCGTCGCTCTTGCGTTCGGCGGCGCCCAGGGGGAGGAGGACGATGGGGGGCATGGGGAGAGTGTACGGGAGGCGGGGGGAGGGAGAAGGGAGGAGGGAGCCCCGCCCGGCCGCCAGACCCAGCCCCGAGGGAGGAGGGAGGAGGGAGCCCCGCCCGGCCGCCGGACCCCGCCCCGAGGGAGGAGGGAGAAGGGAGGAGGGAGCCCCGCCCGGCCGCCGGACCCAGCCCCGAGGGAGGAGGGAGAAGGGAGGAGAGAGGAGACGGGAGGTTGGAGGGTGGAGCCGGGTGGCGGCCTTCATCCCTTATCCCTCCTCCCTCCTCCCCCTGGGGGGAGAGGGCCGAGGAGGGGCGGGCTCCTGTGGGATACTGGGGCTATGGGCCCGGGGAAGGACTACTACGCGGAGCTGGAGGTTTCGGCGACGGCGTCGTTTGAGGAGGTGCGGGCGGCGTACCGGCGGCTGGCGCGGGCGCACCACCCGGATGTGAACCCCTCGGCGCAGGCGGCGGAGCGGATGCGCCGGATCAACGAGGCGTGGGAGGTGCTGCGCGACCCCGTGCGCCGGGCCGAGTACGACCGGACGCGCCCGGCTGGCGCGGCGCGGGCGTTCGCGGGTTCGCGGGCGGGCCGGGGAGGTACGGCGACGGGGCAGGGGCGTCCGCGCGCCCGGCCCACGGGTTCGGCCCGGCCGGCTTCGCGGCCGCGCCCGGCTGAGCCGCCGCCGCAGGACCGGCCTCCGGAGCCGGGGGCCGGGCCGCGCATCGACGGTTCGGTGGACTGGTATGCCTTCCTCGGGGTGCCGCCGGGCGCCTCGCGGGAGGCGATCCGGAAGGCGATTGCGAGCCTGGCCGACGAGCTGCTCGGGGGCGACGTCTCGGGCGAGCGGCTGACCCGGCAGCGGCAGCGTCTGCGCGAGGCGTGGGCCATCCTGAGCGATTCGCGGTGGCGGGCGGCCTACGACCGGGCGCGAGCGGAGCACCTGGCCGCGGAGGGCGCGAACGCAGGCGGCCCCGCGGCACGCGACGACGGGCGGCGGATGCCGGCAGGCTATCGCACCGGGCCGGTGACCGTTGGGGGGCTCGTCCTCGAGGCAGGAGCGCGGCTGGCCGGGGCGGATTTGCGGGGCGCCGACCTGCGGGGGCTCGACCTGGCCGGGGCAGACCTCTCGGGGGCGCAGCTCCAGGGGGCGAACCTGGAGGCGGCATCGCTCCGGCGGGCGAACCTCCGCGGCGCGCGGCTCGACGGGGCGAACCTGCGCTGGGCCGACCTGTCGCACGCGGCCTGCGAGGGGGCGAGCTTCCGGCAGGCGGACCTGGGCGAGTCGGCGCTGGCGGGGACGGTATTCACGCGGGCAAGCCTTGCGGGGGCGGTGCTCGAAGGGGCGGTTGGGCCCGGCGTGAACTTCGAGTACGCCGACCTTGCGCGGGCCGATTTTACGGGTGCGCTGATCACGCCCGCGCTGATTGAGCGCGGGAAGCTGGCGGGCACGGTGCTGCCGGACGGGAGCGTGCGGGGTTAGCGGCGGGGGACCGGCCGCGTGGTAGGATGCGCGGCGTGAGCGAGGCGACGCCTTCCGCGGGGGACCCTGGCCCGTACCTCGAACTTGCCGTGCTCTGCGAGCGTGTCCTCGAGGAGCGGGACGGCGTCCTCAGCCTGGTTCGCCTTGTGGACCGCCTGGAGGTGACCGTGCCGGGTCCGGCCGGAGCGGCCGGACCGGCGGCGCTCGCCCCGGTGCAGCTTTTCGCAGTCGTCGGGTTCAAGTCAGGGCAGGCGCGGGGCAGGCATCAGCTGCGCCTCACCCTGGAGCGGCCGGCCTGCGCAGGCTGCTGGCCGAGCTGCCGCTGCTGTTCGACGGAGAGGACCGGGGCGCGCGAGCAATTGTGGGGCTCGGGTTCTCGCTCGAACTCGAGGGACTGTACTGGGTCGACGTTCAGCTGGACGAGCGGTGGTTCACGCGGATGCCGCTGCGGGTCGTCTACCTTGCATATCGGACAGGCTGACCACGGGGCCGCCACGGACGGCCGCCGGGGTGCCGGTCCCGGTCCGGACAGCGGGCGGCTCCGTTTCAACCGTGACCGTACGCAACCGGGCTGCGGCCAGCTGGCGAAGCTCCTCCTCGGTGCGATGCCCCTTCGTCGCCTCGGCGAGCCAGAGGAGGACGTCTCCGGCAAGGTCGGCCGGGGGCCCGGAGCCGCCCGCGGACTCCCACGCGAGGGGGAGCGCTTCGTCTTCGAAGCGCTCGAGCGGGAGTTCTCCAAGCGCGAAGGCTACCAGCAGCTCGAGCAGCTGGTTGTACCGGGCGGATGACATGGATGACAGCCCTCGCCGCCGGATCTCGGCGGATAAACTGCGTGCACTGTATAACAACGGCGGCTTCGAGGAAGGGTTAAGGACAGGGAGGTACACAGCAGCGGTCCGGCGGAGCGGCCAGCCGAGCCCGCCGGCGGCCGGCGAGCCGTTCTGCACCCAGAGCCAAATCCTGGAGGTTTACGACACGACCACCGGTGCGCGCGTGGCCCTCGTCCACCGGTACCTCCGGCCGGACGGGACGCTCGGCGCATCAGGGCGGCCAGGCCCGAAGGCGGTCGTGGTCGACGGGGTGCTGTTCTACGCCGGGGTTAGCGGCGGGGGCGGAAGGTGACGGGGCCGGCAGGGGCAAGGCCGCCGGGGGCAGGACGGCGCCGGGGGAACAGCTGCCGGCGGAGCCGGTGGAGGACTGCGGCGTACCGGCGGAGGAGCCGGCGGAGCGAGAACTGGAGCCCGAAGCCGGGCGCCCGCAGGAGCGGAGCCGGCGCGCGGTCGCCCTGGGCGGGCTGGCGCTCGGCCATCCGTTCGTAGGCGCGGAGGAGGGCGTTGCGCCGTTCGAGGCGGTCGCCGGGGCGCCGGCCGGCTTCGGCGGCGTCGGCATCAAGCGGGCCGAGCCGGCCATCCTGCTGGAGGAGCCAGCGCTCGCGGGTCAGCCCGGGCATGACGAGCCGGGTGGTATCGATCTCGGCGAAGGTGGTGCTCGCCTCGCGGATCTGTTCGAAGCCGGCGGCGTAGCTCTTCGCCATCGGCCCGCCCGAGAGGTGGATGGTGTGGAGGCGGATGCCGCGGGGGATGGAGGGCACGGCGTAGGATTCGCAGTCGGAGATGAGCAGCAGCTCGGTGGGCGACGTTTCGAAGGCGTCGCGGCCGCGGCCGACGCCGTCGAGGTCGGCAATATCGCCGACGGCGGCGGCGAGGGCGGCGCGGATATCCGTCGAGCCGTCGGGGGTGACCTGGAGGATGCGGCGGGCGAGGGCGGGGAAGGCCGCGGGCTCGAGGCAGTCGGTGCGCGGGTGGACACGGTTCGCGAAGGTCCGGAAGAAGAGCTGGGCACGCTCTTCGCAGGCAGTGATGAGGTAGGCGAGGACGAGGGCCTTCGCGAAGAGGAGCTTGTTCGCCTCGCGCATGGAGTTGGAGACATCGAGCAGGACGTAGACCCGCTGGCGGCGTCGGCCGGCGGGCGGCGAGACGAGCACGCGCTCCTCGCGGATTTCGTCGTAATCCTCCTCGGCAGGGCCGGGGTCGACGTGGTAGAGGGCGTTGATATCGCCGGAGAGGAGGCGGAACTCGAAGATGGCCGGGTCGAGGTCGCGCATCAGCAGGTCGGGCATAGTGACCTGGGGGAGGTCTTCGATGTGGCGGAGGGGCTGGATGCGGGTATCCGGGTGGACGGGGTAGACGATGCGGTGCTTCCGTTCGCGCTGTTCGATGACCTGGTACTCCGGCCGGGCGGGCTGGACGAGGCGGCGGGTCGGCTCGGGGAGGTCGACGCCGGGAAGGGGCAGCCCTTCGCGGAGCGTGCGGGCGATATTGAGGATGCGGAGCCATTCGGGCGGGAGGGTATCGACGGTTTCGCCGACCAGGTCGAGGATGCCCCAGGAGCGGTAGAGCGCCTCGAGGTCGGCCTGGAGGGCGGCGGCCCGGGCAGCGGGGGAGGCGCCGGCGAGGTCGGGGACGGGGTCAGCCACCGGCGTACTCCTGGACTTCTTCGAGGATCTCCTCGCGGAGGGCGTTGACGCGCGGATTGGCGATGGTGCGGCCGCGGAGCGCTTCGAGGAAGGTTTCGGCGGTGACGTCGTGCCAGCTGCTCTTGCCGATGAGGGCGAGGACGAAGCGGATGAGGCCGCGGTGGGCGGGCTGGGCCTCGATGGGGATGCCGTGGAGGTAGAGGTGGAAGGACTCAGCGATGGCGGTCAGTTCGCGGACGGTTTCGAGGTCGGCCTCGGTGTAGCCCTGCAGGGTGGAGTGGAGCGCCTCGGCGAAAATGTCCTGGCCGGGGTCGTGGAGGGCGCGGTCGTTGCCGGGGATGATGGTGAGGACGAAGCGGAGGGCGGCCAGGTCGGACTTTTCGACGTGGTCGCGGTGGTGGAGGAGCGCCGAGGCGTTGAGGACGTCGCGGCAGGCGGCCTTGGTGCGCGGCGAGACGTAGCCGTCGGTGGCCGGGCGGGCGCCGGGGGCGGCGGCCTGGTGCCGGGCGGCATGGCGTGCGACGTACGCATCGATGACTTCGTTCTTGAGGAAGAGGATGTCGTGAGCGGCCTCGATGCGGCGGTCGGGGTGGTCGCCGAGGACGATGGAGGCGAGTTCGCGGAGGGCGGCGAGCGGGATGCGGTGCTGCGGCGGCTGTGCGCGGCCGTGATGGCGCGCGTAGGCGAGGTCGATGAGGATGTCGTTGAGGGCATCGCCGGCCGGGTCGATCGAGGCTTTGAACATGAAGCGGTCGAGGATCGGCTCGGAGATGGCGGAGAACTTCAGGTGGTTGGTCATGGCGAGCGCGGTGTGGAGGCGGGCCTCCTCCTGCTGTTCGCCCTGCTGGAAGCGACGCTCGTTGAGGATGCCGAGGATCGCCTCGAGGACGACGTCGTTCGCGTTCATGAACTCGTCGAGGTAGGCGAAGTCGGCGGTGACGAGGGAGTGGGCGGTGTTGTGCCAGAGGCGGCCTTCGTGGAACTGTTTGAGGTCGAGGCCCCCGAGGATGGTTTCGAGGCGGGTGCCCTGGCTGAACTGGGCCTTGAAGACGTCGCCTTCGAACTGGCTGAAGACGCTGTCGCCGTAGAGGGATTTGCCGGTGCCGGCGCGGGAGATGAGGAGCTGGTGGCGGCGGGTGAGGAGGGCGAGGGCCGTCTGCTGGAGGAGCTGGGTGCGGCCGGGGAGCGCTTCGGAGACGTGGAGGAGGGCGCCCTTGAGGGCTTCGATGGCGCGGGGCACGTCGAGCGGTTCGCCGTGGTAGACGTAGGGCCGCCCATCGGCGGGGGCGAGCAGGCTGACGTCGCGCATCGAACGGTTCACCCGGGGGCGGTTCGCCCTGCGGTGCATACGATACACCAGATAGGAAGCGTCTATCGCACGCGGCAGGCGTGCTGCGTGGCGCTGACAGCCGGATTCGGTATGCTTCGGCTACTCTTTCGCTGAAAGCGAAGTATCCGGAGCAGCGCATGGACGCGTGGGAGCTTGAGCTCATCGAGAAGGTCCGGGAACTGGCGCGGGGGCCGTGGCAGGAGCGGGCGGCGGTGTACGACCGGGAGGGCAGGTTCCCGCGGGAGAACATCGATGAGCTGCTGGAGCTGCGGGTGCCCTCGATGGCGCTGGCGCCGGAGCTGGGCGGGCTGGGCATCAGCGCCGAGGGGCAGATGCGGGTGATGGAGGAGGTGGCCTACGGCGACGGCTCGACGGCGGTTGCGCTGAACATGCACGTGCTGGTGGCGAGCTTCCTCGAGACGATGCCGCCGTTTGAGCGGCGGAACCGGGTGCTGGCGGACATCGGGAAGAACGGGGCGCTCATCTGCGGGCCGGGGTCGATCCCGACCGGGCAGCTCGATAACCGGCAGGCCGGCTTCCGCTTCCGCGACGAGGGCGACTGCGTGGTGATGAACGGCCGCGCCGGCTTCGCGAGCATGAGCGACGGGGCGAAGTACGCGCTGATGGGCGGCCAGATGGAGAAGCCCGACGGGCAGGAGCCGGACATTGTGATTGCGATCCCGGAGCTGGCGACGCCGGGTATCCGGGTGCTGGGCAACTGGGACGCGATGGGCCTGCGGGGCACGGCAAGCCACGACATCGTGGCGGAAGAGGTGCGGCTGCCGAAGTCGGAGGTGCTCATCATCCCGGCGATGATGCTGCGGATGGTGCTGGAGGCGCAGGCGAAGGTGGTGAACGTGCAGACCCAGATGCGGGCGCGGGGAGCGCTCGGCATCCTCGCCATCTGGCTGGGGCTGGCGCAGGCGGCCTTCGACTTTACGGTGGCGTACGTGAAGGAGCGGCACGGCTACCTCGCCGGGCCGATGGCGGCCATCGGGGCGACGCAGCCGGGCTACCGGGCCGACCAGCCGTGGGCGCAGTTCGCCATCGGGAATATGGACTACTGGCTGGAGACAGGGCGGACCGTGCTGTACGAGGCCGTGCGGCGGCTGGAGACGCCCTTCGAATCGCAGCAGGCGTTCACGCGCTACCTCGTGCGGACCGTCTACCACCTGCGGCGGATGAGCGAAGAAGTTTCGGCGGGGGCGATGCGGGTGTGCGGGGCGCACGCGTACGTCCGCGCCCGCCCGCTGGAGCGGATCTTCCGCGACATGGTGGGCGGGAACGTGATGGCATGGAAGACCGACGAGCTGCAGCACTCGCTCGGGCTGGCGGCGCTCGGGCGGGAGATCACGTTTGTGGGGCCGGCCGGCACCTGAACGGGCCGTTTTCCTCCGTCCTCGCCCCGCGCTGCCGGCCGGCCCCTCGGCTGCCCAGCGCGGGGCGCACTGTTTCCGCGCGCCCTGGAGGCTGGGGCGGCGCGGATCCCCGCGATAGACTGGTGGCGGCTGCTGGACAGGCAGCCGCGAAGGAGGACGACCAGGTGGATACCGCGCTCGAGACGACCATCCAGCAGGTGGCCGGCTGGCTGCGCGACAGCCGGTCGACCGTGGTGCTGACGGGAGCCGGCATCAGCACCGAATCGGGCATCCCGGATTTCCGGGGCCCAAACGGGCTGTGGACGAAGAACCCCGGCGCAGAGAAGGCGGCGACGCTGCAGAACTACCTCGCCGACCGGGAGGTGCGCGTGCGGGCGTGGCGGAACCGGGTCGAGGGCGGGCTCTGGACCGACGCCGAGCCGAACGCGGGGCACCTCGCGCTGGCGGAGCTGGAGCGGAAGGGGAAGCTGGACCTGCTGATTACGCAGAACATCGACAGCCTCCACCTGAAGGCGGGGAACTCGATGGAGCGGATGGTGGAGATCCACGGGAACCTGCGCGAGTTCGTCTGCATGGGGTGCGGCGAGCGCGGGCCGATCGAGCGGGTGCTGGAGCGCGTCCGGGCCGGGGAGGATGACCCGCCCTGCCGGCGGTGCGGCGGCATCCTGAAATCGGCGACGATTTCGTTCGGGCAGAACCTCGTGGCCGAGGACTACGCGCGGTCGGAGCGGGCAGCGAGCCGGTGCGAGCTGTTTCTCGCGATCGGGACGTCGCTGACGGTGTACCCGGTGGCCTACCTGCCCGAGGTGGCGCTCCGGAACGGGGCGCGGCTCGTGATCATCAACGCGCAGGAGACGCCGTACGACGAACTGGCGCACGCGGTGATCCGGGAGCCGATCGGGCAGGTGCTGCCGCGCATCGTGGCTGCGGTCTAACCCTCGTTCGGCGCGGTCTGGTAGGCTTCGGCGGAAACGCTTTCCGCGGGGGTTTCCGCCATGGCCGTCCTCGAAACATCGTCGCCGACCGACCTGGGGCTCGACCCGGAACGGCTGGGCTACCTCGATGAGCACCTTCGCCGGTACGTCGACTCGGGGCGGCTGGCCGGGACGCTCGTCCTCGTGGCGCGCGGCGGAGAGGTGGGCCACCTCGCAGCGTACGGGCTCGCCGACCGCGAGCGGAATGTGCCGATACGGGAGGACACGCTCTTCCGCATCTATTCGATGACGAAGCCGCTCACCTCGGTGGCGCTGATGCAGCTGTACGAGCGGGGGCTGGTGCAGCTCGACGACCCGGTTGCGAAGTACATCCCGGAGTGGGCGAACCTGCGGGTCTATGTGATGGGCATGGGGCCGACGCTGGTGACGAAGCCGGCCAGCCGGCCGATGACGGTGCGCGACCTGCTGACCCACCAGAGCGGGCTGACCTACGGCTTCCTCGAGCGGACGAACGTGGATGCGATGTACCGGGAGCGGAAAATCGGGATGGCGGAGGTGAACGGCACGCTGCGGGGGATGGTGGAGCAGCTGGCTGAGCTGCCGCTGGAGTTTTCGCCGGGCGAGCACTGGAACTACTCGGTCTCGACCGATGTGTGCGGCTACCTGGTGGAGGTGATCAGCGGGGAGCGGTTCGACCGGTACCTGGAGCGGCACATCCTCGCGCCGCTGGGCATGCGCGACACGGCGTTCTGGGTGCCGCCGGAGAAGCGGGAGCGGTTCGCGGCCTGCTACGGCCTGGGGGCGAAGGGGATCCGGCTGATCGACGACCCGGCGGAGAGCGCCTACCTGCGGGAGCCGACCTTCTTCTCGGGCGGGGGCGGGCTGGTCTCGACGGCCGGCGACTACTTCCGCTTCTGCCAGGCACTGCTGAACGACGGCGAGCTCGACGGCGTGCGCATCATCGGGCGGAAGACGCTCGAGCTGATGACGCAGAATCACCTGCCGGACGGGAAGGACCTGGCGAGCCATGCGCTCGGGCGGTGGGCCGAGACCACGTTTGCCGGCATTGGGTTCGGGCTCGGCTTTTCGGTGACGCTCGACCCGGCGAAGGCGCAGATCTCGGGCACCCCGGGCGAGTACTCGTGGGGCGGCGCGGCCAGCACCACGTTCTGGGTCGACCCGCTGGAGGACCTCATCGTCATCTTCATGACGCAGCTGATGCCCTCGAACGCGTACAACATCCGGCGGGAGCTGCGCGCGATCGTGTACTCGGCGCTGACGGAGTAGCGGTCAGGGGCGGAGCGCCGCGCGGTACGCCTCGAGGATGCGGGCGAGCTCGGTCTCGGGGTCGCGGAACCAGGCAGCGGCGAGGACGCGGTGGATGTTCCAGCCCATGCGGCGGAGGACGGCGGCGTTGCCGAGTTCGCGGTCGCGGCAGGCCGGCGCGCCCCAGTAGCCGGGGCCGTCGCAGAGGATGCCGAGGACGTACCGCTCGGGGTCGTCCGGGTGGGCGAGGGCGAGGTCGACGGTGTAGCCGCCGGCGCCGACGGCCGGGACGACGCGGAGGCCCTCGGCTTCGAGCCTGGCGCCCAGGGCCTGTTCGAAGGGGGCAGGCTGGCGCGGGGCGAAGCGGCCGCTGGTTTCGAGGGCGGGGAGGCCGCGTTCGGCGTAGTCGAGGTAGTCGCGGAGGCGGAGGGTGCCGGTGGCGCTCGTGCGGGCAGGGTCAATGTCGGGGGCGCGCAGGGAGGAGACGACAACCGTCTTCCAGCGGGCGCGGGTGATGGCGACGTTCAGCCGTCGCTCACCCTTCTCCTGCCCGAGCGGGCCGAAGTTGAGGATGAGCCGGCCGTCTTCGTCGCGGCCGTAGCCGACGCTGAGAATCATGACGTCGGATTCGTCGCCCTGGACGGTTTCGAGGTTGCGGACGAGGCCGCCTTCATCGACCCAGCGGCGGATGACGGGGTCGACGGCGGCTGCAATCTCGACCTGGCGGAGGATCTCCTGCTGCTGGGCGATCGACATGGAGGTGATGGAGACCTGGCGGGTGGAGTTCGAGGCCTCGAGTTCGCGGCGGAGGAGGGCGACGCAGCGGGCCGCCTCGGCGGGGTTGGCGCGCGTGCCGCCGCGGCCGTAGGCGCCGTCGGCCACGTATTCGAAGTGGACGCCGGATTCGGGGCGGACGCCCCAGGCGTCGGGGTAGGCGATGAGGCGGCCGTCATAGAAGTGGACGTTGGAGAAGGCGATGAGGGTCTCATCGCGGCTGCGGTAGTGGGCGCGGAGCATGGTGGACGGAAGCACGGGTGCGGCTTCATCGAGGATGCTTTCGAAGCCGACGTCGTCGTCCTCGCCGGGGCCGTTCTCGGCCTCGAGGTCGCGGGTGAAGAAGCTGGTCGGGGGCATCTGCTTCGAGTCGCCGACGATAATCGCCTGGGGCGCGAGGGAGAGGGCGACGGCCATGTCGGCGGTGGGGACCATGGATGCTTCGTCGACGATGACGCAGTCGAAGCGGTACGTGGCGTCGTCGCTTTCGTGGCAGAGGTACTGTGCGGCGGCGAGCGGGCTCATGAGGAGACAGGGCTTGAGGGCCTGGACCGCCTGGCGGGTGCGGGCCAGCATGACGCGGAGGGCCGGGCGGCGCTTCGCCCGGTGGTACTTCGCGAGCTGGTGCATGGCGACAGAAGGCGTGCGGGTGAGCCGCCTCCGTGAGGTCCGGAGGCGGGCGAGGAGGTCCTGGCGCGCGGCGCCGATCAGCTCCTGGTCGAGGCGGGCGAGGGCATCGACGAGGCGCTGGTGTTCGCCGGGAGTGAGGACAGGCGCGGCCTCGATGGCGGACTGCGCCCAGGCGGCGAGGACGGAGGCGCGGACGATCGGCTCGAGGCGGCCCCGGGCGGAGGGGTCGCGGAGGAGGGCGACCACGGGGCCGCGCATGCCGCGCGCTTCGAGGTCGGCGAGGGCGCGGGCCGCCTCGTCAAGGGCAGGCCAGGACGCAAGGCCGGGGAGGAGGGCCTCGGCCCAGGCGGCGGCCTGGTCGAGCGGGCCGCCGAGGGGGTGTTCGCTGCCGAAGCAGGGGGCGAGGAGCGCCACATCTTCGCCGTAGCGGGCGGCGAGGCTGCGGAGGTCGGCGGCCCGGCGGGCGGCATCGCCGGGGTCGCGGCAGCCGGCTTCCCGGGCCCGGGCAGCGGCGGAGCGGGCGCGGTAGAAGCCCGGGGAGAGGAACCGGAGGGGCGATCCCGAGCGGCGCCGGAGCGTTTCGAAGGCGTCGAAGTGGCCGGCGGCGGCGGCGAGGTCGGCCGGGGTCATGGCGCCGGGCGCCGGGTGCGGGGGCTCGATTGCGCCGTCGAGCGCGGCGGCAGCGGCGGCCGGGGCAGCGGCCACCCGTCCGAGGGCGGCGCGGACGGCGGCCGGGAGGGCGCCGCCGGGGCCGCGGAAGGCGGACCATGGCCCGGCGAGCGCTTCGAGGGCCGGGGCCGGGAGGGCATCGAGGCGGGCGCAGGCGGCAGAGACGTCGTCGAGCCAGAAGCGGTCGCAGTCGGCGAGCGGCGGGAGGCCGGCGAGTTCGCGACGGTCGGCGCGGGTTGCCTCCGCGTGACCGATGAGGTCGTAGGCGGTCGTCCAGCCGCCCTGCCCGAGGGGCGCGGACATGGCCCGGGCATGGGTGTTGAGCCGGTCGCGGATCTCGCGGGCGCGGGCGGCGATATCGCCCGGCGGCGCCGCCGGCGGCGGGCCGGCGTCGAGGGTGTCCATGATCGCTTTGATGACGGCCGCCTTGGTATCGGCGCGGGCCCCGGCGCCGGCGTTGATGGCAAGGTGGAGGCAGGCTTCACCGAGGCCGGCTTTCTGGAGGTTTTCGAGGACGACTTCGCGGGCGACGCGCTTCTCGGCGACGAAGAGGACGGTTTTCCCGGCCGCGAGCAGCTCGGCGACGATGTTCGTAATGGTCTGGGACTTGCCGGTGCCGGGCGGCCCTTCGATGACGAAGCTCCGGCCGGCGGCGGCCATTGCGACGGCTTCGAGCTGGAAGGCGTCGGCATCGATGACGACGTGGAGGGCGCCGGGGGCGACTCGCTCGTCGAGGGGCGGGCGGGGCGCGTCGGCGTCGCCTTCGTCGGCGGCGGCGAGGCCGTCAGCCGGGAGGGTTTCGCCGATGAGGCGGGCAACGACCGGGTTGGCGGCGAGGCGGGCGGCGGCGCGGTCGAGCTCTTCGACCATGGCCAGCTTGGCGAAGGCGAAGACGTCGACGACAGGGCCGTCGGCTTCGACGGTCCAGCCGTCCTGCGCGGCGACGGCCCTGCGGACGGCGGCAAGGTAGGCCTCGATGCCGTCGAAGGCGGGCTGGCCCTCCTCGTCTTCGAAGGCCGGAAGGCGGATGCCGTACTGGGCGCGGAGGACGTAGGCGAGGGAGGGGTTGACCTCGGGCGCGTCGTCGTCGGCCGGGGAGAGGCGGATGACCCGGGCGGCGCGGTCGAGGGCGAGGTCGACCGGCACGAGGATGAGCGGGGACCGGAGGCGGTGGCGGTCGCGGTCGACCCATTCGAGCCAGCCGAGGGCGAGGAAGAGGACGCGGATGCCCTGCTCGCGGTCGGCGGTGCGGGCGCGGTCGATGAGCCGGCGGGCGGCGTCGAAGGCGGCGCGGGCGCGCTCGTCGTCGGCGGGGATGGGGGCTTCGGGGGCGAAATCGCGGGCGGCGAATTCGTCGGCGGCCTCATCGGCGATGAAGGTCTGCCAGAGCTCGGCCGGGGTGCGGGGCAGGGGGAGGGTGGAGCGGGCCGGGCGGAAGTTGATGCCGCGGTTGCGGCGGGTGACATCGAGGAGCTGCTGCTTCCACCGTTCGATGCGCTGGCGGAGGCGGTCGCTCACGGGCGGGGGCTCCGGCCGGGCTGCCGCTCCGTCGCGCAAGCCGAAGTTCACGACCGGATCACTGCCCACGGGGGGATTATAGGCGAGGCTGCCGGGACGGCCGGGCGGACCCGGGTTCGGGGGCCGCCCGGGCGGGACGGGCAGCGGCGGCGCCGTGTAGGCTGCAGTGGAGAACCGGATGGGGGAAGCCTATGACACGTTCCCGGTCGGCAGGGATGGCATGGCTGGCGGCGTACGCCCTCTTCATCGTGGCGATGCCGTTCATCGCGGCGGTGGACCACGACCGGCGCGGGCGGGAGTTCCTGCTCGAGTTTTCGGTGGCGCTGGGCTTCATCGGGCTGGCGATGATGTGGGCGCAGTTCGCGCTGACGGCGCGGTTCCGCTGGATCGCGCCGGGGTCGGGGCTCGACACGCTGATGCAGATTCACCGGCAGGCGGGGATTTCGGCGTTCGCGCTGGTGCTCGCCCACCCGGTGCTGGCGATTGCGGCCAACGACCAGTTCGTGCACTTCTTCAACCCCGGGCGGGGCGCCGCGCGCGCGGTAGCGCTGTGGGTGGTAACGCTGGCGCTCGTCGCGATCCTCGGGAGCAGCCTCTGGCGGAAGCAGCTCGGCCTCCGGTACGAATGGTGGCGGCTGGCGCACGCGGTGCTGGCGACGGTCATCGTCTTCATCGGGCTCGTCCACGTGCTGCGGGTCGGGTTTTACATCGATGACCCGTGGAAGCAGGCGCTCTGGAGCGGGCTCACCGCCGGGGCGATCGGGCTGCTCGGCTATACGCGGGTGGTGCGGCCGCTGCGGATGTGGCGGAAACCGTACCGGGTGACAGAGGTCCGGCGGGAGCCGGGCAGTTCGTGGACGCTTGTGCTGGAGCCGGTCGGCCACCCGGGGATGCGGTTCGCGCCGGGGCAGTTCGCGTGGGTGACGATCGGCGCGAGCCCGTTTTCGCTGGAGCAGCACCCGTTCTCGTTCGCTTCGAGCGCGGAGGCAGCCGGGCGGCTGGAGTTCACCATCAAGGAGCTCGGAGACTGGACGGCGAAGGTGGGGCAGGTGCCGGTGGGGACGACGGCGTACCTGGACGGGCCGTACGGGGCGTTCACCGTATCCGAGACGGCGGAGCGGATCGTGGGGATCGCCGGGGGCGTGGGGATTACGCCGATCATGAGCATCCTGCGGACGTGGCGGGACCGGGGCGACCGGCGCCCGGCGGCGCTGCTGTACGCTGCGGGCACGCTCGAGGGGATGGTCTACCGGGAGGAGCTGGAGGCGATGGCGCGGGAGCGGGGCCTCCAGCTGACGCTGCTGCCGCGGGAGGCTCCGCCGGGCTGGACCGGCCCGGCGGGCCTGCCGGACGAGGGGCTGATCCGCGGGCTGGTCGAACGGCACGGGACGCAGGGGACGCAGTACCTGGTCTGCGGGCCGCCGCCGCTGATGGACCTGGCGGAGCGGACGCTGCTCGCCGCCGGGGTGCCGTCATCGGCGATCCGGGCGGAACGATTCGATATCGCGTAAGGGCAGCGGTGCCCGGGAGGGATGCAGATGCCGCACTACCTCAGGATCAGGCGGCTGGTCATCGGGCTGACGGTGCTGCTGGTGGCCGTCGCGGCGGCCTTCGGCTGGTGGCGTTCGGAAGACGACTCAGGACGGGGGCGCGGGCCGGGTCCGCGGGCCGGCCTCGAACTCTCCCGCGAGGCCGCGGCGCTCCTGCCACCAGAGCAGGACAGCGATGAGGAACGCCCCGGCGGTGTCGCTCACCAGGTCGTTGAAGGTGTCCCAGCGGCCCTGGCTGCGGGTGGTGTGGAAGACGACATCGCCGAGGTACTCGTACACCTCCCAGCCGATGCCGGCCGCGACACCGATGGCGACGGCGAGGAGGAAGCGGTCGCGCGGGGGGCGGGTTGAGCCGGTGCGGCGGGCGGCGGCGCGCAGCACTTCCCAGGCGGCGGCCGTGACGGCTGCCGTGCCCATGGCGTGCGTGAGCTTGTCGTACTCGTCGATGCGGGCGTAGAGGTCGCCGTCGGTGCCGAGGACGTCGGCCCAGCTGCAGGCGACGGCGATGCCGTGGGTGAGCCAGGAGAGGCCGCCCTCGCGGGCGAGGAACGCCTCGGCGGCGAGCAGCAGGAGGAGCGTGGCGCCGACCTGGAAGAAGAGGTAGCCCCAGAAGTCCGTGAAGCCGGGGTTGATGAGCTGGCCGGCGCCGAGGTAGAGGAAGAGGCCGCCGAGCGCGACGGTGCTGACCCGGCCGCGGGGGCTGGCGGCGGCAGCCGGGATGCGCGGCAGGGCGGCCAGGCCTTCGCGCAGGAAGTCGGTGATGGCCGCGCGGTGGAGCAGGATGAAGGCGGGGCCGATGGTCACGGCCACGCCGGCGACACCGTCGAACCAGTAGTGGTTGCCGGTGACGACGACCACGAGCAGCATGCCGAGCCCGGGGCCGGCCATGACCGCGGCCCGCCGCCAGCCGCGCAGGGGGCGGGCGAAAACCCAGCCGGTGAGCGCGAGCCACCCGACGTGGAGGCTGGGGATGGCGGCGTACTCGTTGGCGAACCTGTGGGCATTGCCGGCGGCGACGACCGTATCTTCGATGCCGAGCCCGGGCACGAGCCGCGGCGGGGCGACCGGGTACCACGCGATCAGGATGATGGCGAGGACCGTGGAGATGCCGAGCGCGTTCCGGAAGAGGCGGTAGCGGGGCGGGTCGGCGACGACGAGCCAGACGAGGGCGCCGATAACGACGGCGAGGAACGCGTGGGAGTAGAGGAGGTTCCAGGCGGCGGTGACGGGGCCCGGGCCGGCAAGGAGCTGCTGGAGTTCGCGCTCGCGGAAGAGGCCGAAGGCAGCCTCGAGGTCGACGATGCGCCGGGCGTTGCGGATGGCCGGTTCGGGCTCGGAGACGACCTGGAAGCGGGCTGCTTCGTAGGCAAGGAAGCCGGCCAGGACGATGGCGGTTTCGCGGGCGAAGGCGCCGGGGGCGATGCGCCGGCCGCGGCGGGCATGGAGGACGCCCGCCCCGGCGATGGCGAGGGGGATGGCCGGGTGGCCGACCTGGACGAACGCCCCTGCGGCCCCGGCAGCAGCGAGCCCGACGGCGGCCGGCCCGCCCACGCGGCGCCAGGCCCCCGCGGCGACAATGAGCGCGGCGAGCGTCACCGCTCCTTCGAGCGGGTGCGAGGGCAGGTGGAAGGCGAACGCATCGAGCAGTCCGCGCATGGCCCCTCCGTACCCGGCCCGCGCGGGCGCAGGGCCCGGCTACCGCTACCTTAACCTATCGTTCATACGCCGTGGTAGGAGGGCGGCGCTGAACACCGGGAGATGGGATTGCGCTACGGATTGTAGGAGAGCCCGGCCCGGGCGAGGAACGCCGGGAGGTCCTCTTCGCGCAGTTCGCCGGCGCGCATGGCGAGGAGGGTGCCATCGGCGCCGATGAGGAAGGTGGTCGGCATGCCGGGGATGCGGTAGTGGCTGGCGACGGAGCCGTCGGCATCGAGCAGGGCAGGGTAGTCGGCGCCGAGCTGCTGGAGGATGCCTACCGCTTTTTCCGGCGGCTCGAGGTAATCGATGCCGAGGACCTCGAGCTGGCCGCCAAGGGCTGCGCGGGCGGCGACGAACGCGGGGATTTCGCGCTTGCAGGGGTCGCACCAGCTGGCGTACCAGTTGAGGAGGACGACCTTCCCGCGGAAGTCGGAAAGGCGGCGGGTGGTGGCGGTGTCGCGGGCATCGACGAGGGCGAAGTCGGGCGCCGGCCTGCCGATTTCGGGCCGGTCGGGAACGAGCGGGCCGGTGTTCGGGTAGACGGACGGCAGGACCGGGCCTGCGGGCGTTCCGGCATCGCCTTCGGAGCCGGCGAAGACGAAGAAGTAGAGGGCAGCGCCGACGGCGACGGCGATGGCGAGCCCGAGGGCGGCGTAGCCGGCGCGCTGGCGGGCGGGCGAAGGTGCGGCGGTCGATTCTGCCATGGTGATCTGAGTGTACCGGCAGGGTTCCGAAGCCGCCGGTTCTTCTTCCGTTCCCTTTCCGTTAACACGACATCGTACGATGGAAGTACGCAATGGTTGCTGCGAGCGAACGCCACCCAAAGGTGCTGGTCGTCGAAGACGAGGAGTCGCTGCTGTTCACCCTCGCCCACAACCTGAAGCGCGAGGGGTACCAGGTGCTGACCGCGGCGCGCGGCGACGACGGCCTGCGGCTGGCGCGTGAGAAGCAGCCGGACCTGATCGTGCTGGACGTGATGCTGCCGGGGATCGACGGGATCCAGGTGTGCCGGATGCTGCGGCGGGACTCGGATGTGCCGATCATCATGCTCACGGCGCTGGGCGGCGAAGGCGACCGGGTCGCCGGGCTCGATACGGGCGCGGACGACTACATGGCGAAGCCGTTCGGCATGCGGGAGCTGATGGCGCGGGTGCGGGCCCTGCTCCGGCGCTCGGGGCCGCGGGCCCAGCCGGACCTGGGGCCGAGCGTCATCGTCTCGGGCGACCTTGCGCTCGACCGCGAGCGGCGGGAGGTGACGCGCAACGGGCGCGTCCTGCGGATGAAACCGAAAGAGTTCGAACTCCTGCTATTCTTCGCGCAGCACCCGGGAAAGGTGTTCACGCGGGAGCAGATCCTCGATGAAGTGTGGGGCTACGACTTCTACGGCGGGCCGCGGACGGTGGACGTCCACGTGCGCTGGCTGCGCCAGAAGATCGAGGACGACCCGGCGAACCCGGCCCGGCTGCGCACCATCCGGGGGAGCGGCTACCTGTTCGAAGGCTAGGCGATGAGCCGGGACCTGGCAGCGCGGGGCGCGGCGATTGCGCTCGTCGCGGCGGTGGTCGGTTTCCTCCTCGGGCTGATCAGCGACGGTCCGGGCTGGCGCGAAGTTGCCGCTTTTGCGCTGACGGCATCGGCGGGCACAGCGGCGGGTTACGTGGCCTTCTGGCGGCCGTCGCGGGCGGTGCGGACGGTGGTCGAGGCGGCGGAGCGCATCGCGGAAGGCGAGCTGGCCCAGCGGGTGCCGGATGAGCCGGGGCCGGCGGGCGACCTGACCCGGGCCTTTAATGTGATGGCCGGCAGGGTGGCGACGCTCTTCGAAAGCGTGGCGTTCGAGCATGCGCGGCTGGAGGCCGTCTTCGATGCGTCGTCGGACCCGATGGCGGCGCTGAGCGCCGACACCACGGTGCGGTTCCTGAATCCGGCGGCCGCGCAGCTCTTCGGCACGTCGATGGCGGACGCGATCGGCCGGCGGCTGATTGAAGTGGCGCGGGACTACGAACTGGAGGCCCTTGTCGAGCGGGCCGCGGCCGAGGGCCGGGGGCAGACAGCGATCACCCGCTTCGGGCCACGGCGGATCCCGCTCCGGGCGGCGGCCCTGCCGATCCGCGAAGGCGGCGACTGGGCGGTCCTCCTCATCCTCACCGACCTGACGGAGGTGCAGCGGCTGGACCAGGTGCGGCGCGACTTCGTGAGCAATGTGTCGCACGAGCTGCGTACCCCCCTGGCCTCCATCCGGGCGATGGTTGAGACGCTGGCCGACGGGGTGGAGCCCGAGGAGGCGCCGGAGTTTTACGCACGCATCCTCCGGCAGGTGGACCGGCTGACGACGCTGGTGAACGAGCTGCTCGACCTGTCGCGGATCGAATCGGGCGCGCTGCAGCTGAAACCGGAGCCGGTTTCGGTCGGGGAAGTGCTGGCCGAGGCCGCGAGCCTGCTCCAGACCCGGGCCGAGGCGGGCGATGTGACGATCATCGTCGAGGGGACGGACCTGGAGGTGGAGGCCGACCGGGCAGCGCTCCTGCGGGTGGCGACCAACCTGCTGGATAACGCCGTGAAGTGGTCGCCGCCGGGCGGGCGGGTATGGGCCCGCGCAGCAGACGAAGGGGAGCTGGTCGCGATTTCGGTGAAGGACGAGGGCCCGGGCATCCCGGAGCAGGACCTGCCGCGGGTCTTCGAGCGCTTCTTCAAGTCGGATGCGTCCCGGGCGAACGCGGGGGTGGGGCTGGGGCTGGCGATTGTGAAGCACCTGGTGCGGGCGCACGGCGGGACCGCCACGGTGGAGAGCAAGCCGGGGCACGGGGCGCTTCTTACGGTGCGGCTGCCGAAGCGGTTCATCGGGCGACGGCGAGACACCGCGGGCTGAGCGGAGGGAACATTCCGGGCCTCCCGGGCGTCACCATCAGCAGGAGCAGCAAATGCTGCTGCAGGGGTGCCGACCATGATGCCCACGACGATTCGCGGAAAGATCCGGGCAGGGGTGCTCGCCGGGGCCGTCACGGCGGGGCTGGCCGCGGCTGCGCTGGCGGCCGGGACGCGGGCGGAGGGCCCGGGGGCCGAGGGAACGGCGACGCCGACCGTCACACAGAGCGTCACGGCGACGCCGACACCGTTCATTCCCGAACCGACGCCGACCCCGTGGGCGCCGCCGCCGCCGCTTCCGCGTCCAGCCGGCCCGCCCGCGCACGACTGGGCCGGGTTCGGCCCGGTCGATGCCGAGCCGGTCCGGGTGCACACCGGCGACGGGGACTGCCTCAACCTCCGCTGGCTGCCGGGCACTGCCGGGCAGCCGACACCGCGGGCATGCGCACCGGAGGGAACGCTGCTGTGGCTGAGCGGCGCGGCGGTTGAAGCGGACGGCGAAACGTGGCGGTACGCGCTCGGGATGGGCTGGGTGGCCGTCCGGTACACGGTGCCCGCACCCGAGGCGCCCCGCGGGTTCGGACCGTTTCGCGCGGCGACGGTGCTCGGCACCGACGACGGGAGCTGGACACAGGCCGCGGAGGTGACGCCCGACGGCAGGGTGCAGGTGCGCGGGGGCGGCTGGCTGCCCTTCAACGCGGCATGGGCCGCGGTGCGGCCGTCGCCGCTGGCGCCCTCCGGGCGATACATCGCCTTCCAGGACCATTTCGCAGGGCCGGCGGGAGGTGAGGTGGTCGACCTCGCGACGGGCGGGCGGGTCCCGCTCGGGAAGGCTATGTCGCTGCTCTGGGGGCCCGGCGACCGGCTGGCGGTGCGGCTGCCGGATGCCTGCGACGCCTGCCCGGGCGCGATCGGCTGGACAGCGTCGCCATTCGACGAGGTGACGCCCGTTCCCGCGGAGGTTGCGTGGAACCTGGCGTGGCTGCCGGACGGCAGCGGATTCGTGACCTGGTCGGCGGAGCTGGGGCTGCGGGTGGTCGGCCTCGACGGCTCGGAGCGCGCGATTGCCCTCGCCCTCGGCAGCGATGAATGGCCGGGCGAACTGTCGGTGTCGCCCTCGGGCCGCAGGGTGCTGGCCGTGCCGTTCGCGGGCCCGGTCCGGGTGATCGACCTGCAGACGGGCGAGGTCCGGCGCATCGAGCGGCCGCAGCCGGCGATCGTCGGCGGCCGCTGCGGCGGGACCCCGGGGCTGACCTCGGCCTGGATTGATGACGAGACCATCGCCTGGCACGAGGAGGGGCTGGGCCGCGAGCGGAACGGAATCTGGGTGGTCAACCTGCGCACGGGCGCATCGCAGGTCTACCCGTTCACGGATGTCCTTGAGATGCGGCCGGCCGGGGGCGGGTTGCTGACGTTTACGGTGCAGGGGTACGCGCCGAAGGAGGGACTGGGGCCGGTGAGCTGGCTCCTGGACCCCGGGCGGGGCCTGGCATGGCCGGCGACGGGCGGGATGTTTGCGGCCTGGCGCTGATCGGCGGGGCAGTGGAGCGCGTACCTGCTGATGCGGGGCCGGCAGCGGGCCGCCCGGCCGACCTCCAGCGCTGCCGGCCCCGCAATCGCCGTTCACATCTTGACGCCGCCGGGCCGGGCCGCGAACAATCCGCCAGCCGGCCGACAACCGCAGTGCGCCGGCGGGAGGCACGATGTCCGGCATCTTCAAGGAGTTCCGCGATTTCGTTCTGCGGGGGAATGTGCTCGACCTCGCGGTGGCGGTCGTCATCGGGGCGGCGTTCACGACGGTCGTCAACTCGCTCGTCGCGAACGTGCTGACGCCGTTCATCGCGGCGATTTTTGGCCAGCAGAGCTTCGCCGACATCAACTTCGATATCGGCGATGCCACGATCGAGGTCGGGCTGTTCTTCGAAGCCGTCGTGAACTTCCTGATCGTGGCGGCGGTCGTCTTCTTCTTCGTCATCAAGCCGGTGAACGTGCTGCTGGAGCGGCGGAAGCGGGGCGAAGCGCCGGCCGACCTGCCGACGCCGGAGGACGTCCAGCTCCTGCGCGAAATCCGCGACCTGCTGAAGCAGCGGCCGTAGCCGTTCGCCACGGGGCCATGGGAATGGAGTAGACTCCGCGCGCCGATTCGGCAGCAGGAGAAGGAGGACTCTGCCCATGAAAGCCGCCGTGTTCCACGGGGCGCATCAGCCGCTCACCATCGAAGACGTCGAGATCGACCGGCCGCGGGGCCGGGAGGTGATCGTCCGGACGGTCGCGTCGGGCGTCTGCCACAGCGACCTGCATTTCGTCGACGGGCTCTACCCGCTGCAGGCGCCGGCCATCCTCGGGCACGAGGCCGCGGGCATCGTGGAGGAGGTCGGCGACCAGGTGACCTACGTGAAGCCCGGCGACCACGTGATCTGCTGCCTGAGCGTGTTCTGCGGGCACTGCGAGATGTGCGTGAGCGGGCGGCCGAACCTGTGCCGGGCCCCGAGCCGGCAGCGGAGCGCGGATATGCCGCCGAAGCTGACCTGGCGGGGGACGCCGGTGGTGCAGTTTGCGAACCTCGGCGCCTACGCGGAGAAGATGCTCGTCCACGAGAACGCCGTGGTGAAGATCCGGGAGGACATGCCGCTGGCGGCGGCAGCGCTCATCGGCTGCGGGGTGACGACGGGCGTGGGGGCCGTGCTGAACACGGCGAAGATGGAGCCGGGAGCGTCGGTGGCGGTCTTTGGGTGCGGCGGCGTGGGGCTGGCGGCGATCCAGGGGGCACGCATCGGCGGCGCCCGGATGATCATCGCGGTCGACACGGTGGAATCGAAGCTGGCGAAGGCGAAGGAGCTTGGCGCGACCCACGTGGTCGACGCTTCGAGCCGGGACCCGGTCGAAGCGATCCGGGAGATCTCGGGCGGGGGCGTGGAGTACTCGTTCGAGGCGATCGGGCTGAAGCGGGCCGCGGAGCAGGCGTTCGAGTGCCTGGCCATCGGCGGCACGGCGACGATCATCGGGATGATCCCGGTGGGCCAGAAGGTCGAGCTGGACGGTCCGAGCTTCCTGCAGGAGAAGAGGATCCAGGGCTCGGCGATGGGCTCGAACCGGTTCCTGCGCGATATGCCCCGTTATGTGGAGTTCTACATGCAGGGGCGGCTGAAGCTGGACGAGATGATTACCCGCACGGGCCGGCTGGAGGACGTGAACGACGCCTTCCGGGCGATGAAGGCCGGCGAGGTGGCGCGAACGGTGCTGCTCTTCGACTGAGCGGCGGCGCACGGCGGAGACAACACGCCGGCCCCGGTCGTGCGACCGGGGCCGGCTCGCGATCCCCTCCGGGGGCGGCGGTGCTAGTAGTCCTCGGGCGGAGGAGGCGGCGCAGCCGGCGGCTGCGGGATTTCAGCCACGAGGGTTTCGGTGGTGAGCACGAGGGCCGCGATGCTCACGGCGTTCTCGAGCGCGGAGCGGGTGACCTTGACCGGGTCGACGATGCCGAGCTCGTACATGTCGCCCCAGGTGTTGGTCTCGGCGTCCCAGCCCTCGTTCGGGTTGGTGAGCTTCTTGACGCGGTCGACGATGACGGCGCCTTCGAGGCCG
>Ga0308415_1000119_pt1 | contig 31353 bp, 29 predicted proteins | sample HotsprSampleOS55_FD_203465 | JGI IMG/M metagenome (GOLD analysis project Ga0308415, IMG submission 203465) | Hot spring phototrophic mat microbial communities from Octopus Spring, Yellowstone National Park, Wyoming, United States - 20090730_OS55 ... | reverse complement strand
CTCGCGCATCGGTGTTGCCTTCAATCGGTTTCTTGGTTCGCGAGCACAGGGGCAGGCGAACTCCGCGAACGATCGTTGGCGGGACGCACGGCCACGGCGAGAATCTCTCTCTGCCCAAGCTGCCGAGCCCGCCAGTCGATCAACAACCGCCGGAGGAGCGGAGTGAGCCCGAGAGCGCGGACAAAGCGAGAGCTCGTCGCGGCCGGCCCGAGTTGGGAGGTGACGAGCTCGAAACCACAGACCAAAAGGAGATTCCCGATGCCCAACGGCGTCCAGCTGAACAGATGCCGATCATGGTTCGGGCGCCAAGTCCGCTGACCGGAATGCGAGGGCTGTTCCGCGGGCGGGAGGACAACCACCCGCCCGCCGGGACGCAGCACCCGGTGGGCCTCGCGGAGGGCATTCCAGGGTGAGGCCAAATGCTCGAGCGAGTGGCAGAACGTAACCGCATCGGCGATTTCAGAACCGAGCGCCTCGAGGGACGACACCACCGACACGCCGCGGCGGATCGCTTCCGCCACAGCGTCCTCGGAGACCTCGACCCCGATCCGCCGACCGACCGCAAGCCGGCTCAGGACGCCTCCGTCGCCACTGCCGACGTCCACGACGGTCCCGAGGCCGTCCACCCAGGGCCGGAGCGTGTCTGCGCGGTTGGCCTGGGACCGTTCGGAGCGCGCCCCCGCGCGCTGGGCGTGATACTGACGACCGCTCGTTCCCCGATAGTAGTGCTCCGCGGCCGCAATCGCGCCGGGCGGACGACCGGAGGGTGCGTGGTCGATCGTCGCGATCATCCGGCTTGCCTCATCGGTGCGGGAGTCCCCTCTTGCGGGATCTGGTGTTTGGCGTGGCGGCTCACCGCCCTTCCGCATGCGACGGCAACCGCCACCTCGACCAACGACTGAGCGACCGCGCCGCCGACTGCTCCCCAGCGCGCTGCCGCGAGACCACAGGCGCCGACACCGAGGGTGCCGAACAGCGTCATCCAGAGCGCAGCCGTCCGCTCGCCGCCGAGCATGGTCAGTGCGGCGAGGGTGGGACCGATTGCCGCCAGGACCAAGGCCTTGAGGGCGAAGAGCCGCAGTACGGTGGTGGCGACCGTGTAGCTCGGGCCGAACAAGCCAAGCAGACGCTCGGCGAAAACGGTGGTGATGAGTACTGGACCGACCGAAAAGGCGGTCGTCACGAGCCGGGAACGACCGAGCAGCTCCGCATTCGCCTCTCTCCGACCCGCCGCTTGGAGCGAGGCGAAGCGCGGTGCGGCGATCAAGGTCACACCCCAACACGGCACGGCGAGCAGATCTGGGAACCGCAACGCGAGCGCGTACGGGCCAAATTCCTCCGGTGCCAGAACGCAGGCCAGGACCGCTGCGACGCTCCGCGTCGCAAGAGCGTTCGCCGTCAGTAGAACGAAGGCGTACGTCGTGGCACGAATGAATTCGTGGTTCTGGACGGTGGTCGCGGACCGATCCTCGACCGTGGCCAACCCGCCCACCGCAGCGCGGGACGACCAAAGAACTGTCAGAACGAGAGCGGTCACGCTCGCGAGCATGACATCCTCGGCACTCGGAGCGAATGGGAAGATCACGCCCGCAGTCAGCACGAAGGTCATTGTCGCGGCTCGCAACAGTGGCTCGGGAAGCATCGCCGCTAACGGGCGCTCCAGGACGCGGAGCAGCGAGCCGAGGACGAGGCTCAACGCTCCGAGCGGCACGAGAAAGCCGCCCAGGAACCACAGCAGCGACGCATCCGGGGCCGCATCGCGCGGCGCCAAGAGGACGAATGCGGCGGCGACGAAGCTGCCGACAAGAACAGCCACCGTCGCTGCTCGCTTCGCGATCCGCTCGAGAGCTCTCCGATCACCGCACGCCACGGAGCGCGCCCCGAAGCGCAACACGGTCTGCTGAAACCCGAGCGTCGATACGGCAGCCAGTGGGGTCGCCAGCGCGAGCAGGGCGGTACAAAGACCGAATTGGCGTGGGCCCAGTGCGCGTGCAACGAAGAGTTGCACGATGCCGCCCAGGAGCATCGTGAGCAGCTTCGCCCCCGCGACACCCCCGAGGCGGGCCAGGCTGAGGGACTCGCTGGCACTGCCAGTGCGTGAAACGGCTCCCACGGTCATTCGCTACCGACCGGACGACAAGGGATGATTCGGTGCGCATTGGTTTCGCCGCTTCGCGTGAGTACTGCTCAGGCGAGCGGATGCTGAACGGGCCCGAGCGAAATCAGCCCTAGTTTGGCGGTAGACCGCCTCCCACCGTGCCGCGATGACGCGCGCGTCGTGGTCGCGGAATACACGCGCCCGGGCCCGGGCCCCGAGCGCGTCCCGGAGCGCGGGATCCTGGGCGAGCCGCTCGAGGGCGGCCAAATACGGCTCCGCCGCATACACTTCGCGCACCAGCAACGCGTCGACCCCGTCTTCCACGACGTCGCGTGTCCCGACGACATCGGAAACCACCACGGGCTTGGCCAACGCCATCGCCTCGAGGAGGGCGTTCGGCATGCCCTCCCAGCGCGAGGCGTGAAGGACCGCATCGACCGTCGCAATCAGGCGCAACGCGTCGCGGTGCTCGCGCCAGCCCGTCACCTCGAGGTTCGGAAGGCCTTCCAACACGTGCCGAAGCGGCCCGTCGCCGACCCGAGCCATCGCCAGCTTCGGCACGCTCGTTCGCAGATCCGGCGCACGAGCGTCGGGAGCCGCTGATCCTTGACGAGCCCCAGGATCCCCACGACGAACGGCGAGCCGGGCGTGCGCTCGCGCGCCTCCAGTTCGGCGATCGCCTCGAGCTCGACGGCGTTGGGGATCACTTCGACGGCGCGGGCGACCGTCCGAAGATGCTCTGCCTCGCTTTCCGAACAGCGACGACGGGTTCACCGCCTCGAGCGAGGCAACTTTCGAGCATCCGGTACACCGCCCTATCGAGGAGCCGGTCGGTTCGAACGAAAGCCACGCCACGCGGCGAGTAGACCGCGGGCAATCCGACGGTGCGAGCGGCCAGCCTGCCGAGCGCCCCCGCCTTCGAGCAGTGAAGATGCACGATGTCCGGGGCGAGGCGGCGAAGGATCCGGACCAGCTCGAAAAAGGCCGGGAGGTCGCGCGGGCCGATCGATCGGCCGACCCGCCACGGAATCGCGGCCCGGAAATGATCGAATCGCTTGCGATACGGCCAGACCTCGTCACGTACCGAAGAACAGACCGGGCTCACCTCGTGCCCCGCACCGGCTTGTCGCGCCGAGAGCAAGCCGATGCTGGTGGCCGGACCGCCCGCAAGCGCGCCGGTCACGTGGCAGATGTGCATGGAGCGACCCTCGAACAATCACCAGGCATTTCGGTGGTCGAGCAGGCGATGCACCGTTCGTGCGAGGATGAGCAGATCGAACAGCAACGACCACCGCTCGACATATTCGAGATCGAAGCGGATCCTCCGCTCCATCTCCTCGAGCGTGGCGGTCTCGCCGCGACAGCCGTTGACCTGCGCCCAGCCGGTTATCCCGGGCTTCACACGGTGGCGGGCGAGATAGTCGTCGATCATGGCGGCGTAAGCGTCGTTGTGGGCGAGGGCGTGCGGCCGCGGGCCCACGAGGCTCATCTCGCCGCGTACGACGTTGATCAGCTGCGGCAGCTCGTCGAGGCTCGTCCGGCGGAGGAACCGCCCGACCGGCGTCACGCGCGGGTCGTCGCGGGTGGCTTGGCGCACCTCCCGGGCGTCCGGCGGATCGCAGCAGTCGGCGTACATGGTGCGGAACTTCAAGACCTCGATAGGCTGCTGGTTGAAGCCGTGGCGGAGCTGGCGGTAGAGCACCGGACCGGGCGACGTGAGCTTCACGGTAACCGCGATCACAGCCATCAGTGGCGCGGCGAGCAGCAGGAACAGGCTGCCGAGGATCCGGTCCTCGAGGGTCTTGACGACCCGCTGCCAGCCGTCGAGCGGCCGCTCGACCACGCGCAGCAGCGGCGTGCGGCCGATCCGCGCGAGCCCCAGGACCGGGAGCCGGCCGCCGATCGCCTCGGTGGCGAGGCTCGCCGCCACCGGAAACGTCCGCAGCCAGCGGACCAGCGCCGCGACGTCCTCGGCCGCGACGCCGTCGGTGGCGATCACGACCTCGTCGACGTGGCGTTCGCGCAAGAGCGCGGCAAGTTCGGGGTAGCGGCGCAGCGGATGGCCGTTCGGCGGGCCGGCCCTGCCGGTCGGGAAGGGCGTTTCGCCGACGATCCGGATCTCCTCGCCGACTTCCCCGAGCAGGCGCGAGGCGAGGCGTCCGTCGGGGGCGCCGCCCGGGCCGCCGACCACCAGCACGGCGCGACGCAAGGCACCGTGACGCTGCGCGGTGCCGATCGCCAGCCCGACGGCGATCCTGAACCCCATCAGCGCGAGCGCGCCTGCCCCCCACCAGTAGCCGACCCAGAGGCGGGACACGTCCTCGCCGGACTTGAGGGCGTCGAGAACGACGAGCACCGTCCCGATCGCCGCCGACCAGGCGAGGAGCAACCGCCCGAGTGCCCGGCCCGGGTCGCGGAGATCTTCGAACGCGTAGCCGGCCGCGGAGCCGAAGGCGAGTGCAGCCACCAGCGAGCCCGAGAGGTGGACGAGCCGCAGGACATCGGGAGCCTCCGACTCTCCAACGCCGAAACGCAACCACCCGGCGACGAACCCTGCCGCGACCACCACGAGGAGGTCGCCGGCTCGGACCAGCCCGGCCACCACCGGGCGGGTCAGAAGGGGACCGGCTCGACGGGTGGCTCCGGTTCCGCCGCCGCCGAGCGTCCGCACCTCGCTTCGGCTGAGGCTCACGGTTGCACGGACCCCTCTTCACGCGGCGGCGTCGCGCCGCGGGACCTCCGCTCAGGCTCGGACCCGGGGCCGTGTTGCAACCCCAGGTAGTCAAAGCATCCGCGACATATCCTAAAAAAGTCCCCAGCGGAGAGCAACCCCTAATTGCGCGACTGCCCAGCTAAACCGCGTCGAAGTTGGTGCGGGGCGATCCGCGACGCGGCGAGCTCAGCCGCCGGTGAGGCGGCGGGCGCGGTGTTGCGCGTGCCAGGCCCAGGCGGTCTCCAGGATCCGCTCGAGCCCCGCGAGGTTCGAGGGGAGCAGGCGGAAGCGTTCGCGGGCGAGGCCGGGATCGGCCACGAGCCGGGGCGGGTCGCCCGGGCGACGCGGTGCTTCGACCCGCGGCACCGGCCGGCCGGTGATCCGCTCGGCCGCCTCGATCACCTGGCGCACCGAATGACCCTCGCCCGTGCCGAGATTGCAGACGAGCGAGTCGCCGCCGGCCAGGAGATGCTCGAGGGCCCGGACGTGCGCCACGGCGAGATCGGCCACGTGGACATAATCGCGGATCGCCGTCCCGTCGGGGGTCGGATAATCGGTGCCCAAGACCTGCAGCGGCGGCCGCAGGCCGAGGACCGCATCGAGCAGCAACGGGATCAGATGGGTCTCGACCGGCCGGTGCTCGCCGATCTCGCCCTCGGGATCGGCGCCCGCGGCGTTGAAGTAGCGCAGCGCCGCGAAGCGCAAGCCGTAGGCCATGGCCGCATCGGCCAGGAGTCGCTCGGCTGCGAGCTTGGAAGCGCCGTAGGGGTTGATCGGCGCTTTGGGCGCCTCTTCGTCGATCGGCACCCGTTCGGGCGTGCCGTAGACCGCGCAGGTCGAGGAGAAGACGAAAGCACCCACCTCGTGGACCCGGCAGGCTTCCACCAAGTTCAAGGTGCCCGTGAGGTTCTGCCGCCAATAGAAGGCGGGCTCGCGCATCGATTCGCCGACCAGCGCCGCGCCGGCGAAATGCATCACGGCCACCGGCCGGTGCCGCTTGAAGGCGAGGTGCAGGGCCGCGAGGTCGAGGATGTCGCCCGGCTCGAGCGGGCCGAAGCGCACCGCCCAGCGATTGCCGGTCGAGAAATTGTCGAAGGTCACCGGGGTGAACCCGGCGCGCGCCAAGGCCTTGCAGGCGTGGCTGCCGACATAGCCGGCACCACCCGTGACGAGCACTGCACCGCGGCTCACGGGTGCGCCTCCCGGCCCCTCAGCCCTCGCCGCCGAGGCGCTGCGCCGCCTCCGGGTCTTCGCGCAGGAGCTCGTCGAAATAGGCGATCGTGCGGACGAGCCCCTCGTCGAGCGGCACGGTCGGCTGCCAGCCCAAGAGCTCGCGGGCGCGGCCTATGTCCGGCTGGCGTTGGGCCGGGTCGTTCTCCGGCAGCGGCCGGAACTCGATCCGCGAACGCGAGCCGGTCTTGTCGATCACCTTCCGGGCGAGCTCGAGGATCGTGAACTCGGCCGGGTTGCCGAGGTTGATGGGCCCGGTCACCGAATCCTCGGTCGCCATCAGGCACAAGAGCCCCTCGATCAGGTCGTCGACGTAGCAGAAGGAGCGGGTCTGGCTGCCGTCGCCGTAGACCGTGATCGGCCGGTTCAACAGAGCCTGAACGATGAAGTTGGAAACGACCCGGCCGTCGTTCGGATGCATCCGCGGGCCGTAGGTGTTGAATATCCGCGCGACTTTGATCCGGAGCTTGTGCTGCCGCCAGTAATCGAAGAACAACGTCTCGGCGCAGCGCTTGCCCTCGTCGTAACAAGCGCGCGGGCCGATCGGGTTGACGTTGCCCCAATAGTCCTCGCGTTGGGGATGTTGCGTCGGATCGCCGTAGACCTCGCTCGTGCTCGCTTGCAGGATCTTGGCTTTCACCCGCTTGGCCAGACCCAGCATGTTGATCGCCCCGTGCACCGAGGTCTTGGTCGTCTGCACCGGGTCGCACTGGTAATGGATGGGCGAAGCCGGGCAGGCCAAATTGTAGATCTCGTCGACCTCGACGTAGAGGGGGAAAGTGATGTCGTGCCGCAGCAGTTCGAAGCCCGGATGGTCCAGGAGATGGGCGATGTTGCGCCGTCGCCCGGTGAAGAAATTGTCGACGCAGAGCACCTCATGGCCCTGGGCCAACAGGCGCTCGCACAGGAAGCTGCCGAGGAAGCCCGCGCCGCCGGTCACCAGGATCCGCCGGCTCGAAAGCCCGAACATCGCTCGACCCCCTCTCGATCGCAAGCCAAGCTAGATGGTTGAGAAAGTCCAGGCAAGACCAATCGGAAGTTGTGCCCCTCTCAGGCCGCGACGACGTTGGCGGCCCGCGCCAGCCGGTCGCGCGTGTCGACCACGAGGCGCGCGTGCTCGGCGACGAGCCGCCAGTCGATGGCGTCGTGGTCGGTGACCACGAGCACCGCATCGAAGCCCTCGAGGGTCGCGGCATCGAGCGGCAGCGAGCGCCGCCCGGCAAGGGCCGCGTGCTCGCGGGTCCGTGGGACGACCGGCACGTGCGGGTCGTGGAAGGCGACCTCCGCCCCGCGCGCTTCGAGCAGCTCCCAGATCGTGAAGGCCGGGCTCTCGCGTACGTCGTCGACGTTCTTCTTGTAGGCCACGCCCAAGAGCAGGATCCGCGAGGCCGAAAGCCCTTTGCCGAACCGCCGGTCGACCGCTTCGGCGAGCCGCTCGACCACCCAGCGCGGCATCGCGGCGTTGATCTCGCCCGCGAGCTCGACGAAGCGAGTATGCACCCCCACCTCGTGCGCTTTCCAGGTGAGATAGAAGGGGTCGATCGGGATGCAGTGGCCGCCGAGCCCGGGGCCCGGGCGGAAGGGCATGAAGCCGAACGGCTTGGTCGCGGCCGCGTCGATGACCCGGTGGACGTCGATGCCCATCGCCGTGAACACGAGCTTGAGCTCGTTGACGAGGGCGATGTTGACCGCCCGGAAGATGTTCTCGGTGAGCTTGGCGGCCTCGGCCACCTCGCAGGATTCGACCGGGACCACCTTCTCGACGAAACGAGCGTAGAGGGCGGCCGCCAGATCGCGCGCCCGCTCCCCGTCACCACCCACGAGCTTGGGGATGCGTGCGGTCGTGAAGTCGCGGTTGCCCGGGTCCTCGCGCTCGGGGCTGAAGGCCAAGAAGAAATCCTCACCCGAGCGCAAGCCGGTGGCTTCCAGGATCGGCTTGACGACCTCGCGGGTCGTGCCCGGCCAGGTGGTCGATTCGAGCACGACGAGCTGGCCCGCGCGCAGCGTCGTGGCGATCTGCCGGGCGGTCGCCTCGACGTAGCGGAGGTCGGGCTCGCGATGGGCGCCGAGCGGGGTCGGCACGCAGATCGCGATCGCGTCGACTTCGGCGAGCCGGGCGAAATCGGCCGTGGCGGTGAAACGCCCGCTCGCCCGCGCGGCGGCCACCGCCGAATCGCCGATGTGGGCGAGTGGTGAGCGCCCCTCGTTGAGCCCCTCCACCTTGGGCCGGTCGATGTCGAAGCCCAGGACCCCGAGGCCGGAGCGGGCGGCGGTGAGCGCCAGGGGCAGGCCCACATAGCCGAGCCCGATCACGCCGAGGCGAACACGCCCGTCGCGGATCCGTTCGGCCAGGCGCTCGGCGGTTCCGATCATGACGCCTCCCTCGCCGACCGGCGCCCGGCGGTCAAGACCGATGGCCTGCACAAAAATCGGGCGCGACGCCCCGTCATTCGGGCCGGCTGCACCTTCTGCGAGCAGACGTAAGGGCGCGGGGCGCGAACCAACCGCCGAGAGCGGTGGCACGTTGCTTGCTTGGCTCCGTGCGACCCCTGCCTCGCAGCAGGCCTGGTGGAGGCATCGAGGCATGAACGGGATCGCGCTCTCTCGCCGCTGGCTGTTGGCCGGCGCCGCCGCCCTCGCGCTTTGGGCGGGTCCGCTCGCCGCCGCCGACACGATCAAGGTCGGCATCCTCCATTCGCTCTCCGGCACCATGGCGATCAGCGAGACGACCTTGAAGGACGTCATGCTCATGCTGATCGAGGAGCAGAACAAGAAGGGCGGGCTCCTCGGCAAGAAGCTCGAGCCCGTGGTCGTCGATCCGGCCTCGAACTGGCCCCTCTTCGCCGAGAAGGCGCGCGAGCTCCTCGCCAAAGACAAGGTCGCAGCCGTGTTCGGCTGCTGGACCTCGGTGAGCCGCAAGACGGTGCTGCCGGTGTTCGAGGAGCTCAACGGGATCCTCTTCTATCCGGTGCAGTACGAGGGCGAGGAATCGAGCCGCAACGTCTTCTACACCGGGGCGGCGCCGAACCAGCAGGCGATCCCGGCGGTCGACTATCTCATGCAACAGGAGAAGGTCGAGCGCTGGGTGCTGGCCGGCACCGACTACGTCTACCCGCGCACGACCAACAAGATCCTCGAAGCCTATCTCAAGTCCAAGGGCGTGAAGCCCGAGGACATCATGATCAACTACACCCCGTTCGGCCACAGCGATTGGCAGAACATCGTGGCCGACATCAAGAAGTTCGGCTCGGCAGGCAAGAAGACGGCGGTGGTCTCGACCATCAACGGCGACGCCAACGTGCCGTTCTACAAGGAGCTCGCCAACCAGGGCATCAAGGCGACCGATATCCCGGTCGTCGCCTTCTCGGTCGGCGAGGAGGAGCTGGCCGGGCTCGACACCGGGCCGCTGGTCGGCCACCTCGCCGCCTGGAACTACTTCATGAGTGTCGACACCCCGGAGAACAGGGAGTTCATCGCGAAGTGGCACGCCTTCATCAAGAACCCGAAACGCGTGACGAACGACCCGATGGAGGCGCACTACATCGGCTTCAACATGTGGGTGAAGGCGGTCGAGAAGGCCGGCACGACCGACCCGGACGCGGTGATCGATGCGATGATCGGCGTCGCGGTGCCGAACCTGTCGGGCGGCTATTCGGCCATGATGCCGAACCACCACATCACCAAACCGGTGCTGATCGGCGAGATCCAGGCCGACGGCCAGTTCAGCATCGTCTGGCAGACGCCCGGCCTCGTCGTCGGCGACGCGTGGCCCGACCGTCTCGAGGGCTCGAAGGACCCGATCGCCGATCGGCGGGCGCCGATGCCCTGCGGCAACTTGAACGTCGAGACCCGCGAATGCGCCGTCAGCTGAGCTGCGCTCGTTCGACCGAGCTGGCGGCAGCCCTCCGTCCCGAGCCGTCGTCGGGCCTGCCCCATGCGCTTCCTCCTCCTGCTCCAGCTCGAGCGCCGCGCTCGCAGAAGGCCCCCCGCGCGCGCCCAGGACGAGGCGGCCGCCCGCGAGGTTCGGGCCGTCCTCGCCGCTCGCAACCCGGATGCGACGGAACCCGCGATCGGCGCCATCGCCGAGAGCGACGTGCCCTGGGGCCGAGCCGGTCCTGCGCGCCCCGCACGACGGGCGCCAGCTCACGCGACGGGCCGACCGCGCCTCGTTCCTGCGCGCGCCCTGGGGGGCGTTCCTCGACGTCGCGAGCGGGGGGAAGGCCGAGGTCGAGGCCCGCGCGCTGCGTCCGATCCGCATCGACAACCGGCTGCGCCGCACGAACAACCGGCTGCGCCGCACGCTCGAAGAGGCACTCGGCACGCTCACCCTCGCGAGCCCGGACCGCGCGGTGCGCCTTTCCGCGGCCGAGAAGCTCTTGCCCGCCCCGACCCTTCGGCGCTCGAGCCGCTCGAGGCGGCCCTCGCCGCCGAGGCCGACCCGGCCGTGCGCGCCGCTTTCGCCCGGTGGGGCACGATGGCCATCCTGTTGGTCGAGCAATATCTCGATTTCGCGCTCGGGCTCGCCGACCGTATCGCGATCATGGACCGCGGCCGGATCGTCCTCGGGGGGGGGATCGCGCCACCCTCGACCTCGACGCCGCCCGCCGGCACCTCACCGTTTGAGCCCGGTGCTCCGGGACACCGCTCGCCGCCGGCTTGCTCACGGCCCCGAAGCCGGCCAAGAATCGCGGGCGGAACCGAGCGGGCTCGATTCGACCACAGACGACCGGGGCCGGGGAGGAAGGAGATGCGAACCCGTTCTTGGCGGATCTTGTCGGTCGGTCTTTTGCTGGCGAGCGCCCTCGTCTCGCCGACCCTCGCCCAGGAGAAGGTGCTGCGCATCGGCATGACCGCGGCCGACATCCCGCGCACCCACGGCCAGCCCGACCAGGGCTTCGAGGGGAACCGGTTCACCGGCATCCCGATGTACGATTCCTTGACCCAGTGGGACCTTTCCAAGGCCGATGCGCCGTCGGTCTTGGTCCCCGGGCTCGCGACCGAATGGGCGGTCGACCCCGCCGACCCCAAGAAGTGGATCTTCAAACTCAGGCCGGGGGTGAAGTTCCACGACGGCTCGGCCTTCGACGCCGAGGCGGTGGTGTGGAACGTCCGCAAGGTGCTCGACCGCGAGGCGCCGCATTTCGACCCGAGCCAGGTGGGTGTCACCGCCTCGCGGATGCCGACCTTGCGCAGCGCCCGGGCGATCGACCCGCTCACCGTCGAGCTCACGACCTCCGAGCCGGATTCCTTCCTGCCCTACAACCTGACCAACCTGTTCATGGCCTCGCCCGCGCATTGGCAGAAGCTCTACGAGGCGGTGCCGGCCGAGGTCACCGATCCCAAGGAGCGCGCCAAGCGGGCCTGGACCGAGTTCGCCGCCAACCCCTCGGGGACGGGGCCCTTCAAGGGCGTGCGGCTCGTGCCGCGCGAGCGCTTCGAGATGGTCAAGAACCCGGATTATTGGGACGAGCGGCGGCGGCCCAAGATCGACCGGGTGGTGCTCGTTCCGATGCCCGAGGCCAACGCCCGGACCGCCGCGCTGCTCGGCGGTCAGGTCGACTGGATCGAGGCGCCGGCCCCGGATGCCATCCCGGCCATGAAGGCGCGCGGCTTCGTCCTGTACCAGAACGCGCAGCCGCACGTCTGGCCCTGGCAGTTCTCCTTCCTCGAGGGCTCGCCCTGGCGCGACATCCGCGTCCGCCACGCCGCCAATCTCTGCATCGACCGGGAGGAGCTGAAGCAGCTCTTGGGCGGCCTCATGGGCGTGCCCAAGGGGACCGTGCCGCCGGGCCATCCTTGGTGGGGCAACCCCTCCTTCGACATCCGCTTCGACCTCGCCGAGGCCCGCCGGCTCATGAAGGAGGCCGGCTACTCGGAAACCAAGCCCTTGAAGGTCAAGGTGTTGACCTCGGCATCGGGGTCCGGGCAGATGCAGCCCGTCCTCATGAACGAGTGGCTGCAGCAGGCCCTCAAGGCCTGCTGGTTCGACGTCGAACTCGAGGTCATCGAGTGGAACGCGCTGTTCACCACCTGGCGCGAGGGGGCGAACCATCCGAACGCCCGTGGCGCCCATGCCATCAACGTGACCTTCGCCGCGATGGACCCGTTCTTCGCCATGGTCCGCTTCGTGACCAAGAGCGCCTTCCCGCCGAATTCCAACAATTGGGGCTTCTTCAACACGGACGAGATGGAAGAACTGGTCCGCGCCGCCCGCACCGCGTTCGATGCCGCCGCCCGCGACGCCGCCCTCGCCCGGCTGCACAAGCGGATCGTCGAGGAGGCGCCGTTCCTCTGGGTGGCGCACGATGTCGGGCCGCGCATGTTGAGCCCGAAGATCAAGAACGTCGTCCAACCGCGCTCCTGGTTCATCGACATCGCGCCGATGGACCTGGCCGGCTGAGCGAGGGCCGGGCGGCGCGCCCGCCGCCCGGCCGACCCAACCCGTGCTGCGATACACCTTCAACCGCGTCCTCTACGCGCTGCCGATCATGCTGGGCGTGAGCCTGGTGTGCTTCCTGCTCGTCCACATCGCCCCGGGCGACCCGCTCGTTTCGGTCCTGCCGCCCGATGCGACCGAGGCGCTGCGCCGGCAAATGGCCGAGCTCTACGGCTTCGACCGCTCGCTACCCGAGCAGTTCCTGCGCTGGCTCGCCCGCGCGGCTGTGGGCGATCTCGGCACCTCGATCGCCACCGCCCGGCCGGTCGCCGCCGAGGTCGCCCGGGCGGTCGGCAACACGGTGACGCTCGCCGCCTTCGCGACGCTGATCGGCTTCACCCTCGGCGCGATCTTCGGCTTCGTCGCCGGCTATTTCCGCGACAGCCCGCTCGACCGGCTGGCTTCCGCGCTCGCCGTGCTCGGCGTCTCGGTGCCGCATTATTGGCTCGGCATGGTCCTCGTGATCGTCTTCTCCGCCCAGCTCGGCTGGCTGCCGGCGACCGGGGCGGGCCCCGGCGGCTCGACCGAGTGGGCCTGGGACTGGGAGCATTTCCGCCACCTGATCCTGCCCGCGATCACCATGTCGGTGATCCCGATGGGCATCGTCGCGCGGACCCTGCGCGCGCTCGTGGCCGAGATCCTCTCGCAGGAGTTCGTCATGGGCCTGCGCGCCCGCGGGCTCTCCGAGTTCGCCGTGTTCCGTCACGTGGTCAAAAACGCCGCCCCCACCGCCTTGGCGGTGATGGGCCTGCAGCTCGGCTATCTCTTGGGCGGCTCGATCCTGATCGAGACGGTGTTCTCCTGGCCGGGCACGGGCTTTCTGTTGAACGCCGCGATCTTCCAGCGCGACCTGCCGCTCCTGCAGGGCACGATCCTGGTCCTCGCGCTCTTCTTCGTGGTCCTCAACCTCGTGGTCGACGTCGTCCAGACGGCGCTCGACCCGCGCATCCGGCGGGCCTGATGGCCGCCCCCGCCGTTCCCGCCGCCACCGAGCCGCCGGCCCCGCTCGTCCGTTCGCCCTCCTTCTGGCGCAGCGTGTTCGCCCGCCTGCGGCGCGATCCGGTAGCACTCGCCGCCGCCGCCGTCATCCTGGCCCTTCTCGTCCTGGCGCTCTTCGGGCCCTGGCTCGTCGCCACCGATCCTTACGCCTCCTCGGTTCTGCGCCGGCTCAAGCCGATCGGCACCCCCGGGCATCCGCTCGGCACGGACGAGCTCGGCCGCGACATGCTGGCCAGGCTCGTGCACGGCGCCCGCTGGTCCCTGTTCATGGGCGTGACCCCGGTGGTCCTGGCTTTCTTCTTGGGTGCTGCGATCGGCATCACCGCCGGCTACGCGGGTGGCCTGCTCGGCACCGCGATCATGCGGACGATCGACGTCTTCTACGCTTTCCCCTCGGTGCTGCTCGCGATCGCGCTCTCGGGGGCACTCGGTGCCGGGATCGAGAACGCGCTCCTCTCCTTGACGCTGGTCTTCGTCCCGCCGATCGCCCGGGTGGCGGAGAGCGTCGCGACCCAGCTGCGCAACCGCGACTTCGTCGAGGCGGCGCGGGCGAGCGGGGCCGGGGCTTTGACCATCGTCCGCGTCCACGTGCTCGGCAACGCGCTCGGGCCGATCTTCGTCTACGCCACGAGCCTCGTTTCGGTCTCGATGATCCTCGCTTCGGGCCTCTCCTTCCTGGGCCTCGGCGTGCGCCCACCGGAACCCGAATGGGGCCTCATGCTCAACACCTTGCGCACCGCGATCTACGTCCAGCCCTGGGTCGCGGCCCTGCCCGGGGTGATGATCTTCGCCACCTCGATCTCCTTCAATCTCCTGGCCGACGCTTTGCGCTCGGCGATGGACGTCAAGGGCTGAGCCCGTGGCCTCCGCGCAGCCTGCGATCGGGACCGAGCCGCCGCTCCTCGAGGTGGAGGGGCTCGTCAAGCACTTCCCGTTGCGCGGCGGGCTCCTCGGTCGGGCGGGCCGGGTGCGTGCCGTCGACGGTGTCGACTTTTCCGTGGCGCGTGGCGAGACCTTGGGGATCGTCGGCGAATCGGGCTGCGGCAAGTCGACGGTCGCCCGGCTGTTGATGCGGCTGATCGAGCCCGACCGCGGCACGATCCGCTTCGCCGGCCGGCCGGTCGGCAGCCCCGAGCTGCCACTGCGCGCCTATCGTCGGCGCGTCCAGATGGTCTTCCAGGACAGCTGGTCGTCGTTGAACCCGCGCCTTTCGGTCGAGGAGAGCATCGCCTTCGCGCCGATGGTCCACGGCTCCCCGCGCGCCGAGGCCCTCTCCCGGGCGCACGCGCTCCTCGACCGAGTGGGCCTCGACCCGCGCCGCTTCGCCGGCCGCTACCCGCACGAGCTCTCGGGTGGCCAGCGCCAGCGGGTCAACATCGCCCGAGCACTCGCGCTCGGCCCGGAGCTCGTGATCCTCGACGAGGCGGTCTCCGCCCTCGACAAATCGGTCGAGGCGCAGGTCTTGAACCTGCTGCAGGACCTCAAGGAGGAGTTCGGCCTCACCTATCTCTTCATCAGCCACGACCTTCAGGTCGTCCGCTACCTCTCCGACCGGGTGCTGGTCATGTATCTCGGCCGGGTCGCCGAGTTCGGCCCGGCCGAGGCGATCTTCGAGGACGCCCGCCACCCCTACACCCAGGCGCTCTTGCGCTCGATGCCCTCGCTCGACCCCGACGCCCGCACCCGCGAGGCCCCGCTCCAGGGCGACCCGCCCAACCCGATCGACCCACCCGCCGGCTGCCGCTTCCACCCCCGCTGCGCCTTCGCCGAGCCGGTCTGCGCGCGCCGCGAACCCGCGCTCGCCGCCTGCGGGCCGGGGCACCGGGCCGCCTGCCTGATGGCCGAGCGGGGCTCCGGCCACAGCCGCGCCCCAGGGCGGGCCGAGGAGGTGGCGCTTGGCTGAGCCCGTGCTCGAGATCCGCGGCCTCGAGGTGACCTTCCGCCGCGGCGAGGAACGGATCCGGGCGGTGGCCGGGGTCGATCTCACGCTCGCCGCGGGCGAGGCCCTGGCGCTGATCGGCGAGTCGGGCTCGGGCAAGAGTGTGACGCTGCGCCAGGTGCTGCGGTTGGATCCGGAGCGGACGACCGAGGTCGCGGGCTCGATCCGGGTCGGTGGCGAGGATGTCGGCCGGCTCGACCGCCGGGGCCTTCGCCGCCTGCGCGGCAGCCGAGCTGCGATGATCTTCCAAGAGCCGCTCCTCGCCCTCGATCCGGTCTACACGGTGGGGCAGCAGATCGTCGAAGCGATCCGCGCCCACGAGCCCGTGAGCCGGGCCGAGGCCCGGGCGCGCGCGCTCGAGCTCTTGCGCCTCGTGCACGTGCCCTCGCCCGAGCGCCGGCTCGAGGCCTACCCGCACGAGCTCTCGGGCGGCCTTCGCCAGCGGGCGATGATCGCCTTGGCGCTCGCCTGCCGGCCGCAGCTCCTGTTGGCCGACGAGCCCACCACCGCGCTCGACGCCACCGTCCAGATCCAGGTCCTCTTGCTGTTGCGCGAGCTCCAGAAGCGGCTGGGTCTCGCGATCCTGTTCGTCACCCACGACATCGGTGCGGCGGTCGAGATCGCCGACCGGATCGCCGTGATCTACGCCGGCCGGATCGTGGAAGAGGGCCCGGTCCGCGCGGTGATCCGCAGCCCCCTGCACCCCTACACCCGAGGCCTGCTCGCGAGCCGCACCGAAGGGGCGCTCGTCAAGGGCCGGCGGATCGCCGCGATCCCGGGAAGCCCCCCCGACCTCGCCCGGCCGCCCCCCGGCTGCGCCTTCGCGCCGCGCTGTTCCCTCGCGGTCGAGGCCTGCCGGCGGAGCGTGCCGCGGCTCGAGCCGTTCGCGCCGGGCCACGCCCTCCGTTGCCTGCGGGCCCGGGAATGGGCGTCGAGCGCCGTCTAGCTCAGCTCGAGGCCGCCTCGATCCGCTCGGCCATCGCCACGAGGGCTTGCGCTTGGCGGATCGAGGCGATGTCGACGAGCCGACCGTCGAGCTGGACCGCACCTTTGCCCTCGCGTTCGGCCTCGGCCATCGCCGCGAGGATTCGCCGGGCCTTCTCGACCTCGGCTGCGGGCGGGGTGAAGACCGCGTTGGCGAGGGTCACCTGGCTCGGGTGGATCGCCCATTTGCCCTCGCACCCCAGGGCTGCCGCGCGCCGCGCCTGGGCCTCGAAGCCTTCCGGGTCCTTGAAGTCGCCGAACGGGCCGTCGATCGGTCGAAGGCCGTGCGCCCGAGCCGCCACCACCATCCGCGCGAGCGGATAGTGCCAGGGATCGCCCCAGTGGCGCGCGCGCGGCCCGTCGGCCGGCGCGTCGGTCAAGACGACATAGTCCGGGTTCGCCCCGCCGATCCCGGTCGTCCTGGCACGGGTGCTCGCGGCGTAGTCGGCGACGCCGAAATGGAGCGACTCGTTGCGCGGCGAAGCTCCGGCGATCGCCTCGACGTTCATCATACCGAGCGCGGTTTCGATGATGAGCTCGAAGCCCACCCGCTTCTTGCGCTTCTTGGCCATCTCGATCTGGGTCACGAGCATGTCGACCGCGTAGACGTCGGCGGCCGTCCCGACCTTCGGGATCATGACCAGATCGAGCCGCTCGCCCGCCTGTTCCAGGACGTCGACGAGGTCGCGGTACGCCCAGGGGGTGTCGAGCCCGTTGATCCGCACCGAGAGCGTCTTGCTACCCCAGTCGATCTCGTTGATCGCGGCGATGACGTTCTTGCGGGCTTCCTCTTTCTTGTCCGGGGCGACCGCGTCCTCGAGGTCGAGGAAGACGATGTCGGCCGCTCCTTTGGCGGCTTTCTCGAAGAAGTGCGGCGAGGAGCCGGGTACGGCGAGCTCGGAACGGTTGAGCCGGCTCGTGCGCTCGGGGACCTGGGTGAAGCTCACGTCTCTTCCTCCGGACCGCACGGCCCGCGCCGCTCGGTACGGCTGCGGGCCAGCGGATGGTGGGTTTCGACGACCGCCCGCAGGCGGTGCGTCTGAACGTGAGTGTAGACCTGGGTCGTGGCGATGTCGGCGTGACCCAAGAGCGCCTGGACCGAGCGCAGATCGGCGCCGTGCTCGAGCAGGTGGGTCGCGAAGGCGTGGCGCAGCACGTGCGGCGAGATCCGCGCCGGCTCGATCCCGGCGGAAGGGGCCAAGGCCTTCAGGAGCTGGAGAAGACGCTGGCGCGTCAAATGGCCGCTGCGGCCGGTCGAGGGGAACAGGAACCGCGCGCTTTTGGGGCCGGCGAGAAAGCTCGGGCGGGCGGCGAGCCAGAGCTCGAGACAGGCCCGGGCCGGGCGCCCGATCGGCACGATCCGCTCCTTGCCACCCTTGCCGCGCACCAAAAGGTGCGAGCGGTCGGCAGCGAGAGCGGAAAGCGGCAGGCCCACGAGTTCGGAGGCCCTGAGCCCGGTCGAATAGGCGAGCTCGAGCAAGGTCAGCAGTCGAAGCCCGCGCGGGCTCGTGTCGGCGCGGGCCGCCTCGATCAGGGCCAGGACCTCGGCCTCGGAGAGGAGGCGGGGCAGGGGAGAGCGGCGTTTGGGCGCGTCGAGTCCGGCAGCCGGGTCGTCGGGGCGCCGGCCCTCCAGGTAGAGGAAGCGGAAATAGGTTCGAAGGGCCGCGAGCCGCCGGGCGACCGTGGCGGCCTCGAGCCCGGCCGAACTCTCGGCCCGGAGAAAGGCCCTGAGGTCCTCCTCCGCTGCCGCCTCCAGTTCGACCCCGCGACCCGCCAAGAACTTCCGCGCCCGGGCCAGATCGCGGCGGTAGGCATCGAGCGTGTGCCGGGAGGCTCCACGTTCGACCGCGAGCATCTCGAGGAACGGCTCGATCACGGGCGACGCCTGGCGGAGCCTCAGCGCGGCAGCCGCTCGTCCGGGATGACGAGCTCGACCGGCCGGGTCGGCGGCGGGATGTCCCAGGTCAAGAGGAAGATCAGCCCGCCCAGGACGACGATCAGCGGCACGAGGAGCAGGAAACGGCGGATCATCGGGACGCCTTGCATCGCCGACCGCACCGCCGCATCTCTGGGCGAGACCGGCACGCGACGGCACTCGCGGAACGGAACGGAACGAGGGTTGCCGCCTGACGGCGACCCGGGCTTATATCGGGTGCGACCGGGCGATTCAACGGCAGGTCGGGTGGAGGAGAGCTCGTCCGGCGCGACGGAGGAGAGCGGGTCGACGCCGGCGTCGGCGGGCGGCGGGCGGCGGATCGTGCTCGTGGGCCTGATGGGGGCCGGCAAGACCTCGGTCGGCCGGCGGCTCGCCAAGGCCTTGGGCGCACCGTTCGTCGACGCCGACGAGGAGATCGTGGCGGCCGCCGGCATGAGCATCGCCGACATCTTCGAGACCTACGGCGAGTCCGTCTTCCGCGACCTCGAGCGGCGGGTCGTCGCCCGCCTGCTCGACGGACCTCCCGGTGTCCTGGCGCTCGGTGGCGGTGCTTTCGTCGACCCCACGACCCGCGCCCGGGTCAAGGAGAAGGCGATCTCGATCTGGCTCGACGCCGACCTCGACACACTCGTCGAGCGCACGAGCCGCAAGCGCGCGACTCGGCCGCTCCTCAAGGACGGCGACTTGCGTGCCAAGCTCGCCAAGCTGCTCGAGGAGCGACGGAGCTGCTACGCCGAGGCCGATCATCGGGTCGAAAGCGGCGCCCAGCCGCCGGACGAGATCGCAGCCTCGATCCTCCGCCTGCTCGAGGAGAACCCCAGGTGAACACGGTCCGCAGGGTGCGCGTCGAGCTCGGCGAGCGCGGCTACGACGTGCTGGTCGGGCGGGGCCTCCTCGGCCGGGCGGGCGAACTCCTGGCCGAGGTCCTCGACGGGCCCGAGGCGGTCCTGGTCACCGACAGCCATCTCGTCGCCACCGACTTGCCCGGCCGGGTCGGTCGCGGGCTGGAGGCGGCCGGGCTGCGCTACCGCACCCTCGTCGTGCCGGCCGGCGAAACGAGCAAGAGCCTCGAGCGGCTCGCCGCCCTCCTGGAAGCCATCCTCGAGGGGGGCGCCGATCGCAGGCTCGCGGTGCTCGCACTCGGTGGCGGGATGATCGGCGATCTCGCCGGGCTCGCCGCCGCACTCCTGCTGCGCGGGGTGCCGTTCGTGCAACTGCCGACCTCGCTCTTGGCCCAGGTCGACAGCTCGGTCGGCGGCAAGACCGGCGTCAACAGCCGCTTCGGCAAGAACCTCGTGGGCGCCTTTTGGCAGCCGCGCCGGGTGCTGATCGACGTCGAGGTGCTGTCGACCCTGCCCCGCCGCGAGCTGCTCGCGGGCTACGCCGAGCTCGTCAAGCACGCCTTCATCAAGGATCGGGCGCTGTTCGATTGGCTCGACCGCGTCGTCGAGCCCCTGCTCGCGGGCGACCCGGAGCTCCGGATCGAGGCGATCGCCCGTTCGGTGGCGATCAAGGCGGCGGTGGTCGGTGCCGACGAGCGGGAGACCGGCGGCGAGCGGGCGCTGTTGAACTTCGGCCACACCTTCGCCCATGCCTACGAGACGCTCACGGGCTACGGCCCCGAACTGCTGCACGGCGAGGCCGTGGCGCTCGGCATGGCCCAGGCCTTCGCGCTCTCGACCCGGCTCGGCCGCTGCCCCGCCGCGGATGCCGAGGCGGCCCGCGCCCATCTCGCCCGGGTGGGCCTGCCGGTACGGCCCTCGGCCGTCCGCCGGGGGGGCTTCCCGGTCGAGGAGACGCTCGCCCTCATGCGCCGCGACAAGAAGGCCTCGGGCGGTAAGCTCACCTTCGTCCTCTCGACCGGGATCGGCCGCGCCGAGCTCGCGCGCGACGTCGACGAAGCGGAGGTGCGGGCGCTGCTCGCCTACGATGGCTGAGGCCGCCGACCCGCGATCATCGGCGAGGAGCCGGCGTCGGCCGGATGGGGCGCCGTGACCACGCTCGTCCTGATCGTCCTGTTGCTCGCCGCCAACGCCTTCTTCGTCGCGGCCGAGTTCGCCCTCGTGCGGGTCCGGACACTCCGGATCGAGGAGCTGGCCGAGCGGGGCAGCCGGCGTGCCCGCCTCGCGCGCAAGATCCTGCCCGAGCTCGAAGCCTATCTGGCCGCCTGCCAGCTCGGCATCACCATGGCCTCCTTGGGTCTGGGCTGGGTCGGCGAGCCCTTCGTGGCAGCCCTGCTCGAGCCGCTCTTCGCCCTTTTGGGCCTCGGCGACCGGCTCCTCCACACGGTGAGCTTCCTCGTGGGCTTCCTGCTGTTCTCGGCGTTGCACATCGTGGTGGGCGAGCAGGTGCCGAAGACGCTGGCCATCCGCCGGGCCGAGTCCGCGACGCTCTGGGTCGCGATCCCCCTCGAGATCTTCTACCGGACCATGTATCCGCTCAACCGCCTGTTGAACGCCGCGTCGCGCCGGCTCCTGCGCCTTCTGGGCGTCGGCGAGGCGGCGCCGGCCGAAGTGGTCTCGACGACCGAGCTCAAGAGCCTGATCGGCCTGTCGCGGCGCTACGGGGCGGTGGCCAAGCACGAGCACGACATGCTGGGTGCGGTGCTCGACCTGGCCGAGGTCGAAGTCGGCGCGGTCATGACCCACCGGCGCGACATGGTGACCCTGGATGCCGACCAGCCGATGCCCGAACTGTTGCGCCGGATCCGCGAATCGGGCTTCACCCGCTTCCCGGTTTGGCGCGGCGACCCCGACCAGATCATCGGTATCCTCGACGCCAAGAGCCTCGTGGGCCTGTTGGACGAGCACGGCCGGCTGCCCGAGACCGTGACCCTCGAGCAGCTCTTGACCCCGCCCTGGTTCATCCCCGACACGACCGCCCTCTACCAGCAGCTCCTGGCCTTCCGGCAACGCCGCCAGCATCTGGCCCTGGTGGTCGACGAGTACGGCACGCTCATGGGGCTCGTCACCCTCGAGGACATCGTCGAAGAGATCGTGGGCGACATCGCCGACGAGCGCGACCGCGAGGCGCCGATCGTACGGCCGGACGCCGAGGGCCGGATGGTGGTCGACGGCCGGACCCCGGTGCGCGACCTCAACCGCCAGTGCGACTGGGCGCTGCCCGAGGACGAGGCGGTGACCGTCGCCGGGCTCGTGATGCGGTTCGCCCGGCGGATCCCCGCCGAGGGCGAGGAGGTCACCATCGCGGGCTACCGGATCACCGTGGTCGAGCGTCGCCGCCACCGCCTCGTGCGGCTCGCCGTGCGCCCGCCCGAAAGTGAGGCGGCCGCCGCCTGAGCGGGCCCGAAGCCTCTCTCCCCCCATGGCCGCGCCGCCACCGACGCACCGCCCGCTACTCGACGAGCCAGGGGCCGAGATTGTCGCGCACCGCCACCTCGAGCGCATCCTCGAGCTGGTCCAGCAGGTCGGCGGCCAAGGCCTGCGCGGCCTCCTCGCGCCGGGTGACCGAACTCCCGGCCGGGAGTGCCCGGGACCGCTGGACGGCGACCCGGGCGCGGGCGAGCTCGCGCCCGTCGCGCTCCAGGATCCGGATCCGCACGGCCACCGTGCCCTCCTGGGCGTAGGTGGGCTCCCGCGTGACGAGCCCGGTCATGCCGCCCTGGCGGTCGGGCGCCAGCCTTTCGGTGAGGGCCGCCTGCTCGAGGTCGAGCCGAGCCATCGGGCCACCACCCGAGGGGACGAGCCGCGCCCGCAGCCGCTGCTGGACCGTTCGGGCGAGCTCCGCCGAGCGCCGCTCGTCGATGAAGTTGGCGGCGGGCAGGGGGGCCGGCTCGTCGCCGTCGAGGATAGCGCCCACGGCGAGCCGGATCGTCGGGCGCGCTGCCTCGGCCTCCCGCCCCGGCCCGAGCGGCCCGCCGCAACCGGCGAGCCCGCCCAAGAGAAAGCCCAGCGCGCCCCGCCGTCCGAGACGGCCGGTCGTTACGCCCGGCTCCGAGGTCACCGCCGACATCAATGTCTCCGGTGGGCGCCGAGCGCGGCAATCGCCGGCTCGTCGAAGCTGTAAACCCGGTTGCAGAACTGGCAAATGACCTCGATGCGGCCGTCCGGCAGGCGCATCTCGGCGAGCGTGGCAGCCGGGAAACGCCGGAGCATCGCCCGCACGCGCTCCTCGGTGCAGGAGCAGCCGGCCTCGAGCGGGAGCGCGTCCCAGACCCGCACGCCGGTTTCGTGGAACAGCCGGTAGAGGACCGTGTCGGGGTCGAGGTCGGGCCCGGTGAGCTCCGCTTCGCTCGCGGTCTCGAGCAGGAGCATCGCCTCCTGCCAGGCCTCGCGCGCGGCCTCCTCCTCCGCACCCGGGGCGGCCGGCAGGGCCTGCAAGATGATGGCGCCGCCGTGCCAGCCGCCCGAGCGCGGATCGCGGCCGACCGCGAGTTTGATGGCGGTGCGGATCTGCTCGGAGGTGCGGAAATAGGCGAGCATCGCGTCGGTCAGCGTGCGCCCCTCGAGCGAGACGATGCCCTGCTGCAGCTCGCCGCCGATCCGCGTCTGGTCGACCGTGAGCGCGAGCAGCCCCTCGCCCAAGAGCTCCCGCTCGGTACTCGCGGCGTCGATCGCCTGGGCATCGAAGCTCGCATAGCCGCGCATCCGGCCGTGGTTGGTGCAGTCGGCCACCATGAAGCCGACCGGCCCGTCGCCGCGGACCTGGAGGGAGAACATGCCGTCGAATTTGAGCCCGCCCGCGAGCCCGCCCGCCAGCACCAGGAGCTGGCCCAGGAGCCGGCTCACGGGTTCGGGGTAGGCGTGCGCCCCCAAGACCCGGTCGAGGGTGCGGCCGAGCCGTACGAACCGCCCCCGGAGGCCCGAACGTTCGAGCTGAAAGGGGCGGAGGAGATCGGAAGAGGAACGATCGGCGAGATCCATGGGCGCGGACATCCGAGCGGCGTCTCTTTCCAGCATGGTCGATCCGGCCGCCCGCGCCAAGCCGTCCTTCACGCCTCGAGGCACCAGGCGAGGATCGCTTTCTGGGCGTGCAACCGGTTCTCGGCCTCGTCGAAGACGACCGACTGCGGGCCGTCGATCACCTCGGCCGTGACCTCCTCGCCCCGGTGCGCCGGCAAGCAGTGCAGGAAGATCGCATCGGGCTTGGCCGCCGCCAACAGCCGCTGGTCGATGCGGTACGGGGTCAAGAGCGCATGCCGACGCTCGACCTCGACGTCGCCCATCGACACCCAGGTGTCGGTCAGGACCGCGTCGGCGTCCTGCACCGCCTCGAAGGGATCGCGCATCACCCGGACCCGGCCCTGATGCTCGGCGACCCAGCGCAGGAGCTCGGGCTTCGGGGCCATCTCGGCGGGGCAGGCGAGGTCGAGGCGGAAGCCGAGCCGGACCGCCGCGTGGATCAGGGAGGTAGCGACGTTGTTGGCATCGCCCGACCAGGCGAGCTTCAGCTCGTGGATCGGCCCCTTGCGCTCCTCGATCGTCAAGATGTCGGCCACGATCTGGCAGGGATGCGAAGCATCGGTGAGGCCGTTGATCACCGGCACGCTCGCATGTGCTGCCATCTCGAGGAGCTTCGCGTGCGCGTCGGTGCGGATCATGATCGCATCGACGTAGCGCGAGAGCACCCGGGCCGTGTCGGCGATCGTCTCGCCGCGACCGAGCTGCATGTCGCGCGACGACAAGACGACCGCATCACCGCCGAGCTTCTTGGCTGCCACCTCGAAGGAGACGCGCGTACGGGTGCTCGGCTTGTCGAAGATCATGGCGAGGATCCGACCGGTCATGGGCCGGGCCGGATCGCCCGCCTTGAAGGCCTTGGCACGCTCCAAGATCGCCCGGAGCTCGTGCGCCTCGATCGCGTCGAGATCGAGGAAATGCCGGCTCATGCTGCTTTCGCCCGCAAGGTCTCGGCCAAGATCGCGCAGCCCTGCTCGATCTCGGCCTCGCTCACCGTCAAGGGTGGTAAGAGGCGCAACACGTTGTCGGCCGCCGGAACGGTCAAGAGACCGGCAGCGCGCAGCTCGGCCGCGACCTCGCCGTTCGGTCGGGCCGTCTTGATTCCGACCATGAGGCCGAAGCCGCGGACCTCGACGATCGCCCCGCCGAGCCGGGCCGCGACCTCCTCGACCCGCTCTTTGAAGAGAGCCCCTTTGGCGGCGACCCGGTCGAGGAAGCCCTCCGCCAGCACGATGTCGAGGACCGCGTTGGCGACCGCACAGGCCAAAGGATTGCCGCCGAAGGTCGAGCCGTGGGCACCGGCCGTCATCCCCGATGCGGCCTCGGCGGTGGCCATGAACGCGCCGATCGGGAAACCACCGCCCAGGCCCTTGGCGATCGCCACGACGTCGGGCCGCACGCCCAGAGCTTCGTGGGCGAAGAGCTTGCCCGTGCGGCCCATGCCGGTTTGCACCTCGTCGAGGACGAGCAGGCAGCCGTGCCGGTCGCAGAGCTCGCGCAGGGCGCGCAGACAGGAAGCCGGCACCGGCCGGATGCCACCCTCGCCCTGGATCGGCTCGACGAGCACGGCGGCCGTGTCCGGGCCGACCGCCCGTTCGAGCGCGGCGTGGTCGGCGAAGGGCAGGATCTCGAAACCGGGCAGGAGCGGTTCGCAGCCTTCGGTGAGTTTCTTCGAGCCGGCCGCCGAGATCGCCGCCATGGTGCGGCCGTGGAAGGCACCCTCGAAGGTCACGATCTTCGTCCGCTCGGGCCGGCCCTTGGCCCACCAATAGCGGCGGACGAGCTTGATGCAGCCTTCGATCGCTTCGGCTCCGGAATTGCAGACGAAGACCGTCTCGGCGAAGGAATTCGCCACCAGGCGGTCGGCCAGCTTTTCCTGCTGCTCGATCCGGTAGAGATTGGAGACGTGCCAGAGCTTGGCCGCCTGCTCTTGCAGCGCCTTCACGAGATGCGGGTGGCAATGGCCGAGCCCGGTCACGGCGATGCCACTGCCGAAGTCGAGATAGGCCTTGCCGCGTCGGTCGTACAGCCAGCTCCCCTCGCCGCGCTCGAACACGAGATCGATCCGATTGTAGACCGGCATGAGGGTGGGGATGCTGCTGTTGCGCATGGTTCGGCCCGGGACTGCCCGGCGCGGGCCCCTGCGCCCGCGCGCGAGAGCGCGACAGTGGCGCCCGCTGTGAGCGAGCGCAAGTCGGACCGCCACGCATCGGCGCGGGCTCGGGTTCGTTCGGCACGTCAACTCCCGCCGCGTGGCTCGGACGGCGAGCGCTCGGCCCGGGGTTCGGCTTCGGCAGCCGCCGAGCCGTCGAGAGCGAAGCCTTCGGGCAAGTCGGCGTGCTCCGGCACGGGCACACCGAGTTCCCGGGCGTGGCGGATCCACGCTTCGCGGGCCCGGCGCTCGCGGCCGACGGCGTGATGAGCCTCGGCCTCCTGGCCGAGGCGGATCAGGAGGGCCCGGAGGCCAGAGGGCCGGGCGGGGTCGCCCGGCGGATCGGAAGCATCCGGGGAGGGGTCCGAGGGCCCGGCAGGCTCGACCGCCCCGCGATAGGCCGGATGGTCGAGGCCCGGGTCGAGGCCGGCGCGCACCCAATGGCCCAGGACCCGCTCGCGTTCGGCCGGATCGTCGACCCGCCGCAGCTCCTCGAGCACGCGCCAGCGGTCGGCCCGGCAGACCCATTCGGCGGTGAGCGAGGCGAGCGGCCGGCGGCCCGTCCCGGGTGGTACGACCCAATTCCGGTAGTCGACCTCCTCGAGGAGCGCAGCCGTGGCCGGATCGAGCGGCTCCTCGTCCGCATTTTCCGGCGGGTCCCGCATCGTCTCCCGGGCCCGGTGGGGCGGTCCGAGCAGGCGGGCGAGGCGGGCCGCCTCGAGCGGCCGGCCGTCGCGCAAGAGTCGCGCGGCGGCTGCTCGGGCGAGCTCGTGGAGGTCGTCGGCCGGATCCGCCTCCTCGGCGGGCTCGCCCTCGGCCGGGTCCGCGGCCGACGGGGCGCCCGCGCCGTCCGCGACCGCCTGGGCCGGATCCGCGGCCGGCGGTCCGGGTCGGTCCGCGAGGTCGACCCCCTCCGCGTCCTCGGCGGGCGCTTCCCTCGCCGGAGCGTCGGGGACCGCCCCGTCGGCCGGGGCGCTCGACGGTCCGGCAGTCGGCTCCTCCTGCTCGGCGGGGCCGGGCTTCACCTCGACCGGGTCGGGGTCGTCCTCGAGGATGGCCGGCTCCGGGTCGGGCGGCTCGGCGGGCGGCGGTTCTTCGAGCAGGCGGAGCGCGCGCAGAAGGAAGCCTTCGAGGCGGCTCTGGTAGCGCAGGAGGAGGGCGTACTCGGCTTGCCGGGTGAGGGCGGCCGGTAGGCCGGGGTCGGGGTCGAGCCGGCCCGGGGCGGCGCGCGGCGCGAGGCGGTGGAGGGCGGACTCGAGGCGTTCGGCCCGGCGCAATTTCCAGGCTGCGGCGACCAGCCGCTCGAGGAGGAGGGCGCGGCTCGGCCGGTCGGGCGGGTGACCCGCCAGGAACGCCGCGCGCAGCTCCTCGAGAGCAGCCGGGTCTTCGCCCGGGGCGAGCAGGTGCACGGTGGCGGCGAGGCCGTGTTTGAAGGCGTTCCTGGAAGCGCGGGCTTTGCCTTCGGGCGTGCGCGGTCCGCGCGAGCGCGCGCCGTTGACCCGGGCGGCGGCGATCTGGGCCGGGGAGCGCGGGCGGCGGGGGAGGGGCTCGGGCATGGGAGGCTCCGAGGGCGAGGATTCTGCCCCTTGATTACTAGGAAAATCATCTGATGTCCAGGCCGGTACGCGGGCACCGGGCCCGCGGGGCTGGCGCTGCGCAAGAACCTGGTCCTGCCCCTGGGCATCGCCTTCTCGGTCCTGGGCACGATCTATCTCGGGCTCGCGGCCGTGACCGAGGCCGCCGCGATGGGCGTGCTGGGGGTGATCTTGGCCGCCTGGCTCAGGGGCGAGCTCACCTTCCGCATGCTCGAGGAAGGCTCGCTGCAGACCATGGCCGCCTGCGGCATCCTCCTTTGGCTGACCTTCGGTGCGACTGCCTCGATCGGCGTCTACAATCTCATGGGCGGAATCGCCTGGATGCGATCGGCGATCGGCTACCTCCCCTACGAGCCCTGGGTCGTGGTGCTGATCATGATGCTCGTGCTCGCGGTGATGGGCTGCTTCATCGACTGGGTCGGCATCCTGCTGCTCACCATACCGGTGTTCGTGCCGATCGTCGAGACTTTGGGCTACGACAAGGTCTGGTTCGGCGTTCTCTTCTGCCTCAACATGCAGATCAGCTACCTCTCCCCACCGTTCGGCCCGGCCTGCTTCTACCTCGAGGGTGTGGCACCCCCCGAAATCAGCCTGCAGGAGATCTACGCCGCGGTCTGGCCGTTCATGGTTCTCCAGGCGATCGCCATCGGCCTGTTGATCGCCTTCCCCGACCTCGCCCTCTGGCTCCCGCGCGCGCTGGCGGGGTGAGCCGGGTCGGCCCCCGGTCGCCTGCCATGCCGGCCGCGCGCTTGCCGGGGCCGGAGCCGGCGCCTAGCCTCTGGCCGTCGCGCGCGGAGGACGAGGATGAGCCGGGCCAACGAGCGGATCTGCTATTTCAACGGGAAATACGTGCCGGAGAGCGAGGTCCGCGTGCCGTTCCGCGACACGAGCTGGGTCTACGGCGACGGCGCTTTCGACATGACCCGGACCTTCGGTCACAAAATCTTCCGCTTGAAGGAGCACATCGAACGCTTCTACCGCTCACTCAAATATCTGCGGATCGACCCGGGCCTCTCTCCGGCCGAGATGATCGCGATCTCGGAAGAGGTGTTCGAGCGCAACCGACACCTTCTGGGCCCCAACGACGATTACTGGCTCGGCCAGCGCGTGAGCCGCGGGATCAAGAAGGTCGAGGGCGACAATTGGGACCATTACGGGCCCACCGTGATCGTCGAGTGCATGCCCTTGCCCTTGAAGCAGCGCGCCAAGCTGTTCCGCGACGGGATCAAGGTCGTGACCCCCTCACAGCGGCGGATCGCCCCCGAGATGCTCACCCCGCGCGCCAAGACACACAATTACTTGAACCTGATCGTCGCGAGCCAGGAGGTCGAAGCCCTCGACCCCGAGGCCTGGGCGGTGCTGCTCGACGTCAACGGCAATCTCGCCGAGGGGCTCGGCTCGAACATCTTCCTCGTCCGGGACGGGGTGCTGCTCACCCCGCAGGAGAAGTACGTCCTGCCGGGGGTGAGCCGGCGCACCGTCATGGAACTCGCCCGCGAGCAGGGGATCGAGGTGGTCGAGGCCGATCTCGACCTCTACGACGCCTACAACGCCGACGAATGTTTCTTGACCTCGACCTCGCTCTGCATCTGCCCGGTCCGCTCGGTCAACGGCAACCCGATCGGCCCGAAGGGTCAGGTGTGGGGGCCGGTGACCACCCGGCTCAAGGACGCCTATGTGCGGCTGGTGGGCTTCGACTTCGTCCGGCAATATCTCGATCGGCTCGACGAGGCGGCGCCCACCCGGCCGTTCTGACCGGCCGGGCCGGGTGGGTCGACGACGGAGGCCCGCGAGGTGGCGATGCGCCTTCGGGAGGTGGCCCTCGACGGGCCGCACGAGGGTGTCCGGCTCGGGCTCGTCGAGTGGGGCGAGCCCGGCGCGCGGCGGACGGTCGTCTGCGTCCACGGGCTCACCCGCAACGCCCGCGACTTCGACGCACTCGCCGAGGCGCTGGCGGCGCGTGGCGCCCTGGTGCTGGCGGTCGACGTGGTGGGCCGCGGCCGCAGTTCCTGGCTCACCGACAAGAGCGCCTACACGGTGCCGACCTACGCGGCCCAGCTCGCCCGCCTGTTGGAGCTCCTCGGGCTCGAGGCGGTCGACTGGGTCGGCACCTCCATGGGCGGGCTGATCGGCATGGCGCTCGCGGCCGCGCCCGGCACCCGCATCCGCCGCCTGGTCCTGAACGACGTGGGCCCGTTCGTGCCGAGGGCCGCGCTCGAGGTCATCCGCGACTATGTCGGCCAGGATCCGCTGTTCGCCACGCTCGAGGAGGCCGAGGCCTATCTGCGGCGTGTCCACGCGCCCTTCGGCCGGCTCACCGACGCCCAGTGGCGGCACCTGGCCGAGCATTCGGTGCGCGTCACACCCGAGGGGCTGCGCCTCCACTACGATCCGGGGATCCGCGTGCCCTACGAGGCCCAAGCAACGGCCGACATCGAGCTCTGGTCGGTTTGGGACGCGATCGTCGCCCCCACGCTCGTGCTCCGCGGCGCGCTCTCGACGCTGCTCCTCGAAGAGACGGCCCGCGCGATGCTGCGCCGCGGCCCGGAATGCGAGGTGCTGACCTTCCCGGGCTGCGGCCACGCCCCGGCGCTTCTGGAACCCTCCCAGATCGAGCCGGTGGCGGCCTGGCTCGGCTTTTGAGGGCGAGGCGGCCCCGCGCGCTCGCTTGCCGTTAAGGTCTCATTGTTATATTGGAACCCCAATCACACGTGCAGGGAGGGCACCATGAATTCTCGAGCGGTCGTTCTGAGCAGGCGCGGGCTTCTGGGCGCGGCGAGCGGCCTCGGCGCCCTGTCGCTCCTGGGCGAGCCGGCGTCGGCCGTGGCGCCGATCACGCGCGTGCGACCGCCGGGCTGGTACCGCACGAGCTTCGGCGATTGGGAACTCACCGTCGTGTCGGATGGCGACCTCGACATCGGCGAGGCGGCGCCGGCGTTCCCGACCCATCCCAAAGATGACATCGTCGCGCTGCTCGAAGGCGCGTTCCTGTCCCCGGCCCGCACGGTGTTCCCGCAGAACTGCTTCGTTCTCAACACCGGTCGCGAGGTGATCCTGTTCGACACCGGGGTCGGCTACACGCGGCCGTTCGGACCGCGGACCGGGCTTCTGCTCGCCAATCTGCAGGCCGCCGGGATCGAGCCCGAGCAGATCGACGTGATCGCCTGCAGCCACGGGCACATCGACCATGTCTGGGGCATCATCGGCGGGGACGGCAAACCGAATTTCCCCAACGCCAAGGTGTGCATCTCGAAGACCGACTTCGAGTACTGGACCGACGAGAAAAAGCTCGCGGGTGGCGGCTGGGTCGCCACCTTCGTCGAGGGCGCGCGGCGCAACCTCCTGCCGGTCAGGGACCGCATCCAGTTCGCCGAGGACGGCGTCGAGATCGCACCGGGCGTCAAGGCGGTCGCGACGCCAGGACACACGCTCGGCCACACCAATTTCGCGATCACCTCGGGCAAGCGTTCGGCGATGTTCATCGGCGACATGGCGCACCACTACATCCTGCACATGCGCCGCCCGCTCATCGAGTTCGCCTACGATACCGACCCGAAGCTCTCCGCGCAGACCCGGCTCGCGATGCTCAAACGGCTGGCGAGCGAGAAGACTCTCGTCCTCGCCTACCACTTCCCGTTCCCGGGGATCGGTCACGTGCTCGCGGATAACGAGGCCTTCACCTGGCTGCCGGCCCCCTGGCACGCCACTTTCTGAGGCCCGGGCCCGGGCCGGGCCCCGGCTCAGCCCGCGGGGCGGAAGCGGGCGGTGAGCCGCCAGCGCCGGCCGGGGCCCAAGAGCCGGGCCGTGGTCGCCCAAACCCCGCGGGCGAAGGTCCGCCGGGTGACGAGCAGGCAAGGAGTCCCGGGGGCGACGTCCAAGAGCCGCGCCGAGGTGCGGTCGGCGCCCACCGCCTCGATCACCTCCTCGGCCTCCTCTACGCGGCCGATCGCCGTCAGATAGGCGTTGGGGGTCCGGGCGGTGAAATCCTGCTCGAGGAAGGCCGGCGCGTAGGTGGGGTTCACCCAGCGATCCTCGAGCTGGATCGGCACGCCGTCCGCCCGGTGGAGGATCCGGGTGTGGAAGGCTTCGCCACCCGGCTCCAGAGCGAGGGCCCGCGCCACCGCGTCGGGCGCGCGCGCCCGCTCGGCCACCAGCACCTCGCCCCGGTAGGCGCGCCCCGAGGCGCGGATCTCCTGCGCGATGTCCGGCACGACGAGGGCCGAATGCTCGAGCTTGCGGTCGGCCACGAAAGTGCCGCTGCCGGCCGTCCGAACGATCAGCCCTTCGGCTGCGAGCTCCTTGAGCGCCCGGTTGGCGGTCATCCGGGCGACGCCGAAGCGGCGGACGAGCTC
>Ga0308415_1000114_pt1 | contig 32114 bp, 32 predicted proteins | sample HotsprSampleOS55_FD_203465 | JGI IMG/M metagenome (GOLD analysis project Ga0308415, IMG submission 203465) | Hot spring phototrophic mat microbial communities from Octopus Spring, Yellowstone National Park, Wyoming, United States - 20090730_OS55 ... | reverse complement strand
ATCCGAAGTGGTTCGAGGCAATGCTGGCGCACGGCTATCAGGGGGTGCACGAAATCGAAGCGCGCGTCAGCAACACCTATGGCTGGAGCGCCACCGCCGATGCCGTCGAGGGGTGGGTGTATCAGGGGGTGGCGGAAACCTTCATCCTCGATGAAGCCATGCGTGAGCGACTGGCAAGCCTGAACCCGCATGCTGCCACAGCTATCGCTGGCAGACTGCTCGAAGCACACAGTCGTGGGTTCTGGGATGCAGATGAAGCAACCCTCGAAGCGCTTCAAGCCATTTATGCGGATCTTGAGGATCGGTTGGAAGGGGTTGCGGTTGGATGTTGAGCGTTGAACGCCAGGAATGAAAGGTTAGGCGTTGAGCGTTGAACAACGTTGAACATTAGAACGTTGAACGTTCAACGCCGGGAATGAAAGGAGCGCGCGATGACGCTATTCAAGAACATTCGTCTGGGATTGCTGCACGTTGCGATTGCAATGACATTCGTGCTGATCAACAGCGTGCTGAACCGCATCATGATCCACGATCTGGGCATTCTGGCGAGCGTTGTCGCCGTGCTGGTCGTGTTGCCCTACGTGCTGTCGCCGGCGCAGGTCTGGATCGGGCAATACTCCGACACCCACCCGATCTTTGGGTACCGACGCACGCCGTATATCGCACTGGGGACATTGCTCGCCATCTCAGGGGCTGCCCTGGCGCCGCATGCCGCGCTGGCGCTGGCGCGGGAGCCGCTGATCGGCGTGCCGCTGGCGATTCTGCTGTTTGGGATGTGGGGCTTCGGATACAATCTTGCGGTGGTTGCCTACCTGTCACTTGCTAGTGATATGTCCACCGAGCAGCAGCGTGCGCGCACTGTTGCGGTCATGTGGTTCATGATGATCACCAGCGTCATAGTGACGGCGATTGTCGTCGGGCGTGCGCTGGAGCCGTACAGCGAAGAACGTCTCTTCACTGTCTTTCTGAAGACGGGCGGTGTGGCGCTGGCGCTAGCGCTTGTGGGGTTGATCGGTCTCGAGCCGCGCCGCACAACGATGACTGTGCGGCAGAGCCGCGCCGGGCAGATGGCGGCCATCCGCGCCATTATCAGCAATCCACAAGCACGCATCTTTTTCGTCTATCTCATCATGCTGCTGGCGGCGATCCTGGGGCAGGATGTTCTGCTCGAGCCGTTTGGCGCGCAGGCATTCGGGATGAATGTCAAAGAAACGACGCAACTGACCGCGATATGGGGTGGCGCAACACTGACAGCACTGTTGCTGTATGGCGCAGTGCTCAGTCGCTGGGTCAGCAAGAAGCGCGGCGCGATGATCGGCGGTTCGATTGCCGCAACCGGCTTCCTGCTGATTGCGCTGAGCGGTATGCTCGCAATCGAAGCCATGTTCATCCCTGGAATCCTTCTCCTTGGTTTCGGCACCGGCATTGCCACCACGACCAACCTAGCGCTAATGCTCGATATGACAACAGCTGAGCAGGTCGGATTGTTCATCGGTGCGTGGGGTGTGGCAGATGCAATCGCCCGTGGCGTCGGCATGTTGCTTGGCGGCGTGATGCGCGATGTCATTGCCCATATGAGCGGCAGCGCCGTCAGCGGCTATGTCAGCGTCTTCCTGATCGAGGCAATGCTGCTAGGCATTTCTCTGGTATTATTACAGCGAATCGATGTGATCGCCTTCCGCAGTCGCCAACTGTCGCTGACCGAACTGGTCGCGATCACCGGCGATGCCTGATCTGAATGCATATGACGGGATCATCATCTGACACCCATAACGGTAGGGAGACCGACAGCGTCCTCACAACGCTGCCGGTCTATCCATTCACTGCTATTGTCGGTCAGGCGGAACTGAAACTTGCGCTGCTCCTCTGTGTGATTGATCCAACGATAGGCGGCGTTATGGTCATGGGGCATCGCGGAACAGCAAAGAGCACAGCAGTGCGCGCGCTGGCAGCGCTCCTTCCGCCGCAGCGCGCCGTCGCCGGGTGCCCCTACGGGTGCGATCCGGCAGCGCCGTCGCCGATCTGCCCGCACTGCTCTACACCCGATCAGCACACACCAAAGAACGGGCAGGAGAAGCGGCGCGCTGGTGCGAAACGCCTACCCTCGATCCTGCGCCCGGTTCCGGTGGTTGATCTGCCGCTTGGTGCAACTGAGGATCGGGTGGTCGGCGCACTCGACATCGAGCGTGCGCTGGTCGAAGGCGTGCAGGCATTTGCGCCGGGATTGCTGGCGCGCGCCAATCGTGGCTTTCTGTACATCGATGAAGTGAACCTGCTCGAAGATCACCTGGTCGATCTGTTGCTCGATGTGGCGCAGAGCGGGGTCAATGTCGTCGAACGTGAAGGAATTTCGGTACGGCACCCGGCGCGTTTTGTGCTCGTCGGCAGCGGCAACCCGGAGGAGGGTGACCTGCGCCCGCAACTGCTCGATCGGTTCGGGCTGCATGCGCGGATCACGACCATCGACGACGTGGCGGAGCGGGTTGAGATTGTCAAGCGCCGGCGTGCGTTCGACGCCAATCCAGTTGCATTTGCGCAACAGTGGGAGCGGGAACAGCAGCGCCTCCGGCGACGCATTCGCGCAGCACAGAAGCGTCTCAGTTCCGTTGAACTGACCGATGAGGCATTGTACGCGGCTGCGCGTTTGTGTGTCGCGCTGAACATCGACGGTCACCGTGGCGAGTTGACGCTGGCGCGTGCAGCAGTGGCGCTGGCAGCGTTCGAGGGACGCGATAGCGCCCAACCGTCCGACATCGCGCGGGTCGCGACCCTTTCGCTGCGTCACCGGTTGCGCAAAGATCCTCTCGAAACCTCCGGCGACGATACACGCATCGAGCGCGCCGTCGCGGAGACGATTGGCGCAGCAGCGCGGGCGTAATATCCGGGCAAACCCGATCCGTGGTACACTTGAAGGAAGCATCATCTGGAAAGGGTTTGCCTATGCCTCCGCGGATGCTGGAACGTGGCGTGCTCAAAGGTTATACATCGTTTAGGGAAATAGATCTGATGATGCAACATTGTGGATTGCTGCCTTGCCTGAACTTGCCCGCTTCTTTGGTATCATCATCCGCATGTATGTGGAGCCGGGCGTGCCTCACCATGTTCCCCACTTCCACGTGTATTATCAGAACCATGCAGCAGTATACAGCATTGACCCAATAGAGAGGATAAGTGGTGAGTTGCCTCGTAGACAACAACGGCTTGTGGAGGCATGGGCAGAATTGCATCAAGGCGAACTGCGAGAGAGTTGGGAGCGGTTGCAGGCAGGACAGGCGCCACATAAGATAGCGCCACTGCACTAAAGGAGTGAAAAATGGAACATTTGATCTGCCGGGTGATTGGATTTGAAATCACAGGTCCCTACACATTACGCATCGCTTTTGATGATGGAATGGTTCGAGAGATCAATTTCGAGCCAGTGCTGGAAGGACCGGTGTATGGAATGTTGCGGGACGAAGAACTGTTCAAACAGGTTCGCATAGACACGGAAGTACACACACTGGTATGGCCAAATGGGGCGGACTTTGACCCGGAGACATTGTACAATTGGCCAAAGTATGCAGATGAGATGAAGCGAATGGCAGAGCGCTGGGCCACAATGATGGCAAAGGTCGAGTAGCCGTCCAACACGCGTCTGCACCCGGCGCCGCTCCGTCGTGCTCCATAGCGAAGCTGAACCGATTGTTTCTGTTAATAATAAAGTTCGGTCTGGCTACAATTTGTGTGACGTGTCTGTCCTTCGACTCATGGATGCGTTGTTATCACCAGTGCATGGCGCTCTGGCCAGATACAGAACAGTTAACCGTCGGGATCGCCCACCGCAGGCGCACATAACACCCTCACACCGGCAGGCTCGTGGTTCGATTATGCCGCAGTCGCTGTAGCACAAGTTCGACGACGAACAGAGTTGCCCCAGCATACTGCCAGACCACTCGTGAAAGGAGGCTACAATGAAGCCGCCTGCGAGTCATCCTTATCGTCACCCCGACGATCTTGAAGTGGCGATGGACCTGATCCTCACGTGTCGCACCGAAGCACCCACCGATCCCTGGCGTCCCGTCCACGACATCAGCGCAAGGCTTAGCGCACAATCCGGCATCTCGAACGATGCACGGGTATGGGTTGATGATCATGACCATCCTGTTGCTTTCGCAATGATCTAGGAGGGTAACATTTTTCTGTGCCTTGCCGCAGGCTGACGACGAAATGCTTGTGATGCGCGCGCTTGCCTGGGCGACTGAACAGGCGCGCGCTACTGCAGAACAGTGTGGCGAACGTGCCGTTCTCTGCGTTCCTGTGCGTGATGACGACCATCACTGTATAGCATTGCTGGCACGCGCGTCTGCGCATCGAAGACGTACACATGATCCGGATGCAGCGGCAGTTGCATCTGCCAATTGCTGACGTATCTGCACCTCCGGACTTTACGCTACGCGCCGTAGCCGGTGAGTCCGAAGCGCCCGCGCTGGTCGATCATCATGCCGCATTTGCAACCGCATCCGAAACGGTGGCAGAACGGGTGACATGGATGTGCAGTCAGGCATACGATCCACGTCTTGATCTGGTGGCTGTTGCGCCTGATGGTTTGCTGGCAGCATTCTGTCGCTGTTCGGTCTGCGCAGAGGAACATGCGCGATCTGGACTTAGCGCTGTCTGGATTGACCTGATCGGCGTGCATCCCACGTATCGTCTCGTCGCCGGAGTCTGGGGCGAGCGCTGTTGCTGCTGGCGTTGCGAACCATGCGTGCGATCGGGATCGCGCAGGCGCTGCTCAGCGTTGGGAGCTGGAATACCCCTGCGCAGCGCCTGTTTGAGTCGTGCGGGTTTGTTGTTGCCTGCCGCGTCTTCTGGCACGTCTACAACGCAGAAATGGAGATGGCAGTATAATGGCACAGTCATGCGCAGGTTGCGGTCTTGCTAGGAGGATAGAATGATTCCCAACGAGATTGTTAGCGTTGATCGACTGCCTCCCGCCGACATCACCCTGCCGGTTCACGGGCGTATTGTGCGCCCTGAGCGGGCGCTGATCGAGCAGTTGCGCGATGTAAGCAGCGCAGCGGCATGCGCAACGCTCTATGCTATGGGGATTCGCTCCACATTCATCCGCGGTCCGCTGCTGCGCACTCCCGGTCGCAGGGTCGTCGGTCCTGCAGTGACACTCCAGTTCATGCCGCAGCGCGAGGATATTCCTTCGGGCATGGGCGTGGAACATGCTGAGAAGAGCAGCGCGCTATGGCAGGTCTTTGAGACGATTGAGCCAGGTGATGTGCTGGTTGTTCAGGCGTTCGGCGATCTGTCCACTGGTTGCGTGGGTGAGATGTTGACGACGTACTTCAAAGGGCGCGGCGGCGCAGGCATGGTCGTCGACGGGTGCGTGCGCGATTGGGCGCGCATTCGGGAACTTGATGTACCGCTGTGGTCGGTCGGGTTCACACCGAACTACGCCACGCAGGGGGGATTGATGCCGTGGGGCTTCAATGTACCGGCGGCGTGCGGCGGAGTGCTGGTGTTGCCGGGCGACATTATTATCGCCGACGATGATGGGGCAGTGGTTGTGCCGCAACAACTGGCGAGCGAGGTAGTGCGGGTAGCGCGTCATCACGCGGAGTGGGAAGACTTCAGTCGCATGAAACTGGCGCAGGGCGGCTCACCCCAGGTCTACTATCCGCTGAGTGACGAAGGTCGCCGCGAGTACGAAGCGTGGCGTCAGGAAAGGTTGAAGGTTGAAGGTTGCAGGTTGCAGGTTGAAGGTTGAACGTTGAACTCACCGTTCGCTTATTTTTTGACGGATGGCTTCCTGATGCGATCTGCGACTTGACAGATAACAACCTGGCTGCGAGGACGCTCCCGTTTTATGGCATCAGGAAGCCTTGCATGAAAACAAGCGAACCGAGAGTTGAACGTTATGCGGGAAAGATTCCTACTCCTCACCTCACAATCCACCGCATATCATTGAACGCTGCGCCCACAATGCGCCCGTGTTCGTCGATACGCGCCGATCTGCCGCTGACCTTCCAATCGCTGCTGAAGTTGCCCAACCCGCCGATCATCTGCGGCAATCCAGTCGGATCGACAGTTGCGTAGACCATAAAACGGGCATGAGCATCAATAGGCTGCAATGCGTGTAGCGCCCATGGCGGGCATATGTCCAGCGGATAGGTCACATCAACATAGCGCTGGATAATCCACGGTTCCCCCTGCGCCAGCCGTTCTTTCACAAATGCCAGCGTTTTTTGAGCTGCGCTGCGCGAACCGTTGAGACGCAGCACGCCACGTCCCTGGCTATAGTATGCCCCAATGCCCGCGCCGCACTTCAACACCAGCATGCGCCGTGCGGCAGTCGACAGATGGGCAAGGTCGTCCAGGGTGCGGATTGAACATAACTGACGCGCGATCCCTTCAGGTACGCCATCGGCGAGCGGAGAGAGATCGATTGTTCCGGGATGCAAAAGGACGACTGCACCGAACAATGCGCGTAGCCGTTCGTCAAACAGGTGCGCATAGGCGGGCATAAATGGCAGCGCCATCCCCCACTTCTGCCGATACACATAGTTGATCGGCGTCTCGATCCAGAGCCTGCCATCAGCAGCGGCGCGCGCCAGGCGCACAATCATCGGTGGCGTGATCGCCGGCAACAATTCCTGAGCGTACAGGAAATCGATCCGAAGCAGTTTCCCACCGTCGGTCACCATCACATTGCCGCTCCGCTCGACAATCCGCTGCATCCCTTCGCGTCGGTCGAAAACGATATAGCGCATACCCTTGTGATCGCAGGCGCGTCGCAAGTAGTGCTCACCACGTAGCCATACTGAACGAACAGCATTGACAGCAACCGGTTCACCGTTGCCGCAGCGCAGGATCAGCGTGCGTAACCCCTGCACCAGATTGCCAGCGCGCGCGGCGGTTGCCGACGCGACACCGGCGCAGACATCATGAATCCCGAAGAAGAGACCCACCCCGCCCGATTTCCACTGCACTTCGGCAATCGCCCGCGTTGCACCGATTGCGATATAGTCCACCCGGCAGAAACGTGGCTCGAGACCGGCGGCAAGCGTAATACGCTGCGCCTGAACTTCTTCAGGGCGAAGTCCATATTCGCACAGATCGGCAATCCAGCGTGGCTCTTCACCCGCCAGCGAAGCGCGGTACAGATCGTTCCAGGTGCGGTAGAAGCGCCAGATCAGCGCAAGATCGACGGTTATTGCAGCAATTTCAGCGCTGTCGAGCACGCACGACGAAGGTGTAATCAACGACGGATACGCCTCCCCCATTCCGTAGATCAAACCACTGGCAGTGAAGGCTTCGAACAGTTCACCCGCAACGCTATCAGGATGCCGAAGAAGTTCCACAGTCCTGCTACAATCGATATGCACGCAGCCACAGTTCCAGCGTGAGCAGCAACCAGATGAATTGACCGTGACGCCGCCAGATCAGACCCTTGCCCTGCATCCAGGTACGCACCGTCTGTTCGCGGAAGAGACCCCGTGCCTGCGCCCGTGATCCCAGCAACAGGTCGTTCGCCATCTCGCGCAACGGACCGTGCAGCCAGTACTGCACCGGCATCAACATGCCGCTCTTGGGGCGGTTCAGAATAGTCGATGGAAGGAGATCACGCACTGCCAGCTTCAGGATCCATTTTTCCTGCAAACCGCGGAGTTTCAAAACAGGCGGTATCGCAAATGCAGCATCGATCAGGTGTGGGTCAAACAGCGGCGAACGCCCTTCGATACCACTGGCTGCGGTCAGACGCTCGACTTTCGGCAGAATGTGGTGTGCGCCTTTCGTGCGCAGGTTGGTGTACAGCAGACGGTTCAGGAACGAGGTCATACGCGGCGACTCGAGATACGGTTGCACATGACGCTCCGGCGGCGGCGCGTCACGCAACGCTTCCAGCACATCGGGGGCGAGCAACCGATCCAGTTCGTTGTAGCACTTCTGATACGAGCGCAAATAGGCACGTGCACGCGCTGCCGGGTCTGGATCGTCGCGGTGAAACTCGAACATCAGCATCGGCAGATTCTTGGGACCGCCAAACACCGGGTCACCGCCTTCGCCGTTCAGGATCACTGCCAGACCATCACGCGCTGCGGCGCGCGCTAGGAGCAGGTTGGGCGTAGTGAGCGGGTCGCCAACCGGACAGTCGAGCAGGGCGACGGTTTCTGCCAGATGGTCGGCGACGGTCTTTCCATCGAATGTGAGCACAGTATGCGCTGTACGGCAGTGCGCAGCGACCAGACCAGAGTACGCCAGTTCGTTGGGGTATTCGTCGCCAAAATTGATCGCATACGTGCGTACCAGTCGATTGTGCAACCGTGCTGCTAGCGCAGTGACCAGGCTGCTGTCAATGCCGCCGGAGAGGAAGACCCCCACGTCCTGGTTGACTGGCAGACGTGCGGCAACCGCCTGTTCGAGCAGATTGCGCAACCGCTGTGCGTATACTTCTGGCGGGTCAGCTTCACACCATTCACATTCGCGCGGCTCCCAGAAGACATCCTCATGGTGCGCACCATCGGCGCACAGGCGGAGACAACGCCCTGGACGCATCTCGTACACGCCATCGATCAGCGTTTCGTCACCCGGCAGATAGGCAAACGTCAGGAACGAACAGACGGCATTCAGGTTCAGGCGCGCATGCGGACCGATCAGGGAACGCAACGCGCGCAGTGACGCAGAAGCGACCCATCGTTCCTCGAAGCGGGTGTAGAACAGCGTGCGCGCTCCAGCGTGATCGCGCACCAGAACCAGGTCTTCGCCGTCGAGGATGGCGAGCGCAAACATACCATTGGCAAGCGCAAAGCCACGCGAACCACACCGCGCGTACAGGTGCAATAGGATCATCCCATCGGCGCAATCGTCCGGCAATGGGACGCCATCGCGCCGCAGCGTGTCGATCAGGAAAGAGCGGTTGAACAACCGCACCGAGCCAGCCGCAACCAGACCATCGACCTGGTACGTTTCTGACTGACTTCTATCAGGCACGATACAGGGTGCAGAACGACCGTTAACCGATCCTGTGATTATCGTCTCAATCATCCGAAGTCTCCGATATCAAGATCGCCAATATCGTCGCTGTCAAATTCCGATCCCTGTTCAACAGGTTCATACTGTATTGCACTATCGTCGCTGTAACTGCTATCCCAATCAGTATCGACACTGCCACCGCCGATGCCGCCATAGCTCCCATAACCGGTCTGCTGTTGTTGCAGCGCTTTCTGGCGCAACATTTCCTCTTCCTCTGGCGACAGAAACTCCGGCGGCGGTATGAGCGATCCAAGCAGAAACCCGGCGCCCATAGATGCCAGGATCATACCCGCCCGACCACCAAACGACGTCTGGTTCACCGTCAACACCCTTCCACCATGCCAGAGTGTGCGCCCATACCCCTGTTCACGGGCGTAGATGACCTGTCCATTATTGAAGGTGCGCTTGATGATCCCATCGCCAAGCAACTCGTCCACCCCCGCATACCCCTGACTATCCTGCCACTCGACCCGTCCATCTGGCAGACGCCGCCGCCATTCGTAGCGACCATCGCTGAAGGAACGGCGCAAACTGCCATCGGCGAGCACTTCGTCCTGATACGTCAACACGCGAGGATTCAATTTCACAACCACCTCCAGGTCACGCAGTCCAACTCATATAACCAGATGCACGCCACCGACGGAAACCAGACCACCAGGGGTCGCGGCGCGGCGTCGGGCGAGTGGCGCGCCGTAGCGCGCGCAGCAACGCAACCGGAGGCAGGGCAGCGAGTTCTGCCTGATACCCGGCGCATAACCAGAGGCGTTCGATCAGGTTCAGCGACGCGGGCAGTTCGCCAGTGTCCGCAGCGTGACGCAGCGCGAACAGATGGCGTTGCAGCGCGTGCCTGGGGCGCAGACCTAACGCCCTTATCCGGAAGCCGCGCGGGACATCGAGCAGTCCGGCAGCGTGAGTGCTCCAACGCAGACCTGACGGGCTTGCGTCGTGCACCAGCAGCACCCACGGCATGGATGCACGTATGAGCATTGCAACCAACGCATCGGGCAGGGGCGTCGCTTCTTCCAGCGCGAGAATGGCACATGCCATCTCCATATGCAGGAAGTTCGCGCGCAACATTCGCGCAATCGAGGCATCCTGACAGACGAGCGCATATGCCAGCCCATAGTCGTAGAGATCGGGTTCACGTCCATCGATTGCACGCCAGGGCGCCGGATTATCGGGAAGCAAACCCGGCGGTTCGCCGTAGCGGGCGCGGTATGCCCTCAGCGCTTCATCGAACAGCGCATCGGTCACTGGCGGCGTGAGCGTGAACGGCAATCGGCGCACAAGGGACGGAACGGCGATCTGGATGCCTGTACCTGTCAAGCCAGACCAGAGCGGGCGTGAACGGCGCCACGCCATAAGCGCCGAAGCGCTTCCCACTGCCGCCACGCTCGACCACGAAGCAACCACCTGTGCGAACGGCAGCAACGTGCGACAGAACTCATAGTAGAGTTGCCGGCGCGTGTAGCGCACCCCGCTGATGCCGATCCGCGTCACACTCTGATCGAGTGCGGCAATGAGGCTTGCCATTGATGGCGTCCGTTTCAGAAACAATCCATTCATGAGTCCGCTGCAAAAAGCATTTCACCGCAGAGGCGCGGCGTTCGCAGAGGAAGATTTCATATCGCGTCACGCACACGCATGCGTAGCCATGCCTCCATACCATGGTTCGTCTTCAAGGTTCTCTGTGCCCTCGGCGTCTCAGCGGTGCGTTTTTGCAGTGAAGTCGTTCATGCACTGCTCCGCCGCTATGAGGGCCAGGTCATAAAACCGACGGCGCGCGCCTGCGCTTCGGGATCGACAACGCGTGCAGGCGCCAGCCGTTCCACCGCCTGCGTGACAACCGCCACCAGGCGCGCAGGAGGGATAAACAGGGCAGAGGTCGCATACCCCCTGCGTAACCATTTGCGCTCTTCCGGCGTCAGCGCCAGACCATTCGGCATCTGCGTGCGGCGTTCGAGCAGATTGAGCAGTTCGCGCGGCGTTGCCTCACGCTTCCACGGCAGGCGCAACTGCTGCACGTGGCGGGGACGCAGCCCCAGATCGACGATCCGGTGATTCGGTGCGAGACCCCACCGGGCGGGCAGCAGCGCTGGCAGCAGACATCCAGACACGCTGGCGTCGTGAACCAGCAGCAGCGGCAATCGTGGACGGTTGCGCAGCAGGGCAATCATTGCCTCATCGGCGCCAGTGGGCTGGTCGGGATTGATCAGCACCAGACCAAGACGCTGCGGCAACCCATTCGCCCGCAGGCAGTCGAGCACATCGGTGACCGGCGACGCCAGCACGGCGCGCACCTGAGATGGAGGCAGTTGAAACCGGCGCAACGCCATCGCCTCCTGAGCGGTCACCCTGCCGGGCAACACGCCGTGGATGCGTTCCCAGGGAGCAACGAATTGCTCCTCGAAACCTTCAAGCACCTTCTGAAATTCTTCCAGCGGCGTTTGCCGGGACCGGAGATACTCCAATATTCCAAAACAAATTGCAAGTATCAAAATCACGAAAGAAAAGATATGAAATTCTACAACAAAGAAGAATAATATAAACGCAACCCCTGCGCTTACCCACACGAATACTATAAGTTTTCTCTCAGAAACTTGTTTTTCCTTTTCTTGTTTTATCTTGTTTCGAATCGCAGCGCACCCAAGTTGCGCCGCCGTATACCAGCACTTTCCCTGCTTACTCAGACGTTCGGCAAGCCCGCGCAGGCGCAGGTCGCTCATTCTCAGACTATTGTCACGCGGTTCCAGCGCGAATGGACGCTGGCACTGCGGGCACTTCTTGCTGTAGCGCCGGTCACGGTATTTCAGGTCAGCGAGGCAATGCGGACATTTCATTCAGGCGCCTCCCTCCAGCACGCCAGCAAGCCGACGCAGGAACCCTGCCAGACGCTCACGCAACGACACATCTGCATGCACACGTTCAGATGCCATCTCTGCTTCCAGTTTCCGCAGCGCGGCAACTAGGCGCTCCGCCCCCTCATCACCACGACGCACCCGCTCTTCTGCCATTGCTGCGGTAATTGCATACTCCTCATGGTCGACTCCCATGCCGGTATTGGCGATGACCAGCGGCAGCGGCGCACCGGCGCGATTGTTGAACGAATGGGGCATCATTGCCGGAATATGGAGCAGTGAGCCGGGGATCAATCGCACGTGAGCGACTGCCTCCTGGTCATAGTCGTACAACCCGCACGACGCATACCCCATGCTCAGCACGAAGTGCTCCGCGCCGTGTGCATGGGGGGTAAAGGCGCTGTGCGGATGAACAAATCCGAGTTTGAAGGTGGCATTCGCCGGATTGTCGTCCGAGGTGGCGGCAGAACCGATCAGGTAGCGTGTATACTGACCGGCGTCGATAAAACGTAGCATGTCGACGCGATCCTCTGCGCGTCGCGTTGGATCGAGCCGACAGATACAGTTCCGGCTCACTGTATAGACGATCCCGTCTGGACTGAAGACATAGACGGTCGCACCGTGTGGAAGAGTGGTTGCGAGGCGCTCAAGATATCTGGCAAAAGGCATAGGCGATGTTGCAATGCTATCAGCCACAACTAATGCTACCATGTCGCAGTGTGTTTGTCATCAAGAGATTGTTAAGCGTTTGTCGGTATTGACGATGAGCAGGGCGTGCCGTACCGTACTTCTGTACAACATTGAGTTCAGAGGCTGATATGCTCGTCCAGACGACCTACGCACAGGCGCGCGCCCGACTGGCAGCGCTGCTCGATGACGTGGTCAACAATCTTGATATTGTTATCATTCAGCGTCGCAGCGGCGAGGATGTCGCTTTGATAGCTGTCGACGAATTGCAGAGCCTGCTTGAAACAGTGCATCTTCTCCGCTCGCCAGCCAATGCGGAGCGTCTGCTCACGGCGCTCACACGGGCGCGGCAACGCAATAGAACGCCACAGTCCATCGATGACCTGTATCGTGAGATAGGGCTTGCCGAAAACGAGTAAGAACGAGCCGGCGCAGAGCGTGCTGCGTAATGCTGTGTTCCAGCCAGAGTTTCGCGATGATCTGCGCTACTGGGTTGAGAAGGACAGGCGAACCGCATTGCGCATCATGACATTGATCGAAGCCGTTATGCGCGATCCTTTTACCGGTACAGGCAAACCAGAACCGCTCAGGTATCTGGGTGCGGATGTCTGGTCACGGCGAATCACTCAAGAGCACTGTCTGGTGTATCTCGTCAGTGACGACCGGATCGATGTCCTTCAAGCGCGCTATCACTACACCGATTGACTCTCCTCTTGCAGACGTGCTATACTCCTGATACGTATTCGCCGGTTGGAACCCCTCGAAACACATGCATACACCACGTGACATGCCTGATGACCGTCTTCCCCGCGCAATGCGCATGATGGGGATAATGTCGCCTGCGGTCTGCATGTCGCCAGGGTAACAGCACGACAATGCGCGACATCCAGGCCGTGGGTAGCATAAGCGCCCACGGCTTTTGTATTGAGAGTTGCATAATCGCTCGGTTTCGCCTATCCTTGCATTGAGCATAGAAAGTCAGAGGTTCTCTATGCCCGACAACATTCTGGTCGCAGTTGCCTGGCCCTACGCAAACGGTCCGTTCCATGTCGGTCATATTGCAGGCGCGTATCTGCCCGCCGATGTTTTTGCGCGCTACCAGCGCTTGCGCGGCAACCGGGTGCTGATGGTCTCCGGTTCTGACTGCCACGGGACGCCGATCACCATCGCCGCCGAGCGTGAGGGTATTACGCCGCAGGATGTCATCCGACGGTACCACCCGACGTTTCTCAAAACGTTTCAGACACTGGGTATTTCCTTTGATCTGTTCACGCAGACGTATACCGACAATCACTACCGGGTGACGACCGATATCTTCCTGCGGTTGCTGGAAAACGGCTATCTCTACAAGGAAACAATGGTCGGCTCGTACTCCGAGACGCTGGGACGCTTCCTGCCGGATCGCTTTGTCGAAGGGACATGCCCGAACTGCGGGTATCCGCGTGCGCGCGGCGACCAGTGCGACAGTTGCGGGCATCTGCACGATCCGCAAGACCTGATTGCGCCGCGTTCGGTGCTCGATGGCGCACCGGTCACCTTCCGCGAGACCGAGCATTTCTTCCTCGACCTGGCGAAACTTGAACCGCAGTTACGCGCCTGGCTCGACAGCGTTGACCGTAGTTACTGGCGCCCGAATACGCTCCTGTTTACCCAGAACTGGCTGCGCGAAGGGTTGCGCGGGCGCGCCATTACCCGCGACCTGGAGTGGGGCGTGCCAGTACCAGTTGATGACCCGACGTTTAAGGATAAACGCATTTACGTCTGGTTCGATGCGGTCATCGGCTATTACTCAGCGTCAATCGAATGGGCGCAGCGCAGCGGCACACCGGATAAATGGAAAGAGTGGTGGGTGTGCCGTCCCGATGGTTCGTCGCCAGCGCGGTCGTACTATTTCATCGGCAAGGACAATATTCCATTCCATACGATCATCTGGCCCGCAATACTGATCGGCTATGGTGACCTGGCGCTCCCCTATGATGTGCCCGCCAACGAATTCCTCAATCTCGAAGGCGACAAAATGAGCACCAGTCGGAACTGGGCGCTCTGGGCGCCGGAGATCGAGGATCGCTACCAGCCAGATGCCATTCGTTACTACCTGATCGCCAACGGACCGGAAACGCGCGACAGCAACTGGAGTTGGGCGGATTTCGTTCAGCGGGTCAATAGCGAACTTGTGGCGACGTGGGGAAACCTGGCGAACCGTGTGATCAGCCTGACGCACCGCAATTTTGGCGCGGTGCCGCAACCCGGCGCATTGACCGACGCCGACCGTCAGTTGATCGCTGCGACGCAGCAGGCGTTCGAGCAGGTGACGACACTGCTCGAAGGGGTAAAGTTGCGTGCTGCATTGCAGGAGGCCATGGCGCTGGCGCAAACAGCCAATCAGTATCTCAGTGATCAGGAACCGTGGAAACTCGTTAAGAGCGATCAGGAGCGTGCGGCAACCGTGTTGTTCGTGGCGCTACGCACGGTCGATACGCTGAAAACGCTCTTCTGTCCATTTTTGCCGTTCAGCAGTCAGCGCCTGCACGAGCTGCTCGGCTACAGCGGAACCATCGCATCGCAGCCATACATCGAAGAAACCGACGCGCCGGATGGCGTACCACGTCTGATCCTGACTGGCAATTACACTACAGAGGCAGGCTTGTGGACTCCCAGTGTACTTGCGCCAGGACAGCCGATCCATGCGCCAGAGCCTCTGTTCCAGAAACTGGACGAATCGATCGTGGCAGACGAACTCGCGCGTCTGCATGCAAAAGTGCGGTCGTGAAAGGAGAGACGAAAGACGAAGATCAATGCGAAGATGCGGTTGTGAGCAGGAGAGCGAGCATCGAAGATTGAGAAGTAGTATCGTCACAGAGGAGAACAGCAGGAATGAATGAGTGGACAATTCGCCTGATCGTCGCGATCATCTTTGCAGCAATTCTGGCGTACCAGGCACGCGGAGCGACCGGTCGACCGATGACGCGCCGCGCATATACGCTGGGGGCGACAGCATTTCTCGCGTTTGCGGCGCTCAATCTGGCGCTGGCGACCGGTGCCGGGTTTGGCATCATCCAGATCGTGCTGGGCATTCTGGCGGTCGGGTTGTTATTCTACGCGGTTGTATCGCTATTGATGGGCGCACGCGCTGGTGAAATGCGACGGGGACAGGAATCAGCAGCAAAAATGATTGAGGAGTTCAAGAGGCGTAGCAGGCAGCGAGAGGAGGGGTGAAGGTTGCAGGTTGCAGGTTGAACCTTATAACGTTGCAGGTTGAACGTTGCAGGTTGCAGGCGTTGCAGGGGCACGATTACATGCCATTGTTACAGCCAATCACAACTTATACTGCGTACATTGCGGGTGCCAATAATCTGGGCGTTGTCCTGACCGACAACGACGGCGCGATTGTGATTGATACCGGTCTCGACAGGGATACTGGTCGTCTGGTACGGCGCGCGCTCGATGAAGCACGGCGCCAGTTGCGGGCGATCATCAGCACGCACCATCACGCCGACCATATCGGCGGCAACGAGTATCTGGTGCGCAACCTTCCCAATGTCGCGGTCTATGCCCCGCGTCTGGAAGCGCCCCTGATCGAACATCCGCTCTTCGAACCGATTTACCTGTCGCTTGGAGCAACCCCGCCGTCCGCCCTGCGCACCAAATGGTTGATGGCAAAAGGCGTGCCGGTTCAGCATATCATCGACGGCAATGCAGTCGAGATTGCTGGAACGACGCTGGAAATCGTGGCGCTGCCGGGGCATAGCATTGGACAGATCGGCGTTGCTGTTGATGGCGTCTGTTTCGCTGCCGATGGATTCTTCGGTCCCGAGGTGATCTCGAAGCACGTAATCCCATATGCACACGACGTTGCTGCTCAACTTGCATCGCTAGAGCGCCTGGCAATGCGAAAAGAACGTTTCTTTTTGCCGGGTCATGGCGAATTGACGCCGAAGAGCGAACTGGACGCGGCGATCCGGATCAATCGACTTGCCATCGAACGTGCGATGTACGCGGTACGCGACGCGCTCACCGAGCCGGGTGATACATTGACTGTCGCGCGCCGGGTACAACGTGCGTTAGGACTGACCATCACGGGATTGCCGCAGTATGCCATTTTTGTCGCAGCAGTTGCTGCCCACCTCAGCCACCTCGAATTGACAGGTGCAGCAATGCTGGTGATGACCGATGAAGGCGCTGTATGGCGTGGTGGGTCATGAACGACGATGATATGACCGGCGTCAGGGCAGAACAACGCGCGGCGGTTGGTATGTCGCTTCACCCTGGCTGGTTGCTGCGCATCGTATGTGCCGTTGCCGGATTACTGGTCTTCATCCTTGCGCTCAATCTGCTCAAAGAAGGCGCACGTGACTATGGACGCGCCATGGTTGCGTTATTCAACGTTACCAGCCCGGTCAGTGCCCTTGGCTTCGGCTGGTTGCTAGCGTACATGTTTCTCAGCGGCTCACCGGTTGCAGCAATTGCAATCGCCTTCTTTGCTGCAGGCACACTCAATTCGCTGCAAACGTTTACCATGATCACTGGATCACGCCTGGGCGCATCCCTGATTGTGCTCGTGGTCGGATTCTTCTACTATCTACGTGGGCACCGGCGCGCTGCAAGCATTGCTATTGGCGTGCTGTCGCTGCTGACTACCGCAGCGATCTATCTGCCAGCGATGGCGCTCGGCTATTGGGCGTTGACGTCAGGCTTCGTGCAGACGATCCAGGCAGACGCAGACGCACCATTGATGTCGGTGCTCGATTGGATATATGAGCCGATCATGAACGCAATCAATGCGCTTGGCTTGCCCGGATGGGCAAAGTTCGGAGCTGGCGTGGTGGCACTGCTAATGGCGTTCGCCCTTTTGGATCGTGCACTACCACAGGTCGAACCGGAGTCGAACGCCTTTAGCCGTATTGGTCAGCTGGTATATCGCCCCATGGTGATGTTTGCGCTTGGTATGGCGGTCACCTCGGTCACAATGTCGGTTTCGGTTTCGCTCTCGATCCTGGTGCCGCTCTCGGTGCGCGGATTGGTACGGCGCGAAAATACGCTGCCCTACATCATGGGAGCGAATATTACGACATTTATCGATACCCTGGTTGCTGCGTTGATCGTTGGCGGCGCGGCTGCCTTCACGATCGTCCTGGTGGAGATGGTGAGTGTGGCGATCCTATCGCTGATTGTGCTTTTGTTTTTCTATGACGCTTTTCAACGGTCAATCCTGCGGCTCCAGGACTCAATCGTGCGCCATCGCAGGACGCTCGCTGCTTTTCTGGTTGTGATGTTTATTATTCCGGTCATTCTCCTCGCCTTCTAAGTATGAACCTGTTGATCTACGCCGGTCCCGGTCCCTGGCGCAACGAAGCGCTTGCCACTGCCGCTCAGTTTGCCGGGCATGTTGCGACGATGGTGATCCTGGTGACGGGCGGTGGTATGAGCAATGCCCCCCTGCTCGACGATGCACTTGCACAATTGCGCCTTCCACCGGATGTGGAGGTCAGGCGTCGGGTGGTGGAAGGCACGCCGCAGGAAGCAATTATGACCGTCGTTGACGAAATGCCCTGTCACTTGGTAATCTTTGGACGTTTTCAACGTCCGCTGGAACGTCTGTTGCCTCTCCGACGCAGCGATGCGCTGACGCGCCGGTTGCGCTCTGCCGTTCTGCGGGTACATGGTCCGGCACGCCCCATCCGGCGTATTCTGCTTGCCAGCGGTGGCGATCAGCATACCTTCGCCACTGCCGGATACACGGCGCAGCTGGCAGCACCGCTGGGCGCTTCTATTACGCTGCTGCACGTCGTCTCCCAGCAACCAATTGTGTTCGAGGCGCTGGCGCCATCAGTGTCCGACGAAGCAACCTTCCTGGAGAGCCAGACTCCAGAAGCGACGACGCTACAACAGGTGGCGGCATGGCTGCGGGCTCGCGGGATCGCCGTCGCGATCCGGGTGCGCTTCGGTCTGGTGCTGGACGAGATCCTGACAGAACTGGATGAGGGCGATTACGACATCCTTGCAGTCGGAACCCATCACGCTGCCGGACCTCTTGATCGTGTGCTGCTCGAAGACCTGACTGGCGACCTGCTCGATCGCTGCCCGCGTACTGTGCTGGTTGCCCGACGCATGCCTCGTAGTTGAACGTTTGTGTTAGAATATGCGCTATGAAGAGTTTCAGCGAACTCCAGCGGCGATTGCAGGCCGGTCATATCGTCGTAACTGGTGAGATCGCGCCTCCCCGCGGCGCTTCGCGCGCCGCGGTCGAACGCCTGGCGCTTGGCCTGCGCGATGCAGTCGATGCCATCAATCTGACGGATAATCAGCGTGGTCTGGGGCGCATGTCGGCGCTTGGTGCTGGCATTATTGTCCGTCAACTTGGGCTGGAGCCAATTGTGCAGATGACGTGCCAGCATCGTAACCGGATCGCGCTCCAGGCGGATGTGTTGAGTGGCGCAGCGTGCGGCATCACTAACTTCCTGGCAATGACCGGCGACCATCCCAAGATTGGCGACCATCCCGATGCCAAGAATGTGCTGGATCTCAACTCGTTCCAGTTGCTCAAGATACTGCGCACAATGCGTGATGAGGGGAAGTTCCAGTCGGGCGTTGCGCTGACCGAGGCGCCGCGCTTTTTCCTCGGTGGGGTCGCCAACCCAAACATCGAGCGCGTTGCTCGACTTGAACGCAAGATCCAGTTCGGCGCGGAGTTCATCCAGACGCAGATTCTGTTCGATCTCGACCGATTCCGCCAGTGGATGGCGGACGCGCGTGCTGCCGGATTGCATCAAAAAGCGTATATCCTTGCTGGCATTATGGTGGTCAAATCGGCGCAATCGGCGCGCTTTCTGCGTGACCATCTGCCGGGTTCGCGCGTGCCCGAATGGGTGATTGAGCGGATGGAACGCGCTGCTCATCCCGAAGAAGAGGGGATCGCGATTGCTGCTGAACTTGCGCAGGAACTGCTTGCCATCGAAGGAGTGCGCGGCATTCATATCATGTCGGTCGGATGGACGAAGGCCATTCCTCAGGTCGTTGCACGCGCCGGATTGATCCCACGTCCGCCAGCTCCGCCAGCGGACGATGTTCAGGAATGATGTGCCATGGTTGTGATGAAATTCGGTGCAGCTGCGGTCAGTGATGCCAGCCGGATCAATGATCTGGTACGTATCGTCCGCCACGCTATTGACGAAGGCGAGGCGGTTGTGGTTGTATGTACCGCGATTGCAGATCTGACTAATCTTTTGATCGGCGCAGGACGCGCCGCAGCGCGCGGCAACCTTACCGCCGCCGAGCAGGCGCGCCGCGAATTGTGGCAACGCCACCGCACACTTGCCGAACGCCTGGTGACCGATGATTGGGAACGCGAGACTCTCTACCGGGCATGGGCTGACCTGCTCAAATCGTTCGACCGGATTGTACGCGCGATTGCGACGCTCGGTGAGCATTCACCACGCAGTAGCGACGCCGTGGCTGCTATTGGTGAACGCTTCATTGGGTTGTTGCTGGCAGTGGCGCTGCGGCGCGGCGGGGTTGCGGCGCAGTTGATCGATGGCGCCGAGTTAATCGTTACTGATGACCACTTTGGCAATGCACGCCCGCTACCGGAGGAAACCACTGCACGTGCCCGCGCACGCCTGCTGCCGTTGATCCAATCGCGGATCGTTCCAGTAGTGACCGGGTACATCGGCGCGACCCGCCAAAAGATAACCACAACGCTTGGGCGTGGCGGCGGCGATTATTCGGCAACGCTGATCGCCGCTGCGCTCGAAGCCGATGAAGTTGTGATCTGGACGGATGTGCCCGGCATTCTTACTGCCGATCCGAAACTGGTTCCCGAAGCGCGCACGCTGCCGGAACTGTCGTATATTGAAGCTGCTGAGATCGCTACCCTTGGCGCAGAGGTGCTCCACCCGCGCTCCCTGACACCGCTCGCCAATCGCAACATTCCGCTGCACATCCGCAGCCTGGAACAACCTCACATTCCGGGCACGCGGATCGTTGCCGCACCGCATATCTCTTCTGACACAGCGCGCACGATCATCTCGGCACCGTCCATTAGTCTGATTGAGATCAGCATGAGTCCCTTGGCGACAGCTGAACTTGGATGGGCGACAGACCTGGCAGCGCGTATCCTCACAGAATTGACCGGATGCGGCATCGAAGTGCTGACCTTCGCGCAGAGTTTCAGTGAACGAGGGTTAGTGCTGGCGGTGCGTGCCACTGATGCCGAGTATGCCTATGAGCGTATCGAAGCCTGCCTGCAACCAGAGCGGGACAGCAAGGCGCTGCGTGCGATCAGCTTGCGTACGCCAGTGGCACTGGTAGCAGTCATCAGTGCGCCGGAGAGCACACGTCTGGCGCCGCGCGCGCTGGCGGCGCTCGCGCAGGTGCAGAGTACGGTGTTGGCAATGGTTCACGGTAACACCTCTCGACACCTTTCATTCATCGTGCCAGAAGAGGAATTGAGCGCTGTCGTGCGTGCCCTGCACTGTGAATTGATGGTGAGATAAACGGAGCAATAGCATCACAGCGAGCGGGTTGTTCTATCTCTCACGCAACAACGGAAAACCAACCACGACGCGCCCTCCGGACGCAACACCCGACCGGCTTATTGTTACCAGCACCCGCGGTTGTCTGGCAGCATCCCCGCCTGCACAATCACCGCTTCGCTGACGTTGCCAATCTATCCTGCATACCTGGGACGCCTGAAAATTAGGACTGGGTGTGACAACACCTGGTCTGTACGCCTCTGCATCGGGGCGTCCATCGGCATTCAGACCATCGGCATTCAGATCACTGCTGCCAGCTTGTCTTATTCCTGATCATTCGTGTCTACCGGTGCTGCACGTGCGGTCGCACCGGCGACCACCAACACATACTCGCCCTGGATGCGCACGGTCGCGAGATAGCCTAGCAGATGAGAAAGCGTACCGCGTTCGACATGCTCGAACTTCTTGGTCAGATCGTTCGCCAGAGCCGCCGGTCGGTCGCCATACACTGCCAGTGCATCCTGCACAAGCCCCATGATACGGTAAGGGCTTTCGTAGAAGATCAGGGTGTGGGGCGAATCGCGATCAATCTCGAGAAAACGCCGTCGTGGCCCAGATTTGCGTGGCGGAAAGCCGCGGAACGTGAAACTATGCAGTGGCAAGCCAGAAAGGACAAGCGCCATGATCAGTGCCGTCGGACCCGGAATCATGGTCACATCGATACCCCCGGCAATCGCACTGCGTACCAGCGTAAAGCCGGGATCGGCGATACCAGGGGTGCCAGCATCACTAATGAGCGCAACTGTCTTCCCCTGACGCAGCAACCCTATCAGGCGTTCGCCCGCCTGACGTTCATTGTGTTCGTGAAATGAAACCAGTGGTTTATGAATGTCGTAGTGCTGAAGCAGAATACTGCTCTTGCGCGTATCTTCGCACGCAATAACATCTACTGCGCGCAGCGTTTCCAGCGCGCGCAACGAGATATCACTTAGATTGCCGATTGGAGTAGCGACAATGTACAGCATCACCGATATTGTACCCAACAATGCCTGACTGTGTCGCAATCACACAATAGTGACAAAAACTGTTCAAACTCTGTGTTACAATGCAACAGCAGCAGGCATTCTCGCGGCGTAACACGTGAAACGGCGCGTGGGAACGGCGCGACGCCATTATGGTGAACTATGCCACCGGTCACAGCACTGCAGGAACAGGGGCATCTGGCAGACGTGACGCACACATTAGACGCACAGTTTTGTGTCAATCGGTCGAGTCAGCGCCGTGGCCCACACTCCTAATCGATTCTACTGGCACCATCGTTGCAGTGAGTCCGTCCGCGCAGCACATCACGGGCGTGACCGGCGGCGCTCCTGCATATTCCATTTTGCCCGACACTGCAGATGAGCAAACTCGAACCCGCTTCGAGCAGACGCTTGAGTTCGTGCGCGCCAACCATCCCGGCGATCCCTGGGTGTTCCGGCAATCCTCAGATATCGAAATCGAAGCACTTCCGGTGTCGATCAACAGCATAGGATGGCTCTCGGTCACCCTGTATGAGGTATCGCGCACAGCAGTGCTGCAACGGTTAATTGCCGCGCTGCGCCAGCGCCTGCATCACCTGCACAGCGTGGCATCACTCCGCGACGTATGCACTCAGGTGAGCGCGTTGCTTCTCCCGGCAGGTATAGGGATCACTGTCTTCGAACGCAGGCAACCTAACGCATTGCCTGGCCCGCTCTATGCTACGCCTCCACTTGATCAGGTCACCTTTGATCAGGCAACGCTCGCGCTAATCGCTCAGCGGCGTCTTCCTCTGTTTCTATATACGATTGTGCCCGAAACGCTCAACGACATCGCCCGCGCAACAGGTGTGCGCGGGCACATTGTTCTTATGCTGCCTGAAACCGGTGACCGTCAACACATCCTGCACCTGTGGGGAAGCAGCGTCGCAGCAGAAGAACAGGAACAATTGGAAACGATTGCCCTGCACCTGGCATCGCTCCTGGCGCATATCATCGAGCGCGAACAGGCCGCACACTGTCGGCGACGCCTCGATGCGCTCTCCAATGCTGCCCGGATGATCGTATCTCTCGGATCAATGGACGATATCCTGTACGAAATCTGTCGTCAGGCGACTATTCTGCTCAACGCCGAGCAGGCTGGCATTTTCCTGCCGACCGATGACCCCAACATACTGGTATGCGCCATGACGGCTGGCGCTGCGGAACATCTTAAGGGCGAACCGATCCCGCTGGTCGGCAGCCCGGTAGGGAGGTCCTTCCGTGAAGGCGTTCCCCTGGCGTTTACCGACGTTGAAGCTGAGCTGGACGTGTATCGTCCATTCTGGGAAGCCCATCGATTGCGCGCTGCGTTGTTTCAGCCGTTGCACCATCGAGGGAGCGTCATCGGCGTGCTCAGCGTCGCGCGGCACCTGCCCACGCCCTTTGATGATGACGACCGGATGATCATCCACCGCTTTGCCGAACTTGCCACTGCTGTAGTCGCTAATGCACAGCTGCATCAGGCGCTGGCGCACTCGGAGCAACGCTACCGTCTATTGTTCGAGCAGGCAGACGAACTGGTGCTGAGCCTGGCGCCCGATGGGTGCATTCTGCGCTGTAATCGTTCCGCCAGCACTATTCTCGGTGCAACCCCCGGAATGTCGTTGTTCGACCTGGTTGATCCCGCTGGACAGAATGACATCCGACAACGTCTGAACGAGGTGCGTCTGCGTCAGCGCTTGCCTACACCCTGGATCTTCGCTGCGCGCGACCGGCAGGGGATCATGATCGTCCTGGAAACAACAGCTCAGGTGATCCAGATCGACACGCACATGATTGAGATCGACCTGATCTGCCGCGATATTACTGCGCGCCGCGCTGCCGAACATGAATTGCAACGGTTGAACCTGGAACTGACGACGCTGCTCCGTGTCAATCAGGAATTGACGCGCCTGATTAACCTCGACGATGTGCTGGCTTCCTCACTAAATATTATCACTGGCGCGATGCGCCTGCAGAGTTCGGCGATTGTGCTGTACAACCCGGAGGGAGAACTACACATACGCGCTATATTTGATGCGTTGTCTCAGACGGCGCAATGCGTTGATCGCCTGCTGGTTCATCTGTTCCATGAGGAGCGGGAAGCCCTAGCAGGCAGCACATCCACTCTTGTGATCAATATTGCGGCATTGCGCATGCAGACCCCCGACATGCCCGCGTTGCAGCGTCTGCCACCAGAGGTGTCATTCCTTGCGATTGTACCGCTGCAGATCGAAGGAACAGTCATCGGGTTGCTCGAACTGCTCAGCGAGACAAAGCCATTCCAGGCGCACGACGTGCAACTGGCGGAGGCGATAGCGTTACAACTGGCACAGGCAATCCGGAATGCACAGATCACCCAGGAGATGCGCGAAACGTCGCTTATGAATGCGCGCCTCTACCGCGAGGCGGAAGCGATGCGGGCCTACCTCGACGCAATCATTCAGAATGCCCCTGATGTGCTGATCGTGTGCCGACCCGATATGTCGATGCAACCGCTCAACCAGGAGCCGTTGACTCTGATTGGGTATCAACGTCACGAACTCGCCGGTCAACCGCTGTTGCGCATTGTGCCGACCGATCAGCGGGCGACGTTGACGCGTGCGTGGCTGGAGGTACGACGGGGCGAATCGCAACGGTTCGAGATGAACCTGCTGCGCGCCGATGCCAGTTATTTCACTGCGCTGGTGTCGCTGGATCTGATCCCTGATTATGACGAAGTGCTGGTTGTCATCAAGGATGTGACCGAACTGCGCCGGCTGGAAGAACAGGTGCGTCAGCATGAAAAACTGGCAGCGCTCGGACGCTTGGTTGCTGGCGCAGCCCATGAGTTGAATAATCCACTGGCAGTGATCCTGGGGCTATCGCAGTTGCAACTGGACGAGGATATTCCGCCGTCGATCCGCGCCGACCTGGAGCAGATCGAGCGGGCTGCACGCCGCGCCGCAGCGATCGTCCATCAGCTGCGCGCCTTCGGACAACCGCGCACACTGGAAGTCGCTCCGCTCGATCTTGCACCGGTCATCGACGATACGCTGCAACGCCTGGCTTCAAAGATCGCTGCCGGGCACGTGACTGTGACAGTTGATCTCCCCCCTGATCTCCCATACATTCTTGGTGAACTGCATCAGATCGAGCAGGTGATCTTCAATATTGCGCTGAATGCCATCCAGGCGCTTGAGTCACGTTTATCTGATGAGCCGCGCCATCTGCGCTTCAGCGCCAGAGCCGAACATGAAAGCGTTGTGCTCGCAATCGAAGACACTGGTCCCGGCATTGCGCCAGAACACCTGTCGCGCGTGTTCGAGCCATTCTTCACCACGCGCGACGTCGGACAGGGGATGGGGATGGGACTGGCGATAGTCTACAGCATCGTTCAGCAACACCGCGGCGAAGTATGGGTCGAGAGTCGTCAGGGGGTCGGAACGACGTTTTACGTCCGCCTGCCACGCGCCAACGATGATCCCGCAACTGCCAATCCGCCGACCATCACACTGCCGCGTTATCTGTCGATCCTCCTGGTGGAAGACGACGATCTGGTGCGCACCATGGCACAGCGTGCTCTGGAACGTCTCGAATGCTGCGTTGACGCAGTGAGTAGAGGCGAAGAGGCATTTGCGCGCGCACTTGCCGCAGATTACGATGTGGTGATGACTGATCTCCAGATGCCTGGTATGGATGGCGTCGAACTGTATGAACGTCTCCATGCGCTCAGACCATCGCTGCGCTGGTTGATCCTGACTGGCGATACGATGGGGGAACGCAGCAGTCTGTTTCTCGAACGCACCGGGCTGCCGGTGCTTCACAAACCGTTTACCCAGGATCAACTGATTGAGCGACTTGCCGAGAGTCTGCGCTACAATCCTTCTTCCCCATTATAATAGGGTGCCATATTGGACCTGCGCACACCTGGGGTAACACATGCGCCTGGAAGTGAGAGCGTCCTTCCCTTGTTACGTCTACGAGGGCAAGGCGCTCTCGCTCTTGGGATAACTGTGAACACATACTGCCATATCTCTCCGCTTTGGAGTTCTGGCAGGCAGGAAGACCGCATCTCCTGGAACCTCTTCGGTATGGCGCAATCAGTTCGGATAAAGAGACGTATGCTTCCTATCGTTCAACTCGTTCATCGCCCTGGCATTCTCGATCTGGGCTGGGGTCACCCCGACCCGACGGCGTTACCAGTGGCAGCGATCCGGCGTGCGACAGATGCAACGCTAATGCGCTACGGTGCCGATGCACTGGCGTATGGCGCAGAGCGTGGACCCGGACCGCTGATTGAATGGATCTGCGCGCGCCTAGCGCACATCGATGCACGCCCTCCCGATCCCGCAGAGGTGCTGATTACATCGGGCGCATCGCAGGCGCTCGATCTCCTCTGCACGCTGATTACTACACCCGGCGATACAGTGCTGGTCGAATCGCCAACGTACCACCTGGCAGTGCGCATTCTGCGCGACCATCCGTTGCACCTAGTCGCTGTTCCATCCGATGCCGACGGTATCGACGTGGAAGCGCTGACAATCATCCTGAGGCAACTGGCGAAGCGCGGCAGAAAGGCGCGTATGCTCTATTGCGTTCCCACCTATCACAACCCAACCGGCGTTTGCCTGAGCATGGAACGCCGGAGGGCACTGGCAATGATTGCTGCCGAACATGGGTTCGTTCTGGTTGAGGACGATGTGTACCGCGAACTGAGTTACGATGCGCCTGCGCCACCCTCGGTATGGAGCATCGCACCACCGGGCGCAGTAGTGCGGATTGCATCGTTCTCGAAATCGCTGGCGCCGGGACTCCGCCTTGGTTACCTGACTGCTGACGCATCGTTGACAAGACAGTTGATCGGCAGCGGCTTACTGGACAGTGGCGGAGGAGTCAATCCATTCACGGCACTTACCGTTGCCGAAGTGTGCGCTACGGGTGATTTTGAGGCGACAGTCACACAACTGTGTGCGATGTATCGAGAGCGACGCGATGCGCTTGCACAGAGCCTGTGCACATATCTGCCACCCGGATGCCGATTCACCGTGCCGGGCGGCGGATTCTTTCAGTGGGTGGAATTGCCGGAAGGGGTCGATGCCGCAACCCTGTTGCCACACGCTGAACAGGCAGGCGTCTCATACCTTCCCGGATCACGCTTCTATCTCAATGGAGCGCGATCCAACACGCTTCGTCTCTCATTCAGCCTGTATCCGCCGCACCAGTTGGCCGAAGCAGCGCGACGATTGGGAGAAGCAGTTGCAGTCGGGCTTGACGCTGCGCCTCTGCGGTGAAACATCCCTTGTGCAGGAGACCGCAAGAAACGCACTGCTGAGACGCTGAGCGCGCAGAGAACCCCAAAAAAACGCAGGTCGATGCGTGGCACGGCATACGTCTGATTCAGGCAATCGACAATTTTCTCCGCGAACGCTGCGCCTCTGCGGCGAAATATCCTCTTTGCAAGAGAATCGAGAAATTCAGAAGCAGGTTCTGCGCGTTAAATCCGGAACAGACGGCGCCGAGCACGCTGGCGATAATAGGGATCAGTTTCTCGCAGGCGACGGCGATTCATCAGGCTGCTACCATCGATCAAGCCAACCAGAAACTGCTTGATATCCCCCAGCGATGCTGCTTTGTCCGCCAGCACCAGCACCCATGCCTCACGCGACGTCGGCGCCGGGCCAAGCGGATACATATGACTCTCGATAGCTGCACACACAGCCGCATCTTCGCCTTTCTCTGCTGCCCAGCGCGCCGCCATACGCCCATGCGTCGTCAGAGTGCCAGCGCGTGAATTGATATCGTGGAGCAGCGCAGCTCGTACACAGGTACGGACATCGGCGCGCAGCAGACGGCTCAGATAGTACGACATGCGCACCGATCGGGTCAGGTGGTCGTGTTTGGGAATGCTATGGTGCATATGGTAACGGGTTTCAACAACCTCCGGCAGGGTCAGAAGGTCACGGATGTAGTCGAAGGCAGCGTGATGTTCCATGAGACTTCTTCCTGAAGCAGCAATGAGCGACGGCTCCTCGAATAGACCTGCGGTTGTTCTATCACATCAGCGACACAAATGGTATTCCCCAGGAGTACTGTTTTGGCGAACATTATGCCATCATTCTATCGAGCAGCTGATCGGCTGCGGCATACGGATCGATCATGCGAGACGCGATCTGTGCGACCAGCGTCTCCCAATCGGAGACCGGAACACGCGCCCGCACCCGTTCGAGCACTGTCTCTTGCAGGATCAGGCGCAACTCATGTTCGGCGCGTTCCTGCTCGCGCCCAACGAACCGCCCGCTTTCACGGAGATAGACAAGATGTTGTTCTGCTGCCGCAACAATTGACTCAATGCCTTCACTGCGGGTCGCCACCGCAGTCAACACTGGCGGCGTCCATCCATCGGCGGGAAGATCGCTCAAACTGAGCATTGTGCGCAAATGGCGAACCGTCTGGTCGGCACCCTCGCGATCAGCTTTGTTGACCACTAGCAGATCGGCGATTTCGAGAATGCCAGCCTTGATCGCCTGGACATCATCGCCAGCACCGGGGGTTTCAATGACAATCGTTGTATGAGCGGTAGCGGCAATCTCTACCTCACCCTGTCCGGCGCCAACTGTCTCCACCAGGATGATGTCGAAGCCAGCAGCATCGAGGAGTGCTACCGCATCACCGGTAGCGCGCGCAATACCGCCCAGACGTCCGCGACTTGCCATACTGCGAATGAATGTCCCCGGATCGCCGCTGAGCGCCCGCATGCGGATCCGGTCGCCCAGAATAGCGCCGCGGGTGAAAGGCGACGTCGGATCGACCGCAATAATGCCAACCGTGCGACCAGTGCGTCGCCAGTGCGCAGCAAGCGCAGCGACCAGCGTCGATTTGCCTGTGCCGGGGGCGCCGGTCACTCCAATGATGTGTGCGCGACCAGTATGGGCGAAGAGCGAGCCGAGCAGCGCCCGAGCCTGTGGTCCTCCCGTCTCGACGAGGGTCAACGCTTGTGCAAGCGCCCGTCGGTTCCCGCTAAGCAGAGCCTGTGCTAGATCCACGCGATCAGGTCCTCGTTCTGCATCGTTCCTGAATGAAGCGCACGATCTCATGCGTCGATGCGCCAGGTCCGTACACCTCGGCGATACCGTGCTGATCTTTCAACACCTGCGCATCCTCGTCGGAGATAATACCTCCAGCCACCACCAGCACGTCATGCATATCGTGTTCGCGCAACAACTCCATCACCCGTGGCAGGAGCGTCATGTGTGCACCGGAGAGGATTGAGAGACCGATCACATCGACATCTTCCTGAAGGGCCGCTTCGACGATCATCTGCGGCGTTTGTTGAATACCAGTGTAGATTACCTCCATACCGGCATCGCGCAGAGCACGGGCGATCACCTTCGCTCCACGGTCGTGACCATCGAGACCTGGTTTTGCAATCAGCACGCGGATTGGGCGATCCATACAGCCATCCTGTTATGACTGCTTGCGTTGACGCGATCCTAGTCCCCAGCGCCCGAAGAGACCCGGTCGGTCGTATGCCATATCGATCATCGCATTGAATTCCTGTTCGCCAGGGCGCATGTTAGGGCGCTCCGACAGCCACCGGTCACGCACATCCTGCGCATGGCGAAACCACTCCAGCAAACCTTCGCCATCGCCTGCAGCAACCTGATCACGCAATTCCGTTAGGCGACGCGCCATCTCGTCGAGCCAGCGCGCCAGCGCTTCTCGATTAGTCAGGCAAATATCACGATGCATCTCGGCGCTGCCTGATGCCAGACGGGTCACATCACGAAAACCGGTCGCCGCCAGTGGCGCCATCTCACGCCATCCAGGGCTGCGACTTACCACGTCCACTAGCGCTGTCGAGAGCATGAAGGGCAGATGCGAAACACCGGCCACATAAGCGTCGTGTTCGACCGGATCGATATAGTAGAGTTTGGCGCCGATCTGATCCACCATCGCCTCAATCAGGCGCACCGCCGTTTCGCGGGCGTTCTCCTGCGGCGAGAGACAGTAAATAGCATTGCGGAAGAGATCGGGCGAAGCAGCCGCAGGACCGGACTTTTCGCTTCCCGCCATAGGATGCCCGCCAATGAAATCAACGGTTGCGGGCAACAGTTCACGCGCCCAGGCGAGAACCTGCGCTTTAGTGCTCGCCACATCGGTGACTGTCGATCCAGGGGGTAGCAGCGGTGCAAGATCGGCAAACACCTGACGGATCGTCTGCACCGGCGTTGCGACAATCACCAGATGCGCGTCACGCACTGCATCCGCCAGCGTGCGCGCCTCGCGATCAATGGCCAGGCGTCCGCGCGCCTCTGCCAGTGCACGCGGATCGAGATCGAAACCGGTGACCGTTATAGCGCCTAGTGGTGACTCGCGTTCAGGAGCGGAACGCAGCGCCATACCGAGCGATGCGCCGATCAAACCAACACCGATGATAGCAATCTGGATCATGGCTCAGGCTCGACAAACGACAGAAACAACAATTCAGCAACACCGATAATCAGCGCGATCAGCGCAACCGCAACCGGAGTAAGCGCCCGCAGACCCGCGAGTATCACCGTCAATGCCGCCAGCAACCCGATCTCATACGCCTGACGACGTGCACGCCGCCGATCATAGCGCCGCGCGCGCTGGTGGAAGATGCGTTGTCCCAACGCATACAGCAGCGGCATTGCAATCGACGAAAAGAACCAGAACACAGCCAGCGCCATCACAACATAGACTGGTGCGTCCGGCGGCGAGAGCAACCATTCGATGGGCGGAGGCACAAATGCAAGTGTGTAAAGCAATAAACCTGTGCCCAGCAGACCCTCGACAGTCAAACCTGTCAGGTGAAACTGACGCTCAACCGGCGCAAACGTCAGGATCGCGGCAGACACGACTATCATATAATATACCATGCGTTCCGGCGCATCATATGGCTGCCGCCGATCCACCACACCCCAGAGCAGCATCGCCAGCGCACCTGCCCAGCAGAGACCGGCGATCAATGCAACTAGCAGCATGACCCGCCGTGATCGAGACGCGGGGGAGATGTCGGTCACCGTTGCATCTGACGAGTCAGAAAGGCGCATTACAGATCAGCCGGTTCTTCGCCACGGGCAGTATAGTACACGCCAAGGTACGGCATCTTCGGATTGCCGGGAAACGCATCGAGCGCGACATTGACTGTTTGTTCTCCACGATCGCGGAGAAGAGTCAACCGAACGGTATCACCAGCGCGATAGCGCAAGAGTTGTTCGCGTAAGTCACGCGCATCCTGCACGTAGACTCCCTCGATCGCCACAATCACGTCACCGCGCGCAACTCCTGCGCGGGCCGCTGGACCGCTCCGGTCAAGGCGCGTCACCAGCACACCTAGATCGGGCAACGCCGGTTGCACCGCAGCAGTCGCGCTCAGTTCCAGGCGGGCTTCGCGTCGCCCAATATCGCGCCCGGCAACCCAACCGCCAATGCCAGCAAACACCCCACACCATGCGCATAGCAACGCAGCAACCACTGCCAATCCAGCAAACCACCAACGCGACCCCGATGGCTTCGACTCACTTTCAGCCATAGAACGTTAGCAATTCAGAAGATGGCATCCCATTGAGCCTTCACCTGTTTTTACGTAACTGTTCACACCTGGGGTAACACGTATACCCGGGAGCAAGGGCATCCTGCCCTCATCGCGTCTACAGGGACAAGGCGCCCTCGCTCCCAGAGAAATGTAAACACTTACGTCTTTACAGCATATCTTAGCAATATCGACTATCATTCGCATCTACCGCGTCGCACGAGGCGCATACTTCCGGCAGAGTATTCGATCTCTGTGAGAACTGCAATTTGCCAAAATATTGTCGGGTAATTACTCCGCTCTCGCCCGCGCAGCCAGGATTTGCATTCATTATAGAGCCAAGGGGCGTATTCTCTGAATAATTATTTCGCTCTTGCCCGCGCAGGCGGGCTTCGCCCTGCCTAGCCGAGGGCTTTCGCCCCACGGCACGAGGCGCATACCGAATTAAGTTCTCAATCTTCATTAGCCTGGCCAGTTCAGCACAGCATACCGATGTATA
>Ga0308415_1000113_pt1 | contig 32220 bp, 33 predicted proteins | sample HotsprSampleOS55_FD_203465 | JGI IMG/M metagenome (GOLD analysis project Ga0308415, IMG submission 203465) | Hot spring phototrophic mat microbial communities from Octopus Spring, Yellowstone National Park, Wyoming, United States - 20090730_OS55 ... | reverse complement strand
GCCTTGCTTGCCTTTAGGGGTGGGCGGGGCCACCTCTTGGGCCAGGCGCAGACAGTGGGCGAGGACTTCCTTGGGGCTCGCCTCCCTGCGGACAAAGCCTCCCTTGCCCATTTAGACGGGAATATACACCCGCTATCCTGGCCTTTGCAAGGCGAGCCCAGAGCTTCAGACCCTCCACCCGGGCCTGGGCCACCAGGAGGCGGTCAAAGGGATCCCGGTGGTGCCAGGGCAGATCCCGGGTGGCCCAGGCGTGTTCTGCGGCCACAGGCAGGTAAATGAAGCCTTCCGCCTCCACCACTTGCAGAAAGTCCTCGGGCATCCGGAGCTTACCTAGCGAGATCTTCAAGGCGAGCTCCCAAGTGGTGGCAGCGCTAACGAAGGTATGGATGATAAGAAAATCCTGGGTAGTTGTCAACCCTTGGCGCTAGATGACCCCCTCCCGCTTCTCCTCCTCGTAGAGCCTCTCCAGCACGAACTCCTTGAGGAGGGTCTGGTAGCCCTTACCCTTCCTCCGGGCCATGGTCTTGAGCCGCCCGAGGAGGTCCTCGTCCAGGCGCAGGGAGATGACCCGGCTCCTGGAACGGGGCGGGGGCAGGAGGCCCTCCGGGGGCGGGGTCATCTCCTCAAGAAGCTCCTCCCCCAGGCCGTGTTCCGCCCAGAAGCGGGCCTCCTCCTCCTCGCTGGCGAACTCAGGTATTTCCTCCAGGCTGTGGACCTTCTTCAGCTTCATGGCCTACTTCTCCCTCTTTCGGTACCGCCTTTTCTCCTCGGGGGTGGCATCCCGGGCGGTGATGACCCACACCCTCCCGCGCCTTCGGGTGAAGACCGCGAAGAGGACTCGGCCTCCTTCCGTGGCCCCCAGGGCCGCCCAGCGCTCCTCTCCCCTCTGGAAGCGGGTTTTGAGGACCAGGCGGCGGGGGTCGGTGAGGGCCTCCTCAGCCTCCTCCGGGCGCACCCCGTGCCGGGCGATGCGGGCGGCCCCCGTTCCAAGTATATACCAGAGCATACACAGGAGGGGGCTATGACCGCCGGGACCCGCCTGGCCGGGGCGGCCCTCACCCCTAGCCTCCTTCGGGGCTTCGGGGTGGGGCCACAACCCTTGCCTTCTTACTATACCTGTTTTATAACAGGTATCAGGGGAACCCTATGAAGCCCAAGACCCCTGTCCAGGCCCGGCTTCCCGTGGTGGCCGCCCTCTTCCTCCCCTGGCCCGTCTGGCTCTTCAGGGAAGAGGCCAAGGGGCTTCCTTTGGCTGTCCATCGGGGAGGGCGGGTGGTGGCCGTGTCCCCCTTGGCCCGGAAGCTGGGGGCGCAGCCGGGGATGGCCCTCGAGGCCGCCCAGGCCCGGGTGGCGAGCCTCCTCGCCCTCCCCTACCCCTCTCAGGCCGAGGCCGCCTGGCGGTCCCTCCTAAGGGAGCTCCACGCCCTTACCCCCTGGGTGGAGCCCCTGGAGCCTGGGGTGGCCTTCCTCAGGCTCTCCCCGGAGGAGGCCCGGCTCCTGGCCCAGGGGTACGGGGCCCGGGTGGGGGTGGCCCCCTGGCGGGAGGTGGCCCTCCTGGCCGCCTGGGCCGCCCGGGAGGGGGAGGCCCGGGTGGTGGCCGAGGGGGAGGAGGGAGGGTTTCTGGACCGCCTTCCCCTCCACCTCCTCCGGGGGGTGGGCCTCACCCCAGAGGGCCTGGCCCGGCTCCGCCTCCTGGGCCTTGGGCGGGTGGGGGAGCTCAGGGCCTGGAAGCCCCACCAGGTGGCCGCCTACCTCCCCGAGGGGCGGGCCCTCCTCCCCTTCCTCCACGGCCCCTGGCGGCGGGAGGTGGCCCGCTTTCCCGAGGAGGCGGCCCTGGAGGCCCACCTCTCCTTGCATCCCCCGGCGGAGGCCTCTCTAGGCCTCCTGGCCCACCTGGCCGGGAGGCTCTTCCGGGGCCTAGCAGGGCGGGCGGCCTCCCGGGTGGAGGTGGAGGCGGTGGGCCAGGGCCTCCGCTTCCGGGGGGAGCACCTGGCCAAGGTCCCCATTGGGGACGAGGCGGGGATGCGCCTGGCCCTGGAGCTGGCCCTGAGGAAAAGCGGGGCCCTGGGCCTTCCCCTGGAGGAGGTGCGGGCCCGGGCCCTGGGCCTTTTCCGGCCCTCCCGGCAGGAGGGGCTCTGGCGCCGGGCGGGGGAGGGCCTAGAGGGGGTCCTGGCCCGCTTCCCGGGGGTCTTCTTCCGGGTGGAGGTGGTGGACCTCGAGGCCCTGGCCCCGGAGTGGGGCTTCCGGCTCGTCCCGTGGGAGGTGGAGGGTGCGGCTTTACCTTTTGCCGGTGGAAGTGGAGTGCCGGGAAGGAAGGCCCCTCTGGGTGCGCTTTCGCGGTAAACAGCCCGTGGTGCGCCTCCTGGACGCCTGGCGGGTGGGGGGGCGGTGGTGGCTTGGGGAGGGGGGCCGGGACTACTTCCTCCTGGAGGTGGCCGGGGGGCTGGTCCTGGAGGTCTTTCGGGAGGGGGAGCGGTGGGTCCTGAGCCGGGTCCTGGACTAGCCCTGCTTTCCGCCGAGTCCTATTTCGGCCGCGGCGTTTCCTCACCGGAGCGGCTTCTGGAAAGGGCCGCCGCCCTGGGGCACACCCACCTGGCCCTCACCGACTGGCAGTCCCTCACCGGGGGCGTGCGCCTCTTCCGCAAGGCCCGGGAGGTGGGGGTGGTGCCCCTTCTGGGGGCGGGCCTTCCCCTAAAGACCCCGGAGGGCACCTTTCCCGTGCGCCTCCTGGCGGCGAGCCGGGAGGGGTACGCCCGGCTTTCCGCCCACCTGACCCGGGTCCTGGCCGAGGGGGCGCTTCCCCTGGAGGCCCTCCTCTCGGAACACGAGGACCTCGCCCTCCTCACCGGGGGCCGGGAGGGCTTCCCCAGCCGCCTCCTGGCGGAAAGGCGCCTCTCGGCCCTGGACCGCCTCCTAAAGGCCCTGAGGGAGGCCTTCCGGGACCGGTTCTTCCTCTCCCTCTACCACGACCGCCTCCCCGGGGACGCCCGGCGGGCCCGGGTGCTGAGGGCCCTGGCCCAGGACCGGGGCCTCCCCTATGTAGCCGCCCTAGAGGTGCGCATGGCCACCCCCGACCTCTACCCCCTCCTGGACGCCCTCACCTGCATCCGCCTGGGGATCGGCGTGGAGGCGCCCCACCCGGAAAGGCCCAGGAACGAGGCCTGGGCCCTCCCCACCCGGGAGGAGGCCGTGGGACGCCTCCCCTTCCCCGAGGCCTGGGCCAACGCCAGGGCCCTGGCGGAGGCCATCGCCTTCCCCCTCCTCCCCGAAGGCCTCCTGGACCCCCCTGTTCCCCTGCCCCCAGGGGAGACCCCCATGGGCCACCTGCGCCGCCTGGCCTGGGCGGCCCTCGAGGCCCGCTACCCCGGGAGGCCCCAGTACGCCCGGCGGCTGGAGGAGGAGCTCGCCACCGTGGAGGCCCTGGGGCTTCCCGGCTTCTTCCTCCTGGCCCGGGAGGTGGCCCGCTTCGCCCGGAGCCGGGGCATCCTGGCCGTGGCCCGGGGGAGCGCCGTGGGGAGCCTGCTCGCCCACCTCCTGGACCTCACCCCCGTGGACCCCGTGCGGGAGGGCCTTCTCTTTGAGCGCTTCCTCCACGGGGGGATGAAGGCCCTGCCCGACATCGACCTGGACCTGGGAAGCCGCAGGCGGCGGGAGGTGATCCGCTACCTGGAGGAGGCCTTCGGGGCCCGGGAGGCCATGGCCGCCGCCTACGTCACTTACCGCCTCCCCCTGGCCCTCCAGGACCTGGGCCGGGTCCTGGGCCTGCCCGCTCCCCTGCGGCACCGCCTCACCCGCCACCTGGGCCGGGACTTCCGCCACCTCTCCCCCCACCGGGCCCGGGAGGCCGAGCCTCTCCTAGGGGAGGTCCTGGGGGAAAGCCCGGTGAAGGACCTCCTCCTCGCCCTCCTCGCCCGCATGGAGAAGGGGCAGGTGCGCCACCTCACCCCCCACGTGGGCGGGGTAGTCCTGGCCCCGGGCCCCCTCCACCGCTACGCCCCCCTGGTGCGCTCCTCTGGGGGCATCCAGATGATCACCCTGGACAAGGACGACCTGGAGGCCCTGGACCTGGTGAAGCTGGACCTCCTGGGCCTCAGGATGCTCTCCGCCCTGGAACGGGCCCGGGAGGAGGTCCTCCGCACCGAGGGGGTGTACCTGGACCTGGAGGCCCTGCCCCAGGAGGAGGGGGTCTACCGACCCCTCTGGCGGGGGGAAACCCTGGGCGTCTTCCAGCTGGAAAGCCCCGCCCAGACCGCCATGAGCCGGAGGCTGAGGCCCAAAAGCCTCCGGGACCTGGCCCACCAGATCGCCCTGGTCCGGCCGGGGCCCATCCAGTCGGGCACGGTGCGGCCCTACCTGGAGAGGCGCCAGAGGGGAGGCCTGCCTCCCCTCCCCCACCCTCTTCTAGAGGAGATCCTGGGAGAAACCTACGGGGTCCTCCTCTTCCAGGAGCAGCTCCTCCGCCTCCTCCACCACGGGGCGGGGATGGACTGGGCCGAGGCGGAAGCCTTCCGCAAGGCGGTGTCCAAGGCCCGGGACGGGGAGGACCTGGCGCCCTTACGGGAGCGCTTCCTGGCGGGGGTCAGGGGGCGGCTTGGGCTTAGGGGGGAGGAAGCGGAGGGCCTGTGGCGCATGGTGGCGGGCTTCCGGGGGTACGGGTTCACGGAGAGCCACGCCCTGGCCTTCGCCCGCCACGCCTACGCCTCCTTGTGGCTCAAGGCCCACTACCCGGCGGAGTTCCTGGCCGCCCTCCTGGCGGAGGCCCCGGGCATGTGGTCCCCCGCCACCCTGCGGCAGGAGGCCAGAAGGCTTGGCATCCCCATCCTCCCCCTCTCCATCAACCGCTCGGGGCTCCACTACCGGGTGGAACGGATCCCCGGGGCCAAGGGGATCCGCCTTCCCCTCACCGCCGCCAAGGGGGTTTCGGAGGAGGCGGCCCGGGCCATCCTGCGGGAGCGCCTCCTGGGTCCCTTCCGCTCCTTTGCGGACTTTCGGACCCGGTTGGACCCCCCGCAGGACCTCCTCCTGGCCCTGGCCCGGGCGGGGGCCTTTGACGAGCTTCTCCCTAGGCGGGAGGCCCTCTTCCAGGCGGGCCTTCCCGGAGGGAGGCTTCTCCCCCTAGAGGAAAAGGCGCCCCCCCTGCCCCCGCTGGGCCCTGGGGAACGGCTCTTCCTGGACCTAGAGGCCCAGGGCCTCTCTCCCCTCCCCCTCCACCCCATGGACCTCCTCAGGGGCCTACTAGAGGAGCTCGGGGCCACCCCCATCTCCCTCCTGGGGGAGGGGCCGGCCCGCACCGCTGGACTGGTGGTGGCCAGGCAGAGGCCACCCACGGCCCGGGGCTACGCCTTCTTTGTCCTGGAGGACGGCCCCCATCGCCTACAGGCGGTCATTCCCCCGGAGGTCTGGGAGCGGCAGTACGCCCTCCTCCGGGACGGGGAGGCCCTGCTGGTGGAGGGGCTCTACCGGGGGGGAAGCCTGCGGGTGGAAAGGGCCTGGCCCCTTTCCCTACGGGGTTTCCAGGAGTCCCAGAGCCTTTAAGGCCTCCCGCCCCCTCAGGAGGAGGCGGAAGACTCCCTGGATCTCCACCTCCTCGGCGGGGAGTTCCAGGGTGGGGTAGGCGGGGTTGTGGGGTTTGAGGAGGATCCGCTTCCCCTGGGGGTAGACGTACTTGAGGGTGGTCCTGCCCTCGTGGAGAAGGGCGGCGATCTCCCCGGGCCTGGGCCGCCTGCCCCTTTCCACCACCACCACGTCCCCTTCCAGGAGGTACTCGGCCATGCTGTCCCCCTCCACCACCAGGGCGTAGAGGCCGGGCCTTCCCGGGAGGGCGATGAGGCCCGCCACCTCCTCTTGGGAGGCCTCGAGGGGGCCCGCGGGGATGCTGCCCACGAGAGGGATGGCAAGGCCCAGGAGGAGCCTTCCCGCGGGGGTGAGCTCCAGATGGGTGGGGTGGCCGTGGCCCATGGGGTGGAGGCGGAGGAGGCCCTTCCTCTCCAGGGCCTCCAGGTGCTGGCGCAGAGACTGGGGACGGATGCCCAGGGCCCGGGTTAGGTGGTGAGCGGTGGGGCTGAGGCCCTGGCGGACCAGGCCGGCGATGGCCTGTAGGACCCTGGCCTGGCCTGGGGGCAGGGGCTTGGCCATCGTTCCCAGTATACCTGCTCGGGAACAGGCTTTTGGGCCCAGGCCTCTTGGCCCGCCGGAAACCCTGGCTGGACCCGTCCCCCAAGGAATCGCTCGGCGAAGCCTCGCCGCCCCTGGGTCAGGGGGCAGAAAAGCCCTTTGGTCTCTAACCAGAGGTGACGAGGTTCGTGCTAGCCTACCCACGTGAGGCTCCTGGTCCTCCTCGCCCTCTTCGGGGTCCTCGGGTACCTCCTCAGCCTGGGGAGCCGCCCCATCCCCCGGCCCCCAGGGGTCCTGGCCCCCACGCCCCCGGTGCAGGAGGCGATCCCCCAGGGCGAAAGGGCCCCGCTGGAGAAGCCCCCCTACCGCCTGGAGCCCGTGGCCCGCTTCCGCCTGGAGGCCCGGGTCCTGGGCAAGAGGGTCTACCGCACCGACCGGGCGGCGGACCTGGCCCCCGTGGACCTGGCCCTGGGCTGGGGCAGGATGTCCGACACCCGGGTCCTGGAGAGGCTACGCCTCTGGCAGGACTACCGCTTTTACTTCTACGCCTGGACGGGGGAGCCCCCCATCCCCCCTGAGGAGATGGCGCAAAGCAGCGCCAACATGCACCTGATCCCTGCGGACGCGGCCGTGGCGAGGGGGCTACGGCGGGTGCGCCGGGGGCACCTGGTGCGGTTTGAGGGCCTTCTGGTGAACGTCTACGGCCCCCAGGGCTTCCACTGGCCCACCTCCACCGTGCGCCACGACACCGGGGCCGGGGCCTGCGAGATCGTCTGGGTGGAGCGGCTGGAGGTGCGCTAGTGGTCGACACCGCCCCCATCATCCAGGGCCTCATGCTCTGGGCCCTCCTCTCCCTGGGGAGCGGGGTCCTCGGCCTCTGGTGGGCCCGGGCCCCCTTCTTCCGGGCCTTCTGGTTCATGACCGGGGCCTGGGGCCTGGTGGACGGGGGCCTCGCCTTCCTGGGGTGGCTGGGGGAGGGGGCGGAGCGGGAGGCCCTGAGGCGCCTCCTCCTCCTCAACGCTGGCCTGGACCTGGGGTACCTGGCCCTAGGCCTCTTCCTCCTCTCCCGGAAGGAGGCCCGCCTCCGGGGGTTCGGGGCCGCGGTCCTGGTCCAGGGGGGGTTCCTCCTCCTCTTTGACCTCTACCACGCCCTCCGGGTCTAGGGCCACAGTGGGGCCAAAGGGTGGGGGCTAGCCTGGGGCCATGCGCCCCCTGGCTCTTCTCCTCGGCCTGGGCCTGCCTGCCCTGGCCCACCAGCCCTTCTGGAACCCCGGCTCCCCCAGCCTGGAGGAGGCCTACCGCGTGGCCCGGCCCACGGTGGCCCAGGTGGTCATCGGCCGGCTGGCCTCAGGGGAGCGGCACTACTTTCTCCTCAGCGCGCCCGCGGGCTTCTCCCTGGACGCGGCCCTCTTCGTGGGCGGGGCCTGCCCGGAGGCCTTCCAGCCCCGGCTCTGGCTCCTGGGGCCCGGCCTCCGGGGGGAGGCGCCTCCCTTCCCCCTCCCGGAGGGGTACGGGGCCCGGGTCTACCAGGGGGGCTGGCGGGACTACCGGGGCCACGGCCTGGTGGCCCGCAAGGGGCCCGAGGCCAGGGAGCGCCTCCCGGGGGGCGCCCACTACCTGGTGGTGGAGGCCGGGCCCACCGGGGGTTACTACCTCCTCTCCCTGGCGGGGGCGGAGGTGCCCGGGGGGAGCCCGGAGGGCTTCGCCGCCATCCCCCGGTTCAACCGCTGCGGGGAGCCCTAAGAGCGGGCCCTCCCCTACCAACGGAGTGGGGCCAGGGGTCATTTGGGGCCCTGCGCTCTTTGGAGAAGGCAAGGCGGGGGCTTCGCCAACCCCGTACCGTTTCCTTTTCGGTGCCCCGTAAAGCCCCAGGAACGCCTCCCAGGGAAAAGCCGAAAAGCCCGAGGGCGCAGGGAGTAGAATAGGCCCACCCATGCCCCGGAAGAGGCCTGAACCCAACCCTCCCCTCCCGGAGCTGGTCAAGGAGCCCCGCCACCTGGACGAGGCCAACGTGGCCCGGCTCGGGCTCATCTCCATCCAGGAGCGCATCCCCGAGGGCTACGCCTCCTGGGAAGAGGAGTTCATGGTCCTGGGGAAACCCGTCAAGCTGGCCTGTTACGCCAACCCCAACGTGGGCGGCGTGCCCCACGGGCTGGACAACGAGGTGTCCCTGGCCCTCATCGCCCTCTACCTGAATGCGGGCAGTCCCCCAGACGGGACCTTCACCACCACCGCCTACCAGATCCTCAAGCTCATGGGCTTTGACACCTCGGGCTACTACTACCGCGCCCTTAAGGAGAGCCTCCTGCGCCTCACCACCGCCACCTTCGTCCTCTCCGAGGCCTGGCGGGCCGATGGGCGCTGGCAGAGCGTCACCTTCCGCTACATCGACAAGCTGGAGTTCACCTCGGCCAAAGAGGGCAGCCTGGACCGCTCCAGCGTCCTGAGGATCACCCTGGCCAAGGAGATCGTCCAGTCCCTAAAGGACCGGTACACCAAGCCCATTGACATCGAGTTCATGGCCAGCCTCAAGCGCCCCCTGAGCCGGGCCCTCTACCGGCTCCTGGATGCCCAGAGGATCTCCCCCGAGGTCCAGGAGCCCCTGGGACGCCTCGAGGTGGGGCTCATGGAGTGGGCTGCCGCCTGCAAGATCGTCCACAAGAGGCCGGACAAGGTGCGCCGGACCCTGGAGCCCGCCCACCAAGAGCTCCTGGAAAGGCGCTACCTCCGTTCGGTGGAGTACCTGGGACGGGGGCAAAACCAGATCATCGTCTACACCTTCGGCGAAGAGGCGGGAGGCGTTCCCGATGCGGAGGCGATCAATCTGCTTATGGCGGAAGGGCTTTCCTTCACCTCCGCCTATTCCCTGGCCCGGCGGTTCTCCCTAGAGCACATCAGGGAGCGGGTGGAACGTTTTCGCGCCATCCTCGAGGGGGGCTACAGGCCCAAGAACCGGCTGGGCCTTCTGGTGGACGTGATCCGGGACGCGAGCGGCAAGTACGAGCGCCCCCCGCGGCTCAGAAAGCCCGCCAAGCGCCAGGCGGCGCAGGAGGAGGAAGAGGCCAAGCGCCTGGAGGAGGAAGCCGCCCGGGAATGGGCGGAAATGCCCCTGGAAGCCCAGGTGCGCCGGGCCCTGCAGGTGGCGCAGCTGGTCTTGAGGTCCAGGATCAGCGTGGGGGAGCTGGAGGACCTGGCCCGCCTGATAGAGACGGGAGTGTGGGATCCCCGGCAGGTGGTGGAGGAGCTGAAGTCAGCCACGGCCGCCGGGGATGTGGAATCTTGGTTGGCAAAGTTCCGGAAAGCTCTCCCGAAGTAGGGGCTTTCCCCTATCGGAAGACTTGGGGCGTGGAGCGCGCAGATGGGCTAAAATCCCGTCCAGAAGGGATTTTCTCGTCTCTCAAGGGGTATCGGAAGACTTGGGGAGTTTGCCCCCTCCCCTATCGGAAGACTTGGGGAGTTGGTATCGGAAGACTTGGGGAGTTGGGGCACCGGGTTATCGGAAGACTTGGGGAATCGCTATCGGAAGACTTGGGGAGTTGGTATCGGAAGACTTGGGGAGTTGGGGGCCAAAACATCGGAAGACTCGGGGAGTTTGCGCGAGGAAACGGCGTCACGCACGCAAACGGGTCATCGCCTGTTGTTGATCAAGATCATTTAATCAAAAAAGGGGTTTTATTGATTGATTAAGATTGATCATCAGCGGTTTGAGTGTGGTCCAGGTATTTCCGGGAGTTGGGGGTCTATGGGAGGAGCCTCTTTTGGTTTTTCCCTACATCTTTCCTTGTGAAAAAGTTCTCCCTTATTTAGCAAGGAGTTTCCGCCGCTCGCCCGTCGCTCCTTGGAGTCCGGGGGAGGCCGGCGGTCCTCGGGCGGCCCGGGGTGGATGCCCCTCGAGGCCCCCCTGGACTGCCTGGGGGTGGGAAACCCTTCCCTGGGGAGGCGTGGGCTCGGGGTTAAGGGTGAACCTCAGGGAATGCCTTTCTTCTCCATCGGGCAGAGGCCTCCGGGGAAGGCCTGGCCGCCCTGGACGGCGCTCTGCGGAGGCGGGCCAGGGGAAAGGCGACGCCCTAGCCCGGGGGAACCCCACCGGGTCCTTTCACAAGCCACATCACACCGCCTTTGGGTTTTGACACAGAGGAGGCGTCCCCGTATACTGGTCCCAACATGAGGAAAACCATCCTTATTCCCCTCAAGGAGTGGGCGTTGGAACGGGGGCTCTCCTACTCCGGCGCCCTCAAGTACATCCAGGAGGGAAGGCTCAACGCCCGGCGTCTGGGGCGCTACTGGTACGTGGTCCAGGAGGTGGAGGCCCCAGGGGGCGATGGGGTGGTCCTCACCCTCTTCACCCACGCCGGGGGAGCGGGAAAGACCTCCCTGGCCCGGGACCTGGGGTACGAGATGGCCTCGAGGGGAAAGCGGGTGCTCCTGGTGGACGTGGACCCCCAGGCCAACCTCTCCGCCTGGCTGGGGGTGGTGGACGCTCCCGTGGAGGAGACCCTCCTGGGCCTTCTGGAAGGGAAGGGGAGGCTCAGGCCCCGGGAGGTCCTGCCAGGGGTGAGCCTGATCCCCGCCCACGTGGAGCTGGCCCGGGCCGAGCTGGTCCTCATCCGGGAGGCCTACAAGATGTTCGCCTTGCGGAAGGCCCTCGAGGGCTTTCGCCAGGAGTACGACCTGATTCTTGTGGACTCCCTTCCCTCCCTGGGCGCCCTGGCGGGTGTGGCGGGTATGGCTGGGGACGGGCTTCTGGTCCCCGTGGAGGCCTCGCCTAAGGGTCTTCAGGCGCTACCCACGGTGCTCTCGGTGGCGCGGGACTACGCGGAAGGGTTGGCCTCCTTGGGCATGTGGGGAGGGAGCACCTTTGTCCGGGCCCTGATTCCCAACGGCCTGGAGGGCACGGTCCGGGACCGGGAGGTCATGGCCCAGCTGGAGGGTATCGGGGGACGAATCCCCATCTCGCCCCCCCTGGTGCGGCGCCCGGCGGTGTACCGGGAGGCGCAGGTTCAGCGGGTGCCCGTGCAGGCCGTGGGCGGGGAGGAGGTGCGGCGGGAAATGCGGGCCCTGGGAGACTTCCTGGAGCGCGTTCTGAAGGAGGTCAGGGCTGACCTCCACAAGGAGGTGGCCCCGTGAGCCGGAAACCCAGTCCCATGGACCCCTTCCTGGCGCGGGCCCTCGCTGCTTTGGAGGAGATGGAGGGCAGGCCTGTGCAGGTTGGAGGGAAATCCCTCCCCCTCGAGGCCCTTGTCCCCTCCCCTCAGCCCCGGCGGCGCTTTGAGGCCCTCGAGGCCCTCGCCCAGTCCATCCGGGAGAAGGGGGTCCTCCAGCCCCTCCTGGTCCGCCCCCTGGGGGACGGGCGGTACGCCATCGTGGCCGGGGAGAGGCGGTACCGGGCGGCGAAGATGGCGGGGCTTTCCGAGGTCCCGGTCAGGGTCCTGGAGATCTCCGAGAAGGAGGCCCGCCTCCTCGCCCTGGTGGAGAACCTGCAGCGGGAGGACCTGAACCCCTACGAGGAGACCCTAGGGGTGCTGGACCTCCTGTCGGAAGAGTTGGGGAAGACGAGGGAGGAGGTGGTAGCCTTACTCCGCCAAATGAAGAATGCCAAGGAGGGGAGGATTAGGGACAACGTTGTCCCTAAGGAAGCCCAGCGGGTGGAGGAGATCTTCCGGGCCCTGGGGCGCATGGGGTGGGAGTCCTTCGTGCAACACCGCCTCCCCCTCCTCTCCCTCCCCGAGGACCTGAGGGAGGCCCTCGAGGCCGGGGCCATCCCCTACACCGCCGCCCTGGAGCTCAAGAAGGTGAAGGACGAGGGGCTAAGGCGGGAACTCCTGGAAGAGGCCAGGGCGGGACTTTCCCTGAGGGAGCTGAAGGCCAGGGTGCGGGAGGTCCTGGCGAAGGAAAGGGCCCCAGTCCCCTGGCACAAGGAGGTGGTGGCGAGGCTGGCCCGGCTGGACCTCGAGGCCCTCTCCCCGGAGAGGCGGTCCCTGGTGGAGGAAAAGCTGAGAGAACTCCGGGAGCTCCTAGAGTAGGGTCCGGGGGCCCCGGTCTAGAGCTCCACGCTCCATCGCGCCCGCGCCAGGAGCTCGGCGAGATCATAGTTCACGCTGGTGGCGGCGAAGTCCGGTTCCCGCTGAAAGGGGGCCGGGATGTAGTGCGCCCTTAGGGCCCGCTCGCCGTCGGTCTCCACCACCACCAGGAACCAGCTTTCCGGCTTGTTGAGCCCGGTGAGGATTTGGGTGCGCGAGAGGGTAACCACCCCGGAGCCTGGGCCCTTGCCCTTCACCTCGAGGAACCGGAGGGAGCCATCAGGCAAGCGGGACTCCAAGTCGTAGCCAGGCCAGCCTGGGGGCATCACCCGTGGTTCGTGGCCCTGCAGGCGCTCGGCCCGGAGGACCGCCTCAACGGCTAGGTGCTCTAACCTCCTGCGGGCTTCCTCCTCGGGGCTCGAGGGCCCTTGGGTGAGGGGAGGGACGACCCAGATGGCCTGGGCGGACTTGGGGGAATCCTCTCCTCGTGGCCCGTGGTCCGTTTGGCAGAGGCCTTGGGCTGGCGGGGAGTCTATGCCCTTCTTGGGCTTCTGAGCCTTCTGCTGAGCTGCTCCTTGCGGCGCATTCCTGGGGGCATCGGGGGGACGGGATCGGCTTCTGGAAGCGGCCTACCGGTAGGTGCCCTGTTCCCTTTGGCCTTTATCGCCTTCGCCTACGTGGGGGGATTCTTCGCCCTGCAGACCCTTTGGGTAGGCTCCTACGCTTCGGCCTCAGGCTTTTCTCCAAATGAGGTGGGGATGCTTTTAGCCCTTTTGAACCTGGCCTCGGTCCTGGGAGCCTTCGCCAGTGGAGGGCTCGCCACCCTGATAGGAACGGGACAGGCCCTCTTCGTGGGAATGAGTCTCTTTGCCCTGGGGTTGCTTTCCTGGGAGTGCGGCGAGGCCCTAGCCCTCTCCTACGCCCTCTTAGGCTTTGGAGGGGGATTCAACGGCTTGGCCTTGGCCTTTGTTGCGGAAACTTTTCCCGAGGCCTCGAGCCGAGCTATGGCCTGGGTCAACCTAACCGGGGTTTTGGGTATCTTCCTCATCCAAGCAGGGATGGGCCTAGTAGTGGAAGGGCTTGGCTACAGGCGAGCTCTAGAAGGACTTCTCCTTCTCGAGGGCTTGGCCATCCTCGTTCTGGGAGTGCGCATTTATGGTAGGGGTGTGTTCAAGAGGCTACCCTAACGGGTCGCGTCAAGAGTTATGTGTAAGAGTCTGTGTACGGGGGGCATACCGCTCCTGAAGCATCTTCTCCAGTGTCTCCCTCGCCTCCGAGAACCCCTTGAGCCGCAAGATGTTCGCTTCGCGAAGCAGCCGCTCTGCCCACCTCCCTTCTTGCCTCTCCGACCCAAGATACGGGCTGAAGCCCGTGACCCAAGTAAAGGAGCTTATACACCGCCTCTTCCTTAGGAAACTTATGGTCCCGCACCTTCGTCCCCCGCCGTAGCTCCCGGATAAACCCCAGAACCTACGCTACGCGTGACCCATCAGGTTGGTGCTCCGCAAGTACGGCCAAAGGACCTTGGGGTACCTGTGGAACCGCAAAAAGGCCCCGGACTCCTCCACCCAAAGCCCCACCAACCCCGGCTACCACGAACCCCAGGCTTCCCTCAGCCGCTCAAGAGCCCAGAGCGCCTCCTCCCGGCCCTCCGCCCCGTACACCCGCCTCAGGTCCTCGGCCAACAGGGCCCGGTCCCGCGCTCGCACCTGGGACAGGCTCCATCGCACCCCGTGCACCACGCACCGCTGCCACTCCGCCTGAGGGTAGACCCTCCGAATGGCTTCGGGAAGCCCGGGTAACCCGTCGGTGACGAAGAGCAACACCCGCCGCAAGCCCCGCTGCCAAAGCTCCCCCAGGACCCCTTCCCACCCCAGGGCGCTTTCTGCCGGCAACAGCCAGAACCCCAGGACCCGCCTCTCCCCGCAAGGCGTGATGCCCAGGGCCACGTACACCGTTTCCCGTACGATCCCCTCTCCGTCCCTAAGGACCTTGAGGGAAAGCCCGTCCAGGTAGACGAAGGCCATCTCCTCGGGCAAAAGCCGCCTGCGGAAGGCCTCGGCCCCTCCCAGGACCTCGTCTGTCAGGGCGCTTAGGGTCTCGTGGGAGTAGCGGTGGCCTAAGAGGAGGTTCATTTGGGGTAGGGGCCCCGAAGCGGCTCAATATTTCCGCTGCCTTGCGCTGACTGACCCCGGCAGCATAGGTCAGCCCCGAAGGGGCTATCTTGTGGGCCACGGCCACTGGAACGTAGCCTTCGGCTGACCTCCCACGTCCACCAGGCGGCGGGCGTAGGGCTTAAGAAAAGCCGGGTAATACTGACCTTCTCGATCCCTAGGGACCTTCAGGTCCACCTGGCCGAAGGTGGTCTCCAGCTTGCGGGGGTAGTAGCCGTTCCTGCGCCCCCGTGGGCCTGCAGGAACGCCGTCCGGTCCAACTCCAGGACTGTTTGTAGGACTTCGGTCACCGTTTCCCGCACCGCTTCCCTCAGCAAGATCCGCAAGGTATCCTGGTCCATGGGGCACCTCCTCGTTCCAAGGTGTGCCCCCCTATTAAACACGGACCCTTACACATAATTCCTTACACGACCCCCTAACGAAGAGGCTTTTCTTGGAAGGACGCCTTTTCTAATACTCTTGGGCTTCAGGGCCCTGAAAGACAGGTTCTACTTTGCGGCCTCTACCCCTGATGAACTGCCAGGGCCTCCAGGTCCGGGAAGTGCTGCCTAGTCAGAAGAAAGCCCTTCGCCCCGGGCCAAACCGCCTCCATCTGGTGGTGGTGCGGACTGCGCCGCGGCAAGTGCTACAGACGAAGCCCTACTCCCCACCCTTCCAACGGGATCCCTTTTCCCCGCCTCTTTCTTCAGGGCTCCCCTCTGGTCCCGGCCTACCTAATAAGAAATCCCCCTGATTCATTCCCTCAGCATCCTCCCGGCCACCATTGGAAAAGGGTATGACTCCGAATCAGGCCCGGCTGGGTCTGCAGGTAAGCGCAACGGGCCTCCACCCTCTCCCAAAGCTCCCCCTCCGTGTCCAACCGCCCCGTGGCCACCACCGCGCCCACCAGGGACCAAACCCGCAGAACCTAGCCTTGCGGCTGACCCACAGGTTGGAGCTCGGGAGAATAGGGGGGCAGGAAGACCAAACCCACCCCCTCCAGCACCTCCATCCGCCCCAACACGTGCCACCCCGCCCGGTCCAAAACCACCAGCAAAAGCTTCCCCTCCCCAGACCCCCGCAACCGGGCAAAGTGTCGCAGGACCTCCGAGAAAGCCTCGGCGTTCACCGTGGGCAGCAGCCAGAACTCGCTCTCCCCCGTACTCGGGCGCACGAAGCCGTACACGTACGTCACGGGCGAAGCCCGTACCTTGACCCACCGGTACCGCGGCCGCACCCAGGCCAGGCGAAGCCCAGGCGCTTCATCCACTTCCAGGCCCGCCTCGGGTCCACTGGACGGCCTAGCCTCTCCGAGAGCCACTCGGCGGCGTTCCTTATGGTCCATACCCCGTCCCGGGGATGGGGTTGTAGGAGGGCCTGCCGGAAGGCCTCTTGCAGCTCTGGAGGGAGCAAGGGGGGCTGGCCTGGGTTTTGGTGCCGGGCATCGGCCATGGGCTGGCCTTCGTTGTACCGGTGGAGGGTATCGCGGACCCAGCGGGTGGAGTAGCCCAGGGTCTGGGCTACCTGGGGGATGGAGTGGCCTGTGGCGAGGAGCCAGATGGCGTGCCAGCGGGAGTGTTCCACGGGCTCTTCGCTTTCCCGGTACAAGGCGTGCGGGTTGTCCAGGTGATGCCCCAGCCTGAGTTCCAGCCGAGAGCGGCGTTGGTGTTTGGCCAGGTCCATGCCCCATCCTAGCAGAGAGATCTAGGGGGAGTTCTTATTACAAGGCGCTGATTGGGCGGGGGAAGAGACCGAAGTAAGCTCCGGTAGCCGTGGCCCACAAGCTCTTGCGGCGCCTGATGGGGTGGCTGAAGACCTACTACCGGGAGAAGGGGGTGGGAGGGAGTTCTTGACTGGGCCGATAATATCTTCGCCCGTGACCATTCACCCCCACCGCCACCAAAAGGGCCAAGTCCACCACCCGCCCGCCCCAGTTCACCTTGAGGGGGCTCGCATCCAGGTAGAGGTAGGGGTAAGCCAGCTCCAGAGTTCGGCTCCGCTAGGTGGAGAGCTCCTCCTCCAAGCCTTCCATGCTACATTAGGTCTAGAAATGCCTCTAGGGCCTTCCATGCTTGCCTCACATGCTGGCGCATTGCGTTTTCTGCGGCGTCTGGGTCTTTAGCTACTACCTTCTCGAGGACTAACCGGTGTTCAGAGAGAGACTGGGGGAGGCGGCCAGGAAGGGCAGCAGTAGTGCTGATCAGTAAACGCACAAGACCGTGAAGGTTTTCTGCGGACTGGCGCAAGCGTTCGTTTTGGGATGCCTCCCATAGAGTGCGATGAAAGGCCAGGTCCAGGTCACCATAGGCCTCGAGATCTCCTCGTGCAGCGGCTGCTTCCTGGCTCTGGAGGATCGCCTCTAGGCGCTCGCCCAGTTTTTTCTCCCCGCGAAAAGCGGCTAGGCGGGCTGCCAGGCCCTCCAAGGCCTCCCTGAGCTCGTAGACCTCCCGCAGATCCTCTGGGCTTGGGGCGGGTACTTGGTACCCCTTGTGGGGCGTCGCCTGGACAAGCCCCTCGCGGGCCAGGGCAGCGAGGGCCTCTTTGATCGGGGTAGGGGAGAGGCCGAGGGTCTCTGCTAGTTCTCGAACCACAAGCCGGGCGCCAAGAGGGTATCGGCGGGCCAGAATAGCTCCTCTTAGAGCCCGATAGGCCTGGTTGGCAAGGGTGTCCCGCTGGATCGCAGGCTGAGGTTCCATACGTCTTCATATTTTGGGGGGTGGGGCTTGACGGGTCAAGATTTTAGATTTAAAATCTTTGATCGAAGGAGGCCCGATGCGCAAGTTAGTCGCTCACAAGCGGGAGGACCACGTGGCCGTAGCCGTAACGGACCTAGCCCCGGGAGAGGAGGTGGAGGTGGCGGTCCTGGAGGGCGGGTCTCCTTTGAGGGTTTTTATCTGCGAGCCCATTCCTCTTGGACACAAGGTGGCGCTACGGGACATCGGTGAAGGGGATATCGTCCGGGAGTACGGCGAGGCCATAGGCCGCGCCACCCGTCCGATCCCAGCGGGTGCCCATGTGCACACGCATAACCTGCGCAGCCTGCGCTGGGATTTTGGGAGGAAGGCATGAGGCTTACGGGGTATCGTCGCCCGGACGGGCGGGTGGGCGTACGCAACCATGTGGTGGTGCTGCCTGTGGATGACCTTTCCAATCGGGCTGCGGAGGGCGTGGCTGCCCTCATCCCTGGGGTCATTCCCCTACCCCATCCCTACGGCCGCCTACAGTTTGGGGAGGACCTGGAGCTAACGTTCCGCACCCTGGCTGGACATGGGGCGAACCCCAACGTCTTTGGGGCGGTGGTAATCGGCATAGAGCCGCGGTGGACCGAGCGTGTGGCCCAGGATATTGCCCGTACTGGCAAGCCGGTAGAAGCCTTTGCCATAGAGGGCTACGGGGATCTAAAGACGGTGGAGCGGGCTGCGCGCGCTGCCTATCACCTACTTAAGGAGGCCAGCGGGCTAGAACGGGAGCCCGTTGCCGTAAGGGACTTGGTCCTCTCCATCAAGTGCGGAGAGAGCGACCCCACGCTGGGCCTTGCGGGCAACCCCGCTCTAGGCCGGGTCGTGGACTGGCTGGTGGATGAGGGGGCTACGGTGATCTTCGGGGAGACCAGCGAGCTCACCGGAGCCGAGCACCTGATCGCGGCCCGTTGTGCCAACCCAGAGGTTCGGGAAGCCTTCCTGAGGACCTATCGGACCTACGTGGGGATGATCGAGTCCAAGGGGGCGGACTTACTGGGCTCGCAACCTACCGAGGGCAACATCCGCGGAGGCCTCACCACTATTGAGGAGAAGGCGCTCGGCAACGTCCAGAAGACGGGTACCCGGCCTGTGCAGAAGGTGCTGAGGCCAGCGGAGTCCGTGGGGCCTGGGGAGGGGCTCGTGTTCATGGACTCTTCTAGCGCTGCGGCGGAGATGATCACGCTGGCGGCGGCTGGAGGGAGTGTGCTCCACTTCTTCACCACTGGCCAAGGCAACGTGGTGGGCCATCCCCTGGTGCCTGTGATCAAGATCTCCCCAAATCCCAAGACCTGCGCAACGATGAGCGAGCACATCGACGTTCCTCTCCCTGACCTTCTGGTTGGGGAGATCGGTCTGGAGGAAGCCAAGGCGCGCATCCTGGAGGTGTTTGAACGGGTCGTTCGGGGCAGGCTAACCGCGGCCGAGCTTCTTGGGCATCGGGAATTCGTCTTGACCCGCCTGTACCCCAGCGCCTAGGGAGGGGCCATGGTCCTGGTAGGGGAAGAGCTCGATCCCAAGGGCCTAGAGTTGCTGGGAGTGAGCGGACTCCCCTACCTTTATGAGCCCAGCCTTTGGAAAGAATACGAGAGGCTCCTCCGTGAAGTGGAGGGGGCTACCGCTTTGATCATCCGCAACCGGATTAGGGTGGACGAAGCTCTTCTGCGCCGTGCGCCTAGGCTTCGCGTGGTAGGCCGTCTGGGCTCGGGTCTGGACAACGTAGACCTAAAGGCCTTGAGAGCGCGGGGCATTTCCCTAGTCCACGCTCCCGGGGCGAACGCGACTGGCGTTGCGGAGTACGTGTTGGCGGCCCTTTTCCACCTGGCGCGGAACCTCCCTCGGGCGGCCCAAGGGAGAGACCGGCTGGCCCTGGGCGGGTTTGAACTTACGGGCAAGACCCTGGGACTTTTGGGCTTAGGGGAGGTGGGCTTGAGGGTGGCCCATAAGGCCAAGGCCCTGGGAATGCGGGTGGTGGGGTACGATCCCCTGCGCCGGCCCTGGGAGGCAGCCTTGGAGGTGGCGGGGGTGGAGTTCCTTCCCCTAGAGGAGGTCCTCGCCGAGGCCCAGTTTCTTTCCCTCCACGCCCCCCTCACGCCGGAGACTCGTGGCCTCATCGGCCGGGAGGCCCTCGCCCGCATGCGCCCCGGGGCCTATCTCATCAACACGGCCCGGGGGGAACTGGTGGACCACCATGCCCTTTGCGAGGCCTTGCGGTCTGGCCTTCTCGCTGGAGCCGTTTTGGACGTAACGGACCCTGAGCCCCTGCCCCCGGACCACCCCTTGCGGGAACTGGAGAACTGCCTGCTCACGCCCCACATTGCCGGGCTTACCCAGGAGTCCCAGGCCCGGGTGGGGGAACGGGTGGTGCGGGGTGTCTTGGAGGTGCTGCGTGCGGCTTAGTCCGGAGGAGCTCCACTGCGCCCTCGAGGCCCACTTCCTGCGCCTCGGCCTCCCTGAGGAGGGGGCAAAAGCCTGTGCGGAGGTCCTCGTGGAAGCGGAACTCGAGGGCCTGCGGAGCCACGGCCTGACCCGGCTTCCCGTTTACACCGCCCAGCTCGAGCGAGGAGGCCTGAACCCTAGACCCAAGATGCGTTTCTCCCAGGTCCGGCCGGGCCTACTCCTCCTGGAGGCCGATGGGGCCCCGGGGCCGTGGGCGGCCCTCAGAGCGGTGTCGGCCCTTGTCCCCGTGGCCAAGGAGCAGGGCATCGCTGCGGTGGCGGTGCGCCGGGCCGGGCACGTGGGTCCCCTTGGGCCCTATGTCCGGCGCCTGGCCCAGGCGGGCCTGGTGGGCCTGGCTTTTGCTAACACCCCGCCCGCCCTGGCTCCGGGGCCGGTCCTGGGAACCAACCCCATCGCCCTGGGAGCCCCGATGGCGCCTGAGCCCCTGGTGGTGGACCTGGCCCTGAGCGTGGTCTCCCGAGGGAAGATCTTGGAGAAGGCCCAGCAGGGGGAGACCATTCCTATAGGCTGGGCAGTGGACCAAGAAGGGCGCCCCACGGCCGATCCCCAGATGGCCTTGGGGGGTGCACTCTTGCCAATAGGGGGAGCTAAAGGCTTGGCCCTGGCGGTGTTGGTGGAGGTCCTTGCCGGAGCGGTGGCTGGCAACGGACTTGGGATTGACCTACCTTTGCCTTGGCGAATGCCCGAGGCCAAGGCTTTCCCTGGTTTCTTCCTTCTGGGTCTGGACCCGGGTCCGGTTTCCCCTGGCCTCCCTGGTTTCCTGGCTCGCTTAAGGGCAGCGTTGATGGATGCCGGGGGTCGGATGCCAGGGGATCGCAGGGTCCAGGAGCGGAGGCAAAGGCTAGAGGAGGGAATCGAGGTACCCCAGGAGATCTGGCGTACCTTGGTGGAGGAGGTGAAAGGCAATGGTTAGGCTGTTGGTGGGCGTGTTGGTAGTTCTTCTTCTGGCCTCGGGCGCCGTAGCCCAGCAGGTGAAGCTGCGGGTCTTCATCGGGGGGCAGCAGCGCCCGGACGTGATGAGGAAGATTCTAGACGTGTATGAGCAGCGGAATCCGGGGGTCAAGGTGGAGATCGAGGTGGGCGGTGCCACCTCCGATCAGCAACAGCAATACCTCACCACGGTCCTGACCTCGCGGGACCCCTCGCTGGATGTCATTCTCATCGACATCATCAGGCCCGCGCAGTACAAAGCGGCAGGTTGGTCCGAACCCCTGGATCGCTACCTCCCCTTGGGTGCCCGCGATGCCCTCTTGCGGCAGTACCTTCCTGCTTACGTGCGGGCTAACATCGTGGATGGCGCCCTGATAGCCCTTCCGGCCTTCGCCGATGCCCAGTTCCTCTTCTACCGGAAAGACCTCCTGGACAAGTATGGCTTCAAGGCCCCCACCACCTGGGATGAGGCCATTCGCCAGGCCCAGACCATCCTGCAGGGGGAGCGCAACCCCAACCTCAACGGCATCGGCTTCATGGGCAACATCTCTGAGGGGACGGTCTGCTCCTTCCTTCTTCCCATCTGGGCTGCGGGCGGCGATGTGACCGATGAGCGGGGGCGCTTAGTGTTGACCGAAGATCTAGCCCGGAGGTCTCTCCAGTTCTGGCTGGATCTAATGGACCGGCACAAGGTCAGCCCGGCCAACATGGCGGAGAAGGCCCAGGATACGATCAGGCGGGAGATGCAACAGGGGCGTTGGATTTTTGGCACCCTGTTCGCTTACGCCTGGGCCCACTTCCAGAATGACCCCGATTCCCAGGTAAAGGGCAAGATCGGGGTTGCGGTGATGCCCAGGTTTGAGGGCGGTCGCTCGGCCAGCTGCCTTGGGGGATGGCAGTGGACCATATCCAACTTCTCCCGCAACAAGGCCCAGGCCTACAGGCTCTTGCGCTATCTCTCCAGCCCTGAGGTGGCTAAGGTCCTTGCTCTGGAGGCCTCTAATCTTCCCGCCTTCCCTGAACTTTACAGGGATCCCGATGTCCTTAGGGCGAACCCCTGGTTTGCGGATGCCTTGCCGGTGGTTCTCAACGCCCGGGCCCGGCCGGTGCACCCTCGCTATCCAGAGATCGCTGATGTCATGCGAAGGGGCTTGAACGCGGTGCTTGCCCGCACCAAGACACCCGAACAGGCGGCCCGCGAAATTGTCCAGGGGCTTAGGACGATCTACGGCCAATAGGGCTATGAGGCGGTCACCCCGGGATCTAAGCGAGAGGTCTCTGGCCTCTTGGCTCCTTTTGCCTGCCTTTGCCCTATTGGGCCTGGTGGCCGTCTATCCCGTCCTCAACCTGATGGTCACGAGCCTTTACGAATTGCACCTAGCGTACGGTCCAAAAGGGGCTTTTGTGGGCCTGGCGAACTATGAGCGCCTTCTTGAGGATGCTCGCTTCGCCAACGCTCTTCGCGTCACCCTTCTCATCACCCTCGTGACGGTCCCGGGGGCTGCTCTTTTGGGTCTGCTTCTGGCCTTGCTGGCGAACCTGCCCTATACGGTGAAATGGCCGGTAAGGCTGGGCCTGCTCTTGCCCTGGGCGATGCCCCTGGTTTTTGCTGGGCTCATCTTCCGGTGGTTTTTCGAGAGCGACTATGGAGTTGTCAACGATGTCCTAAGGAGGCTTGGTCTCGCACCCCTCTTTTGGCTCAGCGACCCCCGCCTGGCCTTCTGGGCCATCTCCACCTCGATCATCTGGAAGACCAGTTCCTTTGTGGCCCTGGTCTTGCTGGCTGGCCTTCAGTCCATACCCAGGGAGTATTACGAAGCTGCCCAGGTGGACGGTGCAAATGCGTGGCAGGCCTTCTACCGGATCACCCTACCCCTTCTGGCACCTTCCCTGTTTGTGGCCCTCGTCTTCCGAACCATAACGGCTCTCCAGACCTTCGACATCCCATATGCCATGACCGGAGGGGGGCCAGGAAACGCCACGGAGACGCTGGCCATGTACATCAGAACCCAGACGGTGGAGAACCTTAACTTCGGCTACGGATCTGCCATGGCGGTGGCTCTGTTCGTGCTTTGCATGGCCACGACCGCGCTTTACCTGCGGTTTATTCAGAGGGGGGAGGGCGAGTGATGCGAGTTCCCGTATTCCGTTTGGGGCTTTGGCTTTCCGGACTTGTCCTGGTGTTCAACGGTCTCTTCCCTGCACTGTGGATTCTCTTCACGTCCCTGAAAACGGAGGCTGAACTCTCCCGTATCCCCATCACCTACTGGCCCGATAACCCCACCCTGGCCAACTACCAAAGGGCCTTCCGGGAAGCTCCTCTCGCCCGTTACTTCCTCAACAGCGCGGTGGTGGCTGCTGGGGCAACCCTGTTGTGTGTGACCGTGTCCGCCATGGCCGCTTATGCCCTAGCCCGTCTTCGTATCCCCTATGCAGGGGGCATTCTCCTGTCCTTAGTGGCCTTGGCCATGTTCCCGCCAGCCACCCTCCTGGTGCCCCTCTACCAGATCTTTACCGGCTTGGGCCTGAGGAACACGTATCTGGGACTCATCCTTCCCCACGCAGCCCTGAGCCTGCCCGTGGCGGTCTTGGTGCTCTACAGTTTCTTCAAGACCATCCCCAAGGACTTGGAAGCGGCCGCCTTGGTCGACGGGTGCACCCGTATAGGGGCCTTGCGCTACGTGGTCCTTCCCCTTTCCGGTCCCGGCGTGTTCACCGCTGCCCTCCTTGCCTTTGTGAACTCCTGGGACGAGTTCCTGCTGGCCCTAACCCTCAACCCGGCCAAGGAGATGCGTACTCTGCCCGTGGGCATTACCCTATACCAAGGGGAGTACCTCTTTCCCTGGCCCCTCATCTCGGCGGCTTTGGTGGTGGCCCTGGTGCCGGTGGCCCTGGTCATCGCTCTCTTCCAGGAGAGGATTGTGGCGGGCCTGACCCAGGGGGCGCTTAAGGGGTGAGCCTGTGGAGGTCCTGAGGGTAGCCTTCGTCCCAGCCTTACGCACCCTCTTTCGCGGGGCCTCTCTTGGTCTGGAAGGGGAGATGGCCGAGGCCCTCAGGGGCCTCTCCCACAACCTCCGCTTCGCCCTAACCGCGGAGGGAGCGGTTCGCTCAGTTGAGGACGCCTTGGGGGTGGCGCATAGGCTCGCCCACGAAAAACCCGATCTCCTGATCCTCGGGGTGATCACCTTCATCACGGGAGACCTTCTGGGCCCGCTCCTTGAGCTTCCGCTACCTAAAGTCCTTTGGGCCCCACCGGAGGCGTGGTTTGGGGAAGCCTTGCCCCAGAACGCCCTCTGTGGGCTGAGCTTGGCCTGCTCCCTACCCAAGGCGCAACCCCCCCTTCGCTGGCTTTACGGTCCACCCAAGGAGGGGGAGGTGGGTCGGTTTCTGGAGCCCACCTTGAGGGCCGTTAGGGCACTAAAGGTTTTGCGAGGGGCTAGGCTCCTCTGGATAGGGGGTCCAGCCCCTGGGTTTGACGCCTTTTGGGAGCGCCCAACCACAGGGGCGAGCGTTGAGGCCATACCGCTAGAGGAGCTTTTCGCCCTCTACGAAACGGTCCCTGAGGATAGGGTGAGGGAGGTCCTCGAGGTTTGGCCCGAAGTCCGAGCCTTGGGTAAAGAGGGGCAGAAACTGGCTCGCCTGGCCTTGGCTTTGCAGGACCTGGCCCGAGGCTATGATGGGCTAGCCCTCCGCGACTGGCCGGAGATCCCGGAGCGCCTAGGGATTATTCCCTCGGCTTCCCTGGCCTACCTGGGCGATCTCGGTTTGGTTGTAGCCCCGGAGGGGGATTTGATGGGACTGCTAAGCCAGCTGGTGCTAAAAGCCCTGGGGGGACGGGACCCGATCCTCGTGGACATCGTGGCGGCGGAGGAGGAGGCCCTTCTGCTCTGGCATGGGGGAGAGGCTCCCCTCTCCTGGGCAGGAGGAGAGGCTCGTCTTATCCCCCACTTTAACCGGGGGCTACTTGCGGTCAGGGACATGGTCCTCCGCGCTGGGCCGGTTACCGGCTTACGCGTGACCTCGAGGGGGTTGGTCGTGTTGGAAGGACAGCTGGACGGAAAGGGGGGATACCTAGGGGTCTCCGGATGGCTGCGGGGGGTCCGGTGGGCAGGTAAACGGGTGACTGGGAGGGAATGTTTGAGCCACTGGTTGGGCTGCCGCGTGCCTCACCATCTGGCCCTGGCACAGGGAAACCTTGGGGGGGCAGCCCTCGAGCTCGCCCTATGGAGCGGACTGGGGGTCATGCGAAGGGAGGATGGGGTGTGGGGGGGGTACTGGCAGTAGGCTGGGCCTGCCTAGATCTTCGTTTTAAAGTGACCAACTGGCCGCCTTCCGCTAGCCGCACCCCAGCGGTGGAGTACAGGGAGGCCCCTGGCGGTCCTGCGGCTGTGGCCGCCATGGCAGTTGCGCGCCTAGGGGGCAATGTGCTTCTCGTCAGCCGTAGGGGAGAGGATAGGGTGGGGGGGTGGCTAGAGGCCTCCCTGCAAGAAGCGGGAGTTCTCACCGTGTTCGCGTTAGGAAAGGTCACGGGGGTGAGCGCCGTTTTGGTGGCACCGGACGGTGAGCGTTACATCTTCCCCTACAGGGGAGAACTTCCCGAGGAGCTGGATACAGACATGCTTAGGTGGCCTGACTGGGTCTCCGTGGTACTGGCAGACACCCGCTGGCCAAATGCAGCAGAGGCAGTCTTCCAACAGGCGAGGGAACGAGGCATTCCCCGTATTCTCGATCTGGACGGGGTAGATGAGGCCGGCCTTCGTCTTGGGCGGATGGCTTCCCACGTGATTGCCTCAGAGGAAGCAGCGGAGCAAGCGGACGGCCTGACCCAGCTCCAAGACCTATTCAAGGAAGCATTTGTGGCGGTGACCTTGGGGCCGAAGGGAGTCGTGTGGCCTGGGGGCAAGGTAGAGGCCCTCCGTGTGATACCCCACGACACCACAGGTGCGGGGGATGTGTTCCACGGAGCCTTCGCCTTTGCCCTCTCCTTGGGAATGGGGGAGGGGGAGGCTCTGGCAGCCGCCAACGTGGTGGCTGGGATCTACGTGGCATGCGGGGAGGTCCCGACCTGGCAGGAGGCTCTTAAATGGATGCAGCTGTAGGCAAGATGATCTCCTTGAAAAGGATTTCTGATGGGCAAGGTCGGTTTGCCTTGCTGGCTGTAGACCAGCGACCCCCTCTCTACAACCTGGTTGCGGAAAGGCGGCCTGGTTGGCCCCAAGCCTTGGTTTGGGAGGAAGTCCGTCGGCTCAAGGCCATGGTGGTTAGGGCCCTTGGTGACTTGGTCACGGGGGTTCTCCTGGACCCTTTGTATGGGCAGGAAGCAGTGCAGGTACTCCCTAAAGAGGTCGGCCTGCTCCTAACCCTCGAGGACCACCGTTTTCGCGAGGACGCTTTGGGGTTTCGGTTGAGCGGGGTGATCCCGCGATGGGGGGTGTCCGCAGCGGTGCGCTCCGGAGCGGACGCCCTGAAGCTTCTTGTCTGGTACCGCCCTGATGCGCCTCCTCAGGTTCGGGCCCACCAGGTTGACCTAGTGAGGCGCGTGGGCAGGGTTGCCTGGAAGTATGGCCGGTCCCTTGTCCTGGAGATCCTTCCGTATCCTCGACTGGATGCTTCCACCGAGGTAGAAGGGCTCTGGGAAGGAATCCTGAGGGACTTTTCCAATCCCCGCTTGGGGGTAGATCTTTACAAACTCCCCTACGTCCCCAGGGTTGTTCGCAGGTTTAGCGAAGTTCTTCCTGCACCTTGGGTACTGCTTTCCGGAGGTCTTAGCGCCGAAGATTTCTTGGAGTCCCTGGAGGCCTCTTTAGATGCGGGGGCCCGGGGGTTCCTAGCAGGCCGCGCTTTTTGGTTGGAGGCCTTGAAGGCGTATCCCGACCTCGGGGAGGTGGGGGAAGGTTTGGAAAGGACCAGAGCTCACGTGGAAAAGGCCAAGAAGCTCCTACTAAAGAAGCTTCCGCCTGGAGGAGTGGCATGAAGGAGGTGTTTGAGAGCCTCGGGCCATGGGAGCCAAAGGATATAGTCATTCGCAACCTTGGTCCCTCCGGTGTCCGCATCTTGATGGACTCGGTGCCATGGCTCATCGAGGCTTATACTCCCAATCTTCTTCGGGTGCGGATAGGCGTCCCAGGTGGAGGGGATTACGGTATTTGGGTTTCCAGGGAAGCGGTTGCCTTCACGCGTTGGGACGCGGATGAACGGCATTTGGAGCTGGGCCTAGCTGATCTCCAGCTTGTACTCAGCTGGACACCTTTGAGGCTTGTTCTATACCACAAGGGCAGGGAGGTGTTGCGTTCCTCCGAGGATGGCCATATTCGAGGTGGCTTGCGCATCCCTTTTCTGTCCCGTAGGGAGGGGGCCTGGGCCGTGGCCTTTGCCCTGGAAACAGGCGAGGCCCTCTATGGCCTTGGTGAGAAGTTTACGAACCTTAACCGGCGGGGTGGCCTGTTTACTTCCTGGAACGAGGATGCGCTGGGTGTCAATGGCGAGCGGAGCTACAAGAACAACCCTTTTCTTTGGAGCACCAGGGGGTGGGGGCTTTTCTGCAACACTACTGCGCGGACCCATCACGGTGTCGGGTTCGCAGGATGGAGCCACCGCTCTTACATCCTGGTCACGGAGGACGAAGGGGTTGATCTCTTCCTAATGGCGGGGTCTCCAGCAGAGATTCTGGAAGCCTACGCCCATCTCACAGGAAAGGCCCCGCCTGTCCCCAGATGGAGCCTTGGGGTGTGGTGGAGTAGGTGTTACTACAGGGATGAGGCCGAGGCCCTGGAAGTGGCAAGGAAACTTAGGGCCAAAAGGATTCCAGGCGATGTGCTGGTTCTTGACGGCAGGGCCTGGCTTCGGTTGGAGACGCGTTGTGCACTGGACTGGGACACAGACCGCTATCCAAACCCCGCTGATTTCGTCAGAAAGTTAAAGGAACTGGGCTTCAGGCTGTGCCTGTGGGAGTACCCTTATGTTTCGGTTCACCATCCGCTCTTCGCTGAACTCTCTGAAAAGGGCTTTTTCTTACGGGACCAAACGGGCAATCCCTTCGTATATCACTGGGATCCCGAACCGTTTGGAGAGCTTCTGACTCCTCTGCCGCCCTCAGGCCTCCTGGATTTCACTTGCCCGGAGGCTTGGGGTTGGTGGCAGGAACGGCACCGAGGCCTTTTCGAACTCGGCGTGGATGTGATGAAAACCGATTTTGGGGAACAGATTCCGGAAGGCGTTATCGCTTCCAACGGTGACAGTGGCCATTTCCTTCACAACGCCTACGCTTTGCTTTATAACCGGTGCGTTTGGGAGTGTTCCCCTCACAAACTGGTCTTTGCTCGGAGCGGCTATGCGGGGAGCCACCGTTACCCCACGGTTTGGGGCGGGGACCCTCAGGCGGACTGGGAGGGCTTGGCCAGCAGCATTCGGGGCGGTTTGTCTTGGGGCCTCTCAGGGGGACCCTACTACGCCCATGACGTAGGGGGGTTTTACGGCAGCCCGGATGCGGAACTCTACGTGCGCTGGCTTCAGGCAGCTATCTTCTTCTCACACGTGCGGTTTCACGGCATGTCCCCGCGGGAGCCCTGGTTCTTTGGCGATGAGGCGGAAAAGGTAGCTGTGGCTTGGCTTCACCTAAGGATGAGGCTTATCCCTTATCTGGAAATGTCTCTAAACGAAGCCCTAACCTCGGGCCAGCCCCTGGCGCGGGCAATGCCCTTGGCGATTCCGGAGGATAGGCGTGCCTGGGGATTTGAGGAGCAGTTTCTCGTGGGTCGCCATCTGTTGGTGGCCCCCGTCCTCAAGCCCGGGGGGCTGGTTGAGATCTACCTTCCAGAGGGCCATTGGTTTGATCTCTGGACGGGAGAGGCCTACGAGGGGCCGGACCTCCTTAGACAAAGGGTGGGTCTGGAAAGAATACCCCTTTTTGCCCGAGACGGTGCGGTCATTCCCTTAGGGAACCCTGCCCAAAGGGCAGAGGAGGTGGGTATAGAGGGGTTTCTCCTTGTGGGCGGGGCTAATATAAAAAAGGAACCGGGAATAAAGGTTTTAGGGAGTCTCTCAGAAGCCCTCAATCTTTCCTCCTTCCTTTGAGATGGAGCCTTTGCGGGAGGTTTTATGAGGTACTTGTTGGCCTTGGACCAGGGGACCACCTCCAGCCGGGCCATTCTCTTCACCCTGGAGGGGGAGGTGGTGGGGGTGGCCCGGCGGGCTTTCCGGCAGCTTTACCCGGAGCCGGGCTGGGTGGAGCACGACCCCTGGGAGATCTGGGAGAGCCAGTTATGGGTGGCCCGGGAGGTCTTGCGCCAGGCGGGGGCGGACCCCCGGGCGGTGGTGGCCCTGGGGATCACCAATCAGCGGGAGACCACCCTGGTCTGGGACCGGGCCACGGGGAGGCCTCTCCACAGGGCCCTCGTCTGGCAGGACCGGCGCACGGCCCCCCTGTGCGAGGCCTTGAGGGCGAGGGGCCTCGAGCCCCTCTTCCGGGAGCGCACGGGCCTCCTCCTGGACCCCTACTTCTCGGGGACGAAGCTGGCCTGGCTTCTGGAAAACGTCCCCGAGCTTCGGGAGAAGGCCGAGGGGGGCGAGGCCCTCTTCGGCACCGTGGACACCTGGCTCCTTTGGCACCTCACCGGGGGCGAGGTCCACGCCACCGACCCCACCAACGCCAGCCGCACCCTCCTTTTCAACCTCCACACCCTCTCCTGGGACGGGGAGCTTCTGGGGCTTCTGGGGGTTCCCCGGGCCATGCTCCCCGAGGTGCGCCCCTCGGAGGGGGAGTTTGGCGAGACCCTGCCGGAGCTTTTCGGGGCCCCCATCCCCATCCGGGGGGTTCTTGGGGACCAGCAGGCGGCCCTCTTCGGCCAGGCAGCCCTTTCGCCGGGGGAGGGGAAGTGCACCTACGGCACCGGGGCCTTCCTCCTCCTGAACACGGGGGAGCGGCCCGTCCCTTCCCAGAGGGGCCTCCTCACCACGGTGGCCTGGAGCCTGGGCGGGAAGGCCACCTACGCCCTGGAGGGGAGCGTCTTCGTGGCCGGGGCGGCCATCCAGTGGCTGAAGGAGGTGGGCCTCCTGGGGGAGGAAGGGCAGGTGGAGGCCCTGGCCCGGAGCGTGGCGGACGCGGGCGGGGTCTACCTGGTCCCCGGCTTCACCGGCCTGGGGGCCCCCTACTGGGACCCCTACGCCCGGGGGGCCATCCTGGGCCTTACCCGGGGGACCACCAGGGCCCACCTGGCCCGGGCGGCCCTGGAGGGGGTGGCCTTTTTGGTGGGGGAGGTGGCGGAGGCCATGGCCGAGGAGGCGGGGCTTCCCCTCCAAGAGCTCCGGGTGGACGGGGGCATGGCGGAAAACGACCTCTTCCTGCAGATCCAGGCGGACCTTCTTGGGGTGGCGGTGGCCCGGCCCCGGGTGACGGAGACCACGGCCTTAGGGGCGGCCCTCATGGCGGGGGTGGGGGCTGGGGCCTTGGACCTGGAGGGGGTGCGAAGGGCCTGGAGCCTGGAGGCCCGCTTCGCCCCCGGGATGCCCCAGGAGCGCCGCCAGGCCCTCTGGCGGGGGTGGCGGCGGGCGGTGGAGCGGGCCCTGGGCTTCGCCAGGGAGGAGGCGTGAGGGACCGGGAGGCCCTCTGGGAGAGGCTCAAGGAGCCCTTTGACCTCCTCATCCTGGGCGGGGGGGCTACGGGGGCCGGGGTCCTATGGGAGGCCACCCTGAGGGGCCTGAAGGCCGCTTTGGTGGAGGCCAGGGACTTCGCCTCGGGGACGAGCTCCAGGAGCACCAAGCTCCTCCACGGGGGGGTGCGCTACCTGGAGCTGGCGGTGCGGAGGCGGGACGCCCGCCAGCTCCGGCTGGTGCGGGAGGCCTTGGGGGAAAGGAAGGTGGTCCTGGACCTGGCCCCCCACCTGGCGAGGCCCCTCACCCTCCTCACCCCCCTCTTCCGCCCCCTGGAGATCCCCTACTACTACCTGGGCCTCAAGCTCTACGACCTCCTCGCGGGCAAAAGGCGCCTGAGCCAAAGCCGCTACCTCCCTCCCCAGGCGGTGCGGGCCCTCTTCCCCGACCTCCCCCCCACCCTGGGGGGCGTGGCCTACCAGGACGGCCAGTTCGCCGACCACCGCTTGAACCTGGCCCTCGTCCTCTCCGCCCTGGAACGGGGGGCGGTGGCCCTGAACCACGCCCCGGCCAAGGCCCTTCTCCTGGAAGGAGGGCGGGTCCGGGGGGCGGTGGTGGAGGACCGCCTCACGGGCAAGGAGGTGGAGGTCCACGCCAAGGCGGTGGTGAACGCCACCGGCCCCCTGGCCGACGGGGTGCGCCGCCTTCTGGACCCGGACCTCCCTCCCCTCCTCACCCCCTCCAGCGGGGCCCACCTGGTCCTGGACTACCCCCTGAAGGCGGGCCTCCTCCTCCCCAGGACCCGAGATGGCCGGGTCCTCTTCCTCCTGCCCTACCGGGGCAGGGCCCTCCTGGGCACCACCGACCTCCCCGCTCCGCCCGAGCCCTGCCCCCTGCCCCGGGAGGAGGAGGTGGCCTACCTCCTGGAGGAGGTAAGGCCCTACCTGGGGGACCTCTCGGGCCGGGTGCGGGCGGCCTGGTCGGGCCTGAGGCCCCTGGTGGGGCAGGGGGAAACCCGGCTTCTGGTGCGGGACCACCACATAGAAGCCAGGCAGGGCCTCTACACCCTGGTGGGGGGGAAGTGGACCACCTTCCGCCTCATGGCCCTGGACCTGGTGGAGAGGGTCGCCAAGGACCTGGGGCTTCCCCTCCCGCCCTCCCCCTCCCACGCCACCCCCCTTTTGGGGGCGGGGGAGAGGCCCCCTCTGCCCCTCCCTGAGGAGGTGGCCCGGCACCTCTACGAGACCTACGGCACCCTGGCCCCTGAGGTGGCGGCCCTGGGCGATAGGCCCCTCCTCCCCGGGCTTCCCTACCTGGAGGGGGAGGTGGTGTGGGCGGTGCGGCGGGAGCTGGCCCGGAAGCCCCTGGACGTGCTGGCCCGGAGGCTGGGCCTGGCCTTTCTGGACCGGGAGAAGGCCCTTTCGGCCCTGCCCCGGGTGGTGGCGCTCATGGCCCCCCTTCTGGGCTGGGACGAGAGGCGGAAGGAGGCGGAGCTTGTGGAGGCCCAGAGGGCCCTGCCGGGGCTCTGCTAGCCCTCCTGGGTCCTTTGCTATGGATCCCTCCCCTCCCACCTGTAGGCCTCCCACAGGACCTCCATGGTGGTTCTGCGGTCCTTGGGGAGAGGCTCGTAAGGGGTGAAGTTGTGGAGGCGGAGGAGGGCCCTCTCCTCGTCCAGGTCCAGGACGGAGAGGCCGCAAGGATGGACCTCGAGGGGCAGAAACGCCTTCCGCCCGGTCAGGGCGTAGGAGAGGATAGCGCGGATCACGCCCCCGTGGGCTACCAAGAGAAGGGTGTCCCAGGGTTGAGCCAGAAGGCGGGCGTAGGCGGTGAGAACCCGATCCAGGAAATTGCCGTAGCGCTCCCCGCCGAGGAAGCGATCCAAGGGGTCTCTGGGGAAGAAGGCCTTGAGAAAGGCCTCTTTGGGGTCCTCCAGGTCCTTGAGCCTTCCTGGCCGGATCTCCTGAAACTCCGGCCAGGCCTCGAGAGGTACAGAGCGGCCCTTGAGCGCGATCTCGGCGGTCTCCTGCGTCCTCCTGAGCCCCGAGTGGACGGCGCGGTCCAGGGGAACCCCTCGCAGGAGCTCCCCCACAGCCTCCGCTTGGGCTCGGCCCCTTTCGGTGAGGCCCACCCCTTCGGGGGGAACAGGTCGCCCCCCCGGGAAGTAGTCCACTTCTCCGTGGCGCAGGAGGAGGAGACGCCGCCTCATGGGTATCGTTC
>Ga0308415_1000111_pt1 | contig 32344 bp, 30 predicted proteins | sample HotsprSampleOS55_FD_203465 | JGI IMG/M metagenome (GOLD analysis project Ga0308415, IMG submission 203465) | Hot spring phototrophic mat microbial communities from Octopus Spring, Yellowstone National Park, Wyoming, United States - 20090730_OS55 ... | reverse complement strand
TCGCCCGGAGATTTGTCTAAACACGAGAAAGGAGAGATGTGACCCTCCGCATCCTGATTGTGGACGACCACGAAGTGGTCCGGCTGGGCCTGCGGGCGCTCCTGGACCGCCACCCCGACTTCACCGTGGTGGACGAGGCCGGCACCGCCCGGGAAGCGCTCCAGAAAGCGCTCCTCCACCGCCCGGACGTCGTCGTCATGGACATCCGACTCCCCGGGCGCAGCGGCATAGACGCCTGTCGGGACATCGTCTCCCAGTTGCCCGATACCCGCGTCATTATGCTCACGTCGTACGCCGAAGACGAACTCCTCTTTGATGCGATTGAGGCCGGCGCCTGCGGCTACGTCCTCAAACAAATCGGCAGCGACGACCTGGTCCGGGCCATTGAGGCCGTCGGGCGCGGCGAGGCACTGCTGGACCCCTCCGTCACCCGGCGGGTCCTGGAACGGGTGCGGGAAGCGGCCCGAAGAGACGAGGCCGCCGCCTTCGCCGATTTGACCGAGCAGGAACTGCGGGTGCTGGCCCTCATCGCCGAAGGGAAGACCAACCGGGAAATCGCCCGCGCGCTCTACCTGGGCGAAGGGACCGTCCGCAACTACGTCAGCAGCATCCTGAGCAAACTGGGTGTGACCAACCGGGCCGAGGCCGCCGCCTTCGCCGTCCGGCACAACCTCAAAGAATACCTCCGCTCGCGGACAGGGTGATATAAACATCACACAAAGACACAAAGACACAAAGAAAAAATAAAAAAATTAAAAAATCTCCGTGTCTTTGTGTCTCTGTGTGAGATTTAAGAGATGAACGACATTCTGAAAGGACTCAACCCCCAACAGCAGAAAGCGGTCACCGCGCCCGACGGGCCGGTGCTGGTCTTGGCCGGCCCCGGCTCCGGCAAAACGCGCGTCCTCACCCACCGCGTCTCCTGGCTGGTGCTGGAACGGGACGTGCCCCCCTGGCGCATTATGGCCGTCACCTTCACCAACAAGGCCGCGCGGGAGATGCGGGAGCGCCTGGAGCGACAACTGGGCATCTCCCGCGCCGCCGAACTGACCCTGGGCACCTTCCACGCCACCTGTGCCCGCATCCTCCGCCGCGACGGCGACCTCATCGGCGTCCCCCCCAACTACGTCATCTTTGACGCCGACGACCAGGTCGCCCTCGTCCGCCAGGTCCTCAAAGACCTGAACATAGACGAGAAGCGCTACCCCCCCGCCGCCGTCCACGCCGTCATCTCCCGCGCCAAGAACGAGCTGATCGGCCCCGAATCGTTCCAGCCCGCCTCGTACTTTGAAGAAGTCGCCCGGCGGGTGTACGAACAGTACCAGCAACGACTGCGGGCCAACAACGGCCTGGATTTTGACGACCTGCTTATGGAGACGGTGCGCCTCTTCCGGGAGGCCCCTCAGGTCCTGGCCCGCTACCAGGAACGGTATCTTCACATCCTGGTGGACGAGTTCCAGGACACCAATATGGTCCAGTACATCCTCCTCAAAGGACTGGCGGCTCGCCACCGCAACCTCTTCGTCGTCGCCGACGAGGACCAGTCCATCTACCGCTGGCGCGGCGCCGACTACCGCAACATCTCCCGCCTGCGGGAAGACTTCCCGGACCTGGCGACCTATCTGCTGGAGCAGAACTACCGCTCCACCCAGACGATTCTGGACGTCGCCCAGGCCATCATCCGCCACAACCCCAACCGGACCCCGAAGAAACTGTTCACCGACCGGGGACACGGGCCCAAAGTCGTCATCCACGAGGCCTACGACCCGGAAGAAGAGGCCCAGTACGTCGTGGACACCATCGGGCGCCTGACCCTGACGGGCGAGGCCCGCCCCGGTGACTGCGCGGTGATGTACCGGACTAACGCCCAATCCCGCGCGTTGGAAGAGGCCTTCATCCACGCCGGCCTCCCCTACCGGCTGGTGGGCGCCACCCGCTTCTATGCCCGCCGGGAGATCAAGGACCTGCTGGCCTTCCTGCGGGTCGTCCACACCCCCGCCGACTCCGCCAGTCTCCTGCGCATCCTGAACGTCCCCCCGCGCGGCATCGGCGCCCAGACCGCCCAACTTCTGGAAGACGTCGCGCGCACCCGGGGGGTCCCCGTCTGGCAGGTGATAGAGGAAATCGCCGAAAACCGGGACCATCCTCCCCTCCTCTCCGGCCGCGCCCGCACCGCCGTGACCGCCTTTCACCGTATGGTGCGCGGGTGGATTGCTCTTGCCCCCGCGCGCCCTCCCGACCTGCTGGACCGCATTATCACCGACACGGGCTATGAGGCCTACATCCGGGACGGGACCGAAGAGGGAGAGGAGCGCTGGGAGAACGTCCAGGAACTGCGCGTGGTCGCCACCCAGTACGCCGACGCCACATTGACCGACTTCCTGGCCGACGTCGCCCTGGTCTCCGACGTGGACAACCTGACGGACGGCGTGAACGCCCCCACCCTGCTCACCCTGCACAGCGCCAAAGGGCTGGAGTTCCCCGTCGTCTTCATCGTTGGCCTGGAAGAGGGGTTGCTCCCCCACTTCCGTTCCCTGGACGACCCGGAGGCGCTGGCCGAGGAGCGGCGGCTGATGTACGTGGGGGTGACCCGGGCGAAGGAGCGGCTCTTCCTGACCCACGCCTTCCGCCGGACCCGCCGGGGCGACTACGAGCCCAACATCCCCAGCCGCTTCCTGGCCGACATCCCCGAGACGCTGGCCGAGGGAAAACGGCGGCAGAAAGGGAAATCCGTAACGCAGGCTGTAATGTCCTCCCCTGCCCCCTCCGCTCCCCCCACCCCGTTCCATGTGGGCGACTGGGTGGAGCATCCGACCTTCGGCCCGGGCATCGTCACGGCCGTCCGCCCAATGCGCGACGAAGAAGAAGTGACCGTCGTCTTTGAACGGGTGGGCCTGAAGCGCATCCTGAGCAGTTATCTTCAGAAGAGAATATAATTTGTGCGGCGGCTTCGCCGCCGCACAAATCATCCCCCTCCATGCGAGGGCGCGCAGCACCGGAAGCCATCTTGTAAGGTGACTGTCACCTTCCCAGGAGGTCCGCTGTGAAAGTCGTCACCGTTGCCCAGATGCGGGCCATTGAGGCTGCCTCCGACGCCGCTGGCCACACCTATGCGGCGATGATGGAGCGGGCCGGTCGGGCCGTCGCCCAGGCACTTATGGCCCGCCAGGACGTCCGGAAAAAGCGGATTCTGGTCCTGGTCGGCCCGGGCAACAACGGCGGCGACGGGCTGGTCGCCGCCCGCTACCTGGCCCAGGCCGGGGCCGAAGTGGCCTGCTATCTGACCCGCCCGCGCGACCCCCAGAGCGACGAGAATTTCCGCCGGTTGCAGGAACTGCGGGTCTTCTGCACCGCCGCCGACGCCGATCCGGATCTCCGCAAACTTCGGCAACTGGCTGCCGGTGCGGACGTCCTCATAGACGCCCTGCTGGGCACCGGCGCCACCCCGCTTCTGAAAGGGACGATCGCCCAGGTCCTGGAGACCGTCGGCGAAGTCCTGCGCGCGCGGGCCACTCCCCGACCGCCCGAATGGGTGCGGGTCGGCGGCATCCCGGAGCCCGCCCCCGCTCCCCGCCCCCTGGTCGTGGCGGTGGACGGCCCCAGCGGCATGGATTTTGACACCGGCGCACTGGACCCGGCCGCCATCCCCGCCGACCTGACTGTCACCTTCGCCTACCCCAAAGTGGGCCATTTTCACTTCCCCGGCGCGGCGGCGCTGGGCGAACTGGTCGTCGCCGACATCGGCACCGACCCTGCCCTGGCCGCCGACGTGGACCTGGAAGTGGTGACGCCGGAGATGGTGCGCGGCTGGCTTCCGGCCCGCCCGCCCGATGCCCACAAAGGGACCTTCGGACGGGCGCTCATCGTCGCCGGGTCGGCCAACTACACCGGCGCGGCCCGTCTGGCGGGGGCCGCCGCCGTCCGCGCCGGGGCCGGCCTGGTGACCGTGGCTCTCCCCGCCTCCATCCACAGCGCTGTCGCCGCCACCCTCTCCGAGGCCACCTACCTGCTCCTCCCCCACGAACTGGGCGTCCTGGCGGAGCCGGCCGTGGAAGTCCTGGCAGAGCAGGCCGGCCGATACGACGCTATGCTCCTGGGCCCGGGGCTGGGTCAGGAGAAAGAGACGGCAGAGTTTCTGACGGCGCTATTGCGAGGGCGGGAGCGCCGCCCGGTGGGCTTCCTGCGCACCGGGGAGACCGCCGTTCAGCCCATCCCGCTTCCGCCGCTGGTGGTGGACGCCGACGGGCTGAACCTGCTGGCCCGGATGGACGGATGGCCCACCCGCATCCCCTCTGGCAGTATTCTGACTCCGCACCCGGGAGAGATGGCGCGGCTGATGGGCTGTTCGGTCGCCGACGTGCAGGCCGACCGGGTGGCGGTCGCCCGGCGGCAGGCGCGGGAATGGGGACACGTGGTGGTCCTGAAGGGGGCATTTACCGTTGTCGCCGCGCCGGATGGGCGGACGGTGCTGGAGCCGTTCGCCAACCCCGCGCTGGCGACGGGCGGAACAGGGGACGTACTGGCGGGGATCATTGTGGCGCTACGGGCCCAGGGGCTGGGCCCCTTTGAGGCGGCGGCCGCCGGAGCCTACCTGCACGGCCTGACCGGGGAACTGGCCCGGCGGCATCTGGGCGCGGCGGGCGTTGCCGCCGGAGACCTGCCGCCCCTCATCCCCCAGGCCATTTCGCTCCTCCAGCAGAACCGCCGGGGCCCGTGAGGTCCCGGCGGTTTTCGGGCAATCTGAGGACACCCCCGAGCGAACAAACGAAGACGGCTCCCATCCGATTTGGACGGGAGCCGTCTCCGGGAATAACAGGCATTTGTACGGCGGCTTCGCCGCCGTACAAATGCCTGTTTCTACGAATCCCTATGCCTCAATCCCCAGCACCCGGTTCACGCTGTCAATCAATTCCTGGGGGCCGAAGGGTTTGGTGATGTAGTCGTCCACCTTCGCAATGTGCAGGCCCAGGACTTTATCTATGCTCTGCGCTTTGGCCGTGACGATGATGACGGGAATATTGCGCAGTTCCTCATCGGCCTTCATACGCTGGTAGATTTCCCAGCCGTCCATATCCGGCATCATCAGGTCCAGAAGGACCAGGTCCGGCTTGACCTGCCGCACCGTCTCCAGGCCCTCCCGTCCCCCGACCGCACCGATCAGTTCAAATCCCCTGCGCCCGAGGATCAGTCGGACCAGGTCTATCATCTCCGGCTCGTCTTCAATGCAGACAATCTTTTTGCGCTGCTCAGACATCTTACGGCCTCCTCCCGCGGGATGCTTACAGTATACCACCAGAGGGCAATATCGTCAACAATAGAATACCAGAAATCCGGTCGTCTGACAAGTGTTTTAACCAAATTGCAATCTCTCCGTAACCCACCCCTTCACCGCCGTTTTTGTTCCAGGACCTCCCGATAAATCCTCACCAACTGCCGCCCGGCGCGGTCCCAGGAGAAATGGCGCAGGGCCCGCTGGCGCAGCCCCTCCCCCAGCGCCCGGCGCAGGTCCGGTTGCTCCACCAGCGCCTGGATGGCCCGGGCCAGCGCGTCGGGATCGCCCGGGGGACTGGCGTACACCCCCAGGGAACCCAGGTACTCCCGACTGACCGGGGTATCAAAAGCGACGGTGGGCAACGCCATGGCCATGTAGTTCAGAATCTTGCCGCTTCCCTCGGTGGCGGAGAGTTTGGGCGCCACGGCGATGTCGCCCAGGGCCAGGTGGGCCGGACTTTCTTCGTAGGGGACTTTGCCCGTGAAGACCACCCGGTCGTCCACGCCCAGTTGGCGCGCTTGATCCTGGTAGTACGCTTCCGCCGGGAAGCCGCCGACCAGGAAGTAGACCTCCCGGCCCCGCTCCTTCAGATGACGGGCGGCCTGCAGCAGTTGGGGGATGCCCTGCCAGTCGGCCAGAAGCCCCAGATAGACGACAACGGTGGCCCCGGGCGGAATCCCCCGTGCGGCCCGACGGGCCGCCACCTCCTCCGGCGAGAGCACCCCGGGACGGAAAAAGTCGGCGTTGACGCAGTCGGGGAGGGGACGGATGCGGACCGAATCCCCCAGGTGGCCCAGTTGGACGGCCCCCTGCTGGGTGCTGGTGACAATCACGTCGGCCATCTCGTTGATGCGCTCCTCCAGCAGCCGCACCCAGCGGTACCAGGGGCCGTGGGGGTTCAGGAAGCGGTGGTCCACCATCTCCCCGGTCAGGCTCCCCTGCCGGTCAAAGACGACGGGTAGACGCCAGGGGCGGCCCAGTACCCGTCCGATGAGGGCGCCCTCGTAGAGATGGCCGTGGATGAGGTCAAAGCGGCGGCGCAGGAGGAGGCCCAGCACCCGCCAGGCCAGGAAGACGTCAAAAGCCAGTTTGTGCAGACTGGAGCCGACCTCGTAGTCGGCCCGCCAGGGGGTGGGACGGCAACGGACAATTTCCAGCCCGGGGATGTCCCGCCCCAGATAGTAGGTGGCGATGGTCACCTGATGCCCCAGTCGCTGCAGGACCCGCGCCTCCTCCAGAATGCGGACGTGACAGCCGTAGTCCAGGAAGAAAGAGGTCGGCGCAATCATCAGGATGCGCAGGGGACGGTTCATCCCTACCACCGCGAGATACAGAGGGCACAGAGGGGCCACCGGGCCGCCCCTTTGTGCCCCCTGGATGTCTCACTTTTTCTGGGGCGGACGGCGGCGGAAGAGGCCGCCGAAGAAAATCTGGGACATCTGCTCCCCCATGCTGGGGACCTGGACCGGTTCTCCCGCTTCCTCGTGCATGCCGCTGGCCCGCTCCTGCAGCCAGCGGGCCCGGTCCGAGGCGGCCTGCGCGTAGGCGCCCTCCAGGGCCTGCTCGTCGCTCTCCAGCAGCCACTGGCGGATGCGCCCGACCTCCTCCATGAACATATCCAGCCGCCGGAGAAGGTTCTCCCGGTTCAGGAGTGCCTCCATCCGCCAGGCGGCCGCATCCGCCACCACCGGCCCCGTCAGCGAGGCGAAGTCGTAGCCCACGAGTTTGCGCATATCAGCCCAGCCGGGGGTCCCCACCAGCATGCGCACCAGGGCAACGGCGATGAAGGAGGGCAGGTCCACCGCCCCTGCCTGCAGACCGTCGCACTCCACCGGGTCCATAAAGAGCGGTCGGGCGCCGACCGCCTGAATCAGCCCCAGGAGCGCGGTCACCGCCTCGGGGTCGGTATCGGCGGCCGGTGTGACGCAGTAGAAGCCGTCCTCAAAGAGGTCCGCCCGCGCGGCGTCAGTGCCCGCCAGGGGTCCGGTCAGCGGGACTTTGGGGCCGGGGATGGGCAACCCGGTCACGAAGCGGACGCGCGCCGGAAGCGATTTCCGCGCCCATTCCAGCACCGGCACCTTGAGGGTCGCCGTATCGGTGACGACGCACCCCTCCTCCAGATGGGGGCCCAGGACCTCCAGCGTCTCCCGCACGGCGGGCAGGGGCAGCGCCAGGATGACCATGGCGGCCCGCTCGCAGGCGGCGGGCAGGTTCCAGTGGGTCTTGCTCACGGCCCCCATCTGGGCCGCCCTGCGGGCCACCGCCGGGTCTATATCGTGCCCCATCACCTCCAGCGACGGCTCCTGCTTCCGCAGCGCCAGCCCGATAGAACTCCCCACACAACCCAGACCAATAATCGTGATGCGTGTCTCCATAAATCCCCCTACTCCCTACTCCCTACTCCGTACTCCGTACTCCGTAATCCCTCCAGACCATCGCGAACAGCGCACCGACAACCAGCGTCACGTAGAAACTCACGGGGACAATCGCAATGGGTATCAGCCAGCACAGGCAGAGAGAGTAGTACAGGAGCGTCATGGCGAACCACATGATGCCCATCAGTCCGAAGAGCAACAGCCAGGCGATGGCGTACTCCCACCGTCGTTCTTTCAGAACGGCCCACCAGCGGCGCACCTGGAAGGCTGCGCCCAGCCGGTCCTCGACGACAAAATGGGCCAGCGCCGCCGGAAGGGGAATCGCTCCCAGGAAATACAACAGGAAACCCAGAAAGATGCCAACGAACAGGATAACGATCGCCCCCATCACAAACCAGAACATCTGCTGTTCCTCCACCCCCAGGGCCAGGGGCACGAAGAAACTGGCGAAGTACAGGCCCACGCTTCCAAAGTAGACCAGTGTCCCCGGCAGCAGGTACACCAGGCCGACCGCGAAGGCCCGCAGGCCGTCCATAAAGAGACGGCCCCAATCCTGCCAGGGAGGAAGGCCGGGTTCCTCTCCCCCGATGACCCGGCGCATCACATCCACGACGTAGCCGTATACGAAGAGCATCGGCACAATGGGAATGATGTAACTGGCGATGAACAGGGCACAACCGATGATGAACCGGCTGGCCCACTCGGGTCCCTGGAAGGGGAAGCGGAACAGGGATTTCAGGTCAGAGAGGGTATTTCGGGACATGTTGGCCTCCTGAGTGCAGGGAATGACGCGAAAAGGCACGAAAGACGCGAAAGGCGCGAAAGGCACGAAAGGCGCGAAATTTCACGAAATATAATAAACCCTTCGTGTCCTTCGTGTCCTTCGTGGTTTTATTCTCGTGTCCTTCGTGGTTTCCATTTACGCCTGCCCGTCGGCCTGCTGGAGCAGGGCCAGCAGGCAGTCCTCTTCGCTTTCCGGTAAGCCCAGGGGGTCATGGTGGCGGCGGATGAGGGCGACGGTGAGGGGAGAACAGCCCGCCTGGGCCGCCCACTCCGCCCCGATTTCGGCGTGCCGCTGGTAGAGGATAAAAGGCCGCCGCCAGCCTCGGGGATCCCCGGCGCTCAGCCGGTCCAGCCAGCGGGGCGCCCACCGCTCCAGGAGCACCACCGCTACCCGCACCCACAGCGGCGGGGGCCCGGCCGCCTTGCCCACATCGTGCAGAAGCGCGGCGACCAGCAGGTCCTGCGGCTGAGGCCTCTGCGCCACCAACGCCTGATAGACTCTCAGCGCGTGTCGGCGGTCCGGCGCCGACATCCGGCGAAAGAGGGCCTGCTGGGCCGGAGTGAGCAGCGACGCGACCATACCGGCGTCCCTCCGGACCAGGGGGGCCGTCAGTGCGGCGAAGAACTGGCGCACCCGGTAGGCCGCCTGCCCCGTCACAGCCAGAACAGCAGTATCTGAAGCGGGACTTTTACCAGCCCGATCAGAATGCCGATGATGTTCAACCCCAGGTAGGGGAGCAGGAAGAGCAGTCCCAGCAGGACGTAGGGGCTATAGGGGCGGAAGGAGAGGAGCGCGTCCCCCCACCGGGGAGGCAGGACCCCCACCAGCACCTTCTCCCCGTCCAGCGGGAAGAAGGGAAGCAGGTTGAAAATGGCCAGGTTGAGGCTGACGTCGGCGATGAGGAACAACAGCGTTGCCAGGTTCAGGCGAGTGAACCCGATGTCCGCCATAGAAACCCACCCCAACCGGAACGGCAGCGCGCAGAGCATTGCCAGTACCAGGTTGGAGGCAGGCCCGGCGAAGGCGGAGAGGGCCATCCCTGCGCGGGGCGACGTCCGCATCCGATATGGGTTGACCGGCACCGGTTTGGCCCAGCCAAAGCCGGTCAGCAGGATCAGGATGGCCCCCAGAATGTCCAGGTGAGCCAGGGGGTTCAGAGTCAGCCGACCCTCCCAGCGGGAGGTGTCATCCCCCAGTTCGTGGGCCGACCATGCGTGGGCCCACTCGTGGATGGGCATCCCCACCAGCAGGACGATCAGCCGCGCCAGAAACGTCACGGGTGATAATCCCAGCATCCTGCTCCTTTAGACCACAGACGATGGACCACCGACCACAGACAATGGATCACTGACCACGGACGACGGACCCCAGGCCGTTACTGGGCCGCCCGGAGAATCTGCGTCACCAACTGGCTGCCCAGGATGGCCAGGCCGTCGGTGGGCATATAGTGTGCGGCGGAATCCTCAAAGAGGACAGACGAGCGCGGAGGGAAGTCCTCGTCCCCCAGCCAGTAGACAACGGCCAGATGGATGCGTGGCAGAACCGGGAAAATGTACCCCGCGTCCCCCAGGTCCAGCGGTTCCCCCTTCAGCCGCTCACCGGCCCGGCGGAACCCGTCCAGCCCCTGTTCCCCCAGTTCCCGCACCAGGCGGTCCTCGGCGTAGCCACGAAACGCCTGCGCGTAGAACATCCCGTCGGGCAGGCTGTGGAACGCGACCCACCGCCGGGATGGGGTGGTGCCGTCGGCGGTCACCAGGTAGGTGAGGATGAGAGCCTGGATGAAGGACGACGGCTCTTCCCCGGTATCTGCCCGCTGGACGACGAAATCCGGCGGGCAGACCCGGTATTCCCGCCAGAAGAAGGAAAGCCTCAGTGAACCCTCTGGCTCCAGGACAGCACCGCTGCGCAGTTCCAGTTTGTGGAGAGGAATCTGACGCAACTGCTCCCGCGCATCAGCGACACGCGGGGCCAGTTTATCGTACCACTCCTGAAGCCCGGCCGGATGTCCTCCCGGTCTCAGCATTATGCTCTCCGCTAAGCGGGCCAGGAGATGCCAGGCACTTCGGAAGTGCCTGGCATCCCGCGTCCCGCGGTTACTGCGCCCGCAACTGGCCGACCAGTTCCAGGAACTCCTCCCACTCCTCTTCAAAGAAGTGGATAGTGACGCTCCCGAACTCCAGATGATACGTGATCTCGCCGTCCGGCTCCTCGGTCCGCCAGATGCTGTAGTTGTCGGTTTCGGCCAGAACTTCTATCTCTTCCATTTTTCAGTCTCCTTTCATGAGTTTTTCAAAGATGTACAGCGAGTGTTCCCGGTGGGGAACGATGCCCGCCGACCGGAGGGCCTCCAGAAGAGCCGGACTGTCCACAGAGAGAACCCACACTCCCGGATAGCCCCGCTGGTACGCCAGCAGGCGCAACCCCCAGGCCAGCGCTCTCAGCCCTTCCGGGGTCCCGTCCAGATACCCGACGGACAGATACTCCTCCCCCGGGCCAGCCGGGACGATGGCCAGCGCGGCCAGTTTCCCGTCCAGGTCTACTCCCCAGACCTCGCCTGCGGCGATGTGGGCCGCCAGACGGTCCTTCGTCAGCCGCCGCCACTGCCACCAGACCTCGTAGAGGCCCCCCGAAGCCTGCCGGATGGGAGAGTCCGCTATCAGGCTCCAGGCCGTCTCCAGGTCCTCCGGCCCCAGCGGGCGCAGGGCCTGAGGGCCCGGCAGCGCGTCAGCGCGGCAGTACCAAAACTCCGCCACCCGTTGGAATCCGTCCCGGAGGGCATTGCGGTGGATGGGCCGGTTGGAGGACGCAGTGGCGAAGCGCACCACCCCCACTCCCAGACGCTCCGCTACCTGCAACTGGTGAGCCTGGAGAAGCCGGGACACCCCCAGACGGCGGTAGTTCGGGTGGACCCGCATCCCCTCCAGCCACCACTCGTCGTCGGCGACATAGCTCAGTTTGGCCAGCGCCACCACCCGCCCGTCCAGTTCCACCACCGAGAATTCCCCCACCGGGTCCGCCAGCCACTTCTCCCAGACCTGGGGGATGTAGTCCTCCCCGCCCCAAATCTGCGCGCAGAGGGCCTCCACGTCGGCCCGGTCTTCGGGGCGGGCCGGGCGAATGCGCCAGCGGCGGGCCAGAATCCGGCGCCGGATGTGGTCCCAGAGGCGACGGCCCAGCCACGGGCGAGGAAGGGGCCGCTCAGGGGCGGGCGGAAACGGTTCCTGGTCGGTGAGGCGGCGGTAGATATAATCCGCCAGCACCCTCAGCGTCGCCACGGTGGGGGCGGCAATGAGCACCCCCAGGATGCCCGCCAGACTGCCTCCCAGGATGACCGCCACCAGCACTACCAGCGGGTGCAGGTTCAAACTCCGCCCCATAATACGGGGGATGAGCAGGTTCGCTTCCACCTGCTGAATCAGGACGTAGACCCCCGCGACCAGGACGGCGAACCAGAAATTACTCAGGGGCAACCAGTACGACCCCTGGAACAGAGCGATCAGAATCGCCGGAATCGCGGCAATGGTGGGCCCGATGTTCGGGATGAACTCCAGCACACCCGCCAGCAGGCCCAATGCGGGGGCGTTGGGCAGACCGATGGCGGTGTTGACTACCGTCGTGATGACGGCAATAAGCAGCCCCAGCAGGAGTTGCCCCCGCAGAAAGGCGTTCCAGACCTCCGTGATCTTGTGCCGCAGCCGGACAAAGTCCTCCCGGAACGACGCCGGGGCCAGGTTATCCAGCCAGGCCACGATACGGTGGGCGTCCCGGGTCAGGTAGAAGGAAGAGAGCAGGATGAAGATGACCCAGAACAGAGTGGAGATGAAACTAAAGACAACGTTGACCGTCCCCGTCGCGACGGCCGCCAGGAACTGGCGGATTCCCTGCTGGAACTCCCGGTAGACGTCCCGCAGGTCCAGTTGCCACTGCAGGACCTGGATGGGCTGGGAGAAGAAGTGGTCCAGTTGGGCCGCGATGCGGACAAAGTCCAGGTTCAGCGACGTCACCGCCCGCACGACCGGCGGCATCGCGATGACCGGCGCGGTGACTGCCGCCGCGATGAGCACCAGAAAGACCAGCGCGGTGGCCCTGGTCCGGGGGATGCGCGCCCGCTGCTCCAGGAAGTCCACCACCGGGTCCAGGATGAAGGCCAGCAAGAAGGCCAGGATCAGCGGCGGCAGGACGCCCCGGAAGCGGTAGAGGATCAGCGCCAGGATGACGAAGACCATCGTCCCCACCAGCCGCTTCGTCCCCACATCCCAGCGTTGCACCGGTTCCGCGCTCACGTCACCCTCATAATTTGACAGGACTTACGCAGTTGGCGGATAAACTTTGACTCCACTGCAAAAAGGGTTCTTTATCGCAGAGACCGCAGAGTACGCAGAGCATTATTTAAAGAAAATCTCTGCGCTCTTCGCGTTCTCTGCGATGAGTTTTTGCAGTGGACTCAACTTTGGAATTCGCCACGAATTTCACGAATTGGGGTAACTGCCTGCCCGAATCGGTTTGCAAGTGATGTAGCGCAGGCTGTCAGCCTGCATGCAGGCCTGATATATACCTGCACTGCTACCGGATAAACGTGAGAACCAGTTGGGCAGTGAACAGGGCAGAGATCAGGCCGGCGAAAAATTTGATCCAGAAGTCGGTGCGGGCCAGCCGTTGCTCCAACTGATCAAACCGCTGGTCCACGGCCGCGAAGCGGGCGTCTATGGCGGCAAAACGGGCCTCCATAACGCTTTCCAGGTTCGCCAGTTCCCGCCGGAACTCTGCCCTCAGGGTCTCCTGGCCCTCCCTCATCTCGGCCCGCAGGGCCGCCTGGCCCTCTTTCATTTCGGCCCGCAGGGTCTCCTGGCCCTCCTTCATCTCGGCCCGCAGGGCCTCCTGGCCCTCCTTCATCTCGGCCCGCAGGGCCTCCTGGCCTTCTTTCATCTCGGCCCGCAGGCCATCTATGGCCTTCCACAGGGCCTCCTGGCCCTCCTTCATCTCGGCCCGCAGGCCATCTATGGCCTTCCACAGGGCCTCCTGGCCCTCCTTCATCTCGGCCCGCAGCGCCTCCTGACCTGCCCTCATCTCGGTCCGCAGGTCATCTATGGCCTTCCACAGGGCCGCCTGGCCCTCTTTCATCTCGGCCCGCAGCGCCTCCTGACCTGCCCTCATCTCCGCCCGCAGGTCATCTATGGCCTTCCACAGGGCCGCCTGGCCCTCTTTCATCTCGGCCCGCAGGGCCTCCAGGGACTTCCACAGGGCCTCCTGGCCCTCACTCAGACGTTGAATCTCGTTCTCCATGCGGATCAAAATGCCGGCAGGAGAACGGCGGAGCGCCTCCACATCAATCAGGAGTTCCCGCGGGACCCGGCGCTCCTCTATCTCCGTGAGAACCTCCAGGATCATCTCCCGGAGACCCTCTACCTGCTCTGCTCGCACCGCTACCGGCTCCACAGGCATGAGATTCTCCTTAGCGCAAGGGATCACCGCACCGGCCCAATTTCATCCGGCGGCCAGTAGACAAAGACCGCATGCCCGACGATGTTCGCCAGCGGCACCGGGCCGAAGGAACGGGAGTCGTTGGAATGGCTCCGGTTGTCGCCCAGTACGAACACATGCCCTTCCGGGACAAGGGTTGGCGGGTAATCGGGACCACCCTGCCGGACCGCCCACGGTTCCGTCAGTGGCACGCCGTCCACGAAGACCTGTCCGCCCTGAATAGAGACCGTCTCTCCGGGCAGCGCGACCACCCGCTTGATGAGCATATCCCGTGCCCCGTCCATACGGAGCACCACCACATCCCCCCGATGGGGAACGCCCCTCAGCCAGTAGGAGATTTTCTCCACAATCACTCGCTCGTTATCGTGGAGGGTGGGCTCCATACTCTGGCCGCGCACGACCGTCGCCTGGGCCAGGAACGCGTTGATAAACAGGGCGATGAGGATGGCTGGAAGGACGGTCTCCACCAGTTCCCGCAGGGCCCGCAGCAGGAATCCGGCTGGGTGCCTCGGTGGGCCGCTCTCAGGCGCGGGGGAAGGGAGTTCCAGGTCAGACATCGGTCGCTCCTGCAAAAGGCTGGAGATGCCAGGCACTTCCAAAGCGCCCGGCATCTTCTACTCATCGGCGACGAGGCGGCACCTTGCGGTCCGCCGGGCCCCGGCTCACCGGCACCCGGTCCCGCATCCGGGCCTCCTCCGGCGTCCAGCCCTCCAGCACGGCCCGCCGGGAGAGACGAATCTTCCCGTCCGGGTCTATGTCGGTCACCATGACCATAATTTCGTCGCCGATGTCCACCGCGTCCCGGATGTTCTTGATGGGCTGGTCGGAGAGTTGGGAGATGTGGACCATGCCGTCGGTGCCGGGGGCCAGTTCCACAAAGACGCCGAAGTCGGTGATGCGGACGACGCGGCCGGTATAGACCTTGCCGACCGCCGGGACCTCCGTCAGGCGACGGATAATCTCCTCGGCCCGACACGCGCCGTCCCGGTTGGTGGATGCGATGTAGATGGTGCCGTCGTCCTCAATGTCCACCTTGACGTCGCACTCTTCCTGGATGGCCCGGACGGTCTTGCCGCCGGTGCCGATGACCGCGCCCAGTTTGTCCGGGTCCACGTGCAGGATGAGCATGCGCGGGGCATAGGGGGAGAGTTCCGGTCGGGGCGCCGGGATGGTCTGGCGCAGGACGTCCAGAATCTGCAGGCGCGCCTGGCGGGCCTGCTCCAGCGCTTCCGCCAGAATCCGGTCGGAGATGCCCTTGATTTTGATGTCCATTTGCAGGGCCGTGATCCCCTTCTCCGTCCCGGCGACCTTGAAGTCCATATCCCCCAGGTGGTCCTCCATGCCCAGGATGTCGGTCAGGATGCGGTAGCGGTCGCCCTCCATGACCAGCCCCATCGCGATGCCCGCAACGTGGGCCCGGATAGGTACCCCGGCGTCCATCAGCGCCAGCGTGGAGCCGCAGACGGAAGCCATAGAGGTGGAGCCGTTAGAGGAAAGGACCTCGCTGACAACGCGGATGGTGTACGGGAACTCGTCCTCCGGAGGGATGAGGGGCAGGAGCGCCCGCTCCGCCAGCGCGCCGTGGCCGATTTCCCGCCGCCCCGGCCCCCGCAGCGGGCGGGTCTCACCGGTGGAGAAGGGCGGGAAGTTGTAGTGGTGCATGTACCGCTTCGTCTCCTCCGGGGAGAGGTCGTCCAGCAGTTGCTCCTCCCGGGGAGTGCCCAGTGTCGCCACCGAGAGGACCTGGGTTTCGCCGCGCGTGAAGAGGCCGGAGCCGTGGGTGCGGGGGAGCAGGCCCACCTGGGCGGAGAGGGGGCGGATGGTGTACGGGTCCCGCCCGTCCACCCGGATTCCGTCCTCCAGAATGCGCCGCCGGACCACCTCCCTCGTGACTTCCTCAAACGCCTGCCAGACCAGCAGCGGCTCGGTCGTCTCGCCGAACCGTTCTTTGAGTTCGTTCATCAGGTCGTTGATGGCGGCGTTACGGGCCGCCTTATCCGGCGCGTCGTAGAGGGCGGAGAGCAGGCGGTCGCCGACGTGCTCCCGCACCTGGGCGATCAGTTCCTCCGGGACGGCGTGGGAGACGTAGGCGCGCTTGGGCTTGCCCACCGCCTGCCGCATCTCGTGCTGGACGGCGATGACGTCCTGGATGGCCTGATGGCCCAGCCGGAGCGCCTCCAGCATCAACTCTTCGGATACTTCGTTGGCGCCCGCCTCCACCATCAGGATGGCCTCGGCGGTCCCCGCCAGCCGCAGGTCCAGGAGACTGCGCTCCATCTCCGGGATGGTCGGGTTGACCACCAGCCGACCGTCTATGTAGCCGATGCGCGCGGCGCCGACCGGCCCACCGAAGGGGATGTCGGAGATTGTCAGGGCGGCAGAGGCGGCGATGATGGAGAGGATGTCCGCCTGATGCTCCTCGTCCTGCGAGAGGGGCGTGACGATAATCTGCACCTCATGGCGCATGTCCTTTGGGAACAGGGGGCGCAGGGGACGGTCGGTCAGGCGGGCGACGAGGATGGCGCTCTCCGGGGGGCGGCCCTCCCGGCGCTGGAAGGAGCCGGGGATGCGGCCTGCAGCGTAGAGTCGTTCCTCAAAGTCCACCGTCAGCGGGAAGAAATCTATCCCTTCCCGCTCCTCGGCGGACATGGTGGCGGTGGCCAGCAGGACGGTGTCGCCGCAGCGGATGGTGACGGCGCCACCGGCCTGCAGGGCCAGATGGCCGGTTTGCAGGGTAAGGGTATGGTCCCCCAACCGGGTTATGAATGTGCGACTTTCCATTTATTTCCTCCATGTCCGGAGCCCACATGGAGGTTAGAAACTGGGATATGGCCCGCGCGCGGGGCGAGACATATCCCAATTCCGAACCTCCGCCGGACTCCGGGTCTTTTTTATCAGGAGTTGGGGCGGGCAGCCTCGCCACCCGCCCCAACCCCCAACTTCCAACTACTTCCGCAGGCCCAGTCGGCGGACGACCTCTTTGTAGCGCTCCGGGTCCGTGCGACTCAGATAGGTCAGATGACGGCGCCGCTTGCCCACCATTCGGAGCAACCCCCGCCGGGAGTGCTCGTCGTGCTTATGGACCTTCAGGTGCTCGGTCAACTGGTTGATCCGACGGGTGAGAATGGCAATCTGGACCTCTGGCGAACCGGTGTCCTGAGGCGAACGGCCGTATTCGCGAATGATCTGTTGCTTCTCGCTCTTGCTCAACGGCATACGGTTCTCTCCCTCCTGCAGTCAGGCATCGGCGGGGCCAGAATGCCCCGCCGGATTTGTGGGGATATTTTACCACATTTCGGGTAGCAGGCAAGCCGGTAACTGAAGCCGATTGAAATCGTCCTTCCCGGGCACTCCGTGCCGGGCCTCGCCCCGAGGGCTCGGCCCGAGGGGTGTCGGCGGAGGCCGACACTCTTTCGTCTGCACTCCAGGAGAGATCGGCGAAGGCCGACCAGCGGGGCCTCTCCCATCTCATCCGCCCTGACCGTGACCGACGCGCTGGGTCAGGAGGTAACCCTTACCGCTCCGCCCCAGCGCATTGTCGTCGCGGGCAACAAGAGACTCCTATCCTGCTCCTGGACGAGCCGACAGCCCACCTGGACCTGGTCAACAAACGGCGCATTCTGACCCCGCTACGGGGCCTGGCCGCGCAGGGCAAAACGGTCCTCTTCACCACCCACGACCCGGAGACTGCGCTGGTGGTAGCGGACGAGTGCGTCCTGATGCGGGCCGGGCGTATCCTGCACCAGGGCCCGGTGGCCGACGTCCTGACCACCGAGAAACTGACCAGATCTACGAGACCCCTCTGCGCGTTCTCCCAGTCGTCCTGCTGGACTTCCGTGCAGGCTGAAATATTCCGCCTTTGCCTCCATGCCCCAGATGTGCTATAATCTACCCACCGAACAGGCCAGGCAACAGGAGCAAACGGGGACGGTTCAACATGCCAGCCACCAAAACCACCACCGACCGGGCGGAAGCGTACAACCAGAAAGGCCTTCAGGCCTATGCGGACTGGGACATAGAACAGGCTGTAGAGCGGTTCCAGGCGGCCATTCGGCTGGCCCCTGAACGGGCCGATTTTCACCTGAACCTGGCCCGGGCCCTCGCCCGTTCCGGCGACTTTGACCAGGCCCTGCGGGCACTGGCCGAATTCCTGCGCCTGGAGCCGGATTCGCCCGTCGCCGAACGGTTTGAACGGCTCTTCGCGCGGGGCCTGGACGAAGTGGAGACCATCCTGACCGAAAAAATGAAAACCAGCGGTATGCCCATTGACGAAATCGGGGCCGCCATGCAGATGTGGCTGGAATACCGCATCGCGCTGGGCCGGGAGCCCCTGGTCATGCGGAAACCGGAAGGCTGGGCGGCCGCGCTGGACTACACCGTCCGCAAGGTCAACCTGCGCAAGGTCACCCTGCGGGAAATCGCCGCCCTCTACGACGTCAACGAGCGCACCGTGCGGGAGCGATTTGAGCAACTGGTCGCCACCCTGGACGTGATGCCCTGCGACTACCGCTACTTCGTGGGCGAACAGAATCCCCTGGACAAACTGGTGGAGGCCGCCGAACTGCTGGAGCAACTGGAGGCCCGCTTCCGCGAATCCTGAATCTGCAATCTGCAATCTGCAATCATCCCAAGAGGCCATCCGATGTATCCCGATAGCGAAATCCTCTTTCCCCCCCGCTGCATCCCCCCGCTGCGCAACCTGCGCGGCGAGCAGTGGGCCCGGTTCATTGACCATCTGACCCAACTGCCCGATGACCATGAGGACGTCCTGGGCTTCTCTCTGCTGATGATCCAACTGGGCAGTTGCCTGACCTGCAACCTGGATAGTTACCGGGCCTCCCTGGGCTGCTGTACCTGTGCCCGCCGCACCATCGCCGGCTTCAAGGGATCGGACGAAGAGTTGATCCAACTTTTTGAGGAGGCCCGCGAAAAGGTGCGCGCCTACCTCAGTGGGGCGCAGCCCGTCCTTCCCGCCGCTGAGGGCGAAGAGGAAGCAGAAGAGGAAGAATAAGACGTGGGGCACAGATATTTTCGCCCGATGCTTCAGCATCGGGCCGATGTTGCAAAGCCTCTTCGGGGCTCGGAAACAGCCCCCAGGGCTTTGCGGAATCAGCCCGACGGTTTACCGTCGGGCTCCAACGTCTCCCGCTCTCTTGCTCTCCTGCTTCTCGTTTCCTGCCTTCTTGCTTCTTGCTTTCTCGCTTCTTTCCCTTTTGAGTGGACCGGCGAAGAGGAGCCCATCCGCCAGGCCTACGCCCTGCTCCAACTGGCCGGGAACCCCTTTCACGCCCAACCCCGCACCCTTCCCTACGAACCCGTCGCCTACACCAGTTTCAACCCCTTCGGCATGAACGTCTTCCTGGAGCAGGAGGCGGAACTCTGGAAGCGGGAGAAGACGGTCCAAATGGTCGCCGACGCGGGCTTCCACTGGCTCCGTCAGGGTTTCCCCTGGGAGGACATAGAGATTCACGGCAAGGGGGACTTTGAGGACCGGCGGAACGTTCCCTACCGCTCCGCCTGGGAGAAGTACGACCACATCGTCGCGCTGGCCGAAGAGTACGGGCTGGACCTCATCGCCGTCCTGAGCAACCCGCCTGCGTGGTCCCGCGCCGACGGCGACGCCCGGGGCACCTTTGCCCCGCCGGACAACCTGGAGGATTACGGCAATTTCGTCTACGCCGTCGCTTCCCGCTACCGGGGCCGCATCCGCGCCTACCAGGTCTGGAACGAGCCCAACATCTACCCCGAGTGGGGCGAGCAGCCGGTGGACCCGGCGGGCTACACCCGCCTGCTCTGCACGGCCTACCGGCGGATCAAAGAGGCCGACCCCGAAGCGGTCGTCCTCACCGGCGCGCTGGCCCAGACCATCGGCTACGACTTCGGCCCCGGCCCGTGGACCGGGATGAACGAGTTCGTCTTCCTCCAGCGGATGTACGACGCCGGCGCCGCCGCCTGCTTTGACGTCCTGGCCGTCAACGACTACATCCTCTGGTCCGCCCCTACCGACCGCCGCATGCGCCCCTGGGCCGTCACCTTCGCCCGCCCCGTCTATCTGCGGGACCTCATGGTCGCCAACGGCGATGCCCATAAGCCCATCTGGCTGAGTGAGATGAACGCCAACGCCGTCCCCGACGACCCGACCATCCAGAACTTCGGAGCGTACGGACAGGTCACCCTGGAACAGCAGGCCCGCTACGCGCCGCTGGCCTACGAGCGCGTGCTGCGGGAGTGGCCCTGGGTCGGCGTGGTCAACTTCTGGTTCTTCCGCCGCCCCTCGGACGCGGAGCGGGACCAGGCATGGTACTACTTCCGCATGGTGGAGCCGGATTTCACCCCCCTCCCCGTCTACTATGCGATGAAGGACTACATCGCCGGGTTGACGCCCACCCTGTACCCCGGCACCCACCAGGAGGACCATTGGGCTCTGGCCTACAGTGGGGAGTGGGAGACCGTCCACGACCCGGGGGCCGTCCTGGGGGCATATCGTCGGGCCTCCGCGCCGGGGGCGACGGTGTCCTGCGTCTTTGAAGGCCGCGCCCTGACCCTGACCCCCGGCCCCGAAGAGGGGGAGATAGAAGTGCAGGTAGACGACGGCGCGCCCCGACAGTTGGCGGTGCAGGGGGAACCGCTGCGCCTCTTCTCCGCGCCGCGCCCGGGGACGCATCGGGTGCGCATCACCCTGCTGAGAGGACAAATTGGGGTGGACAGCCTGACGGTCTATTCGGCCGACTGAGGTTGATCTGAAGCGAGTTCGTAGTCAGGCACAGAGCGCCAGCGGAGTGCCGTATGGTTCGTAGCCAGGCACAGAGCGCCAGCGGAGTGCCGTCTGTCCTGCCCGGACGCCACTCCGCTGCGCTTCGTGGCTCACTACCAACTTGTTTATTACGACCATTCCTCGCCCGACGGTGAACTGTCGGGCTGAATCTGCAAAGCCCCCTTCGGGGGCTGAAAATAGTCCGAAGGGCTTCGCATGATGAGCCCGGACGTTTACGTCCGGGCGGTCGGCTCCCTGCTCCTTACGACCCTGCGGTCTGCCAGTAGGGTGAGGCATGCCTCGCCCCTACCTGCGCCCCTGCTCCCTGCGACTTGCTTCCTGCTCCCTGCGACCTGCTCCCTGCGACCCTGCGACCTGTTCCCTGTTCCAGTACCGCTCCGCCGGATTTCCGCCCCCTACCGCCGCCGCGTAGGCCCGGAAGTGGGCCGTTAGGTCCGCCGCATCCGCCCAGAAACTGGTGATCTGAGAGCGGTAACAGCGGGCCGCTGCGATTTTCGCCTCCAACGCCACCTCATCCAGCCCGACCTCTTCTGCTCTCCATATCCCTTCCCCTAACGCTTGTTCCACCCGTCCCGGTTTCCCCGCGTACGGGTAGTCCTCGTAGTAGACCAGGGGCCGGCCTGTGGCCTCTGCCGCCTGCCGCACCAGCCGGTGGTCCACATGTGCCCCGGCCCCCAGCGGGACGCAGAGCGTCGCGGAGGACGGGAGTTCCGCCATCCGAAGGGCCAGTTCCTCCCGAAGCGCCCCGTCCTCCTCCGCGATGGGCCCCCACAGTGCGTCGTAGTTTGGGTAGAGAAAGCGACCGTCCGGCGCGCGCCGGTAGATGCAATCCCAGAAGTCCCAGTGGACCGCCACCGCCCCCAGACGGGCCAGCGCGGCCCGGTCCTCCTCCCGCCGGGCCGCCGGAGCGTCCGTCTCCGCCAGCCCCCAGTACTCGTGGAGCGCCTGCGCGAAGTCGGATAGCGGCCCCTCCGGGCTCCCCGCGCAGACTGTCACCACCCACACCCGCATCCCGGCCCGGACCTGCAGGGCAATCCGCCCGCCGCAGGAGAAGACCGCGTCGTCCAGATGCGGGGAGAGGTAAATCCAATCCGGCCGTCCGTCTTGACAATTTATTGCACTTGCATATAATTGCATTAGCAACTCCTATACAAAAACGGGTGATGCTGACTCGCGAGGCCGTCTTCCGACAGATTGACGCCGACCGCGTGATCCCCATCCAGGAACTGGTCGGGGTCCAATACGACAACCGCCTTCGGATGCCCATGCGGTTCTGCCGCCGGGGCCGGGAGTACGAAATCGTGGAACTGATCAGTTCCTTCCGCGAAGACCTCCCGTCTCCCTCTATGCTCTACCTGGTGCGTGTCCGGGAGGGGGATGTCTTTGCCCTCTACCTGGACCTTACCGAACCGGTGGACCTGGGTGGCCAGACGGTCTGGCGGGGACAGTGGGTGCTCCACTTTCAGGTGGAAGAGGAGGAAGATATGTTGGTGGACATCCGGCTGAAGCAGATCGCTGATTTTCACGGTCACCTCTGCCCCGATCTGGCCCTGGGGTACCGGGTCAGCCAGTATGCGCTGGAGCGGCTGGCGTTGGCGCTGATGGGCGGCGCGCTGCTGCGGGTGATCGTGGAGAATGCCACCTCGGCCGTGGACGCGATCCAGCATATGACCGGCTGTACCCTGGGGAACCAACGGCTTATGGTGCGGGATTGGGGCAAGCATGTGTACACCTTCATTTACGGTGAAAAGGAGGGGCTGCGCCTGGCCCTCCGGCCCGGCGTCCTCCCCGAGAATCCGGATATGACGGCACTGGAGCAGAGGATCCAGGCCGGGCAGGCCACCCTTTTGGAGACGGCCCGCTACCAGACACTCCTGGATCAGCGGGTCACCTTCGTGCTGGACACACCAGCCGAGGTTCTCTTTGTCGCCCGATACGTGCCGGTCCGTTGGCCCTGGGAGCAGAACGGGAGCGCGTTGCTCCGCTGCGAGGAGTGTGGCGAGCCGGTGTTGGAGACCCATCTGGTGCTGCGAAACGGTCGTCGTCTCTGCCTGGACTGCCTTAGCGGAATGCTCCCAGCCTGTATGACTCCCTGGGGGGATTGAGGGGAAGGCGGAACTCCCCTCACCACCCCAAAGTCTACCGCAGGATATCCCTTCTGTCAATCCCATATTTCTCTGGAAGGAGGAACGATGACGACATCCGGTCCACCGCGCGCGGCGATAGAAGCCCTTATCCGGGAAGGGAATACGGAGGCCCTTCTCCAAAAGGCCGGAGAACTCCATGGCCACTTCTGCCCCTTCCTGGCCCTGGGGGTCCGGGCCGGGGTGATCGCGATGCGGACCCTGGGGATTCTGGAGAACCCAGGCATGGAGGACGTGGTCGCCATCCTGGAGTGCAATAACTGCTTCAGCGACGGTGTCCAGATGGTTACTGGCTGTACCTTCGGCAACAACGCCCTCATCTATCGGGATGTGGGCAAGACGGCTTTCACCCTGGCCCGACGCGATGGCGACGCCGTCCGGGTGGCCCTGCGCGCCGACTTCGTGGAGAGGTTCCAGGACCGCCTCCCGGATGAGGCCAGCACCCTGTTCCAGAAGATCGTCCAGGAGCATCAGGAGGCTACCCCCCAGGAACACGCACGCCTGATGGAACTCTGGACGGAGGCCTCGTTTCAGCAACTGGCCCTGCCGGAGGAGGAGGTCTTCGCTGTCCAGCATTTGCGTGTGGAGGTGCCGCCCCGCTCCCGCATCTTCGCTTCGGTGCGCTGCGCTATCTGTGGCGAGAGTGTGATGGAGACGCGGGCCCGAATCCAAGACGGTCAGCCCGTCTGCATCCCCTGCTCCAGGGACGAGTACTACCAACTGACCGGGAACGGCATCGCGGTGGAGCGGTGAGGTGGGAACGGGACACAGGACCCTTGTCTATCTGCTGACCTTTTGGGTCATCCTGACCCTCAACTTTCTCCTGCCGCGCCTGCTGCCCGGAGACCCGCTGGCGGCGCTTCTGGACCCGTCCAGTTCCGACTACGTCTATGACCCGGATGTGCGCGCCGCCCTGGCCGCCTACTACGGCCTGGACCGTCCCCTCCCGGAACAATATGGGCGCTACCTGCTGGGGATCCTGACCAGCGACCTGGGCCGCTCCATCCGCCTCAACCGCCCGGTGGCGGAACTGGTCGTTGGACGGCTTCCCTGGACCCTGCTCCTGGTGGGGACAGCGTTGCTTTTTTCATCGGCGCTGGCCCTCCTGACGGGTACGGAGTCGGCCTGGCGGCGGGGTTCCTGGGCCGACCGGGGGCTGGTCTCGGCCAGCATCCTCCTGGCTAACGTCCCGGTCTATTTTGTCGGGATGATGCTCCTGCTCCTCTTCGGGGCCCGACTGCGCTGGCTCCCCCTGGCCGGAGGACGGACGCCCTTTGCCCGGTACCCATCGGCCCTGGCCGCGGCCCTGGACATCGGCCGTCATCTTATCCTGCCCGCGCTGACCCTCACACTGGCGATGCTGGGCGCTAAGTTCCTCCTGGTGCGCAACGCTACAGTGAACATACTGGGAGAGGACTTTATGCTGGTGGCCCGGGCCAAAGGACTGCCCGAGGGACGGCTGAAGTGGGGGCATGCCCTGCGCAATGCCCTGCTCCCGTTCGTTGCCCACCTGGCCGCCCACGCCGGAATGGCCGTCACCGGCGCGGTCTTCATAGAGACCCTCTTCAGTTACCCGGGGATGGGCCGCCTCATCTTTGAGTCTGTCACCGCGCGGGACTACCCGGTCATCCAGGGGGCTTTCCTGGTCGTCTCCGCTGTGGTGCTGACGGCCAACTTCCTGGCCGATCTGATCAGCCTGCGTCTGGACCCTCGCCTGCGGGAGGGGAAGGTCTGACGTGCCAGGCACTTCCGGAAGTGCCTGGCACGTTCTCTCCGCTGGAGGGAGAACGGCTGTCGGGCAATTTCCATATGCGACCGTTGAACGGAGAACTTGGGTTCGGTCTGATCCTTCTGGCCCTCTGCAGCGCGGTAGCCGTGCTGGCGCCCGTGCTGGCCCCTTATGATCCCCGCGCCTTCAGCGGCCAGCCGCTGGAGCGGCCCAGCCGCGCCCACCCGCTGGGCACCAACGACGTCGGCCAGGACATCCTCAGCGAGTTAATCTACGGCGCGCGCGTCTCCCTCACCGTCGCGCTGGCGGCCGGCGCCGGCACCGTCCTCCTGGGACTGTTGGTCGGGGGAATGGCCGGATACGCCGGGGGGTGGCTGGACCAGGCCCTGATGCGGCTGGTGGACGGGATGCTGAGTTTGCCCCGACTGCCGCTCCTCATCCTGTTCGCCACCTTCCTGGGCTCGGGTCTTCCCCAGACTATCGCCGTCATCTCCTTCCTCTTCTGGCCGACCACTGCCCGCGTCGTCCGAGCCCAGGTCCAGAGCGTCCGACAGCGCGGCTACGTCCGAATGGCCCGGCAGTTCGGCGCCAGTCACCTCTACGTCTTCCTGCGCCACATCCTCCCCGCCATTGGCCCCCTTATCGCCTATGGCCTGGTCACCTCGGCTGGGCAGGCCGTGGCGATGGAGGCCGGCCTGGCCTTCCTGGGGCTGGGGGACCCCCTGGTCAAGAGTTGGGGGCTGATGATGCGCTTCGCCCTCAACCTCCCCGGCCTCTTCCTGACCGACCGCTGGCTCTGGTGGCTTCTGCCCCCCGCCCTCTGCGTCACCCTGCTCATCCTGGCCCTGGCCCTCATGGGCATCGGGCTGGAGCAGAATCTGAACCCCCGTCTGGCCCGGAGGTGACGATGATGCTGATGGTCCAGGACCTTCGGGTGACCTTCCCGCTGGACGGAAAGACGGGCCTTCGGGCAGTGGACGGCGTCTCCTTTGACCTGGCGCCGGGAACGTCCCTGGGAATCGTCGGGGAAACCGGCGCGGGGAAAACAACTATCGCCCGGGCCCTGCTGGGGCTCCATCCCCCCGGGTGCATCCAGGGCTCTATCCGCCTGGACGGCCGGGAACTGGTGGGCCTCTCCGAAGAGGCTTGGCGGGCCATCCGCTGGCGCCGCATCGCCCTGGTCCCCCAGTCGGTGGGGACGGCCCTGGACCCGGTCTACCGGGTCGGGGACCAGATCGCCGAACCGCTGCGCTACCACCTGGGGCTCTCCCCGGCGGAGGCGTGGGGCCGGTCTCTGGAACTGGCCCGCCGGGTGGGGCTGGAACCCCGTCACCTGCGGGCCTATCCCCACCAACTCTCCGGCGGGGAGAAACAGCGGGCCCTTCTGGCGATGGCCCTCAGTTGTGCTCCGGACGTCCTGGTGCTGGACGAGCCGACCAGCGGGCAGGACATGCTCTCCCGTGCCCGCCTGCTGGACCTGCTGGACGCATTGCGCCGGGAAGGGGGAATGGGCCTGCTGGTCATCTCCCACGACCTGGCCGCCGTCGCCCGCCTGACGGAGCGGGTGGCCGTCCTCTACGCGGGCCAACTGGTGGAAGTCGGGCCGACGGCGGAGGTCTTCCAGGACCCGCGCCATCCCTACACCTGGGGGCTGCTCCACGCCTACCCGGATATGTCCACCGCGCGCGACCTGCGGGGCATCCGCGGCGCGCCCCCGGACCCCGCCAACCCGCCGCCGGGATGCCGCTTCCATCCTCGCTGCACTCAGGCAATAGACCGCTGCCGGCGCGAAGAGCCGCCGCTGAGGGAGATCGGCGGCCGCTGGATCGCTTGCCACCTGGGCGGCCTCCAGACCCTCTTGCGGGCCGAAGGGTTGCGCAAGACCTTCTCCGTGGACGGCGGAGAACCGGAGGAGCGGGTAGAGGCCGTGCGGGAGGCTACCCTGGACATTCGGGAGGGGGAAGTCGTCGCCCTGGTGGGGGAGACCGGTAGCGGCAAGACCACTCTGGGCCAGATGCTGGTGGGCCTGCTCCCCCCGGACGGCGGCCGGGTCGTCCTGGAGGGCCGGGAACTGACGGCGGCCAGGGGGAAGGAGCGCCGGGCGATGATGTCCCGCATCCAGTTGATCCCCCAGGACCCCTTTGACGCCGTCAGCCCCCGCCTGACGGTCGCTGAAATGGTTCGTGAGCCGCTGGACATCCAGGGCATCGGCACGCCGGAAGAGCGGGAGGCGAAAGTGCGCCAGGCCCTCCGGACGGTGGGCCTGCCCGCCAGCCCCGACTTTCTGGCCCGCCGGGCTCACGAACTGAGCGGGGGACAACTCCAGCGCGTCGTCCTGGCCCGCGCCCTCGTCCTGGAACCCAAACTCATCGTCGCTGACGAGCCCGTCTCTATGCTGGACCCCAGCGAGCAGGCGCGGGTCATCAACCTGCTCAAGGAGATTCAGACGGAGCGGGGACTGGCCCTGCTCCTCATCTCCCACGACCTGGCCCTGGTGCGCAAAATCGCTGACCGCATCCTGGTGATGCATCGGGGACAGATTGTGGAGGAAGGGCCCGGAAATCGCATCGTAACCCGGCCCGAACACGAGCATACCCGTATGCTCCTGGAAGCCGCGCCCCGATTGGGGTGAGGAACCTGTAAGCCCAACACCATTCACAAGGAGGCCCAAATGTTTCGCAAAACCTGGCTACCTTCTCTTCTCCTGATCCTGTCCCTGGCGCTGGCGGCCTGCGGGGCTCCCACGCCTGCGCCATCGCCCACTGCGGCCCCGTCGGTCCAGCCCCTGCCCACATCCGCCCCTCCGCCCTCCCCGACACCGGCGCCGGCCCACGTGGAAGTCCTGCGCCTCCCCGGCGGCGGGTACTGGGGCCATCCCTCTCCTTTTGGCTTCAACCGCGGCCCCGGCTACATGCGCGCGTCCCTAATCTTTGACACCCTGGCTTGGCGGGACGCCAGCGGTCAGACCATCCCCTGGCTGGCCACTGACTGGACCGTCTCCAACGACGGCAAAACCTGGACCTTCAACCTGCGCAACGGGGTGCGCTGGCAGGACGGCCAGCCTTTTACCGCCGACGACGTCGTCTTCACCTTTGAGTACGGCAAAGCCCACCCTGATGTTGGCTGGTTTATGGTCCAACTGGGGGAGGTGGAATCTGTGGAAAAGGTCGCCGAGAACCAGGTCGCCATCCACCTGAAGCGCCCCTTCGCCCCTTTCCTCCAGACCGTCGCCGAGACGCTCTTTATCATCCCCAAACACATCTGGGAGAAGGTGGACGATCCCAAGGCCTATATGGAGCCCGATGCCTTCATCGGCACCGGCGCCTACCGGCTGGTCCAGTTCAGCAAGGAAGAGAATACTTACCTTTATGAAGCCAATCCGGATTTCTTCTTGGGTGAGCCCTATGTTCGGCGACTGGAATTTGTGCCCGTCAGCGACGAGTCTATGGCCCTCCTGAACGGCGACATCGCCGCCTTTGACAAGTTCGGGGGCGTGAACGAGGAGATGCTGGCACCCTTCCGCAAGCCCCCCTTCCAGATCCAGCAGGCCCCCGGCGAGTGGGGGATGTTCCTGTACTTCAACCTGGAAAAGGACACCCCGTTGAAGGACGTGCGAGTGCGGCGGGCCATTGCCCACGCCATAGACCGGCAGGCGCTCCTGGACCGGGTGCTCCTGGGCTTCGGTGACAAGGGTAACCCCGGCTTCCTGCCCCCCGCCAACCCCTGGCACAACTCCAACGTCCCCGAGTACCCCTACGACCTGGAGAAGGCGAAGGCCCTGCTGGCGGAGGCCGGGTACGACGGCCGCCCCATCCAACTGGCCTACTCCCCCGACTGGATTATGGCTTCGCCCCGGGTGGTGGAAATCCTCAAGGCCGGGTTTGATGCCATCGGCCTGAAGGTGGAGTTGGTAACGATGGACCAGGCCACCATAGACGCGGCGGCAACGGAGGGCAACTATGAGATGCTCATCACCGGCTTCGGCGGTCTGGGCGGCGACCCCGACCAGTTGCGGCGGACGTTCGCCAGTTTCAGCAAGATGAAGGGCTTCTCCCGGGCCCGGGGCTACCAGAACCCTGAGTTTGACCAATTGGCCGATGCTCAGGTGACCATAGTGGACCCGGACGAGCGCCGCAAAGCCGTGGACCGGATGCAGGCCATCTTGGCGGAGGACCTGCCGGTGATTCCCTTGTACTACACCGCCCGGGTGGTCGTCTACAACGCCGATGTCTTTGACAATTGGTACTACACCCCCGGCGGCTTCGGCGGCGGCGTCCCCATGCCCTACAACAAGCACCAGTTCATCGTCGGCCGGCCGGAAGGGCTGGAGATTCGGCGGTAATGGACGACCTGCGCGCCTTTTTTGAGCGACTGGCCGAAGAATGGGATGCCCAGCAGCCGCCGGACCGGGAGGAGCGGTTGCGGCGGCTGCTGGAACCCTTTGGCGACCTTCTGCAGCAGGCGCAGGCGGTCCTGGAGGTCGGCACCGGCACCGGGGCGCTCATCCCGCTCCTGCGGGAAAGCGCCCCGACCGCACGCCAAGTCTCGGTGGACCTGGCTCACGGGATGCTGCAACGGGCCCGAAAGCGCTCTCCTGAGGCCTGGCTGGTCCAGGCTGATGCCCACTACCTGCCCTTCCCTCCAGCCACCTTTGACCGGGTGATCTGCCACAACACCTTCCCCCACTTCCGCGACAAACCCGCCGCGCTGGCCGAACTGGCGCGGGTCCTATGCCCCGGCGGATGCCTGCTGATCCTGCACGACCTGGGCCGGGAGCAGGTGAATGCCATCCACCAGGGCGTTGGCGGTCCCATCGGGAACGATGGGCTCCCGTCTGGCGACGAGTTAGTCTACCTCCTGCAGGCCGCGGGGTTCTCTCCGCTGGAGATAGAAGACAGCGCGGAGCGCTACCGGGCCATCGGCCAGCGACGCACTGGGTGACCGTACTCGTAGGACAACTGCTCGCAGTTGTCCCACAATTCTTTTGACATTTTATCGCAACAGTATATAATGGCATTTGCGACAAAGTTCATCAGGAGGGGGAATGACCCACTGTCACACGCTCATTGCAGTGCTGCGCCAGGAGGGGTACCGGCTGACCCCGCAGCGGGAGATAATTGTGGAGGCCATCGCCCACAGCGGCCGCCACATGACCGCTGAGGAGGTACTGGAGATTGTACGGCAGAAAACGAGCGCCGTCAACATCGCCACCGTCTACCGGACCCTGGACCTGTTGGTGGAGAAGGGGCTGGCGACCCGCACCGACCTGGGCGAGGGCCGGGTAGTCTACGCCACGGTCCGGCACGGGCCCCACATCCACCTGGTCTGCCGCCGCTGCGGGCGGGTGCTGGAGGCGGACGCGGCCCTGCTGGCCTCGCTGACCGCTGCCCTGCGGGAGGAGTACCATTTCTGCTGTGACACGACCCACCTGGCCATCACCGGCCTCTGCGAGGCCTGTGAGCAACGTGAAACGTGAGGAGTAAAACGTGAAAGGGTAACTGTTCAGCCCCACCCCTCCCCCAGCGGCTTCGCCGCCACCACCGCAGGCCTTGGCCCGAGGGCGGCGGGGGTGGGGTGAGGAAGCCTGAATAGTTACGTGAAAGGATTTTTAGGAGGTCGTAACTATTCAGCCGATTGAAATTGTCCTCCCTGGGCACTTCGTGCCGGGTGTCGGCCTTCGCCGACACTCTGAGGTCGGCGAAGGCCGACCATCAGCCACAGGCCCAGGAAGGCTGACTTCAGTCGGCACCTGAATGTTACAGGAGGTCATTATGCTCAGGAGCGAAGTCCTTCTTTCCCCGACTCCCATGCACATCCCGGACGGGTTTCTCAGCATGGGCGTCATCATCGTCTGCTGGGTTCTCAGCATCATCGGCATCGGGCTGGCGCTGGCGCGCACCCGAAAGAGCCTGGGGGAGCGACAGGTGCCGGTGATGGGCGTCCTGGCCGCGTTCATCTTCGCCGCCCAGATGCTCAACTTCACCATTGCAGGTGGGACGTCCGGCCACTTCCTGGGCGCAGCGCTGGCGGCCATCCTCCTGGGCCCCTGGGCGGCGATACTGACTATGACCACTGTCGTCGCCCTCCAGGCCCTGCTCTTTCAGGACGGCGGACTGCTGGCCCTGGGAGGCAACATCCTGAATATGGCCGTCATCGGCCCGGTCGTCGCCTACGGTTTCTACCGGGGCGTCCGGACTCTGCTGGGCAACCGCAGGGAGAGCACGCTGGTGGCGGGGTTCGTCGCCGCCTGGGTCTCCATTGTCGTCGCGGCGTTGGCCTGCGCGATGGAACTGGGATTCTCCGGCACCTCCCCCATCGGCATCGCCCTGCCGGCCATGGCCGGCATCCACGCCCTCATCGGCATCGGCGAGGGGCTCATCACCCTGGGCGCCCTGGCGCTGGTGACCGCCACCCGCCCGGACCTGGTGGAGGCGGAGCGGGCACCGGTCCCCGCCGGGATGCGCTGGGTCTGGGGCGGGCTGGCCATCGCCCTCGTGCTGGCTCTGTTCTCCCCCCTGGCCTCCCCCCATCCGGATGGGCTGGAGCGGGTGGCGGAGGACCTGGGCTTCATTGAACGGGCCCAGGAGCCCCTATATCAGGTCATCCCGGACTATGTCTTCCCCGGCATCTCCAACGAGGCGCTGGCGACCATCGCGGCGGGCATTGTAGGGACTCTCATCGTCTACAGCATCGCCGTCGGGCTGGCCGCACTCCTCCGGCGGAGGGAACGGGCGACGGCATGACCGACGTGCCCGGCACTTCTCAAGTGCCTGGCACGTCCAGAGAGTGCCCATGCACCTGCATGCGCTGGATACCTACTTACCCGGCGAGAGCCCCGTCCACCGGTTGGACCCGCGGGTCAAACTGGTACTGACGGTCCTCTTCATCCTCATCGCTGCCCTGATGCCCGACCGGGCCTGGCTGGCCTTCGGCCTGATGGAGGGGCTGGTGCTGGCGGCGGTCGGGCTCTCGCGGGTCGGGCTGGGAGTGGTCCAGAAACGGTCGGCCCTGGCCCTCCCCTTCCTGCTGGCCGCCCTGACCGTGGCCTTCGCCCGGCCGGGGGATATAGGGCACGGGCAAACCGTGCCCCTACCAGGTACTCCATGGGCCGTCAGCGAGGCGGGCCTCTGGCGGTTCCTCTCCATCGTCGCCCGGTCGTACCTGTCGGTTCAGGCGGCGGTGCTCCTGGCCGCCACCACCCCGTTCCCCGACCTGCTCTGGGGGATGCGGGCGCTGAAGGTCCCCCGCATTCTGGTCGCCGTGGGCGGGTTTCTCTATCGCTACCTCTTCGTCCTGGCCGACGAGGCGCGACGGATGATGCAGGCGCGGGAGGCCCGGTCGGCCGTTCCGGCGGGCCGCCGGGGCGGGGGGACCGTCCTCTGGCGAGCTCGGGTGACCGGCGCGATGGCCGGGACCCTCTTCCTGCGGGCCTACGAGCGGAGCGAGCGCATCTGGAACGCGATGGTCGCCCGGGGGTACGACGGCGAGGTGCGGGTGCTCTCCGCCCCTGCCCTCCGCCCATCCGACTGGCGGGCCGGAGTGGTCGGCGGATTGCTGCTGATCCTGCTTCTGATTGCCACGCGGACCGGTTTGTAACGACAGCCGCGAAGAAACCAAACCACGAAGGATGCGAAGGAAAACAAAAGGACGCCATATGCGACTTATTTTTCCCAGAGGTATTTGGAGTCCTCTGGGCGCTACACAGGCTTGTCCCTCCCCCATATCCCCCTCCCCGCTGCTGCTGCGCGGCGCGGGGAGGGGGAATTGAGAAGGGTTTGAGGCGG
>Ga0308415_1000107_pt1 | contig 32660 bp, 31 predicted proteins | sample HotsprSampleOS55_FD_203465 | JGI IMG/M metagenome (GOLD analysis project Ga0308415, IMG submission 203465) | Hot spring phototrophic mat microbial communities from Octopus Spring, Yellowstone National Park, Wyoming, United States - 20090730_OS55 ... | reverse complement strand
ACCGTCGTCCGCTGGGACCCCTCCAGCAAGAGCGCGCCGCCCCCGCCGAGCATCGCCCGCGAAGAGGCGATCGCCCTCGGCCTCATCGAACCGGATGCCTACGACCTCGGCGAAGCCCCGCCCGAAGAGCTCGAGGCGCCGTTCGAGCCCGGGCCCGGCCGCGGGCGGCTCCCCGGCGGCGGACCCCGCCGGGTCGTCCCGGCCCGCCCCGCGAAGCCCGAGCCTGCCCCCGCGCCTCAGCCGCTGCTGCCGTCGCAGCCTGCCCCCCGGCCCCGGCGCCCGCGCGGCGGCACAGAGCCGTCTCAGCAGCCCGGCGCCCCCCGCCCGCCGCAGGCGTCCTCTCCGCCGCTCGCCACCGGGCGCGTCTTCCGCCGGGCGGGCGCCCGGCAGGAGCCCCCGCCGGACCAGCCTCCGCCCGCCCCCGGTGCCGGCACGGAGCCCGGCCAGGCCGGCACCGGACGCCGGCGCCGGCGCCGCCGCGGACGGGGCGGCGGCCAGCAGCCGCCTTCCGGCGGCGACTGACCGCCTGCGCGCCCACGCCTACTCGAGCGCCGCGAGCGCCGCCGCGATCTTCTCCCGCGCCTGCTTCGCCACCTCCGCCACCTTGGGGTCCTGGACGATGCTCATCGCCGCCACCGGGTCCATCGCCTCGACCACAATGCCGCGGCCCGTATCCCGCACCACCACATTGCACGGCAGCAGCATCCCGACCTCCGGGTTCGCGCTCAGCGCCCGGTGGGCCAGCGGCGGATTGCACGCCCCGAGGATGAGGTAGGGCGGCATCTCCGCGCCGAGCTTCGCCTTCAGCGTCGCCTGCACATCGATCTCGGTCAGCACCCCGAACCCCTGCGCCTTCAGCGCCTCGCGGACCGCCTCCACCGCCTGGTGGAACGGCAGGCCCGTCTCCCGGCGCAGCCCGAACGTCAGCTGTTCGATCGTTGCGGTCATGGCAATCACCTCCTCCTCCCACCGTAGCAGAAACCGGCCCCTCCCCGAGGGAGGAGGGAGCCCCATCCCCGCCGGCCTCCGCGCCCCGAGGGAGGAGGGAGCCCCGCCCATCCCTTCCCGCCCCGCCGAGGGAGGAGGGATGGAATTCGAGATAAAGACCGCCTCCCGGCTTCGCCCTCCAGACTTCCTTCTCCTCCCTCCTCCCTCCTCCCTTCTCCCTCCTCCCTCGGGGCGGTGCCCGGGGTGGCGGAGGGGCTCCCTCCTCCCTCCTCCCTGCTCCCCGCTCCCGTATCATTCGCATACCTTTCGACACTGGAGTTTCAACGCACGTGGAGACCTCACCCCGCAGCGCCGGCTTCTCCCCGGCCCGCCTCGACCGCATCACCGCCCACATCGAACGCAACTACATCGAGCCCGGCAAAATCGCCGGCTGCCAGGTCCTCGTTGCCCGTCACGGAATCCCCGCCTACTTCCGCTCCTTCGGCTTCATGGACCGCGAGCGCCAGCGCCCCATGCGCGACGACACGATCTTCCGCATCTACTCCATGACCAAGCCGATCACCTCCGTCGCCCTCATGCAGCTCTTCGAAGAAGCGCGCTTCATGCTGAACGACCCCGTCGCCCGTTACCTCCCTTCGTGGGAGCAGCAGCGGGTCTGGGTCAGCGGCGACGGCGACGAGATGGAAACGAAAGCGCCGAACCGTCCCGTCTCGTTCAGGCACGTGCTCAGCCACACCGCCGGCCTCACCTACGGCGCAACCAACCACCCCGTCGATAAGGCCTACCGCCGCCTCGGCATCCAGCGCGGACCCGGCGAAACCCTCGACACCTTCGTCGAAAAGCTCGGCCGCGCGCCCCTCCGCTACGAACCCGGCGAACGGTGGATGTACTCCTTCGCGACCGACGTCTGCGGCGCCCTCGTCGAACGGATCTCCGGCCAGCGGCTCGATGCATACTTCCGCGAGCGCATCTTCGAGCCGCTCGGCATGACCGATACCGCCTTCTTCGTCCCGCCCGAGAAGCAGGAGCGGTTCGCCGCCAACTACCAGCGCCAGCCCGATAAGACGCTCAGGCTCATCGACGACCCCGAGACCAGCAGCTACCTCCGCGAGCCGTCGTTCCTCTCCGGCGGGGGCGGGCTGGTCGGCACCACCCACGACTACTGGCGCTTCTGCGAAATGCTCCGCCGCGGGGGCGAACTCGATGGCGCCCGCATCATCAGCAGCCGCACGCTCGAACTGATGACCCGCAACCACCTGCCCGGCGGCCAGGACCTCACCAGCCTCGCCATCGGCGCCTTCTCGGAAACCGCGAACGAAGGCGTCGGGTTCGGCCTCGGCTTCGCCGTCACCCTCGATGCCGCCCGCGCCGGCACCCTCGGCGAGGGCGACTACTACTGGGGCGGCGCCGCCTCCACCATCTTCTGGGTCGACCCCCGCGAAGACCTCGTCTGCATCTTCATGACCCAGCTCATGCCGTCAGGCACCTTCAACTTCCGCGGCCAGCTCAAGAACCTCATCTACTCCGCCCTCGACTGAGCCCGGGGGGCCTGCCCCGCCCCCAAGCCTCCCGGCCCGCGGGAGGAGGGAGGCCCCGCCGCTCCCTTCCACCCCACCGAGGGAGGAGGGAGCCCCGCCCTGCCCCTCCTCCCCGCCGAGGGAGAAGAGAAGCGATGCTCATTCTTCTCCCTCCTCCCTTCTCCCTGGGGAGGCGGTGGGGCTTGGGTGGGGCCGGGGACGCCATACGTGAGTAAAGCAAAAGCAAATGACGTATTGACAATTCGACCGGCATGCACCAGACTCCCGGTGACGCCCGGCGGGCAGCCGCCCTGCAGTTCATCACCGCATTCGATGGCTACTACGGCACAAACACCTGGTAACGGAGGGTACGCAGTGCGCCGCATCATCTTCGCGCTTGGCATCTTCACGGCTGCGGCCGTCGCCGGTACATGGCTGCTCTTCACGGGCGGCTCCCCGGCAGCTGACGCCAGCCCCGGCTCGCTCGACCGGGATGGCCGGGTCGTTGTCTGGCCCGGCCAGGCCGAACTGGCCCGCAGCGAGGGCGACCTCCTCGCCGCCGAGCTCCTCTCCGATGGCCGCCTGTCGTTCGAGGAGTACGACCGCGTGACCCGCGCGTTCGTCGCCTGCGTCGAGGCCCGGGGCGGCCAGCTGGCGCGGCCCCTGGTCCCCGGCCCCCTCCTGGTGTACGCCATCGAATTCACCTTCCCGCCCCGGGCCGAGGGCGATGCCGCCGCCGTCGCTGCCGCGAGCCAGGCCGCGGTCGACGCCTGCGCCTCGCCGACCTACGCCCGCATCAGCGCAATCTGGTCGCAGGCGCACCAGCCGTCGCCGGCGCAGCTGCGTGACGCTCACGTTCAGCTCGTCGGTTGCCTGCGCGCCGAGGGCCTCGAGATTCCCGAAGCCGCCGCAGCCGGGGGCAGCCTCCTCCCCTTCGTCCGGGATAACATGGAGGCCTTCGTCCGCTGCTCCGGGCCCGTGAGCGACGCACTCGGCATGTCCCCCGGCTACTTCGGCGGCTTCTGACCCCAGCCCCCGCCGGCCCGCCCCGCCAGCCCCCGCCCGCCTCCCCTCCCCAGGGAAGAGGGAGCCCCGCACCTCCCTTCCTCCCCACCAAGGGAGGAGGGAGGAGGTTGGAGCTTGGAGCGGTCCCCACGCCGCGAACCGCCCTTCCCGAACTTGAAGTTGGGAGGTGGGAGTCGTCCCCGCCCCGCGAGCCGACCCCCCGAGCTTGAAGCTTGAAGGTTGAAGCTGGGAGGTGGCAGGTTGATCGGTGGTAGCAGGCACGCACACTTGCTCCCAGCTCCCAGCTCCCTCCTCCCTTGGCGGGGCAGCTGGGCCGGGCGGGGCTCCCTTCTCCCTCCTCCCTTCTCCCTCCTCCCTTCTCCCTCGGGGCGGGGACAAGGCGGACGTGGGGCCTCCCTCCTCCCTGGGGCGGAAGGGTGAGCGGCGGAGGGGCTCCCTCCTCCCTCCTCCCTTTCAGCGCGTAATCGCGTCCACCTCCGCCAGCTCCTCCGCCGTCAGCCGCCACTCCGCCGCCGCCACGTTCTGGTCCACCTGCTCCGGCCGCGTCGCACCCGCGATGACGCTCCCCACGTGCGGCTGACTCGCCAGCCACCCGATCGCGAGGTCCACCATCCCCTTCCCCCGCGCCTGCGCGAACGCCTCCAGCTTCTCGAGGATGGCGAAATTCCGGTCCGTCAGCACCCGCGCCGCCATCGGCCCCGCGTTCGCCAGCCGCGTGCCCGCCGGCAGCTCCTCCCCCTTCCGGTACTTCCCGGTCAGAAAGCCGCTCGCCAGCGGGAAGTAGGGCAGAATGCTCAGCCCGTACGCGTTGCACGCCGGCACCAGCTCCGCCTCGATCCGCCGGTCGAGCAGGTTGTACTCGTTCTGCGCCGAAATGAACGGCGTCACATTCAGCCGCTGCGCCACGAAGTGCGCCTCCGCCGCCTGCCACGCCGTAAAGTTCGAATGCCCGATGTACCGCACCTTCCCCTGCCGCACTAGGTCGTCCAGCGCCCGGAGCGTCTCCTCGATCGGCGTGTGCGGGTCCGGCCGGTGCACCTGGTACAGGTCGATGTAGTCCGTATCCAGCCGCCGCAGCGAATCCTCCACCGCCTGCATGATGTACTTCCGCGAGGCGCCCATCCGGTGCGGCCCTTCGCCCATCTTCATCCCGAACTTCGTCGCGATGACCACCTTCTCCCGGTGGCCCTTCAGGATCTTCCCGAGGAACTCCTCCGAGCGGCCGCCCCCGCCGTACACATCCGCCGTGTCGAACAGCGTAATCCCGAGGTCGAGCGCGCGGTGCACCACTGCCTTCGATTGCTCGAAGTCGCAGCGGATGCCGAAGTTGTTGCAGCCGAGCCCCACGAGCGAAACCTCGAGGCCCGACCGGCCGAGATGCCGAAACTCCATGCTGGTTGCTCCTGCGAAAGTGCTGGTGGCGCGAAGTATACGCCCGCCCTTCGCCCCTGCCGCCGCCATGCGCCGGCCGGAGTGGTTCCTGCTACGCTAACCAAATGCTCGAACTCCCGGCTCCGCCCGCCCCCGCCGGCGGCCCCTTCGCCTCCCTCCGCTACCAGCAATTCCGCTGGCTCTTCGCCTCCAACATCGCCTTCTTCTTCGCGATGAACGGCCAGTTCGTCGTGCGCTCCGTCCTCGCCTACCGGCTCACCGGCAGCGAACTCGCCCTCGGCCTCATCAACCTCGTCGTCGCCATCCCCATGCTCGTCGTCTCGCCCTTCGGCGGCGTCGTCGCCGACCGCGTCGAAAAGCGCCGGCTGATCATGACCGGCCAGGCCGTCCTCGTCGCCTCCGAGCTCGCCGTCTTCGTCCTCCTCGTCCTCGGCCTGCTCGAATTCTGGCACCTGCTCGCCGCGGTCTTCGTCATGGGCTGCACCTTCCCGTTCATCATGCCCGCGCGCCAGGCGATCGTCGCCAGCATCGTCGGCCGGCAGGGGATGGCGAACGCCATGGCCCTCCAGATGGGCGGCATGAATGCCGCCCGGGTGGTCGGGCCGGTGCTCGCCGGGCTGATCATCGCGGTCGCCGGCGTCCGCTGGGTCTACGCCGTCGCCGTCACCCTCTACGCCCTCGCCTTCTTCTCCATGGCCCACGTCCACCGCGCGCCCCCGGCCGAAGGCGCCCGCGGGCGGCCCGTCTGGTCCGAGCTGCTCGGCGGGCTCCGCTACGCCGCCGGCGACCCGCCCGTGCGGGCCCTCCTCGTCCTCTCCATCATCCCGATCCTGCTCGCCATGCCGTTCCAGGCGCTCCTCGTCGTCTTCGCCGATGACGTCTGGCACGTCGGCGCCGGCGGCCTCGGCGTCCTCCAGGCCGCGGCCGGGCTCGGCGGCATCGCCGGGTCCTTCTGGGTAGCCTTTACGAGCGCGTCCCCCCGCAAGCTGCGCCTGATGATGAGCACCCTCCTGGCCTTCGCCGGGAGCCTCCTCCTTTTCTCCATCAGCCCCTGGTTCCTGCTCGCGCTTCCGCTCGTCTTCGCCGCCGATGTCTTCGCCAGCGCCTTCACCACCACGGTGAACACGCTTATCCAGGTGCTGATCCCCGATGAGGTCCGCGGCCGGGTGATGAGCCTGATGATGATGACCTTCGGCCTCACTCCGCTCGGCACCGTCCCCGTCAGCGCCCTCGCCGAAGCGCTCGGCGCGCCCGCGGCCGTCGCCGTCGCCTCGGTCGTGACCATCGCGCTCTCGCTGGCGGTGCTGGCCGCGAGCCGGTCGCTCCGCGGCATCGACGCCACCGTCGCCCGCGCCCTCGAAGCGGAGGCGGCCGCCCAGCCCGGGTTCCGCCCCGGCATGCCGCCCGGCGCCCCCGCCTGGGCCGGCCGCGCGCCCGCCGACGCCGGCTAGTCCTCCGCCGGCGGCTGCTCGAACCGCTCGTAGATCAGGTCCGCTTCCTTCGAAAGCAGGTCGCGCAGGCTCTGCAGCATCCGCTCGGCATCGTGCCGGATGGTGTGCAGGCCCTGGAGGTCGCCCTCTTCCACCCGGCGGACCTCAACCTGCAGGTCGGCGGCTTCCGCTTCGAGCCGGCGGAGCTGGGCCGCCAGCTGCCGCAGCCGCGGCTCGGTCCACGGCGCATCGCGCAGGATCTCGGCGTACAGCCCGTCGGCCCGCTCCACCTCGAGCCGGTGCTCGCGCAGGGCATCGACCACCTTCGCCAGCTCCTGCCCCACCCGCTCGGCCCACGCGCGTTCGCGCGTCGGCTGGGGCCGCCGCAGCGCGGCGAGGAGCGCATCCTGCGCGACGAGCAGGCCGTTCTGGGTGCGCTCCGCCCCGGTCAGGGCCGATTGCTGGAGGTCGGTCAGTGCCGGTGTTCCGCTGCCGGTCATGGTCGTCACCTCCCGCTCGTCCGTGATGCGGCCCGGGGGTGCGCCGCCCGTGCCGCACCTCATTGTAAAGAGTCGATGGGCCCCGGTCAGGGCTGGATGGCGATCGCCGCCGCCCAGAACACGGCGTACACCAGCGCGGACCGCGCGGTTTGCTTCAGGAGCGGGTTGAGTTCGCGCCCGCTCGTTCCCCCAAGCACCTGCCGGAGGAGCGGCCGTCTGTCCGCTATCCCCACGGCGGCGACGACGAGCCCCAACGGCGCGTCACCGGTCACCGTCGCCCCGGCTGGCACCGCCAGCGTCACTCCGAACAGTGCTGCAAACCACCAGCGCGTCCCCCGGTCGCCGAGCACGACCGCGAGCGTCACCTTGCCGGCCCGCCGGTCGGTGGGAATGTCGCGCAGGTTGTTGATGACGAGGATCATTGTGACGGTCGCCCCGACCGGCACCGCCGCCCAGAAGCTGAACCAGGTGAGCTCCCCCGCCTGCACGTAGTACGTCCCCATCACCGCCACGAGCCCGAAGAAGACGAACGTGAACAGGTCGCCGAGCGCGTGGTACCCCACCGGCCACGGCCCGCCGGTGTAGATGACCGCCGCGACGATGCTCGCAAGGCCGACCGCCACGATCGGCCAGCCGCCAACCCACGCGAGGTACACCCCCGCCAGCAGCGCCAGCCCGAACGCCGCCGCCATCCCGGCCTTCAGCTCCCGCGGCGAGAGCAGCCCGAGCTGGCTCGCGCGCGGCGGCCCCAGCCGGTCCGGCGTATCGGCCCCCCGCTCGTGGTCGAAGACGTCGTTGGCGAAGTTCGCGCCAACCTGGAGGCAGAGCGCCCCGAACAGCGCCGCCAGCGCCGGCAGCGGTGCGAATGCATCGTCCCGGATCGCCGCCGCCGTCCCCACGATGACCGGCGCCACGGCGGCCGTCAGCGTCGCCGGGCGCGCGGCTATCCGCCACGCCCGGAGCCGACCCGGCCGTGCCCCGGCGGCAGCCGTCATCGCCGCACCGCCGTGATCGACTGGATAGCGCCCAGCATCGGCCGCCGCTTCCGGATGCGATGGAAGCCAGCCTCGCGCAGCATGCGCACCATCTCCGCCTCCTCCGGCAGGTAGGCCGCCGATTCGGGCAGGTAGTGGTAGGCGGCCCGGTCGGCGAGCAGCCCGCCCACCCGCGGCACCACTTTCTGGAAATAGAACCGGTGCCCGGCCGCCACCAGCGGATTCCGCGGCCGGTCCACCTCGAGCAGGCCGAGCCGCCCGCCCGGCTGCAGCACCCGCGCCAGCTCGGCGAGCACCGGCGGAATCGCCACGAAGTTCCGCAGCGCAAAGCCCGAAACCGCCACCGTGAACACCCCGTCGCGGAACGGCAGCCGGAGCGCATCGCCCTGGACCCAGGCCGAGGTTTCGCCCGAGCGCGCCGCCGCCTGTTCGAGCATGCCGCGGCTGAAATCGAGCCCGACGGCCAGGGCCCCGCGCGCCCGGCAGAGCTCGACGAAGTCGCCCGTGCCGCAGGCCAGGTCGAGCACCACATCCGCCGGGCTTACCCCGAGCCGCTCGACCAGCGCCATCCGCCAGCGCTGGTCCGCCCCGAAAGTCATCAGCCGGTTCACCCGGTCGTACGAGGGCGAGATGCGGTCGAACATCGCGCGGACCGCGCGGGCCTTCTCCTCGGGCGGGGGCAGATGCGCCATCGGCCGTATTGTCTCAAGCCCGCCCCTACCGCGCAGTCAGCCCGGGCGCCGTGCCCCGCCCTCCCGCGCCCTCCCCAGGGGAGGAGGGAGGCCCCGCCGCCTCCAGCCCGCCCCACCAAGGGAGGAGGGAGCCCCGGCCGCCCCGGAGCCGCCGCCAGGGAGAAGCTGGAAGCTGGGAGGCGGTTTGCAGGGCCGCCCGCATCTGTCGAGCTGGCGCCTCCCAGCTTCAAGGTCCAACCTCCTCCCCCGGCGGGGAAGAAGGGAGGTGCGGGGCTCCCTGCTCCCCGCTCCCTGCTCCCCGCTCCCCGCTCCCATCGACACTCCCCCCCGCCGGCCCCACAATCACCCCATGACCGCGCCGCGGCCCCGCGTCGATGTCGTCATCCCCTGCTACAACGAGGTCAAAGTCCTCGAGCAGAGCACCCTCGCGACCCTCGCGCTCTTCGACAGGAACCCCCAGTACGACTGGCGCCTCGTCATCGCCGACAACGGCTCCACCGACGGCACCTCCGAGCTCGCCCGCCGGCTCGCCGCCGAGCATCCCCGCGTCCACGCCCTCGTCCTCGAGGTCAAAGGCCGCGGCCTCGCCCTCCGCGAGGCCTGGCTCCAGAGCAACGCCGACATCGTCAGCTACATGGATGTCGACCTCTCCACCGACCTCGCCCACCTGCCGGAGCTCATCGCCCTCGTGGCCGAGCGCGGCTGCGATGTGGCCATCGGCTCCCGGCTGGCCCGGGGCGCGAAAGTGAAACGCCAGCTCAAGCGCGAAATCACCAGCCGCGGCTACGTCGCCCTCATCCGGCTCACCTTCCCGCGCCTCCGCATCACCGATGCCCAGTGCGGCTTCAAGGCCCTCAACCGCCGGGCCGTCCAGCTCATCGTCCCCCAGATCGAAAACCGCATGTGGTTCTTCGATACCGAGCTGCTCATTCTCGCCCACCAGGCCGGCCTGAAAATCTGCGAGCTCCCCGTCCGCTGGGTCGAAGACCCGGACACCAAGGTCAAAATCGTGAGCACCGCCATCGAAGACATCCGCGGACTGCTCCGCATGCGCTTCCGCCGACGGCGGCCCGGGGCGCCGGCCGCATGAGCGTTCTGCGCCCGCTTACATCCGAACGTCAAGGTTCGCCGCGCGTGTGGGCTCGCGGTTTGATCCGCTCCCTGCCCGATGGTATAACTCAGCCTTGCTACAGGATTCACAAAGTTCCCGCCGCGGGGCTCTTTGCGCCCCGGAGCCGGGGAGGGGGAGGCCGGCCGCATGGAATGGGCTAATCTACCGCACGACTTCGCAGAACCCCTCGAGCTCGTCATCGTCGCGATCTCCATCACCGCCATGCTCGGGATCCTCGTGCTCTTCGGGCAGTGGTGGCAGAAATAAGGCAGGAAGACCGCATGGCCGTCGAAGCACCACCCAAGCCAACCCTCGCCGATAAGATCTACGACAGGCTCTTCCACAACTACGTCTGGAAGTCCATCTTCCGCACCGGCTACCCGAACACGCCGCGCAACCAGATGCTCATCGTTGCGACGAACGTGTTCCTCCACCTCCACCCGACCCGCATCCACCGCACCCACGTCAAAATCACCCACACCTACTGCCTCGGTGGCCTCTCTTTCTTTATGTTCCTCGGGCTCACGGTCACCGGCATCCTGCTGATGTTCTACTACGTGCCCTCCGTCGAACGGGCCTACCTCGATATCCAGAACATCACCACCACCGTCCAGTTCGGCCAGCTGATGCGCAACATGCACCGCTGGATGGCCCACGCCATGGTCATCCTCGTCTTCCTCCACATGATGCGCGTCTTCTACACCGGCGCCTATAAACCGCCGCGCGAATTCAACTGGGTCGTCGGCGTCATCCTCCTGGTCCTCACCTTCCTCCTCAGCTTCACCGGCTACCTCCTCCCGTGGGACCAGCTCGCCTTCTGGGCCATCACCGTCGGCTCCGAAATCGCCGGCTCCGCCCCCGTCCTCGGCCCGAAGACCCGCTTCTGGATGCTCGGCGGCTTCGAAGTCGGCCCTAACGCCCTCATCCGCTTCTACACGCTCCACGTCATCGGCCTGCCGCTGCTCGCCGCCATCTTCATGGCCGTCCACTTCTGGCGCATCCGCCGCGACGGCGGTCTCGCCCGGCCGCTCTAGGCCCGGGCTTCACACCAGGTTGAGAGAGGGGGACGCATGGCAACCGCAGTCGTAGCCCGCCCCGTCGCGCGCCCGCAGCCCCGCGCGCGTGACGAAGAGGTCCTCGTCTGGCCCGACCTTATCTTCATCGAATTCATCTCGGCGCTCGTCTTCACGGTCGGCCTCCTCATCCTGTCGACCTTCATGAACGCGCCGCTCCTCGACCAGGCGAACCCCGACGTCACCCCCAACCCCTCCAAGGCGCCGTGGTACCTCCTCAACCTGCAGGAGCTCCTCCTCCACATGAACGCGGCCATGGCCGGCATCATCGTGCCGACCGTCTGGCTCATCCTCCTCGCCGCCTTCCCGTACTTCGACCGCGATAACGAAGGCCAGGGCGCCTGGTTCGCCACCGAGAACGCCTGGCGCATCACCATCGTCTCCGGCATCGTCGCCTTCGTCGGCACCTGGCTCCTCATCCTCTGGGATACCGGCAAGATCGCGTACTTCCTCAACGCATGGTTCGGCCTCTCCGGCGGCGATACGCTCCGCTTCCTCGAGAACGTCCGCTCCATGCAGTCACAGCTCCCGTGGCCCGACTGGTCCCGCAGCATCACCTATCTCCCCTTCGAGCTGCGCATCCTCGATGGCACCGGCCGTGGCGGCCCCACCTCCTTCCAGAACCTCGACTTCCCCGGCTGGCTCGTCGAACAGGCGATTCCGATCACCGCCCTCGTTGGCCTGCCCAGCCTCCTCATCTACACGCTCTGGCGCATTGGCTGGGTCGTGAGCCGCCGCGATGCGCTCCTCGCCCTCTTCACCGGCTTCGTGGTCGTCTTCGGCGTCCTTACCCTCGTCGGCACCGCGTTCCGCGGCCAGGGGCAGGAGCTCGTCCTCCCGTGGCAGCTCAAGGTCAGCGAAGGCATCCCGGGGCAGGAGGCACACTGACATGGCACAGGCTCAATCCGCTCCCCGTGCGACCGGGCGCATCGAACGCGCCCGCCAGATCGAAGCCCGGAAACTCGCGCGCCGCTCCTTCCTCCGGGTCAGCGCCTTCTCCGGCCTCGCCCTCTTCACCGGCGGCCTCATCGCCAGCTTCCTCGGCTTCTTCAACCTCCGGAAGCCCACGGGCTTCGGCGGCACGGTCACCGTCACCCCCGACCGCATCCCGCGGCCCGGCGCCGACCCCGTCCGCATCCCTGAAGGCAAATTCTGGCTCGTCAACCTGAACGGCCCCGAGGGCGACGTCCTCCAGGCCGGCGGGACCGGCGGCCTCCTCGCCCTCTACTGGAAGTGCCCCCACCTCGGCTGCACCGTCCCGTGGAACCCTGCCTTCAACGGCGCCGCGGTCAACTTCCCGGGCATTGTCGGCTGGTTCCGCTGCCCCTGCCACGGCTCCACCTACTCGAAGGCCGGCATCCGCGTCTATGGCCCGGCACCCCGGCCGATGGACACCATGGCCATCAAGGTCAACGGCGACGGCTCCGTGAGCGTCAACACCGGCCAGATCACCGGCGGCGCGGCCGATAACCCCCTCCGCGCTGTACCGTACGCCTGACCCGAGGAGGTTCGATTGAACACCCAGAAGCAGATCATCCTGATCGTCGCCCTCCTCTTCATGACTGTCGGCGGCTGCGCGGCCTACGCCGCCATCGACCTCCCGGTCCGCGCACCTTCCCAGGAGGAGTGGACCCTCGACCAGTCCCGCGAGCGCGGCGCCCTCCTCTACGCCAACAACTGCCGCACGTGCCATGGCAACCGCGGCGAAGGCGGCGTCGGCCTCCCCCTCGATACGCCCGAGCTGAAGAACCAGGACCCCCTCGTCCTCGCCGCCAACAAGGCGATGATCCGTCGCACCCTCTACTGCGGCCGGGCCGGCACCCTCATGCCGGCGTGGCTCAACACCAACGGCGGCTCCCTCAACGCTATCCAGATCGAACACCTCATCAACCTCATCACCGCACCCGAAGATACGGAGGTCGACGGCGTCCCCACTTCGAAGTGGTGGCTCGAAGCCGAGCACTTCGCCCACAACCTGAACACTGAGCTCTCGGCCCTCGTGGGCGGCGATACGCTCTCCACCATCGCCAGGGCCCACGGCATCGGCTACCGCGAAATCTCCGCAGCCAACGGCAACCGGAACGTCGACGAGGTCCTTCCGAAGAACACCCGCGTCCAAATCCCCGGGTTCAAGGCCCGCCCGAACGGCTACATCTACACGGTCTACAAAGACAACGAAACGCTCCGGAAGATCGCCGACAGCCAGCTCGTCGGCCCGGTCATCATCGCCGACCTCAACGGGCTGAAGTACACCTTCGAAGAGAAGCGCGGCGTCGCCACCCTCCAGCTCCTCACCGAGGATGGCAAGCCCCGGGCCGGCCTCTTCCCCGGCGAGACGCTCAAGCTTCCCGAGGGCGCTACCTACATCGTCGCAGCAGGCGATACCCCCGCCTCGATCGCCGAGCAGCACGGCATCGCCGTCGCCGACCTCCGCCGCCTCAACCCGGCGACCTTCCAGGGCGTCAACGATACCGACCCCCTGGAGCACCGGCGACAGCTCAATCTGCCCAACCTCGTGTACGTCGCCCGCGAAGGCGATACGCTCCAGGCGATTGCGGAGGCCCACGGCATCAAAGACATCGCCGCCCTCGCGCAGCTGAACAACCTCGATGCCGGCGCCCCGGTCGTGAACCCCGGCCAGGAGATCCGCCTGCCGAACGGCACCCGATACATCGTCGGTCTCGCCGACACCTGGGAGTCCGTCGCCCGCAGCCACAAGACCACGGCGGCGGAGCTCGCCCGCGCCAATGGCAGCGACCCCGCCACCCCGCTCAGCCAGGATGTCGTCCTCCAGCTGCCGAAGATTGACCGGTACAAGGTCAAAGGCCAGACCCTCGAGGAGGTCGCCAAGGGCTTCGCAAACGTCACCGCCGCGACCCTCGCCGAGGCGAACGGCATCCAGCCCGACTCCGTGCTCGCCATCGGCACCACCCTGAAGCTCCCCAAGTCCGCGTGGGGTACCGCCCCGCCCGACGCCATCAACCCCGGCACCGCCTGTGTCCAGTACGCCATCCCCAATGCGGTCTTCCAGACGCTGCCCGGTCTCGGCACCCCCGTCAGCATCACCAAGCCGGATGCGTTCAGCACGGACGTCATCATCGAGGCCCACGCCAACGACTGGACGGTCGTCGCCGACGGGCAGCGGCAGCAGCCGAACATGGGCGGTGTGAAGGTGAAGCCCGGCACCACCATCACCTTCACCTCCATCGTCGGCCTCCACAACATCGTCTTCAACGGCGAGGCCCAGGGCCCCGACCTGAAGCAGGGCGACACCCGCCAGATCACCATGAACACGCCCGGCGAGTACAAGGTCACCTGCGACTACCACCCGCCCATGCTCGCCTATATCTGGGTGGAACAGTAGCGACCCCACCTTGGGCAAATGCGAAAGGGGGCCTGCAGACGGCCCCCTTCGTTTGACCGCCGCATCCTCGCTCCGTACGATCCGGGCGAATCACCGCGCCAGCGCGCACACATCTCCATCACTACGCACAGAGGAATAGGGGGAGAAGGGATGGCAGCAGCCCAGACAGGCAAGCGCTACGTCGTGCCCGGCGGCGTCGCCGAATTCATCGTCACCAAGGGCGGCAACGGCGAACTCCGCTGCGGCGACGTGCCTATGCAGATCCGCGGCCAGGAAGACCCGAACGTCACCGTCGATACCACCGGCATGGAAGTCGTCCAGCTCGGCAAGCGGTACCGCGACGAACAGACCGGCATCGAGGTCCTCGTGGTCAAGCCCGGCCCGTGCGCCCTCAACGTCGACGGCCGGCCGATGGAGCTCCTCCAGCCGAAGGTCCTCCCCTCGGCCGACTGACCGCGTCCAGACCGCACAACCGCTACCATCAGGTGGCCCGCTTCCCGGCGGGCCACTCCCGTTTCCGGGCACCCGTATGTCCCTCGAAAAGGCCATCGAATCGCAAATCCAGGAGGCCATGGCCGCCGGCCTCTTCGATAACCTCCCCGGCGCCGGGAAGCCGCTCCGCTTCGACGGCAATGAAAACGACCCGAACTGGCTCGGCCACCACATCCTCAAGAACGCGGGCGTCCTCCCCGAGTGGCTCAACCTCGCCCGCGAAATCGAGCGCGCCCTCGAACGCCTCGCCGGCATCGACGATGCCCACCGCCGGCTTTGCGAACAGGCCGCCGCCACCGGCGATTGGAACGGCCACCGCCTCGCCATCCTCCACGCCCGCCAGCGGTACGAAACGCTCGCCCGCGAAATCCGCCGCATGCAGGACCGCTTCAACCTCGACGCCCCCGGCATCCGCACCGAGCGGCCCGGCATCTGGGTCGAATACCAGCTCGAACGGCTCGACGCCCGCATCCCCGAAAGCCAGCGCCGGCTGTTCGCCTGAGCCGCACCGCCCGTGTTACAGTAAAGCGTGCGCCCTGCGCGCAGCCATCCCAACCAGAAGGCGAGGTGAGAGCCGCTCTTGTCCGAAGTCATCGTTGCCGAAGGCGAGCCCTTTGAAGTAGCCCTCAAGCGCTTCAACAAGCGCGTCCAGCAGGACGGCATCCTTTCCGAAGCGCGCCGCCGTGAGCACTACGAAAAGCCCAGCGTCAAGCGCAAGAAGAAGGAAGCCGCGCGCCTTCGCAAACTCCGCAAGAAGCAGCTTCGCAGCGAAGCCCGAGCCGCAGCCCGGCGCTGAGCCGCCTCGCAGCATCCGCAACCACCACCACGATGGCCCGGCACCTTCGCCGGGCCATCTCGATCTGGAGCACCGCCATGTCCCTCCGCGACCGCATCCAGGCCGACCTCGCCGATGCCATGCGCACCCGCGACGAAACCCGCAAATCCACCCTCCGCATGCTCCTTTCCGCCATCAAAAACGCCGAAATCCGCACCCCGCCCGCCGGCGCCAGCGACGAAGAGCTCGCCCGCATGGCGGAACTCCCACCCCTCGTGCTCGATGATGCCGCCGTCCTCGCCCTGATCCAGAAACAGATCAAGCAGCGGAAGGAGAGCATCGAGCAGTTCGCAAAGGCCGGCCGCCAGGACCTCGTCGAGAAGGAATCCGCCGAAGTCGCCGTCCTCGAAAGCTACCTCCCGCAGCAGGCCGGCCGCGACGAAATCGAAGCCGCCGCCCGCCGCGTCATCGCCGAAACCGGCGCAAGCTCCCCGCGCGACCTCGGCAAAGTCATGCCCATCCTCACCAGGGAGTTCGCCGGCCGCGCAGACGGCCGCACCATCAACGAAATCGTCCGCAGCCTGCTCGGCAGCTGAGGCGCCCCGGCCATGACCGTCCGCGCCGTCCTCTTCGACTGGGATGGCACCCTCGCCCGCGAGGGCCTCGGCGGTGTCCCTGCCGCCTGCGCCGCTGTCGCCGACTACGCGGCCCGCAATCTCGGCGTCGACGCCCGCCCCGCCGATGTCGAGCGCGCCTTCGCCGCCGTCCTCCCGCACCGCGCCCCCGACGACGGCGACCGCGCCCCCGAAATCTGCGGCATCCTCGGCCAGGCGTTCACCTGGCTCGGCTGGCCGGCCTCCGCCGGCGACGTTGAAGCCGCCGCCCGTCTTTTCTTCGAAACTGCCTGCCGCGGCCAGCACATCTACGACGATGCCCGCGCCGTCCTCGCCTCCCTCAAGTACCGCGGCTACCGCGTCGGCGTCGTCACCAACTCCATCTTCGCCGCCGAGTACTGGCGGCCCCTGGTCAACGGCCTCGGCCTCGCCGGCTACCTCGAAACCTTCGTCTCCTCCGCCGATGTCGGCCTCGCCAAGCCGGATCCCGCGCCCTTCCGCCGCGCCCTGGCCGACCTCGGCATCCCGCCCCACGAAGCGATCTTCGTCGGTGATACCCCGGCCACCGATATCGCCGGGGCGCGCGCCGCCGGCCTCCGCGCCATCCTCATCGACCGCCGGGGCCGCCGCCGCGAGGCCGCCGGCTACCTCGTCATCGAGCGGCTCAGCGCCCTCGCAGACGTCCTCGGCGAAGGGCTCTCCCCCCTCGCCGGGCCGTAGACCCCGGCGGCGGGCGCCCCATCCCGCTCTGGTATGCTGGGGTCACCACGATGATTCGCCCGCCTTCCCCGCCGGTCTCGCGCGCCGCCGCAGCCGCCTTTGGGCTCGTCCTCGCCGCCTGCGCCGCAGTCCTCGTCGCGCCCATCGACGGCCTCCGCACCGACCTCTCCGAAGGCGATTTCGCGCCCCGCACGCTCGAAGCGGCCCACGATGCCCAGTTCGTCTCCGAGGCCCTCACCGAGGCCGCCCGCGAACAGGCCGCCTCCGCCGTCGAAGCAGTCCCCCTCCCGCCGGACCCCCAGCTCACCGATGCGCGGGTTGCCGCCCTCCAGCGCTACCTCTCCGGCGTCCGCTCCATCGTGGCCCGGACCGACCTGACCACCCAGCAGAAGGTCGACATGGTCGCCGCCCTCGAAACGCCCTCCGCTATCGGCAGCACGGCCCGGCTCTACCTGATCGCCCTCGATGCCACCGGCCTCAGCCTCTTCGAATCCCGCGCCGCTGACCTCCTCCGCGCCCTCATGAACAGCCCCATCGGCCGCGGCGCCACCCCCGACGAGCAGCAGCGCGACATCGCCGCCGCCGTTGAACAGCTCGTCGCCCAGCGAGGCGCCGCTTCCGAGGGTGAGCGGACCGCCCTCGCGGCGCTCCTCCGCGCCTTCGCCGTCCCCAACTTCCGGGTCGACACCGCCGCCACCGAGCGCGCCCGCGAACAGGCGCGCGCGGCCGTCGCCCCCGTCGTCCGCACCATCACCGCCGGCCAGGTGATCGTCACCGAAGGCCAGCGCATCACCGCCCAGGACATCGAAGCCCTCCGCGCCACGGGCACCCTGCGCTCCGGACTCGACCCTTACGCCCTCGGCGGCGCCGGCCTGATCGCCGGCGGCTTCGGCGTCATCCTCGCCCTCTACTGCTACCTCCTCCAGCCGTTCGATGCCCCCGTGAACCGCCGGCTCCTGGCCGCCGCCCTCGCCATCGCCGGCGTGCTCCTCGCCGCCCGCGTGGCCTTCCCTGTCCTCACCCCCGATGCGGAGCGGACCTACCTCCTCCACGCCATCCCGGTCTCCACCGCCGCGATTGTCGTCGCCTCCTTCTCCCGGGTCTCCTTCGCGGCGGTCGTTGCCGCGGCTGTCGGCGTTTTCGCCGCCTTCATCGGCGGCAGCTTCTCCCAGGTCGCCGGCTCGGCCTACATCGGCCCCCTGCAGGCGCTCGAATACGCGATGGTCGCCACGGCCGGCGGCCTCGCCGGCGCAGCCGCCGTCTCCCGCGCCGAGAAGATCAACCGCTTCGCGCTCGCCGCGGTCACCACCACCCTCGCAACCGCCGCGGCCATGGCCGCCTTCTGGCTGTTCGAAATGCCGCGCGCCACCATCGACCTCGCCTGGATCGGCCTCGCCGCCGCCATCCATGGCGTGGGCAGCGCCGTCCTCGGCCTCGGCATCTTCGTCCTGCTCGCCTTCGCCCTCCGCATCACCTCGCGCATCCAGCTCCTTGAGCTCGCCCAGCCCGAGCACCCGCTCCTCCGCCGCCTTCAGGAGGAGGCCCCCGGCACCTACCACCACAGCATGCTCGTCGGCGCCCTCGCCGAGCGCGCCGCCGTCGCCGTCGGCGCCGATGCCCTCCTGGCCCGCGTCGGCGCCTACTACCACGACATCGGCAAGCTCGCCATGCCCGGCTACTACATCGAAAACATGCTCGAAGCCGGCGCCGCCAATCCCCACGAGGGCCTCCCGCCCGAGGAGAGCGCCCGCATCATCCGCGCGCACGTCACCAACGGCCTTGAACTCGCCCGCAAATACCGTCTTCCCGAGGCCGTCCGCGACTTCATCCCCCAGCACCACGGCACCCGGCTCGTCAGCTACTTCTACCGCATCGCCGTCCGCGATGGCCGCCAGCCCGACCCCGCCGACTACCGCTACGCCGGGCCCCGTCCCCAGACCCGCGAAGCTGCCATCGTCATGCTCGCCGACTCCTGCGAGGCCGTCATCCGCGCCGGCGACCACGACCCCGCCGCCATCGACGCCGCCGTCGACGCTGTCATCGCCGAGCGCCTCGCCGAAGGCCAGTTCGACGACTGCGACATCACCATGCGCGACCTCCAGGCCATCGCCCGCACCTTCAAAGCCACCTTCCGCGCCGTCTACCACCCGCGCGTGCGCTACCCCCAGCCCACCCCCGAAGAGCTCGCCTCCGTCGCCCGCGGCGAAACGCCCGTCCGCTCGTCCTGACCTGCCGCCGTTCGACACACCCGCGCGCCGCGCCGCACAATCCGAGTATGCGCTTCGCCATCATCCGCTTCCCCGGCACCTGGAGCGACCGCGATACCTACCACGTCCTCCACGACATCCTCGAGCAGCAGGCCGAAATCGTCTGGCACCGCGAGACCGACCTTTCCCGCTTCGATGCCGTCGTCCTCCCGGGCGGCTTTTCCTACGGCGACTACCTCCGCTGCGGCGCCATCGCCCGCTTCTCCCCTGTCATGGAGTCGGTCATCGCCTTCGCCGAGGCGGGGAAGCCGGTCATCGGCATCTGCAACGGCTTCCAGGTGCTCTGCGAAAGCCACCTCCTCCCCGGCGCGCTGGTGCGCAACGCCAGCCTCCAGTTCCGCTGCGAGTGGGTCTACCTCCGCCGCGAGGGCGGCTCCAGCCCCTGGGTCGATGCCATCCCCCAGGGCGCCGTCCTCCGCGTCCCCATCAGCCACGGCGAAGGCAACTACTACGCCGACCCCGACACGCTCGACCGCCTCGAAGCCGCCGGCCGCGTCGTCTTCCGCTACTGCGACGCCGCCGGCAACGTCACGCCCGAGGCCAACCCGAACGGCTCCGCCCGCAACATCGCCGGCATCATCAACGAACGCGGCAACGTCCTCGGCATGATGCCCCACCCCGAGCGCGCCGGCGAACCGCTCGTCGGCGGCACCGACGGCAACCGCATCTGGGAATCGGTCATCCGGAGCGCCCTCGCAACCGTCCGTTAGCCCGGGCGGAATCACTCTCCCTGCAACAACATCTTTACACGGTAACATCGCGGCGCGCAGAATCCCGGCGCGAACCTGTCGCGTTCGCCGGCGCGGGCCCAGAGGGCCGGCCGCAAGGAGAATCGCCATGTCTGCAGCGATGTCGCCAGCCTATCCGTTCGGCCTCGACGTCGACCCGCCCGCCAAACAGAACCGCCTGACCATCCTCTTCCGCGGCATCCTCGCGATCCCTCACCTTCTCATCATCGGCGTCCTCGGCGCGCTCGCCGAAATCCTCGCCGTCATCGCCTGGTTCGCCATCCTCATCACCGGGCGCATGCCGTCGAGCTTCGCGAGCCTGATCACGAGCGTGCTCCACTGGATTGCCCGCGCCTACGGGTATACCTACCTGCTGAGCGGCCGGTACCCGCCATTCGCGCTCGGCGCCGATGACTCCTACCCGGTGCGGTTCTGGGGCCAGGCGGACCTGGAAAATCGCAACCGCCTGAGCGTCTTCTTCCGCATCATCCTCGTCATCCCGCACGCCATCCTTCTCTACATCCTCCAGATCATCGCCAGCGTGCTGCTCTTCATCGCCTGGGTCATCGGCATCTTCACCGGGAACGTCCCGGCGGGCATCCACAACTTCCTCGCCGGCTACTACCGCTGGACGGTCCGCGTCACCGCCTACATGTACCTCCTCACCGACCGGTACCCGCCCTTCAGCCTGAGCTGACCGCCCCGGCCGGCCGCGCCCCCTCACCCGTACGCCCCATCCCGCGTACCATAGCCCCATGCCCGTCGACCAGGCCGCCCTCGATGCCGTCGCACTCAGCCGCGACGAGTACGACCTCCTCGTGCAGCGGCTCGGCCGCGAACCGAACGAGGTCGAACTCGGCATGTTCGGCTCCCTCTGGAGCGAGCACTGCGGCTACAAGAACAGCAAGCCGCTCCTCCGCCTCCTCCCCTCCAGCGGCCCGCGCGTCCTCACCGCCGTCGGCGCCGAAAACGCCGGCGCCATCGATATCGGCGACGGCCGCTGCGTCGTCATGAAGGTCGAGTCGCACAACCACCCCTCCGCCATCGAGCCGTACCAGGGCGCGGCCACCGGCGTCGGCGGCATCGTCCGCGATATCTTCGCCATGGGCGCCTACCCCATCGCCATCCTCGACTCCCTCCGCTTCGGCCCCATCGAGAACCCCCAGGACCGCTATCTCTTTCACGGCGTCGTCGCCGGCATCGGCGGCTACGGCAACTGCCTCGGCATCCCCACCGTCGGCGGCGAAGTCTTCTTCGCCGAACCGTACGCCGGCACCCCGCTCGTCAACGCCATGTGCGTCGGCGTCGCCGAAACCGCGAAGCTCCTCAGCGCCCGCGCCCAGGGCGAAGGCAACGTCCTCCTCCTCGTCGGCGCCGATACCGGCCGCGACGGCATCCACGGCGCCAGCGGCCTCGCTTCCCGCACCGACCCCGAGGCCCGCTTCGAAGAGATGCGCCCCGCCGTTCAGGTCGGCAACCCCTTCCTCGAAAAGCTCCTCATGGAGGCCTGCTACGAGCTCGCCTCCGAGCACCGCGACTGGGTCGTCGGCCTCCAGGACCTCGGCGCCGCCGGCCTCACCAGCTCCGTCGTCGAATGCTGCGCCAAGGGCGGCTCCGGCGCCATCCTCGACCTCGAGAAGGTCCCCCGCCGCGAACAGGGCATGACCCCCTACGAAGTCATGCTTTCCGAAAGCCAGGAGCGGATGCTCGTCATCGCGAAGAAAGAGCACGTCGCCGATGTCACCGCCCTCTTCGAGCGCTGGGAGCTCCACTGCGCGCCCATCGGCGTCGTCACCGCAGGCAACGAAGTCGTCGTCCGCGAGCACGGCGTCGAAGTCGCCCGCGTCCCCGTCGATATCGCCACCGACCCGCCCCAGTACCGCCGCCAGGGCGTCCGCCCGGCCGAGCTCGCCGAACTGAACGCCTTCGATCCGGGCTCCCTGCCGGACCTCGCCCCGGACCAGGCGGCCGGCGCCCTCCTCCGCCTGCTCGCCCGGCCCAACATCGCCTCGAAGCGCGGCGTCTACCGCCAGTACGACTACCAGGTCCTCACGAACACCGTCGTCCCCCCGGGCGGCGATGCCGCCGTCCTGCGCGTGCCCGGCACCGGCCGCGGCATTGCCGTCAAAACCGACGGCAACGCCCGCCTCGTCTACCTCGACCCCTACACCGGCGGCGCCATCGCCGTCGCCGAGGCCGCCCGCAACGTCGTCTGCACCGGCGCTCAGCCCGTCGCCGTCACCGACTGCCTCAACTTCGGCAACCCCGAGCGCCCCGACGTCTACTACACCCTCGAGCACGCCATCCGCGGCATCGCCGAGGCCTGCCTCCAGCTCGAAACCCCCGTCGTCAGCGGCAACGTCTCGCTCTACAACGAGGCCGGCGGCCGCCCTGTCTACCCCACCCCCGTCATCGGCATGCTCGGCCTCCTCGACGACGTCGCCCGCCACCTGCGCGCCGCCTTCCCCGGCCCCGGGTGCCAGGTCGTCCTCCTCGGTGCCGGCCTCGAACAGCCCGCCAGCACCCTCGGCGGCTCCGAATACCTCGAAGCCGAGCACGGCCGCGTCGCCGGCATGCCCGCCATCGACCTCGCCCTCGAAAAGCGGCTCCAGCAGCTCGTCCTCCGCGCCCACGCCGAAGGGCTCCTCCTCAGCGCTCACGACTGCTCCGAAGGCGGCCTCGCCGTCGCCCTCGCCGAGAGCTGCATCCTCGGCGCCTGCGGCTTCGAAGGCCCGGCTGAGCTTCCCGGCCGGCTCGACGCCGCCCTCTTCGGCGAAGCCCAGTCCCGGATCGTTGTGGCCATCCCCGCCGAAACCTACCGCCAGGGCGGCGGCTTCGCCCGCCTCCGCGACCTCGGCGCGGAGCTCGGCGTGCCGGTCACTCCCCTCGGGCGCACCACCCGCGAGCCGCGCTTCCGCCTCGGCCCGGTCGACCTCGACCTCGCGGCCCTCCAGTCCGCCTACGAGTCGCTCATCGACGCCTGACCGCGCCGATACCCGGTTTCCGGTATGCTTGGCCTGTGTTCGGCGGTTCCCTGCGCGTCGCCCGCATCTTCGGCATCGACATCGAAGTCCACCCGTCGTGGTTCCTGATCCTCGCCTTCCTCTCCTACTCCCTCTCTGAAGGGCTCTTCCCGTACCGCTACGAAAACTGGAGCACCGGCACCTACTGGGCCGTGGGCATCACCGCCACCTTCCTCCTCTTCTTTACCGTCCTCCTCCACGAGCTCGCCCACGCCCTCGTCGCGAAACGCCGCGGCCTCCCGGTGCCGCGGATCACGCTCTTCATCTTCGGCGGCGTCTCCCATCTCGCCCGCCAGCCGTCCTCCGCCGGGGAAGAGTTCCAGATCGCCGCCGCCGGGCCGGCCACCAGCTTCGTCATCGCCGCCGTCACCGGCCTTGCAGGCCTCCTCTTCGGCTCCCTCAACGAGCAGCTGGAGGCCATCCTCTTCTACCTCGCCGCGGTCAACGCACTCCTCGGCGTCTTCAACATGCTCCCCGGCTTCCCGCTCGATGGCGGTCGCGTCCTCCGCTCCATCGCCTGGAAGCGGAGCGGCAGCTTCCGCAAAGCCACGCGCACCGCTGCCGGCGTCGGCGAGCTCTTCGGCTACCTGCTCATGACCGTCGGCTTCTTCCTCCTCCTCGGCGGCCTCCTGCTCGATGGCCTCTGGCTCATGTTCATCGGCTGGTTCCTCCTCGGCGCCGCCCGCGGCGAGGCCTCCAACCTCCAGCTCGAAGGCATCCTCCGGCGCCTCACCGCCCGCGATGTCATGCGCACCGACTTCCCCACCGTCGTGCCCGGCCTCCCCGTCCAGGCCGTCGTCGACGACCACATGGTCGGCCACGGCGAGCGCGCCGTCATCGTCGAAAACGGCGGCGTTGTCCTCGGCATCCTCACCGTTACCGATATCCGCCGCGTCCCGCGCTCGGAATGGCCGTATACCCCGGCCCAGGCCGCCATGACCCCCCGCGAGCGCGTGATCACCGTCGAGGCCGCAACCCCCGCAGTCGATGTCTTGGCGCTCCTCGGCGAGAAGGCGCTCAACCAGGTGCCCGTCCTCGAAAACGGCCGGATGGTCGGCCTCGTCACCCGGCGCGAGATTCTCGACCGCCTCCAGCTCGCCGAGAGCCTCGGCGCCAACGCCCCCGCCATCGACGAAGAGCGGCCCGCAGCTCCCACGCCCGGCGCCTGACCGCCGGTACGCCCGCTACCGCTGCCCCGCCGCCAGCGGACGCCGCGCCCACTCCTCCCAGAGCGCCCACGCCTGCTTGTTCGAACCGTCCGAGCGTCGCAGGCCGATATCCTTGAACGCCACCGCCGGGCCGGTCGTCGCGAAGGCCGGGTCGAGCGCCGCGAACCACACCACCCCGCTGAACCCGAGCTGCTCCGCCTCCGTCAGCACCCGCTGCAGGTACGCCTTCTGCTCCGCCTCCGTGCCCACCGCCTCCCGGCCCTCCACCGGCGCCGACGGGTAGCCCGTCTCCGCCACCAGGATCTCGCCGCTCCACCGCGTCCGAAGCTGGCGGTAGTAGTCCTCCCGGATGTCTGCCACGCTCCGCACCTCGCCGAGGAACGGGTACGTACTGATCGCCAGCACGTCCATCTTCCCGCGGAACCGTTCGATCAGCTCCCAGCGCGGCGGGTGCACCTGCCCGAACGTCCCCTCGAGGTCCTCCAGCTGCCACGTCGGGAACACCTTCGTCCCCGGGCTGTTCCCCTTCACCACCGCGTACGCCTCATCGTACAGCGTCGCAAAGGCCTCGAACTGCCGCGGCGCCCGCTCGTAGGTCATGTTGATCTCGAGCCCGAGCGCCATGTACGCCGGTTTGTAGTTCTTCGCGATGTAGGCCGCGTAGGCCACGAACGCCGCCCGCACGTCCGGGTCTTCGAACCCGGCCTGCACATCGACCGACGACGGCAGGTTCGCCAGCCGGCTCCGCTGCACCGCCCCATCCGTCGGGTCGATCGCGTAGTACAGCCGGAGGTTGCTGTACTGCTTCAGCAGCGCCGTCTCCAGCCGCGTCGTCTCCGCCGTTTCGTTCGAAATCGTCCCGCCCGGGAGGAACTCCGCCCACGGGGGCGTCCGCTGGATGAGCAGGAGGTCGGCGTACTGCGCTGCTGTCGCGAATGCCTGGATGTACGACTGGCTCGTCAGCTCCGCCGGCAGCGAACTGAACCCGAGCAGCACCGTCCGCGGCTCGCCCGCCGGCTCCGGCCGCACCACGGTCGGTCCCGGCCCGCCCGGCCCGGCCCCCGGCGTCCCGGATCCGCTGCCGCTTCCGCTGCCGCAGGCGGTAAAGGCCAGCCCGGTGAGCGCCAGCAGCGCTGCTACAATCCAGCTGGCGGGGACCCACGAGGAGCGGCGCATGCCCGTGCGCGCAGTCTTCCTTGCAGCCATCATCATTGGCCTCCTGGCCGGCGGCGCCGTGGCCGGCGCGCGGTGGGCCGCCTCGCGGGGCGGCAGCGATTCCCCGTCCGCCGCAGCGCCCGAGCCCGGCTCCCCCGCCGCAGCCGCCGCCGAGTTCGCGGCCGCCTGGGCCGCCGGCGACCTCCAGGCCCTCTACCTGCTCCTCTCCCCGGCCGCACAGCGCACCTACAGCTACGAGGCCTTCGCCGATGCCTACCGCACCTTCGAAGAGCAGGTCACCGTGACCCAAACTGCCGTGCGCGCCGCCGATGTGAACGGCTCCGCCGCCCGCCTCGACGTGCGCCTCGCTACAGCCTATTTCGGCACGCTCGAATACTCTACCGCCCTCCCCCTCGTCCCTGCACCGGGCCGTTACCTTGTCGAATGGACCCCCGCCGTCATCCATCCCCGCCTCGCCGCCGGCTACGCCTTCAGCTCCGTCATCCAGCGCCCTGTCCGCGGCACCATCTACGACCAGAACGGCATCGAACTCGCCGTCACCCGCGAAATCCGCCACGTCGGACTTAACCGCAGCGTCATCACCGACCGGCCCGGCCTCGAAGCAGCCCTCCTCGCCTTCGGCTTCACCCGCGAGCAGGTCGATGCCGCCTTCGCCTCCCCCGCGCCCCTCAACCACCGCGTCCGCGTCGGCCCCATCCCCGACGACCGCGTCGAAGAGGCCAATCGGCTCCTCCGCCCTTTCCAGGGCGTCATCATCTACGTCGAAACCCAGCGCGTGCACCCCCTCGGCCCGGCCGCCGCCCACGTCGTTGGCTACACCCGCGAGTACACCGCCGAGGAGCTCAAGGCCCGCGCCGGCCAGGGCTTCCGCCCCGGCGACCGTGTCGGCGCCGCCGGTCTCGAAGCCGTGTTCAACGACCGTCTCGCCGGGAGTATCGGCGCCGAACTCCGCCTCATCGGCCCCGACGGCGCCGTCGCTGAAGTGCTCATCTCCCGCCCCTTCCGCCAGGGCGAGGACCTCCGCACCACGCTCGACGCCCCGACCCTCCAGCGCGCCTACGAACGCCTCGGCGGCCGCGCTGGCGCAGCCGTCGTCATCGACCCTGCGACCAACGGCCTCCTCGCCCTCGTCAGCTCTCCCAGCTTCGACCCCGACGCCTTCGAACGCGGCGATGCCGCTGCCCTCGCGGCCATCACGGCCGCGCCCGGCGCTCCCCTCGCCAACCGCGCCGCCACCGGCCTCTACTCGGCCGGCTCCACCTTCAAGCTGGTCACCGGCGCGGCCGGGATGGTCTACCTCGGGCTCACCCCGAACGACCGCCTCGACTGCGGCGCCCTCTGGCACGGCGTCGACCCGCCCCGCCGCAACTGGGAGGGCAGCCAGGGTCCGCTGACCATCGCCGAGGCCCTCATGCGCTCCTGCAACCCCGTCTTCTACGAAATCGCCCTCCGCCTCTACAACCAGTTCGATGACGCCCTCGCGGCGATGGCCCGCCAGTTCGGCTTCGGCGCCCCCACCGGCACCCTCGGCGTCGTCGAAGAAGCCGGCCTCGTGCCCGACGCCGCCTGGAAGCGCCGGACCACCGGCCAGCCCTGGTACCCCGGCGACGAAGTCAACCTCGGCATCGGCCAGGGCGACCTCCTCATCACCCCGCTCCAGCTCGCCAACGCCTACAGCACCTTCGTCACCGGCCAGCTCCGCACCCCGCGCCTCCTCGAGGAGGCCGAGGCGACGGTGCGCGGCACACTCCCGCTTACCCCGGAGCAGCACGCCCACCTCATGCGCGGACTCGAGCTCGTCACCGGCCCCCGCGGCACCGCCGCTGCCGCCTTCGCCCTGGCCGGCTATACCGACTTCGCCGGCAAATCCGGCACCGCTGAAGACGCCGGGGCCCAGCAGCATGTCCTCTTCGTCGCCATGCGTCCCGCGAAGCAGCCCCGCGCCATCGCCGCCGTCGTCCTCGATGACGGCAAATCCGGCTCCATCGAAGCCGGGCCGATCGCCCGCGACATCCTCCTCGCTGCCCTCCGGTAGGCGCTGCTCAGCGCCCCTTCCACTGCGGCTCCCGGCGCTCCCGCGCGGCCGCCATCCCCTCGCGCGCGTCCTCCGTCGCCTGGGCCACCCGCCGCATCGTCTCGCCGAACCGGATCGCCTCCACCCACGGCATCTGCTGGCCCCGCCATGCCACCTCCTTCGTCGCCCGCACGGCCAGCGGCGCCGACTTCAGCAGCCGCTCCGCCAGCGCCCGGGCCTCGTCCATCAGCCGCTCGTGCGGGACCACCTTCCAGGCGAGCCCCATCTCCTTCGCCCGGTAGGCATCAAGCCGCTCCCCGATGAGCAGCAGCTCCATCGCGTACTGCCAGCCGACCTTCTGCGGCATCCGCACCGCACCCTGGATCGTCGGGATGCCCAGCCGCACCTCCGGGAAGCCGAACTCCGCCCGTTCGCTCGCGATCACGAAGTCGCAGGCCGCAGCCAGCGTGCAGCCGAACCCGAGGCAGTAGCCGTTCACGGCCGCAATCGTCGGCTTCCAGATTTCGAGCCCGTTCTCCAGCGACGTCAGGCTCGGGGTCTCCCAGTGCGTTGCCCCGCGCGGCGGCGCTGCCCCCCGCAGGTCGGCCCCGGCGCAGAAGGCGCGCCCTGCCCCGGTCACGATCGCGACCCACGCCTCCTCGTCGTCCCGGAAGCGCACCCACGCTGCGTCGAGGTCCTCCCGCAGCTCCCCGTTGATGGCGTTGAGCGCCTCGGGCCGGTTGTAGGTGATCGTCGCGATCCGCCCCTCGCGTTCGTACAGCACGGTTCCCGGCATCATCGTCCCTCCCGGCCAGCGTCGCGCCGGAGTCTACACCAGCCGCCCGCTCCTCAGATCGCCCGGCCCCGCAGCCGCTCCTCTTTGCCCGGCTTCGCCGTCAGGAAGTCGAGCACCTGCTGCCAGTACCGGCTCAGCAGGTACTGGCCGATGAGCGCCCCCGCGACAGCCGTCAGCACGATGACCCAGTCGCCCGTGTGCACCTCGGTGAAGTCGAAGAACGCGCGGAGCCGCGGCGTGTAAATGGTCACCAGGAAGCCCGCCACCAGCAGGATGCCGAGCACGCTCGTCAGAACCGGCCGGGTCAGGCTCCGCCACGAGGCGCCCTGGAACCCGAGCACCTCCACCATGAAGAACAGCCCCGTAATCCCCATCGTCAGCGACACGAGCGTCCGCGCCTCCGCGATGTCCCGCCGGAGCAGCCCTTCGGTCAGCAGGTGCACCAGGATCGCCGCCACCGCCAGCGCGACCGAGGCCGGCAGCGCCCAGCGCAGCACGTTCCGCGTGAAGTCGCGCCCCGCATCGGGCGGCGGCACGCTGATCGAAATAAACACCGCCGGGATGCCGAGCGTCAGCAGCGCCGTCAGCGAGCCGTGCCGCGGCAGGAAGGGGAAATCGAGGCCGAGCATGTTCGTCGCCACGATGATCAGATAGGCGTACAGGCTCTTCGCGATGAACAGCTTGCTCAGCCGGGCCGCATTTCCGAGCACCGCCGTCGCCTCCTTCGCCCCCCGGATGAGCGCCAGGAACGAGTCGTTCAGCAGGACGATCCCGGCCACCGCCCGCGTCATCGAGGTGCCGCTCGCCATGGCAACCGCCACGTCCGCCGTCCGCAGCGCCTGCACGTCGTTCGCGCCGTCGCCGACCATGGCCACGAAGTGCCCGTTCTCCTTCAGCGCGTTCACGATGCGCGCCTTGAGGGCCGGTGTCACCCGTCCGAACACGCTGTGCTCCTCCACCGCCCGGAGGAACGCCTCTCCCTCCAGGGGCTCCAGCTGCGGCCCGGCGACGACCCCGCCCTTCAGCCGGAGCCCGAGCTGCGCCAGCAGCGCCCGCACCGTCTCCGGGTTGTCGCCGGAGATGATCTTCGGCTCGATGCCCAGCTGCTCCATCATCGCAAACGCGTTCCGCACCTCCGGCCGCAGCTCGTCGGCCAGCGTCAGCAGCGCCAGCGCCCGGAGCATGCCCGGGTCCTCGTCCGCGCCGGGCAGCCGCTCTGCCTCCGCGAAGATCACCCCGCGCAGGCCGTGTTCCGCCGCCTCCCGGTAGGCCTCCTCCAGCTCCGCGCCGTTCGCACACCGGGGCAGTACCGTCTCCGGCGCGCCGAGCACGAACGTCCGCACCTCGCCGTCCTTCTCGAGCCGGACGGCGCTCCACCGCCGCTCCGAATTGAAGGGCACCGAACCGGTCGGCCGGGCGAGGTTCGTGGTGTCCCCCAGCGCCTCCGCCAGCGCCTCGGCCGTCTTGCTCTCCTCCCGGCTCGCCGCGGCGAAGGCCCCCAGCCAGCCCGCATACCCCTCCGACCCCGGCACCCAGCGCACCTCCCGCAGGGTCATCCGGTTCGCCGTAATCGTGCCCGTCTTGTCGAGGCAGATCACGTCGACGTAGTTCAGCGCCTCCACCGCATTGATGTCCTGCACAATCGCGCCTGACCGCGACACGCGGACCGCCCCCACCGCAAATGCCACTGTCATCCCCAGCAGCAGCCCGGTGGGCACGACCGTCGTCACGGTTGCCGTCGTCGCTTTGAGCGCGTCGGCCAGCCCCCGGTCGTTCATCGTGTACTGGATCAGCAGCGCCGCCGCGAGCACACCCGTCGCCGTCAGCAGCACCCGCAGGATCCGCTTGAACCGGATCTGCAGCGGCGTCAGCCGCTTCACCAGCTGCCGGGCGTCCGCCGTGAGCCGCATCGCATACGCTTCCATCCCCACCTTCTCCGCCACGTAGTAGCAGTCCCCCGCCGTGCAGAAGCTCCCGCTCCGCAGCTCGTTGCCCGGCCGGCGTTTCACCGACTCCGATTCGCCCGTCAGCAGCGACTCGTCGATCTCCGCCTCGCGCGCCACAATCGGCCCGTCGGCCACCACCTGGTCCCCCTTCTTCAGGTGGACCAGATCGCCCTGCACCACATCCTCCGCCGGGATTTCGATCTCCACCCCATCGCGCACCACCGTCACCTGCGGCGCCGTCAGCGCCCGCAGCTCCCGCAGCGTCCGCGTCGCCTTCAGCTCCTGCAGCGTGGCCACCAGCACGTTGGCGATGACCACAATCCCGACGAAAAACCCGTCCTTGAACTCGCCGATCGCCAGCAGCGCCAGGATGAGCGACCCGAGGATGACGTTGAAGAAGGTCAGGACGTTCGCGCGGATCACGTCAGCGTCGGTCCGGATCCGCCCGCCGTCCCGGTTGGTCAGCCCCGCGGCGGCCCGCGCCATCGCCTCCGCAGAGGTGAGCCCGCGGAGAGCTGTGCCGTCCTGCAGCCCGGGCAGCGGTGCCTGTGCTGTCTGCGTCACCCGATTAGCCTGACGCAATCGCAGCCGGAATGAAAGGGCGGGCCGTTAACCACCGCCTAACATCCCGCCGTGCACAGTATAGGTGCGCTGAGCATCTCCCCTCGGAGCATGCGCAAGAAACGGCGGCCAGTCCTTCCCTCCGGCTGGCCGCCGTCCCATTTCCCGTCCCTGACGCGGCAACCGCCCCCGCGGGCGTGCCCGCACCTCAGGCCTTGATGCCGATGATCGAGAGCGAGATCAGCATCCCGATGAAAACCGCGCACAGGAGCGTCAGGTAGCCAATCGTCTTCCACATGGGCAGTCCACCCTCCCGCTGGACTCCGGGGTTTCGCCCGGCTTCCCCATCCTAACTCCCGCGCCGCCCATACGCGATCTCCCGCCGCGCCCGCTACGATAGAACCATGCGCTCTACCGCCCGGGCCCGCCGGTGAACGCCGTCATCCTCGCCGCCGGCGATGGCGGCCGCCTCGGCGCCCTCACCCGCGAACGCCCCAAGCCCCTCGTCGAAATCGCCGGCCGGCCCATCATCAGCTACACCCTCGAAGCCCTCGCCGCTGCCGGCGTCCGCGAGGCCGCCGTCGTCATCGGCTACCGCGGCGGCCAGCTCGGCGAAGCCCTCGCCGCCGCCGCCCACGGCCTCAGCCTTTCCTTTATTTACAACCCCCGCTTCCGCGAAGGCGCCTCCCTCTCCCTCGCCGCCGCCCGCCAGTGGGCCGGCAGCGAACCCTTCCTCCTCCTCATGGCCGACCACCTCCTCTCCGAACCGATCATCCGCTGCCTCCTCGACGCCCGCGCCGAAACCCCGCCCGGCGTCTCCCTCGTCGCTGCCGATGCCCCCGAACGCTGGCCCGCCGACTACCTCGACGAAGCCACCCGCCTCGCCCTCGACCCCGACGGCTTCGTCACCGCCATCGGCAAGCACCTCGAACCCTACGACGCCCTCGATACCGGCGCCTTCCTCCTCGACCCCGCCGCCTGGACCGCCCTCGACGCCGCCCCCGAGAGCTGCGAACTCTCCACGATCTTCTCCATCCTCGCCGCCCGCCGCGCCCTCCGCGCCGTCGACATCGGCGGCGCCCACTGGTACGACATCGATACCGGCGCCGACCTCGAAGCCGCCGCCGCCATGCTCGCCGCCCGCCGATGACTTACGACGGCCTCGTCTCCCGCTACCTCAACCGCCCCCTCAGCCGGCCCGCCGCCCGCGCCCTCCGGCACACCCCCGTCACCCCCAACCAGGTCACCGCCTTCACCCTCCTCCTCGCCGTCGCCGCGGGCGCCATGCTCGCCGCGGGCTGGCACATCGCCGGCGGCATCGCCATCCAGGCCGTCAGCGTCATCGACGGCGTCGACGGCGAACTCGCCCGCCTCAAGAATGCCGCCACCCGCTTCGGCGCCGTCTTCGACGCCGTCACCGACCGCTACGCCGATGCCGCCCTCATCGCCGGCATGACCATCTACGCCGTCCGCTTCGAAACCTGGCCACGCCCCGAGTTCGTCGGCATGCTCGCCCTCGGCGCCTCCCTCATCGTCAGCTACAGCCGCGCCCGCATCGAAGCCGACCTCCCTCACGTCGCCCGCGGAGGCAGCCTCGACCGCATCTTCGGCCTCGCCAGCCGCGACGTTCGCTCCCTCCTCCTCGCCATCGGCGCCGTCCTCGGCCAGTGCTACCTCGCCCTCGCCCTGGTCGCCGCCCTCGCCGGACTCACCATCGCCTGGCGCCTCGCCTACCTCCGCTTCGCCCCCGCCGCCTCCGTCCCCCCGCCCCAGGGATAAGGGAGCCCCGCCGCCTCTTCTCCCTCCTCCCTCCTCCCTCCTCCCTGCTCCCCGCTCCCTGCTCCCTGCTCCCTGCTCCCTGCTCCCCGCTCCCCGCTCCCCGCTCCCTGCTCCCTGCTCCCCGCTCCCCGCTCCCCGCTCCCTGCTCCCCGCTACTCCCACCTCACCTCCGCAACCCCGCCCCGGTCCCGCAGCTCAATCTCCACGAGCGCCGTCCCGCCACCGTGGCTGAACACCACCTCCAGCCGCCCCGCCTCCGACGGCCCCGCCGCCCGCGCCGCCTCCTCCCCGTCCACCCGCACCGTCACCTCCCCCCGGTAGACCAGCACAAACCGGTACCGCCCCGCCTCCGGCAGCTCCACCTGCGCGCTCGCCACCAGGCTCCACCGGTCGTCCACCAGGTCCGGAAACGGCGCACCCGCGTACGACAGCGCCAGCCCATCCACCGCGCCGTCCGCCACCTTCACATGCCCGCTCGTCGGCCGGTCGTCGAACACCTCCACCCGGAACCGCGCCGGCCGCGCGAGCTCCCGCAGCGGAAGCGGCGTCGGC
>Ga0308415_1000106_pt1 | contig 32712 bp, 28 predicted proteins | sample HotsprSampleOS55_FD_203465 | JGI IMG/M metagenome (GOLD analysis project Ga0308415, IMG submission 203465) | Hot spring phototrophic mat microbial communities from Octopus Spring, Yellowstone National Park, Wyoming, United States - 20090730_OS55 ... | reverse complement strand
GCGGCGCGCTGCCGTGGATCGCCTCGAACATCGCGCAATGCTCGCCGATGTTCGCCGACGGCGCGAGGCCGACCGAGCCCGCGATCTGCGCCGCCACGTCGCTCAAGATGTCGCCGTAGAGGTTCGGCATCACGATCACGTCGAAGGCCTGCGGCGTGTCGGCGAGCTTGGCGGCGCCGATGTCGACGATCCAGTGCTCGTTCTCGATGTCCGGGTAGTCGCGCGCGATCTCGTCGAAGACCTTGTGGAACAGGCCGTCGGTCAGCTTCATGATGTTGTCTTTGGTGAAGCAGGTGACCTTCCGGCGGCCGTGCGCGCGGGCATATTCGAAGGCGTAGCGGACGATCTTCTCGCAGCCGGGGCGCGAGATCAGCTTGAGGCACTGGTAGACCTCGTCGGTCTGGCGGTGCTCGATGCCGGCGTAGAGGTCCTCCTCGTTCTCGCGGACGATGACCACGTCCATGCCCGGATGCTTGGTCGCGACGAACGGGTGGTAGGCGACGCAGGGCCGCACATTGGCGAACAGGCCCAGCATCTTCCGCACCGTGACGTTGAGGCTCTTGTAGCCGCCGCCTTGCGGCGTGGTGATCGGCGCCTTGTAGAAGACCTTGGTGCGCCGGAGGCTCTCCCAGGCTTCGGGGCCGATCCCGGCGGTGTTGCCCGCGAGGTAGACACGCTCGCCGATCTCGATCGGCTCGATCGCGATGTCCGCCCCCGCCTCGAGCAGGATCTTCAACGAGGCGCGCATGATCTCCGGCCCGATCCCGTCGCCGAAGGCGACCGTGACCGGAACGCCACCGGGCTTGCGGGGCAGATCGGCGAGCTCCGCCGAGGCGGTCCGTGTGCTCATGCGCGCAACCTCCGAGAGGGTCGTCCCGCGGGCCTCGGGCCGACCGGTATCGCAAACGTCGCCGCGAATGTGCCGACCCGGGCCGGCCCGGACAAGGTGGCGACGTGGCGCATCCGATGGCGAGGCACGGCCGCGGGCTGCGACGGTCGGGCCGGTTCGCGGGCGGTCGGAGCGACGGCTCCGCTGCGGACGGGCGAACGGCGGGAGCGACGGTGCGGCTTCGGCAGGGAAGTCGAGAGGGTGGCGCGCCCGAGAGGATTCGAACCCCTAACCCTCAGATCCGTAGTCTGATGCTCTATCCAGTTGAGCTACGGGCGCCCGGGCGGCTGACTTACCGGCTCGCCACCGGGCTGACAAGTGGGATGTCACGGCCGGCGGTCAAGACGTCCCGACCACGAGCCGCGCGAGCCGCTCGGCCATCTGCTCGGGGGTCGTGCCGTGGCCGAAGTGCGCGAGGTAGCGGCCGTCCGGCCCCATGAGATAGGTGAAGGTCGAATGGTCGACGAGATAGTCCGCGCCGCGCTGTTCCTCGGACTTGCGGGCGTAGACCCGCCAGGCCTTCTTGACCGCCTCGATCTCCTCGACCGTGCCCGTGAGCCCAATCAGCCGCGGATGGAAGGCCGCCACGTACTCCTTCAACACCGCCGGCGTGTCGCGCTCCGGGTCGACCGAGACGAAGATCGGCTGGATCTTCTGGGCGAGCTCGGGTGGCAGCCGGTCGAGGGCCTCGGCCATGGTGAGCAGCCCGAGGGGGCAAATGTCCGGGCAGTAGGTGTAGCCGAAAAAGACGAGCCGATATTTGCCGGCGAGTTCGGCATCCGAGAAACGCCGACCCGTATGGTGGACGAGGTCGAGCGGCCCGCCGAGCTGGACCTCGCCCACCCCCGGCGCCCGTCCGGCGACGCGGTCGGAGCGGGCGACGAGGGCCGCGGCGATGGCCGCGCTCACCGCGGCCATGACCACCAGCACGAGGATCAACACGCGCTGGCGCATGCGCTCCTGCTCCAAGGCCCGTAGCATGCCATCATCGCTAAGAAGATGGGATGGTTCGGCACAAGCCGCGTCGGGGTCGCACGGACAGGCTGTCGCAGGCGGCCCGGCCGGTCCCTCAAAGGCGCTCGCCGCGGGAAAGCCGCGCCTCGATTTCGGCCACCGCCGGCAGGAGCTCGGCCACGCTGTCGATCACGAGGTGCGCCCCGGCACGCGCGAGGCGCTCGACCGCGCGGGCCCGCAGCCGCGCCTGCTCGGCCGCCGGCAGCGCCCGCCACTCCTCGAGCGGCAATCCCACCTCGTTGCCGCTCACGGCCACGGCCACGGTCCACATGCCGGCCGAAAGCCCCTCCTCGATCCCCGGCACCGTGTCGTCGACCTTAAGGCAGGCCGCCACGTCCGAGACGGCGAGCCGGGCCGCGTTCAGGAGGCACATGGCCGGCCGCGGCCGGGCCGCGGGCACGTCCGAGGCCGCCACCGCGTCGTCGAGCTCGAGGCCCTGGCGGCGGGCCTCGGCCAAGCAGACCTCGAGCATGTCGCGGGAATAGCCGGTGTCGGCGGCGAGTTTGACGCCGCGTGCACGCAGCGCCCGGAAGGTCTCCAGCGCCCCCGGGACGAGCTCGGCGTAGCGGGGAAGACAGGCGAGCTGGGCCGGAACGAAGGCTGCGTAGATCCGATCGACGTCGGCCTCCGTGGGTGCCCGGCCGTGGGCGGCCGCGAAACGTGCGGCGATCGCCGGGGCGAACAAGAGCTCGCGGACGTGGGCGCGCTTTTCGGCACCCATGGGCCCGCGTGCCTCGGCGAGCGAGATCGCGACACCTTCGGCGGCGAACACCTCGACGAACACCCCGGCCGGGGCGCAGGAGCCGAAGTCCAAGAGCGTGCCGGCCACATCGAAGATCACGGCCTCGATCCGGCCGGTCCAGCGGCGCTGCCAGCGCCAGCTCACGCCGCGGCCTCCCGGGCGGCGGCCGGTGCCCCGCTCGCGACACCCATGGCGGCGAGGGCTTCCGCGACCGCCGCGACCGCACCGCGCATGACCTCGGGACCGAGCCGACCGATGCAACCCATCCGGAAGGAGGGCGCGAGGGTGAGCTTGCCCGGGTAGATGACGTAGCCACGGGCGCGCAGGAGCTCGTAGAAGGTCTCGAAGCGGAAGCGCGGATCGGCCGGCATTTTGAAGGTGACGATGATCGGCGCCTGGACCGCGGGCTCGAGCAAGGGCTCGAAGCCGAGGGCGCGCATGCCCTCGACCAGGATCCGGGCGTTCTCGGCGTAGCGGCGGCCGCGGCCCGCGACCCCGCCCTCCTCCTCGTGCTCGAGCAGCGCCTGGTGAAGCGCGGCCAGGACGTGGGTCGGCGGGGTGAAGCGCCATTGGCCGGTGCGACGATAGGCCTCGTGCTGGTCGACCAGGTCGAGGGAAAGAGAGGGGGCGTTGCCGGCAGCTGCGGCGAGTGCCGCCTCGCGGACGAGCACGAAGGCCACCCCCGGCACGCCTTCGAGACATTTGTTGGCAGAGGCGGCGAGCGCTTCGAAGCGGATCCGCCGCGCGTCGATCGGCAGCGCCCCGAAGCTGCTCATCGCATCGACCAAGAGCGCCGCACCGTGCCGAGCCGTGACCTCGGCTACGGCCTCGAGCGGGTTGAGCAGCCCCGTCGTGGTCTCGCAATGGACCAGGGCCACGTGAGTCGGCACGGGCTCGGCGGAAAGGCGCGCCTCGACCAATGCCGGATCCACCGGACGGTCCTCGGGCCATTCGAGGGTCTCGATCGTGCGGCCGTGGTAACGGGCGATCGTCGCCATGCGCCGGCCGTAGGCGCCGTTGACCAGGATCAAGAGGCGTCCGTCGCGCGGGACCAGGGTCCCGAGCATAGCCTCGACCGCGAAGGTGCCGCTCCCTTGGATCGGCACACAGAGGTGGGTTCCCTCCCCACTCACGAGCGCCACGAGGCGGCGGCGGATCTCGGCATCGAGCTCGAGGAAGGCGCGGTCGCGCGAGCCGCGATCGTGCAGCATGGCCGCCTTGACCGTGGCCGAGGTGGTGAGCGGACCGGGGGTCAGAAGCCAAGGGTCGGGCGAGGTCGGGCTCACGGCATCTCGGCTCCGGGCTCGGGGAAAGTCGCTCTCTACACGCTCGCCGGCGCCGGTTGAAGCGCCGCCGGCCGCGGGCGGGCCTGCGCCGGGGCGAAGCGCAGGCTCACGACGAGGCCCGGTCGGTTGTCCGTAAGCTCGAGCCGGGCGCCGTGCAGCTTGGCGACCGCGGCGACCAGCGACAGGCCGAGCCCGTTGCCGGGGGCCGAGCGGTCCGGATCGAGCCGGACGAAGCGCTCGAGGGCCTTCTCGCGCAGGTGCGGCGGGATGCCCGGGCCGTTGTCGACCACTTCGAGAACGGGCTCGGTCCCGGCGCGGGTCCGGACCACGACGGTGCCGCCCTCGGGGGTGTATTTGATGGCGTTGTCCACCAGGTTGGCGAGGGCTTGGGCGAGGAGCTGCGGGTCGCCCTCGACCGTCACCGGCGCGGGCGTGTCGAGGCCGAGGGCGATCGTCTTCTCCTCCGCCAGGGGCTCGTAGAGCTCGACCACGTCGCGGGCGAGCGCGGAAAGATCGACCGGCACCTGCTCGCGGCGCTCGGCGCCGGCTTCGACCCGGGCGATCGAGAGCAGCGCGTTGAACGTCGCGATCAAGGCGTCCGCGTCGCGCATCGTGGCTTCGAGGAGCTCGCGCGCCTCGGCGCGGTCGACGTCCTTCATGAGCGCCACCTCGATGCGCGAGCGCATGCGGTTCAAGGGCGTGCGCAGATCGTGGGCGACATTGTCCGTGACCTCGCGCATCGAGGCCACGAGCTGCTCGATCCGCTCGAGCATGGCGTTCAAGTTCTGGGCGAGCTCGTCGAACTCGTCGCCGCCGCCCAAGAGCTCGATCCGTCGGCCGAGATGGCCGGCCATGATCGCCGCGGTCGTGCGGTTGACCTGCTCGAGCCGGCCGATCGTCCAACGCGACAGCGCGAAGCCGCCCAACAAGCCCAACAGCAGCATGAGCCCGGTCCCGCCGGCGATGGCGTTGCGCAAGAGCTGTTGGGTGCGGAGCTTGTCTTCGATGTCGCGACCGACCAGGAGCCGTGCGCCGCTCGGCAGGTCGACCGCGCGCGCCAACACCTGGTGACTCGCCTGCGGGCCGCGGCGGCGATCGATCACCCGCAGCCGGTAGAGGTCGCCCGCCTGCGGTGGTTCGGCCGGCCAAGCACCGAGGTTGCCGGCGAGATAGCGACCGGTCGGATCGACCAGAAGATAGAAGCTCGCCCGGTCGGGGTCGTGGGCGGAGCGCAGCTCGACCAACTCGACCAAGCTCGACACCCCGCCGAACGCGTGGGCTTCGAGCAGGCCCTGGGCGTCGGCGTCGATCGTCTCGCGCGCCTGCTGCTCCATGTACTCGACAGCGGCGACGTAGACGAAGGTCAAAAGGGCCAGCGCCGAGGCGCCGAAAGCGAAACCGTAGGCGAGGGTGAGCCGGAAGACCGAGGATCTAAGCAGCTTTGTCCGGCGCGCGGAGGCTGTAGCCGGCGCCGCGGACGGTCTGGATGAGGGGGTAGTCGAAGCCACGGTCGATCTTCTGCCGCAGGCGGCTGATGTGGACGTCGATCACGTTGGTCTGCGGGTCGAAGCGGTAGTCCCAGACCTTCTCGAGCAGCATGGTGCGGGTCATGACCTGGCCCGCGTGGCGCATCAAGACCTCGAGGATCTTGAACTCGCGCGGCTGCAGCTCGATCTCGCGGCCGGCCCGCTCGACCCGTCGGGCCAAGAGGTCCATGGTCAGATCGGCATAGCGCAGGACGGTCTCGCGGCCGTCGCCGGCCTCGCTCGCCCGCCGCCGCAACAGCGCCTCGATCCGCGCCAAGAGCTCGCTGAACGCATAGGGCTTGACGAGGTAGTCGTCACCCCCGGCCCGGAGCCCCTTCACCCGGTCGTCGACCTCGCCCAGGGCGGAGAGGAACAGGACCGGCGTGCGGTTGCCGGTGGCCCGCAGCGTGCGGACGAGCGAAAGACCGTCGAGTCCCGGCAGCATCCGGTCGACGATCAAGACGTCGTGCGCCTCGGTCGCGGCGAGCAGCAGCCCTTCCTTGCCGGTGTGGGCGACGTCGACGGTATAGCCGCTTTCGCTCAGGCCCTTGGCCATGTAGGCGGCGGCGTCCTTGTCGTCTTCGATGATCAGAACACGCATGCTACCGGGTCGACCGCTCGTCGGTCGGGGTTCGTTGCTGGTCTGCGGCATGATGCCCCCACTCGGAGCTCGGGTCCACGGGAGAGCGGCTCGGCGGGGTGACGCCGCCACCCCGCCGAGCCCGCCCTCAGGAGACCGCCAACGGAATCGCGACGAAGCGCGGCTGACCGTCGCGCCAGAGTTGGACGAGCACCGTCTTGCGGCCGTCGGCGTGCGCCTTCTTGACCGCGTCCGCCACCTCGCGCGGCGAGCGGACCGGCTTGCCGGCCACGGCGGTGATCACGTCCCCCTCCTGCACCCCCTTCTCGGCCGCCGGACCGCTCGGGTCGACCTCGCGCACGACCACGCCCTGCACGCCGGGCTCGAGGCCGAGGCGCTCGCGCAGCTCGGGGGTCAACGGCACGAGCGACAGCCCGAGGCGCGGCTGGCCCTTGCCCGGCTCGGCGGTCTCCGCCCGGGCGACCTGCGGCTCGCTCGGCTGGCGGCCGACCTCGACCGTGACCTTGCGCTCCTTGCCGTCGGCGAGCACGGTCAGGGTCGCCTTGCTGCCGGGCGGCACCGCCGCCACCGCGCGGGTCAGCGTGCGCAGCCGGTCGATCGGCTGACCGTTGAACTCGCGGATCACCCAGCCCGCTTCGATGCCGGCCTTGTCGGCCGGGCTGCCGGGTTCGACCTTGGCGACGAGCGCGCCCTTGGTGTCCGGCACACCCAGACTCTTGGCGAGGTCCTCGTCCAAGGGCTGGATCTGGACCCCGAGCCAGCCGCGCTCGACCGCACCTTTCTCGATCAATTGGGCCACCACCTGCTTGGCGGTGTTGGACGAGATCGCGAAGCCGATTCCGATGTTGCCCCCGGTGGGCGAGACGATGATGCTGTTGACGCCCACGACTTCGCCGTCGAGGTTGAAGGTCGGGCCGCCCGAATTGCCGCGGTTGATCGGCGCGTCGATCTGGATGAACTCGTCGTACGGGCCCGCGCCCAGCTCGCGACCGGTCGCGGAGACGATGCCGGCGGTCACCGTGCCGCCCAGGCCGAACGGGTTGCCGACCGCGATCACCTTGTCGCCGACCCGAACCTTGCTCGAATCACCGAATTCGACCCAGACCGGCTCGCCCTTGGGCCGGACCTTCAGCACCGCGAGGTCGGTCTTCTCGTCGATGCCGACGATCTCGGCCGGAAGGCGCGTGCCGCCCTGGAGCACGACCGTGACCTTGTCCGCACCGTTCACGACGTGGGCGTTGGTGACGATGTGACCCTTGCCGTCGACGAAGAAGCCGGAGCCCTCGCCGCGCGCCCGAAAACGCGGCGCGCGCTCGGGCACGGGCGGTAGCGGCTGGCCGAAGAACCGCTCGAAGAAGCGACGCAGGTCGGGGTCGGCGAAGGGCGCCGGGATCGCGGGGCCTGCGGTCTCGGTGCGCTCGACCTGGACATTGACCACGGCCGGCAAGACCGCCTCCACGAGCTGGGCGTAGGACCGCTCGAGCTGGGCGCGGTCGATCTTGCCCCGGAGCTCCTGGGTGACCGAGCCGGGTGCCGCCCAGGCCGGGGCCACGAGCGCCAAGGCGGAGACCAGACCCAGCGTCGCCGCGATCCGCAGCGGGCGACGCCGGCAAACGGCGGACAAGGTATCCATCGAGCCGATCCTCCTCGATCGAACGGGCCGCGCGGGAGCGCACGGTCGAGCCTACCATCATACATAGTTCATGAATCTCACCCGTGCTTGTCCCGGACGTGACATCTCGTTAGGGCTCGGGCGTCGCGGCAGCCGGATCCGACGGAGCGGGCGGGAATGCGGGTGGCGGCCTGGCAGGCACCGATCGGGCTCGGCCGAGGGGCGGACCGCCTCCTGGCTCTCGAGGGCGCGGCGCGGGCGGCGGCCGGCGCCGGAGCGTCGTTGCTCGTGGCGCCGGAATTCGCCCTCTCGGGCCCGCCCGGCCCCACCGAGCCGGGCTCGGCCTCGGACGGACCCGAGGCCTGTGCTTTGGCCGAGATCGCCCGAGGCGCGGGGATCGCGATCGCCGCGGGCTATCTCGAGGCCTGCTCGGGCCGGCTCTACAGCGCCGCGCTCGTCGTCGACCGAGACGGCCGAGCCCTTGCGAATTATCGCCGCACCCATCTCCGCTCGGCCGAGCGGGAGCGGCTTTCGGCCGGAGCTTGGCTCAGCATCGTCCCGCTCGGGGAGCGGCGCTGCGGGCTCGTGATCGGCTACGATCTGCGCTTTCCCGAGGTCGCCCGGGCGCTGGTGCTGGCCGGCGCCGACCTCCTCCTCGTGCTCGGCGGGCAGCCGGGCGAGCCCGAGGCCACGCTCGGCCCGCTCGTCGCCGCTCGGGCGATCGAGAACGGCGTGCCGCTCGTGCTCGCGGCCCGAGCGGAAGCCGCTGCCGCGCCGGCACGGATCCTCGGCGCGCGTGGCGAGCTCTCGGCAGTCGGCGGAGCCGGGCCCGGGACGATCGTGGCCGACCTGCCGCTCGCCCTCGCGAACGAGGCGGGCTTGGCGGACCGCCGGCCGCGGCTCTATCGACAGCTCGTGGCCGAGGAGACCTGAAGGGGCGAACGGTACGGGGGAGGAGGGATGAAGACGATCCTGGCCCATCTGGAGACGGGCCCCGGGCTCGAATCGGTGTTGCGTTGTACGCTGCTCGCGGCACGCCGTTTCGATTCCTACATCGAGGGTCTGCATCTGCGGCCGGGCCAGCCCGACGTGATCGCCGCCGGGGCCGACGGGTTCGTTGCCGCGGCGCCCGATCTCGTCGCGGGCTTCGAGCGCGAGGCGCGCGAGCGGGCGGAGCGGGCCCGCGAGGCCTTCGAGCGCTTCATGGCGGCGGAGGGCGTACCGACCGCCGAGGGGCTCGGAGCCGGCCTTTCGGCGCGGATGCGGATCGAGCAAGCGAGCCAGGTGGCGCTCGGCTCGGTGGGCCGGGTGTTCGACCTCATCGTGGTCGGCAGGCCGGTGCGCGATTCGGTCACACCCAGCATGGCGGCGCTCGAGGCGGCCCTCTTCGAGGCCGGCCGGCTCCTGCTCGTGGCGCCACCCGAGGCCCCCACCGACTTCGGCGAGCACGTGGTGATCGCCTGGAACCAGTCGACCGAGACGGCCCGCACGGTCGCCTTCTCGATGCCGTTCCTCGAGCGGGCGAAGCGGGTCACGGTGCTCACCGTGACCGGCGCCACGGTGCCCGGTCCGAGCGGCGCCGAGCTCGCCGCCAATCTGCGCCGGCACGGGCTCGACTGCACGGCGATCGAGCGCGATCCGGCCGGCCGGCCGCACGGCCAGGCGATGCTCGAGGAAGCGGCTGCCGTGGGCGGCGATCTCTTGGTCAAGGGTGCCTACACCCAGAGCCGGCTGCGGCAGATGATCTTCGGCGGGGCGACGAGCCACATCCTCGCCAACGCCGAGATGCCCGTGCTCATGGCGCACTGAGTCCGGCGCCCATCCGGCCGGGCACTTGACGGGCAGCAGGCTGCGTTGAGCATCCCGGCGGGCGGCGGGGAGCGCGTGGCCGGGAGGACGAACATGACGGGTCGGATCGGCGGGGCGCCGGGCAGGCTCGCGGCGGCGATGCTGTTGGCGCACGGGTTCACCTTGGGGGCCGGGAGTGTCGCAGCCCAGCAGGCCGTACCCGCCGCTCCGGCGCCTTCCACCGAGCAGCTCCGCCAGGCGATCGAAGAGATCAAGAAACGCCTCGCCCGCCCCGGCGAGACGCAGGGGAAATCGCCGCTCGCCGCCGAACTCGAGGCCGCCAATGCGCGGATCACCGAGCTCACCGCCCAGCTCGCCAAGCTGCGCGGCGAGCGCGACGGGCTCGCGGCCGAGCTCGCCACGGCGCGCGCCGAAGGCCAGCGGCTCGAGCAGGTGGTCCGCGAGTTCGACGAGCGCGCCCAGGCGCTGGAGCAAAGGCTCGCCGAGCTCGAGGACAGCCGCGGGCGCGAGCTCGCGCGGCTCGAAGCCGAGCTCGCCCGGGCCCGCGAGGAGGCGGAAACGGCGGCACGTGCGGTGAGCGCCGAGCAGGAACGGGCGCGCACCCTCGAATCCGAACTCGAGCAGCTGCGTCGCGAGGTCGCGGCACGCGACCGCGAGCTCGAGACGGTCCGCGCCCGCGCCGCGCGCGACGGTCACCGGCTCGCCGAACGCGAGAGCGAGCTCGCCGGGCTCGTGACCCGTTTGGGTGAGGTCCAAAGCGAGCTCGAGACGCTGCGCACCCGAACCCGCGGTGAGGCCGAGGCGAAGTCGAAGCGGATCGAGGAGCTGACCGGCCGGCTCGCCCAGGCGGATACGGCGGTCGGCCGGCTCGAAGCCGAATTGGCCGAACTCCGGACGCTCGCGGCCACGTCGGTCGGCGAACTGCAGAATTTGGGCGAACAGCTCCTGCGCGTGCTGGCGGACAACCAGGCGCTCGGCGAAGCACTCGAGCAGGCCCGCACCGCGCGGGAGGCGGCCCTCGCCGAGGCCGCGGCGGCCCGCCGTGACGCCGAGCTCTACGCCGCCCAACTCGCCCAGCTGCGGACCTCGCCGAACGCCGCCGAGCGCCGGCCCGAAGCGATCGAGCCGGCAGCCGGCCCGGCGATCCCGTCCGCCGCCTCGGTCGACGGGCTCGCCGCGGTCGAACCCACTCGGGAGCAACTCTCCCGGGCCCGGCTCGCCGAGCTGCGCGCCACCGAGGAACCGGACGGCACGATCGTCACGGTGATCGAAGGGACGGCCTTCCAGTTCGGCACGGACCAGTTCACCGACGCGGCGAACGGCGCGCTCTTGCGGGTCGGCCGCTTGATCGAGCTGGTCCGCCCCGAGCGCATCCGCTTCGTCGGGCACACCGATTCGCAGGGCGACGAAACCGTGAACCGGCGGCTCAGCCAGCGGCGGGCGCAAGCCGTGCGCGACTGGCTCGTCCGCAATCGTGGGCTCGATCCGGCCCGCACCAAGGTCGAAGGGCGCGGCCCCGACCAGCCGGTCGCCAGCAACGACACGCCCGAGGGCCGGCGGGCCAATCGGCGGGTCGAGGTCATCCTCGAGCCCGCGAGGGTTGCCAGGTAAATTTTCCGCATATAGGATCGAAGCCGAGAGAACTCCTTCGGGGGCCGGCCGCATGCTCCGCCCCCCGGCGGCGAGGATCCATGGCTCGATCGATGCCCCGCGACCTCAAGGTCGCCCTGCCCCCCGTCATCGTCCACGCGGTCCGCGATCGCGAGGCGCGCCGTCGCCACGCCGCAGAGGCGCGCGAGGAACGGCTGCGCTGGGCGGAAACCCTGCTCCGCCTGCCGCTCGTCTGGCGCCAGACGCGCGGCGAGGGCATCAAAGTCGCCATCCTCGATACCGGGATCGACGCCGATCACCCCGACCTCCAAGGTGCGGTGGTCGAAGCGCGCGACTTCACGGGCGAAGGAATCGAGGACCGCAACGGCCACGGCACGCATTGCGCCGGGATCGTCGCGGCGCGGGCCAACGGGGTGGGGTTCATCGGCGCCGCGCCCGAGTGCGAGCTCGTGGTCGCCAAGGTGCTCGACGGGGAGGGGCGCGGGAAACTTTCCCAGCTCGTGGCCGGGATCGACTGGGCGGTCGAGGTGGGCGCCGACATCCTCTCGCTCTCGCTCGCCGCCGAAGCCGACGATCGCGAGCTGCACCGCGCCGTCCACGCCGCTCTCGCGGCCGGCAGGATCGTGGTCTGCGCGGCCGGGAACAACGGCGCCCTCGGCGCCAACACGATCGGCTATCCCGGGCGCTACGGCAGCGTCGTCACGGTCGCGGCACACGACGCCATGGGGCACCCCTCGGGCTTCTCTTCGCGCGGGCCGGAGATCGACTTCATGGCCCCGGGCCAGGAGATCTGGTCGACCTGGAAGGAAGGCGGCTGGGCGCAGCTCTCCGGGACCTCGATGGCCGCCCCGTTCGTGGCCGGTCTTGCGGCGCTCGTCCTTGCCAAGCACCGAAAGCCGGGCCGGCACGCCACCCCGATCCTCGACAATCAGGACCTCAAGGAGCATCTTTTGCGGATGGCGGCGCATCCCGGCTGGCACGACCCGGCGCGCGGCCACGGGCCGCTTTTGCCCTTCGCCTACTTTCTCGCCGACGCACGGCCGCTCGTGGAGGCGCGCGCGGTCCGACGCGGCCGCGGGCGACAGGTCGGATCGCTCGAGAGGGATGCAAAGCGCCGCCGAGCGAACTAACTTCCCGCAGCCGCGCGGTCGGGCGGGGTCCCCGGGAAAACCGCGCCTTCGGAACCGCGATCGATGATCTCCGGCGAGCTCGCCTCCCAGCTCACCGCGCTCACCCAGGTCGTGCTGATCGACATCGTGCTCGCCGGCGACAATGCGGTCGTGGTCGGCACCGCCGCGGCCGGCCTGCCGCCGAAGCAGCAGCGGCAGGTGATCTTCTTGGGCGCCGGCTTGGCGCTCTTGATGCGGATCGCCTTCGCGCTGATCGCCACCCAGCTCCTGGCGATCATCGGGCTCTTGCTCGCCGGCGGGGTCCTGCTCCTCTGGGTCGCCTGGAAGATGTGGCGCGAGCTCCAGGCCCAGAAGGCCGCCGAGCGGCACGAGATCCCGCAGGTGATCCCGGGCGCGCACGCCACGGCACCGGGGCAGAAGACCTTCGCTTCCGCGGTCGCCCAGGTGGCGATCGCCGACGTGTCGATGTCGCTCGACAACGTGCTGGCGGTCGCCGGGGCGGCGCGCGACCATCCCTACATCATGGCCTTCGGGCTCTTGCTGTCGATCGCGCTCATGGCGGTCGCAGCCGGGTACATCGCGCGGCTGATCGACCGGCATCGCTGGATCGCCTATGTGGGCCTTTTGATCATCCTCTGGGTCGCCCTCAAGATGATCTGGGAGGGCGGCCTCGAGGTCTGGGGCGCGGTCGACGGCGGCTGAGGACGCGCTTACCCCGACGCCCCGGCGGCGGCCTCCTCGGCCATCGCCCGGGCGCGCTTGACGAGCCGGACGAGCTCGACCCGGCAACTCTCGGCATCGTGGACCGGCTTGTCGAACCAGAGCCGGGCCGTCTCGCCCTCGCGCAACAGGTCGGCGCCCTCGGGGTCGACGCCCGCGAGCTTCCAGCCGCCACCGGTGCGGCCCAACAAGCGCTCGGCGTAGAGCTGGACCGCATCCGCGTGGTCTTCGTTCATGTGCGCGACGATCTCGGCCTCGGCCGCGGCGAGGGCCGCCGTCCCGCTCGTATCGAAGCGGATCTTTTCGGCATCGACCCAGTGGATGCGACCGAAGCCCGCCACGAGATGGGCTTTTTCGATGCGCACCTTGAACAGGTGGAAATCCTTGAAGCCGAGATAGAGCTCGGCGTCGGGATGGTGCGCGACGTAGCGCCGGGCGAGACGCTCGTCGCCGTCGATGCAGACGGCCCGGCCCTGCACGCTCGCCCGCGCCCCGGTGAGGGCCACGGCGAGCCCGGCCGTCCCGTCGAACAGGAGCGAGACGCGCGGATCGCGGCGGATGTTGCGGGTGTGGTCGGCGAGGTCGGAGATCAGGAGGACGGGCTCGGCGTCGTGGTCGACCGTCACCATGGCGAGCGACACGTAAGGCTCGCCCGTCTCGGCGAGCAGCGTGCCGAGAGCCGCCCGCGGCTGTTCGCGCAACAATCGTCGGATGGTGAAGCCCGGATCTTCCTGCTGCTTCGCTTCGTCCATCACCGCCTCCGCTCGCCGACCCGCCCCCCCTTGGGCGCGGGTTGTCCCCCGGGGGGCTGACGTCTATCCACTCGCCGGCCCCCTGAGGGAGAACAACGTGGTTGCGATCCCCTCACCCGTCGAGCGCGGCGATCCCGCGTACGAGGTCGTCTGGGCGGCGCCGGTGCCGCCGGCGAACGAGCCCGTGCCGATCGCCGACGGCATCTTCTGGCTGCGCTTGAGTTTGCCCTTCAAGCTCGACCACATCAATCTCTGGCTCTTGGACGACGGCGATTCGTGGACGCTCGTCGACACGGGCTACGCCGACGCGCGGACGACCGCCGTCTGGGACGGGCTGCTCGCGGGCGGCACGCTCCTCGGCAAGCCCTTGGGGCGGATCCTCGCGACCCATTTCCACCCCGACCATCTGGGCCAGGCGGGAAGGCTTTGCCGGGCTTTCGGTCTGCCCTTGCTCATGACCCGCACGGAATGGCTCACCGGGCGGATGCTGCAGCTCGACACGAGCGAGGAGTTCGTCGCGGCCGGCCTCGCTCAGGACCGCCGCGCCGGGCTTTCGGCCGAGCTGATCCAAAAGCGGCGCGACCGCGGCAACGCCTATCGCCCCGGCGTCACGCCCGTGCCCGCGTCGATCGAGATCCTGGAAGCGGGCGACGAACTTGCCGCCGCCGGCACGGGATGGCGCGTCCTCGTGGGCCGCGGCCATTCCCCCGAGATGGTCACGCTCTATTCGGCGGAGCGCGGGATCCTGATCGGCGCCGACCAGCTCTTGCCGCGGATCACCCCGGTCGTCGGGCTCTGGCCCACCTCGCCCGAGCGCGATCCCTTGGGCGCCTTCGTGCGCAGCATCGCCCAGTACGAGGAGCTGCCCGAGGAGCTTCTCGTCTTGCCCTCGCACGAGCGGCCCTATCGCGGGCTCCGGCCGCGGCTCGCCCAGCTCCGCGCCCACCATCGTGCCCGGCTCGAGGAGACCGCGGCGCTGTGCCGCCGGCCGGCGACCGCGGCCGAGGTGATGGCCGGGCTCTTCACCAAGGAGCTCGACCTCCACCAAGTGGGCTTCGCGCTCGCCGAAACGCTCGCCCACCTCGTGGCGCTCGAGCGCGAGGGACGGGTGGTCCGGCGGACGCGCGCCGACGGGGTGGATCTCTGGGAAGCCCGTGGCGGTTGAGCACGCCGCCGCGGTGCGTTCGACTCAGCCCTCGATCGCGATCGCGATCCGCCGGTTCTGCCGGCCCTTCTTCTCGATCTTGCCGATCCGCACCCGGCCGATCTCGCCCGTGCGCGCGACGTGCGTGCCGCCGCAGGCCTGGAGGTCGACGCCCTCGATCCGCACGAGCCGGACTCGACCCGCACCCCGCGGCGGCCGCACGGACAAGGTCTTCACGAGCTCGGGCCGGGCATCGAGCTCGGCCTCGTCGACCCAAAGGGCCTCGACCGGCCGATCGTCGGCGATCCAAGCGTTGACCCGCGCCTCGATCGCCTCGCGGTCGGGCGGCTCGGGCAGGTCGAAGTCGAGCCGCCCCTCGAGCTCGCCCACCGCCCCACCGGTCACGGGGGCTGCGACCGCCGCGCAGAGAAGGTGCAGGGCCGTGTGCGCCCGCATGAGCCGATGGCGCCGCTCCCAGTCGATCCGCACCTCGACCGGCATACCCGGCTCGGGCAGCGCCGCACCTTCGGCCGGCACGTGGAGGATCGCCTCACTTTCGCCCTTGCGGGTGTCGACGATCGGGATCGCCGTACCGTCGGCGAGGCCGAGGACGCCGCGATCGCCGGGCTGACCCCCGCCCGAGGGATAGAAGATGGTCCGGTCGAGGACGATCCCGCCCGGCCCGGCCTCGAGCACGCGGGCCTCGCAGGTTCGAAGGTAGGCGTCCTCGCGGAAAAGCGGTTCGGTCGAAGGCAAGGTTTCCTCCGGGAAACGAGGGGATCGCCGTTGCGGCCCTTTCGGGGCTGGTTTAACCGAGGCCCCGCACGGACGGGAACGAGCCGCGAGCCGGGATGGCCCGAACGACCGACACGATCGTCCGCTTCGCGGGCGTCGAGAAGACCTACGACGGGCAGAGCCTGGTCGTCAAAAGCCTCGACCTCGAGATCGCGCGCGGCGAGTTCTTGACGCTGCTCGGGCCTTCGGGGTCGGGTAAGACCACGACCTTGATGATGCTCGCGGGCTTCGAGCAGCCGACCAAGGGGGAGATCTTCCTCGAAGGGCGGCCGGTCAGCCGACTGCCGCCCTGGAAGCGCGACATCGGCATGGTCTTCCAGAACTACGCGCTCTTCCCGCACATGACGGTGGCCGAGAACGTCGCCTTTCCCTTGGGCGTGCGGCGCCTTCCCAAGGCCGAGATCGAGCGGCGGGTGGCGCGCGCGCTCGCCATGGTCCGCCTCGAGGGGTTCGAGAACCGCCGCCCGGCCCAACTCTCGGGCGGCCAGCAGCAGCGCGTGGCACTCGCCCGGGCGCTCGTCTTCGAACCCAAGCTCGTGCTCATGGACGAGCCTTTGGGGGCGCTCGACAAGCAGCTGCGCGAGAGCATGCAATACGAGCTCAAGCATCTGCACGAAAAGCTCGGCCTCACCTTCGTCTACGTCACCCACGACCAGGGCGAGGCCTTGACCATGTCGGACCGGGTGGCGGTGTTCAACGACGGCCGGATCCAACAGCTCGCGAGCCCGGCCGAGCTCTACGAGCGGCCCAAGAACGCCTTCGTCGCCCGCTTCATCGGTGAGAACAACCGGCTCATGGGCACGGTCGTCGAGCGCTTGGGCGAGCGCTGCCTCGTCGAGGTGGCCGGGGTCGCGATCAAGGCGATCGCCGGCAATATCGGTGGAGCGGGCTCGCCGACCACGCTCTCGCTGCGGCCCGAGCGGGTCTCGATCAATTCGCCCATCACCCAAGACAACGAAGTGCCGGGTGAGGTCTTGGAAACGATCTACCACGGCGACCATCTACGCGTGCGCCTCGCCCTGCTCGGGCACGACGATTTCATCGTCAAGCTCGCGAACCGGCCGGGCCAGCTCCGCCTCGCTCCCGGCCAGAAGGTCAAGGTCTCCTGGGCGGCGACCGACTGCCGGGCCCTCGACGCGGAGTGAGGTGCCGTCCTGGCCGGCACCGGTCACCCGCCGACGCCGACGAGCCATCTTCGGCGGGAGCTTCCGGCTCGGAGGGTATCGGCTAGGATCGGCCGGGCTCGAGGGAGGCGGCGATGACGGCGAGGGACGCGCTCGGCGAACGGCTCGCCCGGTGCTACACGGGTGTGCTCAACGACGTGATGCGGGCGATGGGGCTCAGGAACTTCGTGCTGCCGCCCGAGATCCGGCTGCACGACCGCAGCCGACCCCTCGCGGGTCCCGTGCAGACCGTCTCGGGCCATGTCGACGAGGCGGCGGATCGGCACACCACGCTGCTCGAATGGACCGGGCTCCTGTCCAAAGCCGCGCCCGGCAAGGTGCTGGTGTGCCAGCCGCACACCCACGCGGTGGCCTTGATGGGCGAGCTTTCCGCCGAGACGCTGCAGCACAAGGGCGTGCTCGGCTACGTGGTCGACGGGGCGACGCGCGATCTCGCCTTCATCGAGAAGATCGGCTTTCCGATCGCCTTCCGCCACACCACGCCCAAGGACATCGTCTCGTTCTGGCGGGTCGACGGGGTGGACGTGCCGATCGTGATCGGCGAGGTGCGGATCCTGCCCGGGGATTATCTCTTGGCCGATGCCGACGGGATCGTCGTGATCCCGAAGGCGAAGGCGGAGGAAGTGGTGGCCGAGGCGGAACGGGCGATCGGCACGGAGAACCTGATCCGCAAGGCCATCCTCGCGGGCGAGGACCCGCAGCAAGCTTATCTGAAGTACGGCAAGTTCTGAGCGTGGGGGGTGCGCCCGTGGGCCGGATCGTGACCAGCGGAGTCGAGGCGGCCGTGGCGGCCGGGGCGACCGACCGGCGGCTCCTTCTGCTCGCCCCGGAGGACAATGTGCTCGTCGCCTGCTGCGATCTGCCGGCCGGGACCGAACTCTTGATCGACGGCGAGCCGGTCCGGCTCGACCGCGAGGTGCCGACCGGCCACAAGCTCGCCCGCAGACCGATCGCGGCCGGCGAGAAGGTGGTCAAGTACGGTGCGCCGATCGGCTCCGCCCGCGAGCCGATCGCCAAGGGCGCTTACGTCCACACCCACAATCTGCGATCGGACTACATCCCGACCTGGGACCGGACCGGCGCGGAAATGCGCTGAGCGACCGGGCCGGGCGCAGCCCTTCCCGGCGGCTCAGGAGTCGCGGGCCTCGATCGTGAGGCCCAAGGTCTTGGCGGCTTGGCCGGGCGTGGCGAGCACGCCCATGAACGCCGCCATGAAAGTCACGGGCTTGGGCGGTACCAAGCGGACCACGAGCACTCGCGGCTCGGTCAGGAATTTCTCGAGCTCGGCTGCCCGCTTCTGATCGAGGAGCGAGCGTATCGGCTCGCCGCTGCGCAGGCTTCGGACGAGCTCTTTGGCGAAATCGGCCCGCTTCTTCCGCGATTGCTCGGCCATCCGTTGCAGTTGCCGGTCGATCAGACCCTTGTCCTCGAGGCGGAGCTCGGCGCGCTCGAGCACCGCGTCGGTCGAGGCGGTCACGGGATCCACCGCCGGATCGGCACCGAGCCTGCCGAGCACGCTCGTGCGCAAACGGAGGAGACCCGGCGCGTCGAGCTCGAACGGGTCGAGCGCGGCCTCGAGCGAGGCCTCGTCGAACACCGAAGCCAGGCGGAAGCCGAGCTGGAGGCGGTCGATGCCGGCCATCGCCAGGCTGCCCTTCAGCTTCTCGGCGTCCAGCACGGCGGGGTCGAGGAGGAGGCCCGTGAGTTCGAAGCGGGTCGCCTTCTTGCTGCCCTGTTGCTCGAGGGCGAGGGCGGCGCGCTCGATCCCGAAGCCCCGCAACCCGTTCTTTTCCAGCGCGAGGCCCGACAGCAGGGTCCGACTGTCCCAAGGCAGCCGGGCGAGTTCGGCCGTGAGCTCCTGCAGCGCCTCGGGTGTGCGCGGCGCCCGCTCGACGCGCTCGGCGAAGTCGGGCGGGGCGATCGTGACCGCGCTCTGCTCGAACCGGTCGAGGCGCAGCTCGGCCCCTTCCTCGCCCCGGGCACGGAGCCCCACGAGCTCGATCGCCCCGAGCCGCGGCTCGACGAGCCCGTCCCAGCGGAACCGCTCGAGCTCGGCCCTGGCACCGGCCGGCCGCCCCGCGACCAGGCCCTCGACACGGATCCTGCCCACCTCGAGCCGGGCGAGCTCGGCCGCGACCTCGAGCCCGGCGAACGATCCGGCGAGCTCCTGCTCCTCGGTGCCCTCGGCCGCGTCGTCGGTCGCCGCCTCGTCCGACGCGCCGTCCTCGTCTTCCTTCGCGGCCTCGGCCGCTTCCCGGGCCAGCGCCGCGAGCTCGCCCAAGAGCGTCCCGGCGCGGACGAGCCGCTCGAGCCGCACGCGGCTCCAATCGATCCGCTCGATCTCGGCGAGGGCGAGGGCGCCCCGACCCTCCGTACTCTCGACCGCCCAGCGCTCCAGGCGGAAAGCCTCGAGACGGCCCTCGCCGAACCGGCCGAGCTCGAGCCGGGCGAGGCCGAGCCGCTCCGCCCCGTCCCCGGACGAGAGGTCGGCGAGCCTGAGCCCGTCGATCCGCAGCCGGTCGAGGAGCGCGGCGAGCTCGATCGGATCGGCGCCGAGCTGCGCCGAGGCCACGGGATCGGCGGCGTGCAGGTCGAGCCGGTCGAGGGCGAGGGACCCGATCCCGAGCGCGCTGCCGAGGCCGTCCCGGGCCTCGAGCCTCTCGAGCGCGAGGCCTTCGAGGCGGCGCTCGGCCCAGCCCGCGATCGAAAGACGTGGCACCCTCAGCGTCGCGTCGCCCTGAACGTAGGTCAGATCCTCGAGGGCGAGCGGACCGAGCCGAAGCTCGCCGAGCGCCTCCCAGGGCTGCGGTCGGGCGAGTGCTGCGGTCAGCGCGTCGATGTCGACCCGCTCTCCTTCGATCGCCGCGATCCGCACCGTCCCGCCGTCGTCGGCGAGCTCGATCGTGACGTTCTCGGCGCGGACCGCGCCGACCCGCCCGAGGCTCGTGACCCCGCCCGCTGCCTGCGCGAGCCTGAGCGTGCCGACCTCGAGCGAGCGAAGGCCCGCTCGATCCGGCAGATCGAGGCGGACCCCGTCGATCTCGAGGGCCAGCCGCAGCGGCCGGGCATCGAGCCGCCCCCAGGCGAGCATCGAGCCTTCCGGCAGACGGCGCGCGACCTCCTCGAGGGCGAAGACGGCACGCGCTTCGATCCAGGCCTCGACCGCAGCGTGGCCGGCGACGAGGGCCAGGGAAAGAAGGACGCCGCCCGAGAGCCATCGCCGCATCGCTCGTCTCCGCCGCTCGCGCCTCGACCGGTCGAGGATGCCAGCGTCCGCGACCCTTGTCGAATCGGTCGTACGCGGCACTTCCGCGATCCCCGATCGCGCGAGAACTCAGCTTGCCGGCAGGAAGGCGTCGAGGAGCGTCAGCACCGCCGCCGGCGCGTCGGCCTGGACCCAATGCCCGGCCTCGGCGACCGTTTCGAGGCGAAGGCCCGGGAAGAGCCCGCGGAACACGGGCTCGTGTTCGCCGCGGACATAGTCCGAGCGGCCGCCGCGGATCGCGAGGACCGGCAAGGACCGCGGGGCCGCCGCCAGGTCGGCCGGGAAGCCCGTGAGCGCCGGAAGCGCGGCGAGCAGAACCGAAAGGTTCGGGAGCCAGGCGAGCCGGCCCTCTCGGGAATCGAGATTGCTCGCGAGGAAGCCGCGGACGCGCGGATCGGGTGCCACCTCGGCGAGCGCCGCCTCGATCTCGGCGCGGCGGGCGAAGCGGGCCGGGTCGATCGCCAGCATGGCGCGCAGGAACGCCTCGAAGTCCGGGCGCGGGCCGTAGTCGACCGGGGCCACGTCGACCACGACGAGCCGGTCGACCCGCGTGGGCCGGGTGCAGGCGAACACCATCGCCGCCTTGCCGCCCATGCTGTGGCCGAGGAGCGAAGCTCGGGCGAGACCGAGCCGGTCGAGCAGGGCTTCGAGATCGGCCGCCATCGCCGGATAGCTCATCTCGGGATGGTGCGGCGAGCGGCCGTGGTTGCGGAGGTCGACCAAAAGGACGCGGCGCCGCGCCGCCAAGGGCTTGGCGAGGCTCGTCCAGTTCCGCCCCCGGCCCAACAGACCGTGGAGGACGAGAACGGGCGGCCCTGTGCCGAGCTCTTGGACGGCGAGCGCGACCGGCTCGGGCCCGCGGCTCACTCGGCGGCGCGCAGCCGCGGCGCCCGTTCGGCCGCAAGGAGCTCGCGCTCGCGGTCGACCATGTAGTCGCGCAGGAGTGGCACCGTATGCCGATCCTTGGCGATCTGCAGATGGAAGATCATGAGGTCGCCGACGCGGAAGGAGAGCTCGCTCGCGATCAAATAGAACTCCCACATCCGGCAGAACCGTTCGTCGTAGATCTCGCGAATGCGGGCCCGGTTCCGCTCGAACTTCTCGTGCCAGCAGCGCAGGGTTTCGGCGTAGTGGAGACGCAGGATCTCACAGTCGGTGAGCCAGAGACCCGACCGCTCGAGCGCCGGCAGGACCTCGGAGAGGGCGGGGATGTAGCCTCCCGGGAAGATGTATTTGCGGATCCAGGGGTTGGGATAGCCGGGCCCGGCCATGTGCCCCATCGAGTGGAGGAGGACCACGCCGTCCGGGGTCAAGAGTTCCCGGATCTTGGCGAAGAGCTCGCCGTAATGCGCCCTGCCCACGTGCTCCAGCATGCCGACCGAGACGATCCGATCGAAGCGCCCCTGGACCTCGCGATAGTCCTGATAAAAGAAGCGACAGCGATCGGCGAGCCCCTCACGCGCCGCCCGCTCGTTGGCGTAAGTTACCTGCTCCTTCGAGAGCGTCACGCCGGTGACGTCCACGCCGAAGGTCCGCGCCAGATAGCGACCGAGGGCTCCCCAGCCGCAGCCCATGTCGAGCACCTTCATCCCCGGCTCGAGCAGGAGCTTGGCGGCGATGTGGCGTTCCTTGGCGCGCTGCGCCTCCTCGATGTCGGCCTCGGGCCGGGGGAAGTAGGCGCAAGTGTATTCCCGCTCGCTGTCGAGGAAGAGCTCGTAGAGCTCGCCCGAGAGGTCGTAATGATGGGCGATGTTGCGCTTGGCGCGCCAGATCGGGTTGCGATCGTAGGCCGTGCGCAGCGCGTTGAGCCCGCGTTGCACCACACCCACCCAGCCGCGCCGATCGGCCCGCGCCAGGTTCGTCATGACGAGCTCGAGCAGGTCGTAGAGTGTGCCCTCTTCGAGCGTGAGGCGCTGGTCCATCCAGGCTTCGCCGAGCGCGAGCTCGCCGTCCAGGAGGAGGCGCCACTCGATCGCCCGGTCGTGCAGTCGGATCGTCACCTTCGGCCCGGGTTCCGGTCCCACGAACGTCCGGCGCTCTCCGGCGGCGTCGATGACGCCGAGCGTGCCGACCCGGATCATGCGATCGAGCAGACCCGCGAGCAGCATGGCGTCCTCCGTCACGGTCTCCGGGGGGCCCCACGGCGTTCGCGCGCCGCTCGAAAGCCGGCCCCGGAGTGGAGTTTAACTCCGGAGCGGGGTGGAGCAAGCGGGCCCGGTCGGGGCCCGCCACGCGCGGCGCGCGAAGTTCCGCGGGCGTTGCAGTCGGAGCGAAGGCGAGCGGCGCGCCGGGGCGCACCACGACCGCCAGGAGCCGAAAGGCGACGGTGATCGGATCCCCCGAGGCGAAGTCCCGCACACCGGACGCCGGGCGGCACGCCGACGGCGCAGCCGGGTCCGCACGATCTTCCCGCGCGTCGGCGGCCGGGCTAGCTTCGCCTGGCCGGGGACGAGAACGGGTCGAGAACATGGCCGCCACCCACCGGATCCTGGTCGTCGACGACGATGTGCAGTTCCGCCGCGAGCTCGCCGAGCAGCTCGGTCTGCACGAGGGATACGTGGTCGACCAGGCGGGAAGCGTGCGCGAGGCGCTCGAGGCGACGCGCGAGCCCGGGTACGATGCGATCGTCCTCGATGTCGGGCTGCCGGACGGCGACGGCCGCGACCTCTGCCGGCTCTTGCGCCGCAACGGCATCAAATGCCCGATCATCATGCTGACCGCCCACGACACGGACGCCGACACGATCCTCGGGCTCGATTCGGGCGCCAACGACTACGTCGCCAAGCCGGTCCGGCTCGGCGTGTTGATGGCGCGGCTCAGGGCTCAGCTTCGCCAGTTCGAGCTTTCCGACGACGCAACCTTCCAGATCGGCCCCTACGCCTTCAAGCCCGCGGTCAAGATGCTGATCGCAGGTCAGAAGAAGATCCATCTGACCGACAAAGAGACGGCGATCTTGAAATATCTCTACCGGGTGGGTGACCGGCCGGTGTCGCGCGAGGTCCTGTTGGGCGAGGTGTGGGGCTACAATGCCGGGGTGACCACCCACACGCTCGAGACGCACATCTATCGCCTTCGGCAGAAGCTCGAGCCCGTGCCCGGGGAGCACCGGCTGTTGGTGACCGAGCCCGAGGGCTATCGGCTCGTCCGCAACCCCTCTTCGGGCTGAGCGTCGGGCGCAGCGGCGAGTGCTGCCCGCAATTCGGCGAGCACCGCCCGGCTCTCGGGCACCGGAACACCTGCCGTCTCGCCGAGCCGGACCACGGCACCCAAGAGCCAATCGAGCTCGAGCCTCCGGCCGGCCAGCAGGTCGGTGAGCATCGAGGAGCGCATGGCAGCCGGCAGGCCGCGGATCAGCGCCAAGCGGTCCTCGACCAGATCGGCGGGCAAAGGCACACCGCGCGCCCGCCCGACCGCGGCCGCTTCCTCGACCAGCGCCCGGGTGCGCGCCCAGAGCACCGGATCCTCGCGCAAGCCGCCAGCGGGTACCCGGGCGAGCGCCGTCATCGCCGCGAAGGGGGCGAGGAAGACGAACTTGCGCCAGAGCTCGACCGCCATGGCCGGGCTCACGACATGGTCGATCCCGGCCCGCCGGCAGGCCGCGGCAAAAGGGGCGAGGCGGAGTTCGTCGCCCGCGTTCCAAGGTCCGAAGACGAGCCGGGCGGTCGTGCCGATGTGGCGGATCACCCCCGGAGCTTCGACCTGGCCGCCGATGTAGGCCACGGCCGGGGCGACCCTCGCCGGGGCCACGAAGGGTGTCAGGATCTCGCCCGCCTCGACCCCGTTCTCGATCGGCAGAACGAGCGTGTCGGGGCCGGCGAGCGCGGCCACCGCCGGGCCGGCGGCCAAAAGGTCGTACATCTTGACCGCGACCAGCACGAGCCCGACCGGTCGGTCGGAGCGCTCCCCCGGATGCAGCACGCGTAAGGGGTAGAGGTGGAGGTCGCCGCGGGGCGAGAGGAGCTCGAGCCCGGTCGTGCGCAAGGCCCGGCCGTGCGCGCCGCGCGCCACGAACAGCACGTCCTCCCCGGCGGCGGCGAGCCGACCGCCGAAATAGCCCCCGACCGCTCCGACCCCGACGATCGCGATGCGCATGCCCCCTCCCCCGCCGATCGACGGATCCTGGCGCCCTCTCCCGCGGCCGTCCAGCTGTGCCGGCCGATGGCTGCCCGCCGTCGACCGACGCCCGGGCCCGCTCAGACCTCGAGCTCGACCGTGACCGGGACGTGGTCGGAGGGGTTCTCCCAGCCGCGCGCGTCGCGGCGGACTTCGGCGGTCACGAGCGCCGACGCCAGGGCCGGCGAGAGCCAGATGTGGTCGAGCCGCCGGCCCCGATCGGAGGCGTTCCAGTCGCGGGCCCGGTAAGACCACCAAGTGTAGAGCTTTCGTTCGGGCGGGATCACCGCCCGGACCGCGTCGAGGAAGCCGTAGGCGCGCTGCAGGCCGAGCAGCCCCTCGGTCTCGACGGGGGTGTGCGAGACGACGTCCAAGAGCTGGGTGTGGCTCCAGACATCGGTCGGCAGAGGCGCGATGTTGAGGTCACCCACGAGCACGAGCCGCGCCCCGTCGCCGCGCCTCGTGGCGAAATAGTCGGTGAGCTCGCGCAGCATGGCGAGCTTGTGGGCGAACTTCGGGTTGAGCTCCGGATCGGGCACGTCGCCGCCGGCCGGCACGTAGAGATCGTGCAGCTCGATCCCGCCGGGCAGGCGGCAGATCGCGTGCCGACAATCGTCGACGCCGCACCATTTCCGGGTGCGACAGTCCTCGAGCGGCAGCTTGGAGAGGATCGCCACCCCGTGATAGGCCTTCTGGCCGTGCACGTAGCGATGGGGAAAGCCGAGCTCGGCGAAGAGCTCGTGCGGAAAGCGATGGTCCTCGACCTTGGTCTCTTGAAGGCAGAGGACATCGGGGCGGATTTCCGCCACGATCCGCCGCAGCGCCGCCTCGCGCAGGCGGACGGAGTTGGCGTTCCAGGTCGTGATGCGCAGCCGCACGGCAGGTCTCCGGATCCGAGCCGCGAGCTAGCCCGCAGCAAAGGCGCCGTCGAGAGGCGCCGAGCGACCCCGCGTCCGATCCACGCGCGAGGAGCAGGAAGGTCGACCGGAAGGAGGGCGCCGTGGCCGAGCCCGTGGTGAGCGTGCTCGTCGCCTGCCGGGACGCCGAGCCTTGGCTCGCCGCGGCGCTCGATTCCGCCCTCGGCCAGACGCTCGACGAGCTTGAGGTGATCCTGGTGGACGACGGCTCGCGCGACGGCTCGCCCGAAATCGGCCAGGCCTTCGCGGCGCGCGATGTGAGGCTCCGGCTCGTCCGGCACGCGGCCATGCGAGGCTCGGCTGCCGCCCGCAACACGGCCCTCGATCTCGCCCGCGGCCGCTGGATCGCGGTCTTCGACGCCGACGACCGGATGGAGCCCGAGCGGCTCGCTCGGCTGGTCGCCACGGCCGAACGGGTCGCCGCGGACTGGCTCGCCGACGACCAGTGGATCGAGGCCGAGAGGACCGGCTGGCCGCCGGCTCGTTTGCTGTTCGACGAGCCGGCCGGCGCGAGCCCGCTCGACATCGTCCGCTTCCTCGACCGCGACCCGCCCGAAGCGATCGGCTACGGCACGCTCAAGCCGCTCGTCCGCCGCGCTTTCCTCTGCGCGCACGGGATCCGCTGGCGGCCCGAGGCCGGCCGATCCGACGACTTCGCCTTCACCCTCGAGTGCCTCGCGGCCGGCGCCTCCGCTCGGCTCTTGAACGAACCGCTCTACCGCTACCGGCTGCGGCCGAGCTCACAGGTGACGAGCCTCGACGCCACCGCGACGCTCGCCCATCAACTCGAGGTCCAAGCCCTGGCCGAGCGGATCCTCGAGCGGCGCGCCTCGCCCGAGCTCAGCGCGGCACTCGCCCGACGTCGGCAGCGGATCGAAGCGGCGCTGCGCTATCGCGAGGCGATCGAGGCGCTTCGCGCCGGAGCTTTCCGGCCGCTGCTCCGTGGTCTCGGGCGCGACCCGGCCCGGCTGCCGCTGCTCGCTCGCGGACTCGCCGTGGCCTTGCGCGCCCGGATTTCCGGCGCCCGGATCCCGACGCTCGCGAACCGGCGGCTGTTCCACGCCGACGCCTGACCCCTTCACACGAGTAGCTTGGCGTCGAAGCCGTCCGGCCCCGAGGTCAAGAGCGCGGGCCGCCCTTTGAGGCGTGTCTCGAGGTGGACCTTGTGGCCCCAGAGCGTGCGGACGTGGGCCAAGGTCTTTTCGGCGCTGCCGATGTCGAGGTCACGGCCGTCGTGCTCGTGGCGCAGATAGAGCGTGCGGGTCCCGCGATAATCGGCGTCGACCACGACGATCACCGGGATCGAGCCCGCGCCGACCTGGGCGAGGAGCTGGGCCTTGACCGATTCCCAGCCCTCCTCGTCGCTGATCTCCGAAACGACGAGGTGTTCACCGCGCGGCTTCCAGGCGAAGAGGTCGAGCTCTTCCATGAGCTCGCGGGTCAAGAAGCGGCGCAGGAACGAGGTGTCACGGTCGGTCTCGCGCACCGCGAAGAGTTTCGCCCGCGCCTCCGCACTGCCCGCACCGCCGAACCGCCGCTCGATGTCGCGCCAGACGCAGAAGCCCAAATGGTAGGGATTGATGCCGATGCGATGTGGGCTCACGACCTGATTGTGGCGGACCAGGAACTCGAGGTGGAGCTCGGCCGGCAGATCCAGGGCGTTCAAAATCCGGTGGTGCCAGAAACTGGCCCAGCCCTCGTTCATGATCTTGGTCTCGATCTGCGGCAGGAAATAGCGCGCCTCCTCGTCGACGATCGTCAACAGGTCCTTTTGCCAGTCCGCGAGGTCGCGATTGTGGTCGCGGATGAAGAGCAACAGATCGTGGTCCGGCTCGAGCGGGACACGACGCAGATCGGGTTCGACCGGCTGCGGCCGCTTGTGCAGCTGCGCGAACGGGTCGGGGCGCGGCCGCGCTTTGTCGAGTGCGCGCTCGCGTTGCTCGGCCGGGTCGAGTCGCCGGATCGCCTGGTTACGATTGCGGTTGAACGCGATGGCGTGGGCGGCATCGAGGAACTGCTCGACCGCGTCCGCACCGATCGAGGGATCCTCGATGTAGCGCCGCACGCGCTCGGCGCGGATCTTGAAGGCGGCGAGCGTGTCCTCGGCGCGGGTCGCGCTCGTGAAGGTGAAGTTGTTCTTGAAAAAGTCGTTGTGCCCGTAAACGTGCGCGATCGTCAGGATCTGCAACAGGAGGCTGTTGTCACGCATCAAATAAGCGAGGCACGGGTTGCTGTTGATGACGAGTTCGTAGGGCAGTCCCGTGACCCCGTGGTCGTACATGGTCTTGGTCTGCTCGTAGAGCTTCCCGTAGGACCAATGCGGGTAATGGGCCGGCATGCCGTGATAGGCCATGTAGCCGAGCATCGCGTTCTGATCACAGATCTCGAACTCCTGCGGGTAGCAGTCGAGCCCGAACTCGGCGACCTTCTCGCGGATCCGCTCGTCCCAGCGCTCCAGTTCGGCGAGTGTCCAGTTGCTCACGTCACCGCCTCCCGGTCCTTGGCCACGAGTTGACGGAAGGCGGGCCACACGTCCTCGCGCCGCTCGATCAACACGGCGTGGAAATTGTCGGCATCGAGGGCTTTGAAGTGTTCGAGCATCGAGCTGTCGTAATAATGCGAACCCAAAGGCTTGATCTCGCCGTAGCCGAACAGGTTGCACACCTCGCACAGCCGCGCCGCGGCCTCGAGCGCCGCCTCGTTGTCGCTTTCGAAATTGTCACCGTCCGAGCAGTGGAAAGCGTAGATGTTCCAATGCTCCGGATGGTACCGATCCTCGATGATCTCCAGAGCCTTCTTGTAGCCCGACGAGATCAAGGTGCCACCAGACTCGCCTTTGTGGAAGAATTCGTGCTCGCTCACTTCCTTGGCCTCGGTGTGGTGAGCGATGAAGACGAGCTGAGTGTTCTCGTACTTGCTGCGCACGAAGTGGTAGAGAAGAAAGAAGAAGCTGCGCGCGAGGTATTTCTTGAGTCGGTCCATCGAGCCCGAGGTGTCCATGATGCAGAGCACCACGGCATTGCTCTCTTCTCGTGGCTCTTCCACGAGGCGGCGATAGACCAAGTCTTCTTTGCGGAAGCCGAAAGGCTGTGGCTCGCCCTCCTCCGCCTCGGACGAGCCGCCGGCTGCGATCCTGCGACGGATCTTCGAACGGACCGTCCGCCGTCGGTCGAGATGGACGCGGATCCCCCGCTTCTTGTAGCCCTGCCGCTTGGCGGTCCGATCGGCCAACAATTGCCGGAGGATCTTGCGTTCCATGTCGGGAAGTTCGAGATCCTCGAACATGATCTCGACGAGCTCGTCGAGCGTGATCTCGGTCTCGTAATAATCGACCCCGGGATCGTTCCCCGCCGGCCCCGGCCCGCGCTCGCCCCTCTGGCCGGCTTGGCCGATCACCTGGCCGGGCTTGGTCGTACCGTCGCCCGTACCGACCCCACCCTCGTTCTCGCCGAAGACGAAGCGGTATTCGCGCACGCCGCGGATCGGCACCTTGATGATCCGGTCGCGGTCCCGGCCGATGATGCTCTCTTCGGCGATGATGTCGGCGATGTTCTCCTTGAGCGCCTTCCGCAGCTTCTCGCGGTGGCGTTTGCGGTCGGCGGCGCTGCGGTCGGAGCGCAGCGCGTCGCTCTCGCTGTAGGGGCGGAAGATCGTGCTCATCGCCCGGCGGCCGCGCGACCGGCGCCGCGCCCCTCCTCAATCCTTCCAGAGATGGTTGGCGGCATATTTGAGGATCGTGTCGATGCTGTCCTCCGGATAGCCCTGGGCCAGCAGGTTCTCGACCATGGCATCGTATTTCTGGCGCTGCTCTTCGTTGCGCGTCCTGGCCTTGGTGATGATCCGGCTGATGTCGCGCACCGAGTTCATGAGCTTCTTCTCGATCGCCTCCTTCAAAGGCTCGTAGGCCGTGTAGGACAGCGTCTCGCCGCGCCGCACCGCCGACCAGAGATAGGCGATCACCTCCTGGCGGAAGCCGTCGGCGGCCGGGCCGATGATCGCGATCTGTTCCTCGATCGACTTCAAGAAGCCCTCGTCGGGGTGCATCTCCTCGCGCGTCACCGGGTCCTTGACCTTGGACTTGGTGACATAGGCTTCGGCATGATCCAGATAGTTCTGGAACAGGGTCTCGGCCTGATCCTTGAAGCTGTAGACGAAGGCTTTGGTGATGTCCTTTTCCAACAGCTCCAGATAGACCTTGTGCAGCGTGTCCTGCAGGAACTCGAGATATTGCTTCTTGAGGTCCTCTGCGAAATCGGCCTCCTTCACCATGCCGATCAGCGCCTCGCGGACGACGATCGGGTGGATCGAGCCGTTGTTGCGAGTCAGCGCGACGTCGAGGGCCTTCATGATGAAGCGCGTGCTGATGCCGAACAGCCCCTCGCGCTTGGCGTCCTCGCGCAGTTCGTGGGCGGTGAGCTTCTTGGGCCGCCCTTTCTCGAGGACCTCCTCGCCGTTGTAGATCTTGAGCTTGGTCAAAAGATCGCATTTCGGAGTCGGCTCGAGCCGCGTCAGGATCGCGAACATCGAAGCGATCTCCAGCGTGTGCGGCGCGATCTTGAGATCGAAATGCGATCGCTTCAGGAATTTCTTGTAGATCTTGACCTCTTCGGAGAGGCGGAGATTGTAAGGCACCTTGACCACGACGATTCGGTCGAGAATCGCCTCGTTGGTGTGGTCCGCCTTGAATTTCTGCCACTCGGCCTCGTTGCTGTGGGCGACGATCACCGTGTCGACGTAGACGGTGCCGTGCCGGCCCGGCGCCGGAACCATCTTTTCCTGCGTGGCGGTGATCATGGTGTGGAGATACTCGGTCTCGTTCTTGAAGACCTCGATGAACTCCACCATCCCACGATTGCCGACGTTGAAGGCGCCGTTGAGCTCGAGCACCCGCGGATCGCCCTCGCTGTAGCGGTCGAGCTTGGAGATGTCCTCCGAGCCGATGAGAACGGAAGTGTCCTGGTTGTTCGGATCGACGGGCGGCACCACGCCGATGCCGCGCCGGCCGCGGACCGAAAAGGTCATGGTGACGACCGGCATCTTTTCGTATTCGCCCTTGTATTCGTTGACGAGGCGCCAGCGCGTCACCGGGTCGATGTCGCCCTCGATCCGCACACCGAGCATCTCCTCGAAAGCCGGCCGGAGATGCCGCGGGATGAGGCAGAGCGGGTTGCAGAAGGTAGGCGAGCCTTCGATCACGTAGATCGGGTCGAGCTCCTCGAGACCCCGCTTCAAGCGTTCGACGAGGGAGCTCTTGCCGGAGCCGACCGGGCCCATGAGATAGAGGACCTGGCGCGCCTCCTCACCGCCCATCGCCGCCGAGTGGAAGTAGCGGACGATCTTGTCGAGCGTCCGCTCCATGCCGAAAAACTCGTCCTTGAAGAAGTTGTAGACCTTGACGTGCTGATCGCCGAACACCCGCTTGGCACGTGGGTCGGATTCGAGGTCGAGCTCGGAAACCCCGGCATCGACGATCATCCGGTACATCCGCTGGTGGGCGGTGTCGGCGAGCCTCGGGTCCTGCTTCACGAGCTCCAGATAATCGAGCAAGGTGCCGCGCCAGGACTTCTTGGCGCGGTTCGCCCGATCCTGCTCGATCAACAACTGGAAATCGCTCTTCGAAGCCTGCATCCGCTTCCACCTCTCCGCTCGCTCGCGAGGCCTCCGCTCCCCCGACCTCCCCTGCCGACCGCCGCACGACCTTGCCGTCCCGAGACCCCCGAGGGGCCGGCTCGGTGAAGCAGGTCCTGGTTAACGGAGTCCTACCGATCGGTGCCCGAACGGATCTCGGGTCGATCGATGGCCGCGTCGCGACCGGCAGGCTGCACGATGACGATCGGGTGACGGCTCTCGAGAGATCGGCACCGGACCGATGGCCCGGCGGGACGGGAGGCTTTCGCTCGTTGGCCCGACGCTGGTCGATCTTGTCCGGAACGCCACGGCCGAAGGCCGCCTCCGTGACGATCATAAGCTCCGGGTCCGATCCGCTCCGTCGATCTCCGTCACCCGAGTTACACTCTAGAGACGGGGCCCCACTCGTCAAGTCGCGGCGGCGGTTTTTCTCGACCGAGCGCCCTGCCGACCGTCGCCGGACGCAGCCGGCCCACCCGCCCGCCGCGCTTGGCGAGGTCGGCTGCCGCCGCTACGTTGCCTCGATCGCAAGCGCGCCGGGCGACCGTTCCGGCGCAGCCCCGAGGGGAGGCATCGACATGTCCGTGAACTCGACACCGCGTGGCCCCTTCCGCCGGCTGCTCCTCGCCGGCGTCGGCCTCGTCGTCTTCGGGATTGCCGACCCGGCCGCGGCGGCTTGGCCCGAGCGGCCGATCACGATCGTCGTGCCGTGGGCGGCGGGCGGCGGCACCGATGCCACCGCGCGGATCATCGCCAAGGTCATGGAGCCCGAGCTCGGCGTGCCGGTCAACGTGGTCAACCGGACGGGTGGCGCCGGCGTGGTCGGCCACTCGGCGGTCGCCACGGCGGAGCCCGACGGCTACACACTGGGCCTCATCACCTTCGAGATCGGCTCCATGCACTGGCAAGGCCTGACCGAGCTCAAATGGTCCGACTACACGCCGATCGCGCTCATGAACGAGGATCCGGCGGGCGTCATCGTCCGCGCCGACTCGCCCTACAAGACCGCCAAGGAGCTTCTCGATGCGGTCAAGGCGGCACCCAAGGGCAAGTTCAAGGCCTCGGGCACCGGCCAGGGCGGCAGCTGGCACATCGCGCTCGGCGGCATGTTGCAGGCCGCCGGTCTACCGGCCGACCACGTCCAATGGGTGCCCTCGACCGGTGCCGCCACCGCCCTCCAGGACTTGGTCGCGGGCGGGGTCGACTTCGTCACCTGCTCGGTGCCCGAGGCCAAGGCCCTGATCGACGCCGGCAAGGTCCGCGCGCTGGCGCTCATGGGCAAAGAGCGCAACCCGACCTTCCCCGACGTGCCGACGCTCAAGGAGGCGACCGGCATCGACTTCCAGCTCGGCGCCTGGCGCGGCCTCGCGGGGCCCAAGGGCCTGCCGAAGGAGGTCACCGACAAGCTCGTGCCGCTCGCCAAGAAGGTCTACGACAGCAAGGAGTTCCAGGACTTCATGGCGAGCCGCGGGTTCGCCACCGTCTACGCCCCGCCCGAGGAATTCGCGGCCTTCATGAAGGCGCGCGACGAGTCGACCGGGGCGGTCATGAAGGGCCTCGGCCTGGCCAAGTGAGCCGGTCACAGGGAGGGGGCGGGCGTGCGGATCCACGATTCGGCGATCGGCGTCGTCCTCCTCCTCCTGGCTGCCTTCATGGCCCGGGAGGCGGCGGGCTTCCCGCCGATGCCCGGCCAGCGCTTCGGGCCGAGCCTCGTGCCGAACCTCTTGGCGGCCGGCTTCGCGATCTGCGGGCTCGCGCTCGTGGTGAGCGGGCTGCGCCGCCGGGAGGTCAAAGGCCTCGTCGAGCTCGGCGAATGGGCGCGGAAGGGTGGCCACGTGCTCGACGTGGGGTTCGTCGTGGGCGGCCTCGCACTTCTGATCCTCCTTTGGAAGCCGGTCGGCTTCCTGATCGGGGCGATGCTCTATACGGGCCTCTTGGCCGCCCGGTTCCGCGGCGGACGCCTTGCGAGCTCGC